>Ga0255338_1002622_pt1 | contig 25072 bp, 20 predicted proteins | sample MeOH1_35cm_T4_19_FD_203715 | JGI IMG/M metagenome (GOLD analysis project Ga0255338, IMG submission 203715) | Sandy soil microbial communities from University of British Columbia, Vancouver, Canada - MeOH1_35cm_T4_195 | ecosystem: Engineered > Artificial ecosystem > Sand microcosm > Unclassified ...
GCAACGTCCGAGCAAGTGGGTGCTCTACCCCACACTTCCTCGGACGCAACACCTCCCCACCCTGCAACGTCCGAGCAAGTGGGTGCTCTACCCCACACTTCCTCGGACGCAACGGGGGGGCACGGCGCCGGCACTGCGCCGCCGGGGGAGGTCAGCGGGTTCGTCACCGCGGCGGGGCGGGGCGTCGCCGCGACCGTGCGCCGCGGGGACGACGAGCGGCGCGTGGTCGTCGGCCGGCCCGCCTACCTGCGGGAAGCCGGCCTGGACACCGCGGCGCTCGACGACGTCCTCGCGGCGGCCGAGGCCGACGGCGGCACGGCCGTGATGGCCGGCTGGGACGGCGCGGCGCGGGGAGTGCTGGTGCTGCGCGACCCGGTGAAGGCGACCAGCGCGGTCGCCGTCGCGGAGCTGCGCGCCCTGGGCCTCCGCCCGGTGCTCCTCACCGGGGACAGCCTCGGGGCGGCGCTGGCCGCCGCGCGCCAGGTGGGCATCGCGGACGACGACGTCATGGCGCAGGTGCTGCCCGAGGACAAGGTCGCCGCCGTGCAGCGGCTCCAGGCGTCCGGGGCGACCGTCGCGATGGTCGGCGACGGCGTCAACGACGCCGCCGCCCTGGCCACGGCCGACCTTGGCCTGGCGATGGGCACCGGCACGGACGTGGCGATGCAGGCGGCGGACCTCACCCTGGTCCGCGGCGACCTGCGCGCCGCGCCGCAGGCGATCCGGTTGTCGCGCGCGACGCTGCGGATCATCCGGCAGAACCTGTTCTGGGCCTTCGCGTACAACGTCGCGGCGATCCCGCTGGCAGCCCTCGGGCTGCTCAACCCGATGATCGCCGGGGCGGCGATGGCGTTCAGCTCGGTGCTGGTGGTGACCAACTCGCTCCGTCTGCGCCGCTTCGCGTAGCCGGTCGCTCGACGCGCTTCGGGCGCCGCGGAACGCCTGTACCCGTCACAAGGAATGTGATATCACTTTGCTATCGCGACGCCGGAGGGACCGGCGCGTGACTGCTGGGGGATCACATGTCCGAGATCATCCGCACCCCGGGGCGGGACGACGAGCCCGTGGCGGGCGCGCCGGGCGGCGCGCCGGTGGGCCACCTCGGCGCCCGCGTCGACGTCAGCGAGCGCCCCGCGTGGTCGCTGGGCGGCGCCGCGGCCTTCGTCGTGCTCCTCGTGACGGTCGCGGCCGCCGTCGGCGCCGTCCTCCTGTGGGTCCGGGCGGACTCCGGCGGTGACGACGGCCTGGGCCTGCTCGGCGCCGCGCTGATGCTCGTGGCGGTGGTGCTGTTCACCGGGATGACGATCATCAGCCCCGGAACCACCCGGGTGGTGCAGTTCTTCGGCCGGTACGTCGGCACCATGCGGCGAACCGGGCTGGTGTTCGCCGTGCCGCTCACCATGCGCCGCAACGTGTCGGTCCGCGTGCGCAACTTCGAGACCAGCGAGCTCAAGGTCAACGACGCCGAGGGCAACCCGATCAACATCGCGGCCATCGTGGTGTGGCAGGTGGCGGACACCGCCAAGGCCACCTTCTCGGTGCAGGACTACCAGGACTTCGTGCGCGTCCAGTCCGAGTCGGCGCTGCGACACGTGACGATGTCCCACCCCTACGACTCCCCCGACGCCGGCGAGAACTCGCTGCGTGGCGCCACCGACCTGGTCTCGGGAGAGATCGCCGCCGAGGTCGCCGCGCGCGTCGCGCTGGCCGGCGTCGAGGTGATCGAGGCGCGCATCTCCAAGCTGGCCTACGCGCCGGAGATCGCCCAGGCGATGCTGCAGCGCCAGCAGGCCGGCGCGATCATCGCCGCCCGTAGCCGCATCGTCGAGGGTGCCGTCTCCATGGTCGAGGACGCCCTGGGCCGCCTCGAGCGCGACGCGATCGTCGAGCTGGACGACGAACGCAAGGCGGCGATGGTGTCCAACCTGCTCGTCGTTCTCTGCGGTGACAGCCGTGCGACGCCCGTGGTCAACACCGGGACGCTCTACCAGTGATGGTGCGGCAGGGGCCCGACGAGCCGCGTGCGGAGGGGGAGCGCGGGGCCGACGAGCCACCCGGGCGGGGGCAACGCGCGCCCGACGAGCCGCGTGCGGAGGGGGAGCGCGGGGCCGACGAGACCCGTCGGGCCGCTGCCCGCGAGCGCCGCGCCATCCTGCTGCGCCTCGACCCGGCGCTCCACGACGCGCTGACGCGCTGGGCGTCCGACGAGCTGCGCAGCGTCAACGCACAGATCGACCTGCTGCTGCGCGACGCCCTCGGCCGGGCCGGGCGCCTGCCGGGCGGCCTGCACCCGCCGCGCCGCCCCGGCCGGCCACCCGGGCCGGCCGAGGCGGGGGCCGACAACGGCCCGCCCGCTGCGCCGTGAGCACCTTCCCGCGAGATGTGCACCTGCACGTGCACGGTCGGCGTGGAAGTGCTCATTTCGCGGGGAGCGGGCGGGACCAGGGACCCAGCCGGCAGTCGTACGCTCCCTCGCGTGACGACCCCCGAGGCCCCGGCCGGCCCGACAGCCGCCCGGCCGCAGGCGATGGGACCCGGCCTGGCCGACGACGAGCGGCCGGCACCGCCGTCGGCCCGCCGGCTGACTGCCGAGGTGTGGATCGTCCTCGGCCTCTCGCTGCTGAGCTCCGGGGTCTACGCGGTGATCAAGATCGTCGACCGGCTGACGGCCGGCCCGCCGCTGGGCAGCCAGAGCGCCACGCTCAACCCCAGCGTCTCGCCGCGTCCGTGGCTGGACCTGACGTACCAGATGCGCTCGATCGTCTTCGCGCTCGTCCCCGTCGCCCTGGCGCTGTACCTGCTCTCCGAGCCCGGCCGCTCGGCGGTGCGGCGCATCGGGCTCGAGCTCTCCCGCCCGTGGCGGGACCTCGGCCGCGGCGTGGCGCTGGCGGCGGCGATCGGCGTGCCGGGGCTGGCGTTCTACGCGGTGGGCCGCGCGCTGGGCATCACCGTCCAGGTGCAGGCCAGCGGACTGCATGCCCACTGGTGGACGGTGCCGGTGCTGGTGCTCGCCGCCCTGCAGAACGCCCTCCTCGAGGAGGTCATCGCCGTCGGATACCTGTCCGAGAGACTGCGGCAGCTGCGTTGGCGCGGGCCGGGGATCGTGGTGACCAGCGCGCTGCTGCGCGGTTCGTACCACCTGTACCAGGGGTGGGGCCCGTTCTTCGGCAACGTGGTGATGGGCGTCGTGTTCGCCGAGTACTACCGCCGCACCCGCCGCGTGATGCCGCTCGTCGTCGCGCACACGCTGATGGACGTGGTGGCCTTCGTCGGATATGCCCTGGTCCCGGCCGAGTGGCGCGCGGCGCTCGGCCTGTCCTGACCGCCGGTTCGGCCCGCCGGGGACCCCGGCTGCCTAGACTCGCCCGGGAGCGCGACGGAGGGATGGCCCAGTGAGCGCGGCGCAGGAGGGGGCGGCGACCGAGCGGACGGACGACCGTGCGCCGGTGGCCGTCGTCGACATCCCCGCCGCCCGGATCCACCACCAGTCCGACCTGCTGGGGCTGGTGATCTCCGCGCTCGGCGCGGTGCTGGTGCTGGTGCTGGCGGGATACGCCCACAACACCACCGGCGGCATCGCCGAGGATGTGCAAGGGTTCGCCGAGCTGCTGCGCCGCATCCTCTTCGTCCCGGTCAACGCGCTGGTCGCGCTGCTGACGGTGCTGGTGCCGCTCGTCGTGCTCATCGACCTGGCGGTGCGCCGGCAGGGCCGGCTGCTCCTGGAGACCACGGCCGCGGGCGCCGCCGGGCTGGCGGTCACCACGGCGACCCACTGGGCGCTGACCACGTTCGCCTCGGACACGCTGCTGCGCACCATGTCCGTGCGCGAGAGCGGTCGGGAGGTGCTGACGCTCCCCGGCTATGTGGCGATGCTGGCCGCGCTGCTGACTCTCGCCGGCCCGCGCGCGCACCGCAGCGCGGTCCGCTGGTCGTGGAACGCGCTGTGGGTGACGATCGGCGTCACGCTGATCACGGGGCAGGTGTCGCTGCCGGGCCTGGTGCTGGCGCTGCTGATCGGCCGCATCGCCGGGCTCGGGGTGCGCTACCTGGCGGGGGTGGCGCCGGAGCGCGCGTACGGCGACGCGCTGGTGGCCGGCGTGCTGCGCGCCGGCTTCACGCCGCTGTCGATCGTGCGCGTGCCGGACGCCGACACCCGCACCGCCGCCGAGCAGCTGCACCGTGCGCACTCGCTGCCGGACGCGGACGCGGCGACCATGGCGCTGGTGCGCTCGTCGGACGCGCGGGTGTACCAGGTGCTCACCGCCTACGGCGAGGAGCTGGACCTGCGCGTGCTGGACGGCGACCGGCAGGTGATCGGCGTCATCGCGCGCGTGTGGCGCTCGCTGCGGCTGCGCGGCATCGAGGGGCGCTCGGTGGTGTCGCTGCGGCAGGCCTCCGAGCGCGCCGCCCTGCTCGCGTACGCGGCGAGCGCGGCCGGCGTCCACACCCCCAGGCTGCTGCGCATCAGCGAGAACGCGGACTCGATGATGCTGCTGCAGGAGCACCCCACCGGCGCGGTGCCGCTGAGCCAGGTGCCGGACGAGCAGCTCACCGACGCCCTGCTCGGCCAGGTGTGGGGTCAGCTGGCCACGGCGCACCGCGCCGGCATCGCCCACCGCGCGATCACCGCCGACACCGTGCTCGTCGGCCCGGAGGGTCCCGAGCCGCTGGTGTGGCTCACGGCGTGGGACTCCGGCGACGTCGCCTCCTCCGAGCTGGCACGGCGCATCGACATCGTGCAGATGCTCGCGCTGCTGGCGCTGCGCGTGGGCGCCGCCCGGGCGGTGCGCGCCGTGTCGCACGCGCTCGCCGACAAGGACGTCGCCGCGATCGGGCCGATGCTGCAGACGATCACGCTGCCCCGGGCCACCCGCGAGGCGATGGCGGGCCGCAAGCAGGTGCTGGCCGAGCTGCGCCAGCAGATCGTGGCGCGGCTGCCGGAGGCGGACGTCGAGCCGCAGCGCCTGGTGCGCTTCGGTGCGCGCACCATGCTGACCATCGTCATCACGGTGGTCGCCGCGTTCGTCATCCTGACGACGATCAACGTGCACCAGATCGGCGACGCGCTGCGCTCCAGCGACTGGCGGTACAGCCTGCTGGCGTTCGGGCTCGGCCTGGGTTCCCTGCTCGGCGCGGCCGTGACGCTCGTAGCGTTCGCGCCGGTCAAGCTGTCGCTGTGGCGCGTGACGCTGGTGCAGACGGCGGCCGCGTTCGTCACGCTCGCGGCGCCGGCGGGGATCGGGCCCGCCGCGCTCAACCTGCGCGTGCTGACCCGGCGAGGCGTGACGACGTCGCTGGCCACCGCGACGGTCGCGCTGATCCAGGTGGCGCAGTTCGTGGTGACCGTGCTGCTGCTCGTGGTGCTGACCCTCGTCTCGGGCACGCAGCAGCAGTCGCCCATCCCGTTGTCCCCCTCGGTGCTGGCGGTGATCGGCTTGGTCGTCGCGTTGATCGCGGCGGCGCTGCTGGTGCCACGGGTCCGCGGCTGGGCGGCGCGCAAGGTGCTGCCGACGCTGCGGCAGACGTGGCCGCGGCTGATCGAGGTCATCGGGCAGCCCGGCCGCCTGCTGCTCGGTCTGGGCGGGTGCCTCGTGACCACGCTGGGGTTCGTCCTGGCGTTCGACGCGGCGCTGTCCGGCTTCGGGCTGCACATCAGCCTGGTCCAGGTGGCGATCGTCTACCTGGCGGGCACCATGTTGGGCGCCCTGGTCCCGACTCCGGGCGGGGCCGGGACGATCGAGGCGGCGCTGGCGACCGGCCTCGGCACGGTCACGGCCCTCAACCCCGGTGTGGCCTTCTCTGTGGCGGTGCTGTTCCGGGTCCTGACCTACTGGCTGCGGATCCCGTTCGGCTGGATCGCGATGCGCTATCTGCAGCGCGTGGGCGAGCTCTAGGCCGCGGTCTCCTGCGTGGGGATGGCGGTGACGGCTCCCAGGCGGGCGGCGATGTCGGCCCAGGCCTGCACGCGGGCGGCGGAGAACGGGACACGGGGGGACGGGGTGGTGCTGAAAGGCTCGGCGGCCGACCCGATCTGGTCCATGTGCCTGTCCTGTCTGTTCGGCAGCCCGGCTGACCCTGGAGGGTCCCGTGGCTTTGCGTCCCCGCCTCGCGGTGGGTTTGCCGTTTCGCTGACAACAGAGACAGTACGCGATGACTCAGTCATGGGGAAGTCGGTCACTCGTCCAATTGCCGCGTACGTGCCGATTTCACCCTCTACGACCATCACCCCAGGCCAGGGCCGCATTCTGCATTCTTCGCAGCGGACGAAATACACGCCTGTCATGGTTCACCCGAATGGCCCAACGTCATTTACCGGCGCCTTGACCTGCGCGGACGCCGCCCGCCGCGGTCGAAGTCCCACGGCGCCGCGCGCCAGGGTGGGGCATGGACGCGCAACGGCGATCACCCGCACCGGCGCACCTGCTGGTGCAGCTGCTGCGGCGCCAGGTCCCGGCGGGGGCGGGGGTGCACGCCACGGCTCCCGTCGACGACCCGGCGGCGCGGCGGCCCTGCGATCGTGGCCGTGCAGCGCGCCCTCCGCACGGCGAGTGGGCGCCAGGGGCGTTCAGCGGGGTCACAATGTGCGCATGACATCGATTACTGAGATCGCTCTGAACAACGGCGTCCGGATCCCTCAGCTCGGTCTGGGGGTCTGGCAGGTACCGCCGGACCTCACGCAGCGCGTCGTCGAGGACGCGCTCGAGGTGGGGTACCGGCACGTCGACACCGCACAGATGTACGGCAACGAGGCCGGCGTCGGCGCCGCGGTCGCCGCCTCGGGCCTGCCGCGCGAGGAGGTGTTCATCACCAGCAAGCTCAACAACAACCGTCACGAGCCGGCGAAGGCCCGCGCCGAGTTCGACAGGACCCTCGAGCGGCTGCAGTCCGACTACGTCGACCTGTTCCTCATGCACTGGCCGCTCCAGCTCGACGACTACGTGACCGCCTGGCACGTGATGGAGGAGTTCTACGAGTCGGGCCGGGCGCGGGCGATCGGCGTCTCCAACTTCCACGCGCACCACCTGGACCGGCTGGCTGCCGAGTCGTCGGTGGTGCCCGCGGCCAACCAGGTGGAGGTGTCTCCCTACCTGACGCAGGACCCGCTGCGCGCCTACAACCGCGAGCACGGCATCGTCACCGAGTCGTGGTCGCCGCTGGGCAGCGGCACCGTGCTGGGCGACCCGACGCTCGGGCGCGTCGCCGCCGCGTACGGCGTCTCGCCGGCGCAGGCCGCGATCCGCTGGCACCTGCAGCGCGGCGACGTGGTGATCCCCAAGTCGACGCACCGCGAGCGCCAGGTGGAGAACCTCGACGTGTTCTCCTTCGCGCTGTCCGACGAGGACATGGCGGCGCTGTCCGGGCTCAACAAGGACCGCCGTACCGGCCCCGACCCCGACGAGTTCAACTGGGTGCCGGAGGGCTGATCCCCGCTGCCGGGGCGGGCCGCCGGCGCGCCGCCCACCCCGGCCGGCAGGTCGGGCCTCCGCCACCCGGTCACCCGGCGCGCGGTTCCGCCCGTTCGGAGTCAGGCTGTGCCTATGGATTCTTCTCCTCGCGTCACCGTGCTCGGCATCGGCGCCATCGGGTACGGCATGGCGGTCAGCCTGTTGCGCGCCGGCCTGGACACCACGGTGTGGAACCGGACGCGCTCCAAGGCGGAGCCGCTGGGTGCCCTCGGCGCCAAGGTGGCCGACGACCCCGCCTCCGCCGTGCACGGCGCGGACGTGGTGGTCACCGCCCTGTTCGATGCCGACGCGGACGCGGAGGTGATGGCGCTGGCGCTTCCCGAGATGGCGCCAGGGTCCGCCTGGGTGCAGTCGTCGACGGTCGGGGCCACCGGTGCCGTGCGCCTGGCGGCGCTGGCCGAGGAGCACGGGGTCGCCTTCGTCGACGCCCCGGTGCTCGGCACCCGCAAGCCGGCGCTCGCGGGCAGGCTCATCGTGCTCGTCGGCGCGCCGCACGAGCTGCGCCCGCTCGTCGCCCCCGTCCTCGACGCGATCGGTGAGCGGACGGTGTGGGTGGCCGAGCAGCCGGGCCCGGCGTCGCGGCTCAAGCTGGTCTGCAACGCGTGGATCGCCACGCTGACCGCAGGCGTGGCCCAGTCCGTGCAGCTGTCCCGCGCCTGGGGCCTGGACCCGCAGCTGTTCTTCGACGCGATCGGCGGCAGCGCGCCGGACAGCCCCTACGCCCACATCAAGGGCGCCGCGATGCTCTCCGGCGACTTCGAGCCGCAGTTCGAGCTCGCCGGGCTGCGCAAGGACCTGGCGCTGATCGCGGCGGACGCGCAGACGGCCGGTGTACCCACGGAGCTGGTCGACGCGTTGGCCCACGCCTACGCCACCGCCGCCGGCGCCGACGACACCCGCGACATCGCCGCCGTGGTGGACGCGTTCGGCCCACGGCGGGCCGAGTGGCCCCTGGAGCCGCCCGCCTCGGCGTAGCACGACACCCCGTCTGCCGCCGTGCCCGTAGGGTCGTCCCGGGCATCGGACGGGGAGGGTGGATGCACGTCATCATCACCGGGGGGGCGGGGTTCCTCGGGCGGCGGCTGGCCGCCGCGGTCCTCGCGAAGGGGCAGCTCGCCGGGCCCGGCGGGCCGCCCGACGAGGTGACGGCGCTGACGCTGGTGGACCTGGCCGAGCCGGCGGACCGCGCCCTGCTGGAGGACCCGCGGGTGCGGGTCGCGGTGGGTGACATCGCCGACCCCGGCTTCGTCGGGACCCTGCTCGCGGGCCACGGCGCGACCAGCCTGTTCCACCTCGCGGCCGTGGTGAGCGCGCAGGCCGAGGGCGACTTCGACCTGGCGATGCGGGTGAACGTCGACGCCGTGCGGGCGCTGCTCGAGGCGGCCCGGAGCCACGGCGAGACCGTGCGGTTCGTGTCCACCAGCTCGGTGGCGGTGCTCGGCTCCGACGCCGGGCCCGTGGGCGGCGAGGACTCCGTGGTGCGCCCGGAGACCACGTACGGCATGACGAAGGCACTGCTGGAGCTCTGGGCGTCGGACTACGCGCGCAAGGGGTTCGTCGACGCGCGGGTGGGCCGGCTGCCTACCGTGATCATCCGGCCGGGAGCGCCGAACGGGGCGGCGTCGTCGGCCGCCAGCGCGGTGTTCCGCGAGCCGCTGGCGGGCACGGACTACGTGCTGCCCGTCAGCCTGGACGTGCCGATCGCCGTCTCCGGGGTCCGATCCGTGGTCGAGGGCCTGGTCGCGCTGCACGACGTGCCCGCGGAGGCGCTCGGCCGCCACCGCACGGTGGCGTTCCCCAGCGTGTCGGTCACCTTCGCCGACATGGTGGACGCGCTGCGGCGGGCCGGCGCCGGACGCCGGCTCGGCACGGTGGCCGTGGCTCCGGACCCGCGCATCGAGGCGATCCTGCGCTCGTGGCCGGCACGGCTGGACGGCTCGCGGGCCCTGGCCCTGGGCCTGCCACCGGCGCAGACGCTGCCGGAGACCATCGACGACTACCTGAGGGAGACGGCGTGAACGCGCAGCGGGTGGCCCGGGCGGACCTCGTCGGGCGGCTACCTGCGGCGCGGGACGTGGACGACGCCGCGCTCGCCGGGGCGGTCGCGTCCGGCGCGCGGCTGCTGATCCTCGATGACGACCCCACGGGCACGCAGACCGTGCGCGACGTGCCGGTGGTGACGCGCTGGACGGTGGACGACCTGGAGTGGGCTCTGGGCACGGGTGCGCCCGGCGTGTTCGTCTCGACCAACAGCCGCAGCCTGCCCGGCCCGCAGGCGGCGACGGTGCAGCGGGCGGTGCTGCGGGCGGCACGCGAGGCGGCAGCGCGCGCGGGCGTCGACTACGTGGTGTGCAGCCGCGGCGACTCGACGCTGCGGGGCCACTTCGACGTGGAGACCGCGGCGATCGCCGACGAGCTGGCGGCAGGCGAGGGTTGGCCGACCGACGCGGTGGTGCTGGTCCCGGCCTACGTCGACGCCGGCCGGATCACGGTGGACGGCACGCACTACGCCGCCGAGGGCGACGACCTGGTCCCGGTCGGACAGACGCCGTACGCCCGCGACGCGACGTTCGGCTACCGCTCGTCGGACCTGCCCTCGTGGGTGGAGGAGGTCACCGCCGGGCGGGTGCGGCACGACGACGTGGTGACGCTGACCGTCGCCGCGCTGCGCCGCGACGGGGCGGCCGCCGTGGGCGACGCACTGGCCCGCGTGCCGCACGGCGGCGTGCTGGCCGTCGACGCGGTGGACGACGGCGACCTTCGGGTGGCCGCGCTGGGTCTCCTCCAGGCCGAGGCGCGCGGCGCCCGGCTGGTGTACCGGGTGGGGCCGTCGTTCGTGCGCGCCCGGCTGGCGCAGCGGCCGCACCCCGCGCTGTCCGACGACGAGCTGCGGGCGGTCGTCGCGCGCGGTGCCGCCCCGGGGCGGGCGGCCCACGGCCTGATCGTCGTCGGCTCGCACGTGCCGATGACCACGCGGCAGCTGGCACGGCTGCGCGCGACGCGGCCGGTGCACGACGTGGAGCTCGACGTCGCCGCCCTGCTCGCCGCTCCTTCGCCGGAAGCCGCGGTCGCCTCGTCGGTGTCGCGGGCCGCCGCCGCGCTCGCCGACGGGCCGGTGGTGCTCAGCACCTCCCGCACACTCGTCGAGGGCGGCGACGGCGAGGCGTCGCTGGAGATCGCGCGGCGCGTGTCGGCCGCGGTGGTGGCCGCGGTGCGCGGCGTCGTCGCGGCGGAGCAGCCGGCCTACGTGGTGGCCAAGGGCGGCATCACGTCCAGTGACGTGGCGAGCAAGGCCCTGGGCGTGGTGCGGGCCACCGTCGAGGGCACGCTGCTGCCGGGCATCGTCTCCGTGTGGCGGGCGCTGGACGGCGCGGCGGTCGGCCTGCCCTACGTGGTGTTCGCGGGGAACGTCGGCGACGAGGACGGGCTGGCGACCGTCGTCGGACGCCTGGAACGCGCCGCCGGGGACTGACCGGGCCGGCCGCCGGTACGGTGGCGCGATGGCGGATGGCACCGGCCTGCTGTCTCGGGTGTTCGCGCTGTGCGAGCGGGCGCAGGGTGCGTGGCCGACGGCCGCGCCAGGCCTCGGCGGCACGTCCCTCGGGGCGCCGGCGCGCCCGCCCGGAGCGCCGGACCCGCTGGCGCACACGCTGCGGCAGCGCAGCGCGACCACCTGCGGGTCGGCGTGTCTCCTGGTCGCTCGCGCGCTGCACGACCCGGTGTACGCGGCCTGGCTGCTCGACGGCGCCGACGCCCGGACCGGCGCGTCGCGGGCCGAGGACCGGTTCGCCGCGGCCGAGCTGACCGTCAAGGACCGCACCAACGCCCTGCTGGGTCCGGCGGGGCTCCAGCTGCCGTGGCCGCAGCGGTTCGGCACGTCGCCATGGGGCGCCGCCGCCGAGATGACCCGCATCACCGGGCGCCGGTACCGCGCGCGGTACCTCGATCCGCGGTCCCCGGCCTCGCGCGCCGCCGGGTACGACGCGGTGGACCGCGTGGTGGCCGGGGGAGCCACCGCGCCGGTCTTCGTCGGGAGCGACGCGATGCCACGGCACGTGGTGCTGGCCGTGGGGCGGGAGGAGGACGCGCTGCGGCTCTACGAGCCGGCGTCGGGCGCGGTGGTGCGGCTGCCGCGTGGCGAGTTCGCCGGCGGTGGCTTCCAGGTCGCGGGGTGGACGGTGCCGTGGGCGGTGGTGATCCCGCGCTGAACGTCCCCGCGGGTGGACTTGCCCGCGCGCCGGCCGCGCGGGTCAGAGGCCGAACAGTGCCCAGACGTGCTTGCGGTCGCCCTCGGCGTACCAGCCCATCGCGTCGGTCATCCGCCCGGCCACGTACAGCCCGAAACCGCCCTGGCCCAGGGGTCGGCGCCCGGCGAGCGCCGGCGGCGCGTCGACGGCGCCGTCCGCGACGTCCAGGAGGTACCCGTCACCGGCGCGGAACAGCGTGACGACGGCCGGCGGGACGCCGTGGCGCAGCGCGTTGGTGGTGAGCTCGGAGGCGACGAGCACCACCGGGGCGGTGACCGCGCGGTGCGCCCGCAGCGCCGCATGCAGTCCGGCGCGCAGCGCACGCAGGTGCGCGGTCACCTCGACGGTCCAGGTGCCGAGGAGGTCGCCGGACCTCGGCGGCAGCCCGTGACGCAGGGGTCGCCGGGCCTCTCGGGCGGGCGCTGGAGGACGTGGGCTCAAGGCTCCTCCCTCCCGCGATGGTGGGATGACGTTAGTCCGCCGAGGGTCGCCGTGCACCACGCGGCCCCGTCGAGGGGGGCCGGCGGACGCCCGGACGGGTGCACGCAGCCCGGCGACGGGCGCGGTTGTCTCACCTGACCAGGACTGACGACACTGTGGCAGGACGTGCGACGAGGGACGGAGAGCGACCATGGCCGGCAAGACGAAGGTGCGTAGGGTCGGCATCCTCACCGCGGGGGGCGACAGCCCCGGCCTCAACGCCGCGATCCGGGGCTTCGGCAAGACGGCGATCGGCTACTACGGCATGGAGCTGGTGGGCTTCCGCGACGGCATCACCGGCCTGGTCGAGGACCGCACGGTCCCGCTGGACGGCAAGGCGCTGAGCGGGATCCTCACCGTGGGCGGCACCATCCTCGGCACCAGCCGCGACAAGGTGCACAAGTACCTGCTCGACGGCGAGGTGCGGGACATGGTGCCCACCGTCGTCGAGAACTACCAGCGCGAGGGCCTCGACGCTCTCATCCTGCTGGGCGGCGGCGGCACCGCGAAGAACGCGATGAAGCTGGTGGACGCCGGGCTCAACGTGCTGCACCTGCCGAAGACGATCGACAACGACATCGCCAGGACGGACACGTCGTTCGGGTTCGCCACCGCGATGGAGATCGCCACCGACGCGATCGACCGCGTGCACTCGACGGCGCACAGCCACCACCGGATCATCCTCACGGAGATCATGGGCCACCGGGCCGGCTGGCTGACGCTCGGCGCCGGCCTGGCCGGCGGGGCGGACATCATCCTGATCCCCGAGATCCCGTACAGCGTCACCTCCGTGGCGGAGACCGTGAAGGCGCGCACGCAGCGGGGCTCCAACTTCTCCGTCATCGCCGTCGCCGAGGGCGCCCGCGACCTCAACGACTCCGCCGACTACGAGGCCGCCGTGCTGCTCGAGGACTCGGCGAGCACCCCGGAGGCCAAGCGCGCCGCGAAGGCGCACCTGGCCCACGTCGAGGACCTCCAGCGCGAGCACACCTTCAAGCTGGCGCGCGAGCTCGAGGCCGCCACGGGCCTGGAGACGCGCGTGACGATCCTCGGCTACGTGCAGCGCGGCGGGACGCCGTGCGCGGCCGACCGCCTGCTGGCCACCCGGCTCGGCTCCGCGGCGGCCGGGCTCGTGGCACGCGGCGAGTTCGGCGTCATGGTGGCCGCCCGCGGCGAGGGCACCGAATCGGTGCCGCTGTCCGAGGTGGCGGGCAAGGTCAAGCTGGTGCCGACCGACCACGAGTGGATCGTCGCGGCCCGGCAGGTGGGCGTGGGCCTGGGCGCCTGAGCCCGCCCGCGTCCCGGCGGGCCGGGTGGGGTTCGTCGTGCCGGGGACGACGAGCCCCACCCGCCGCCGCTACCAGATGCGCACCCGCGAGGTCCCCGCGCCGAGCGCGGCGAGGGGACCCGCCGCGTAGTCGTCGCCGGCCGCCTTGCGCGTGCCGACGAGGTCCACGTCGACCACCGCGGGGCGGCCGTCCAGCTCCTCGAAGTCCGCGCCGGCCAGCCGCACGGGCGGCAGGTCCGCGCCGGTGACCGGGGCGAGGCGGCAGCCCGCGAACTCGTCGGGCAGCGTCGCGTCGAGGTACACCGCGTCGCCCTCGTCGGACACCGTGAACGCGACCGGGGCTCCCAGGACCACCGGGCGCTGCTCGCGGTGGTACGGCAGGGCGCCGTTCGCGTAGACGTTGTCGCGGACGTAGGCGGGCTGCGGCACGTCGAGGTAGCGGTCCAGGTCCCCGTCGGCGGGGTGGCCGACGCGCTCCAGGTACTCCTCGAACGACGCGGGATGCCCGTCGTAGCCGGCGGTGCCGTAGCCGGCCGGGCTCTGGTGGCGGCGGCCGTCGCCGGCGTAGGCGCCGTCCAGGTCGCCGCCCACGAGCACGTTGCCCACCCAGCGGTCGTCGGCGCCGTAGATGACGGCGTAGCCGGCCACCTGCGTCGAGTGCGGCACGTGGTACGGCGTCGCCCGGTCGAACACGTGCTCGCGGCGCAGCGTGCCGAGCAGCAGGTTGTTGACGAACGCGCCGCCGTCGCTGAACAGCTCCACCGAGACCGGCGAGGCCAGCACATTGTGCTCCACGAGGTAGGGGCCGTGGCTGACCTCGACGAACAGGTCGCGGTTGTTCGCGTACATCACGTTGCGGCTGAACCGCGTGCCCTGGGTCTGCCAGTCGCTCCAGATGCCGAGCGAGCAGTCGTGGATGCGGTTGTGGCGGATCACCACGTCGATCGCGGCGTGCAGCTTGATGCCGCCGATCTCGTAGCCGTAGTACTCGCGCTTCTTCGCGATGTCGTGGATGTGGTTGTCCTCGATCGTCGAGAACACGCACCCCAGGTGTCCGACGATGCCGTTCTGGCCGCAGTCGTGGATGTGGTTGCGCCGCACCACGTGGGAGCCGACGTGCTCCCGGTCCCAGCCGATCTGGCGCGCGCTGAACACCGACTCCAGCTGGTACTGGTAACCCGGCTTGTCGTTGCGCTGCAGCGAGTAGTTGTGACCGGTGGAGGCCTCCTTGCCGAGCGAGACCGCCGACGTCTTCGCGTCGTGGATGTCGTTGTCCTCGATGATCCAGCCCTTGGCCCAGTTGGGGCCGATCAGGCCGGGCTGGTCGGCCGTGGGCGGTGTCCACGGGGTCGCGGCGTGGGCCAGCTCGAAGCCCCGCACCGTGACGTAGTCGACGTGGTGCTCGCGCGGGTAGAACACCGAGCGGCGGACGTTGATCTCGACCAGCCGCTCGTTGGGGTCGGCGCCCTGGAAGTTCGCCCGGATGGTGGTCGTGTGCTCGCCCACCTCGGCGTGCCACACGTGCCGGGTCTGCTCGGGGTTGCGGACGTGGTCCGGCAGGCCGGTCCAGTCGTCGGTCACCTCGGTGCGCAGCGGCGGGTCGGTCAGCTGGTCCGGGTCGGTCACCTCGTAGAAGCTCATGCCGTCGAGGTAGACGTCGCCCAGGTGCTTCTTCGGGGCGTCCTTCGAGCCGTAGACGATCCAGTCGCCGTCGACCTCGAGCGCGTACGGGTTCCAGTCACCGAACAGGGCGTTCGGCACCTCGACGCGCCACACCGTGCCCTCGTCGGGCACCCAGCCGGTGATGCGCTCGGAACCCTTGATCGCCACGTGCTCGCCGCCGGCGGCGCGGTAGGTGATCCGGCGCTGGTCCGAGAGCCCGCCACGCGCGGGCGACACCCACTCGCGGTAGGTGCCCTCGTGGACGACGACCTCGTCGCCCGGCTGCGCGAGTGCCGCCGCGCGGCCGATGGTGCGCAGGGGGGTTGCGGGCGAACCGTCGGCGGCGTCGGAGCCGGAGGTTGCCACGTGGAGCTCGGTTGCCATGTCGGTCGCACTTCCCTCGTCGAGACTTTCGGCTTCGAAAGAGTATCAGAGGGTTTCGTTCGCGGTCACGGCATCCGCGCAGGTCATGGCGTCGAAAATGGTTCGTGACCGAGACCGCGGGTTCGTGCTGCCGAATATCTTTCGGCCTCCTGCCGTGACGCCTGCCGGCGGAGCACCACCGTGGCCGCCGCCGCCGAGGCCAGCGACCCCACGAACACGGCCAGCGTCGCGGCGTCCGCGAGGGCCTCCTCGTCGAACGCCAGCTCGGCCACCAGCAGCGACACCGTGAACCCCACGCCGGCGAGCAGGGCCACCCCGAGCACGTTCCGCGGCCGCAGGCCCCCGGGCAGCCGCAGCCGCGTCCAACGCGTCAGTGCGGCCACCGTCCCGAGCACCCCGGCGGGCTTGCCGACGACGAGCCCGAGGAACACCCCCCACGCGACCGGCTCGCGCAGCACCGAGCCCGCGCCGCCCGCCCCCGCCAGCGGCACCCCGGCGGCGAAGAACGCGAACACCGGCGCGGCCAGCGCCGCCGACCACGGGCGCACGTGCCGCTCGAGCCGGCTCGCCACCGACGGCCGGCCGTCCGGCCCGGGCGACGCCGGCACGGCCAGGCCGCACGCCACGCCGGCGATCGTCGCGTGGATCCCGGAGGTGTGCAGGGATGCCCACGCCGCCAGGCCCAGCGCCACGAGCAGCACGACGAGGCCGGCGCGAGCCACCGGCCGGCGCGGGTGCCGGCGCACCAGCACCGCGAACGCCGCCACGGCGGCCACCGCCGCCAGCAGCGGGCCGAGGTCGACGCCGTCCGCGTAGGCCACGGCGATCACGAGGATCGCCAGCAGGTCGTCCACCACGGCGAGCGTCAGCAGGAACACGCGCGCGGCGCCGGAGGTCCGCCGCCCGACGAGCGCCAGCACGGCCAGCGCGAAGGCGATGTCGGTCGCGGTGGGCACGGCCCAGCCGTGCAGCCCCTGGCCGCCGCCGGCGCGGACGACGAGCACGAACGTCAGCGCGGGAACCACCATGCCGCCGACGGCGGCGAGCGCCGGGACGGCCGCGTGACGGGGGTCGCGCAGCGACCCCGCGACCAGCTCCCGCTTCAGCTCCAGGCCCACCACCAGGAAGAACACCGCGAGCAGCCCGTCGGACGCCCATTGGGCCGCCGTCAGGTCCAGGTGCCATGCCGCGGGGCCGATCACGGTGTTCGAGACGGTCCGGTAGGAGGCGGCCCACGGGGAGTTGGCCCAGCCCAGCCCCACCGCCGCGGCGAGCAGCAGCAGGACGCCGCCGGGCAGGTCCCCGGAGAGCCGGTGCCGCAGGCTGCCGGCCTGAACGGTCGCGTGCGCCGACGCCGGGCGGGACGGGGGCGGAACGGTCATCGGGCTCTCCGGGGGCAGGCGTCACTGACGCCGACCAGGCTTCCCGGCACACCCGCGGCTGACGACTCCGCGCCCCGCGATGCTACCCGCCCCCCGCGGCGCTCCCGTGATGCGCACGCACCTCGTCCTGGTCGGACCCTGTCTCTGCGTGGTCGACCGAACGACTCGTCAACCCTGGGGAGGCGGCGCCGCGGAGTCGCGGATGACGAGCGTGGTGTGCAGTCGGCGGCGGTGGGGTTGGCCGTCCTGCGCGGCGATGGCGTCGACGAGGTACTCGGACGCGAGACGCCCCTTGGCTTCGATGGGCTGGCGTGCCGTGGTCAGACCGGGATGGGCCCACTCGGACTCCGGCAGGTCGTCGAACCCGGTGACGGACAGCTCGCCGGGCACGTCGATGCCGAGTTCGCGGGCGGCGTCGAGCACCCCGAACGCGATGATGTCGGAGAAGGTGATCACCGCCGTCGGGTGCGCGCCGTGCAGCCACACCTCGCGCAGTGCCGCCGCCCCGGCGGCGCGGGTGCAGGGGATCTCCCGGACCTGCACGCGGGGGTCGTCGACGGCGAGGCCGTACTGCTCGAGCGCCTGGTCCACCCCCCGCTTGCGGCGCGACAACGGTCCGTGCCAGCCGGTCGAGCCGCCGGTGGTGCCGGACTCGAACGCGAGCACGAGGATGCGCCGGTGGCCTTGACCGAGGATGTACTCGGCGACCTCGCGCATGCCGTTCTCCTCGTCGACGTCGATGCAGGAGACCCCCTCGGTCTCGTCGCTGTCGACCAGGACGAACGGGATGCCGCGCTGCCGCAGCGCCTGCACCTCACCCCGGTCCGCCTCGAGGCCGCAGACGACGAACCCGTCGACCGCGGCGTACGGGATGGCCTTGAGCATGGAGTCGCGCAGCGGGGGCACCAGGAGCATCGACAGGCCCTCCCGGTGGCAGGTCTGTCCGACGCCACGGAAGAACTGGGCGTAGTAGGGGTTCTCGAGAGTCGCGTCGATCTGCTGGGGAAGCAGAACGCCCAGGGAGTTGGTGCGCCCGGTGCGCAGCATCCGAGCCGCGGGGTCGCGAACGTAGCCGAGCTCCTCCGCGACGGCGAGGATCTGCTGCAGCGTCGCCTCCGACAGCCGGTCCGGGTTGTTGAACGCGAACGACACGGCGGTCTTGGAAACGTTCGCGCGCGCGGCGACGTCGGCGATCGTGACTCGGCGGGGGCTCACGCGCCGTCCTCCGTCGTCCAGACCACGGCCGAGCGGGCCGGGACGTACAGCTGCTCCCCGGACGCCGCACGGTGATCCGGGGCAGGCCACGCCTGGCGCACCTCACGGCGACCGATGGCCGATCGAGGCACCCGTGCGTCCGTCCACCCACGGTTCACAGCGACGAGCACGGCATCCTCACCGAGCACACGCCGCCGCACGACGACGTCCCCGACCGCGTAGGGGTACTCGTCGGTGCCCTGCCGGAGCGCCGGCAGCCGCGAGCGCAGCGACAGCAGAGAGGTCAGCCACTGCAACGTGTCCGTGTCCCATCGCTCGGTGTCCCAGAGCATGCCGGCCCGGCAACCAGGATCGTTGTCACCCGCCATGCCGATCTCGTCGCCGTAGTAGATCATCGGCACGCCGGGTGCCGTCACCAGCAGAGCCAGCGCGAGGCGAGTGGCCACCGGGTCGTCCCCGTGGCGTGTGAGGACGCGTTCGGTGTCGTGGCTGCCGAGGAGGTTGAGCATCGTCGCCCGAGCATGGTGGGGGATCTGGTCGCGCAGGTCGTCCATGCCGGAGGCGAAGGTCCTGGCGTCGCCCGTGCGGTCGGCCGTGAAGCCGAGGACCAGGTCACGCAGGGTGTAGTTCATCGTTCCGTCGGCGGTGTCGCCTGCCAGCCATTGCGTGGGTGAGCGCCACTCCTCCGCAACGATGTATGCCTCGGGGTTGACCTCCTTGACGACGCGTCGGAACTGACGCCAGAACGACATCGGCACGAAGTACGGCACGTCGAGGCGCCACCCGTCGATGCCCTGCTCGAGCCAGTACCGGGCGACGTTCAGGTGGTGCTCGCGGACCTCGGGGTTGTGGACGTTCCACTTGGGGAGGTACCAGCAGCCCGAGCACGTCCGATAGTTCGGCACCGGCCGCTGCACGATCGGCAGGTCTTCGACGTAGAACCAGTTGACGTAGGGCGACTGCACACCGTGGGCGACGACGTCCTGGAAGGCGGAGTGCCCCACCCCGCAGTGGTTGAGCACGGCGTCCAGAACAACCCGGACCCCTCGGGCGTGGGCTTCTGCGACCAGCTCCCGGAACGCGCCGAGGTCGCCCAGGAGCGGGTCGATCGCGAAGTAGTCGCTCGCGTCGTACCGATGATTGGTCCCGGCGGCGAAGATCGGTGTCAGGTACAGGGCGTTGGCCCCGAGGTCGACGACGTGGTCCAGGTGCTGCACGATCCCGGCCAGGTCGCCGCCGAGGAACCCGTCCCGCGCCGGCGGCGAGTCCCAGGCGCGCACGTCCGGGGGGTTGCGGCTCGGGTCACCGTTCGCGAACCGCTCGGGGAAGACCTGGTAGAAGACGGCGTCCTGGACCCAGGCGGGGACGTTCGGGGCGGTCGTCCCGTACGAATTGGTCATGATGTGCGGGCTCATCCCTTCACGCCGGTACCGGCGACACCGCGGATCAGCGCCCGCTGGAAGATCAAGAACATGACGATGGTCGGGAGGGCGGAGGTCAAGGTGCCCGCCATCAGGTAGTTCCAGGACGTGGCGTACCGGCCCTGGAAGGCAGCCAGCCCGATCTGGACTGTACGCATCTCGTCACCGTTGGTGACCAGCAGCGGCCACAGGAAGTCGTTCCAGGCGAACAGCATCGCGAAGATCGCCAACGTGGCCAGCGAGGCTGACGACAACGGGATGACGACCTGGACGAGGGTCCGGACCCGCCCGCACCCGTCCAGCCGGGCCGCCTCCTCGATCTCTCGCGGGATCGTGGAGAAGTACTGACGCAGCAGCACGATGCCGAACACGTCGGCCAACCGGGGGACGACCAGCGCCCAGTACGTGTCGGTCCAGTGCAGCTGCACCACCAGGGAGAACGCCGGGATGATGGTGACGAACTGCGGCACCATCATCGTGGCCAGCAGCAGCAGGAAGATCGGGTTCTTCGCGGGGAACCGCAGTCGAGCGAACGCGTAGGCCGCCAGGGAGTCCAGCACGAGGTGCCCGGCGACGATGCCGACGGTCATCACGATGCTGTTCAGGTAGTACCGCTCGAACGGGGCGGCCTGCCAGGCATGGACGTAGTTCTCCCAGTGCCACTCGGTGGGCCAGACCCGGGTGAACACCTCCGAGCGCTTCTTGACCGACGTGAGGAACATCCACACGAACGGCACGATGACCGTGGCGCTGCCCGAGATCAGCAGGATGTGCCGGGCGGCCGTGCCCCCACGGACCCGGCGGACGTGTGACGTCGTCGTGGTGCTCATGCCAGGTCCGACTCTCCCGACCCGGCGGCCTTCCACTGCACGAGGGTGACGCCGAGCATCAGCGCCAGGGTCGCGAACGCGATCGCGGCGCCGTAGCCGAACTGCCCCAGCTTGAAGGCGTAGCGGTACATGAGCATGCCCAGCACCTCGGTGCCCCCTGTCGGTCCGCCGCCGGTCAGCACGTAGACCAGGTCGAAGGACTGGAACGCGGTGATCAGCGCCTGCACGACGACGAAGAAGGTCATCGGTCGCAGCAGCGGGATCGTCATCCATCGGGTCCGCTGGACCAGTCCGGCCCCGTCCAGCTGCGCTGCCTCTGTCAGCGACACTGGCAGTGCCTGGAGGGCGGTCAGGTACAGGATCGCGTTGAACCCGAGGTTCTTCCACACGGTCAGCAGCGTCAGCGCCGCCAGGGCGGTCCACCGCTGGTTCAGCCAGTCGACGGTGGGCAGGCCGACCCCGCTCAGCAGCCGGTTGACCACGCCCGAGGGGTCGAGCATGTACCGCCACACGATCGCCGCCGCGACCGATGAGGTGACCACCGGCAGGAAGTAGATGCCCCGGTAGACCGCCAGGCCGCGGAGCGGCGCGTCGAGCAGCAGTGCGATCGCCAGCCCGGAGGCGACCGACAGGACGCCGACGCCGACGGCGTAGACCACCGTGACCAGCAGGGAGTTCCAGAACTCGTCGTCCGCCAGAATCCGGGCGTAGTTGTCCAGGCCGACGAACTGCTGCGCGGTGCCGAAGCCGTTCCACGAGGTCAGGCTGAGGAACCCCCCGGACACGATCGGATAGATCACGAAGGTGCCCAGGATCACCAGGGCCGGGATGAGCAGTCCGACCGCAGTGAGCACCTCACGGCGGTCGTAGCGGTCCCGCGCCGACCGCCGGACGGGCTCCTGCACGGAGCGTCCGACGGTCGGCGCGGTGGTCGAGACCACGGTCACTTGGCCGCTGAGAGGGCGGTGTTGACGTCGGTCTCGGCGGCCTTCAGGGCGTCGTCGACCGACACCTGACCGGCCAGCGCCTTCTCGATCTGCTTGGCGAACGCCAGCGAGACCTGCGGGTAGAGCGGGGTGTTGGGCCGCGACTTAGCCGTGGCCAGCTGGTCGACGAACGGCTGCAGGCGTGGCTGCGTCGAGGACACCCACTGCTTGTACGCGTCGGAGTCGCCGACGGCCCGACGAACGGGCAGCATGCCGGTCTTCTCGCTCCAGGACGTGACCTGCTCGGGTGCCAGGAACCACGTCAGGAAGTCCGCCGACGCCTTCTGGGTGGCCTCGTCGGACGTGAACACGACCGCCCGCTCACCGCCCATGTTCGTCGCGGGCTGGCCGTCCGAGGGGTACGGGACCGTGGCCGTGCCGAAGTCGAACGGCGGGTCCGCCGCCCAGATGCCCACCATCCAGGTGCCCTCCTGTGCACCACCCGCGGTGCCCTTCTCGAACGCTCCCCACTGGGTGCGTGGCGCCAAGCCCTCGTTCAGCAGGTCGACCCAGAACTGCAGCGCCTTCTTGCCCGCGGCGGTGTTGAACGCCGCCTTGGTGTTGTCGGCGTTGAGGAACTCGCCGCCGGCCTGCCACAGGCTGACCTGGAAGTTCCACGTCAGGCCCTCACCGGAGTCCCCCGCCTGTGTGAACAGCTCCACACCCGGCAGGCCGGTCCTGTCCTTGATCTGCCGGGCCTGGGTCTGCAGCTCTTCCCAGGTCTTCGGCGGCTGCTCGGGGTCGAGCCCGGCCTGCTTGTACAGGTCCTTGTTGTACATGTACCCGAGGTTGTTGGTGGACACCGGCACGGCGTACTGCTTGTCGCCGTCCTTGCCGAAGTCAAGCAGCGCCGGGTAGATGTCGCTCATCGTCGCCGAGTCGATGAGCGGCTTGAGGTCGACGAGCTTGCCGGTCTGGGCCACCTGCGGGACCGACACGAGGTCCATGATCGCCATCGACGGCAGGGTGTCCGTCTTGGCAGACGTCTGGATCTTGGTGATGAGGTCCGAGCTGGGGATGTTCACCGCCTCGACCGTCACGCCGGGGTGGCTCTTGGAGTACTCGTCCGCCATCGCCTGGAACGTGTCGGCGTTCGTCCCGTCCCAGTAGTGCCACACCGTCACGGTGACGGGCGCGGACGCGCTCGTCGTCGCGGACGGGGCCGCGCTCGTCGTCGCGGACGTGCTTGCGGTGGAGCCTGGAGCGCAGGCGGCCAGTGCCAGCAGGCCGACCGCGATCGTCGATGTCAGTGCTGTCTTGCGGAGCATCACGACTCCTCTGTCGTGCCGGCGGAGGCCGGCGTGGGTGAAGGTGAAACGCCGTCGCCTTCGGCGACGGACAACCACGCGCAGGCATCCGGGGGGAGAATCCTGCCGTCGATCGGCGCACTGGACACCCGCACGGGCCCCCAGGCGCCAGGAAGGGCGACCGCGCCGCCCGAGGTGTTGAGCACGCAGATGCTCCGGCCGCGGCGGAAGGCGACCACGTCGGCTCCTGCTTCCAGCCAGGTCAGGTCGTCGTCGGCGAACAGCTCCTTGCGGGCGTGCACCGCGCGGCGCACCACACTGAGAGCCGACCACGGCTCCCGCTCCTGGATCGCGACGCTGAGCTGACCGAACATGCCCGGCTGCGGCAGCCACGCCGAGGACGCATCCGTGAAGCCGAACGTGCCCGGCTCGGCGGTCCACGGCATGGGGACGCGGCAGCCGTCGCGCCCCAGCTCCGATCCGCCGGACCGCACCCAGATCGGGTCCTGCCGAACCTCGTCGGGCAGGTCCAGCACCTCCGGCAACGCGAGCTCGTCGCCTTGGTAGAGGTACGCCGCGCCCGGTAGCGCCAGCATCAGCATGGATGCGGCCACCGCCCGTCGACGCCCGAGCGGCAGGTCCACCGGGCCCCGCCGCCGTGCGGACGCGAGCATGTCCGCGGGGTCAGGCGCCTGGATCACCTGTGCCTGCCCGTACCGGGTAGCTGGCCGGTGCACGTCGTGGTTCGCCAGCGCCCACGCCGTCCCCGGACGCAGGCCGTGCTCGATCGCGTCGCGGATCGACGGCGCGTGCCAGGGCTGGACCAGCAGGTTGAAGTCGAAAGCCTGTCCCAGCTCGTCCGGGGAGGCGTACGCCACCAGGTCCGCAGCCAAGGCGACCCACACCTCGCCGACGAAGCAGGCCCCGTACTCGTCGGCGATCTTGCGCCACCGCCGGTAGATGTCGTGCACACCGGGCTGGTTCCACATGAACTCGTTGCTCGACCCGGGTGTGCCGGTCCAGTCCGGCAGCCCGTCGCGCTTGACGAGACCGTGGGCGACGTCGACGCGGAAGCCGTCCACCCCTCGGGCGAACCAGAACCGAAGGACGTCGTCCATCATCTCCAGCACCTCGTCGCAGGCCCAGTTCAGGTCCGGCTGCGAGGCGTCGAAGGAGTGCAGGTACCACTGCCCGTCCGGCAGGCGGGTCCACGCGGGTCCGCCGAACACACTGCCCCAGTTGTTCGGGGGCGAGGCCCCGTCCGGCCCGCGCCCGTCCGCGAAGTGGAACCTGCTCCTCGGCGACGAGCCCTTCGGAGCGGCGACTGCCTCACGAAACCAGGCGTGCTCCACCGAGCAGTGGTTGGGCACCAGGTCGAGCATCACCCGGATGTCACGGGCATGCGCCGCTGCCACCAGGCGCTCGAGGTCCGCCACGGTCCCGAACAGCGGGTCGACCTGGAGGTAGTCGGACACGTCATAGCCGTGGTCCGCCTGGGGCGACTTGAAACAGGGGCTCAACCACACGGCGTCGATGCCCAGCGAGGCGAGATGGTCCAGTCGACCGGCGAGGCCGGCGAGGTCCCCGACGCCGTCACCGTTCCCGTCCGCGAAGGAGCGGACGTACACCTGGTACACGACCGCCTCGTCGATCCAGCTCACAGAATGTGCTCCATTGCTTGTCTGCGGCGCCGACGGGTCGGTCCCGCAGTGGCGTCGGGCGAGGCGGACGCGCCCGCCTCGGCGCACCGGTGATCCGGAGCGGTCGAAGACGAGGAGCGACGAGCACCTTCGCGCGTTACTAACTCGATTTAGTAATAGGCAACCGCAGGCTCTGTCGCTTTGTCAAGCCCTGGTTGTCCGACCGCCTGAACCGGTGCTCGTGGGAGGCCTTGCTCGACCTGATATGCCGGCTGTCGCGGTGCGACGGCGGGGCGTCAGGGTCTCCGCCCCGTGGACGAGCCGCCTCGTGGAGCCCCTGGCATCACGAGTCCGGGCGCGCCACAGGTCTGCGTGGACGGCGAGCGACTCGTCTGCGCATTGCGCAACTGTGGGCACGACGAGGCATGTCCCGAGACCCGTCGGCGCATGGCGCCGTGGGGTTCACATCTGCATGTCGACGAACCGCGCGTAGTGGCCCTGGAACGCGACGGTCACCGTGTCGGTGGGGCCGTTCCTGTGCTTGGCCACGATGAGGTCGGCCTCGCCCGCGCGCGGCGACTCCTTCTCGTACGCGTCCTCGCGGTGCAGCAGGATCACCACGTCCGAGTCCTGCTCGATGCTGCCGGACTCGCGCAGGTCGCTGAGCATCGGCTTCTTGTCCTGGCGCTGCTCGGGGCCGCGGTTCAGCTGCGAGATCGCGATCACCGGGACCTCGAGCTCCTTGGCCAGGAGCTTGAGCGCCCGGGAGAACTCGGAGACCTCCTGCTGCCGGGACTCGACGCGCTTGCCCGACGACATCAGCT
>Ga0255338_1002623_pt1 | contig 25065 bp, 22 predicted proteins | sample MeOH1_35cm_T4_19_FD_203715 | JGI IMG/M metagenome (GOLD analysis project Ga0255338, IMG submission 203715) | Sandy soil microbial communities from University of British Columbia, Vancouver, Canada - MeOH1_35cm_T4_195 | ecosystem: Engineered > Artificial ecosystem > Sand microcosm > Unclassified ...
CGAGGAGAAGAAGCTCGGCATCAAGGGCAGCTCCACCCGCACCGTGATCCTCGAGAACTGCCGCATCCCCAAGGACCGCCTGCTGGGCGAGCTGGGCAAGGGCCACAAGATCGCCTTCGGCATCCTGAACATCGGCCGCTTCAAGCTGGGCGTGGGTAGCCAGGGCGGCATGAAGCGGATCCTGGAATACGCCATCAAATACACCTCCGAGCGCCAGCAGTTCGGCAAGCCCATCAACTCCTTCGGCCTCATCCAGCAGAAGCTGGCGGACATGGCCACCAAGATCTTCGTCTGCGAGGCCCTGAACTTCCGCACCACCGGCTACATCGACGAGGCCCTCCACGCCACCAGCTGGGACAGCCCCACCGCCGGCGCCGACAAGATGGCCGCCATCGATGAGTACACCATCGAGTGCAGCATCTCCAAGGTGTGGGCCAGCGAGGCCCTCTTCTCGGTGGCGGACGAGGCGGTGCAGGCCTTCGGCGGCTACGGCTTCAGCGCCGAGTACCCCCCCGAGAAGGCCCTGCGCGACTGCCGCATCAACCGCATCTTCGAGGGCACCAACGAGATCAACCGCCTCCTCATCGCCGGCACCCTGCTCAAGCGCGCCATGAAGGGCGACCTGCCCCTCATGCAGTTCGGCCAGCAGGTGGCCAAGGAGATCTCCAACCCGATCAAGGCCGAGAGCTTCACGGGGCCCCTGGCCCGCCTCAAGCACGGCGTGGAACTCAGCAAGCGCCAGTGCATGCTGGCGGCCGGCCTGGCCGTGCAGGTGCTGGGCCAGAAGCTCATCGACAACCAGGAGGTCATGGCCCGCATGAGCAACATGCTCATGGAGATCTACGCCATGGAAAGCGCCGTCGTGCGCGCCGAGCGCATGGTGGAATCCGGCCACCGCTGGGCCCAGATCGCCCGCGACATCACCGAGCTCTACGTGAACGAGAGCTGGCACAAGGTCCACGGCGACGCCCGCATGCTCTGCGCGGACGTGGTGGAAGGCGAGGCCCTGCGCCACGCCCTGGCGGGCGTGAAGGCCTTCACCGAGTTCCACCCCACCAGCAGCGCCCGGCTGCGGGGACGCATCGCCTCGGAACTGATCCAGAAGGGAAGTTATCCGGTCGAGGTGATCTGACGCCTGCGCCTCCGCCACGCGGCGGCGATAACAGAAAGGGCCCCGTCGGGGCCCTTTCTGCATTCCAGTGGGTGGTCAGCGCCGGATCTCGCGGCCGCCGCCTCGCCCTTCACCGCCGGACGGCCGGGAGGGGGCGGGACGGGACTCGGGGGCGGGGCGTGACTCGGGTGCTGCCTCGCGCCGCTCCTCGCGGGGCGGGTCGACCCGAGGCGCGGGGCGGGATTCCCGCTCCACGGGCCGAGGCGTAGGGTCCGGGCGACGTTCCTCCCGTTCGACCCGCGGCCGGGGCTCGGGAGCGCGCTCCCGGGGGGCGGGCTCATAGCGGCGCTCCTGGGAGGGCCGGGGCTCGTAGGTCCGTTCCCTGGGGGCGGGGTCCGGGCGTCGCTCCTCCACGCGGGGCCGGGGCTCCACGGTGCGTTCCCGGGGGGCGGGATCCGGCCGACGGTCCTCGACCCGCCCGCGGGGCTCCGCGCCACGGTCCCTGGGTGCCGGAGTGGCCTGGGTGGCGGGGCGGTCCTGGGCGGGCAGCTCGCGCCCGCGGTCCCGCTGGCGATCCTCGAAGCCGCGTTCCCGGGGCGAGACGGGGCGCTCGGCGCCCTGGGCCCGGCCGCGGTCCTCGAAGGGCACGCGCGTGACGCCGGCGCCGGCTGCGGGGGCAGCGGCGCCGGGCCGACCGGCGGCCGCGGGAGTGCCGGGGCGGGCGGTGGCCGCGGGCGGGGCCTCGCGGCGGATGATGGTGCGGCCCGTGGCGGCCTGGGCCTGGCGCTCGTAGGTCGCCAGGCGCTGGCGGTTCACGTCGCGCTGGAAGGCCGTCTGCATCTGGCCCGGGCTCCGGAACTCAGCCTGGGAGACGACCAGGGGGGACCGCTGCCACGGCGCCCGCAGGTCGCGGCCGCCCTGGCCCGTCCAGGTGGTGCTGCCGGTGGCCCCGTTGAAGTTGCGGATGACGTTGACATCGGAATAGATGTGTCCGCGGACGTTGACCACGTTGATGTAGTTCACGGACACCACGTTCCAGGCGTAGCCGCCGCCCCAGGCGCCGTAGCCCCAGTGGCAGGGCGTGTTGTAGTAGCCGAGGGGCGCCCAGCCGTAGTAGCCGGGCGTGTAGTTCCAGGCCACCCAGGCGGGGCTGTAGTAGACGCCCGGGATCCAGAACCAGCCCACACCGAGGCTCCAGTGCCAGCGGCCGTGGTGGTAGGCCACATAGGCCCAGGGCTCGTCGGACACCCAGGTCATGCCGCCGGAGTAGGGCGCCCAGCGGCCCTCGTAGTAGGGGCGCCAGTCCTCGGCCACGCCGTTGGGCTGCCAGACCCAGCCGAACTCGGAGGACTCGACCCAGCGGCCGTGGCCGTCCAGGTCATCGGCGTAGTAGCGGATCTCGGCAGGCACCCGGTCCCAGCTCTCGCCGCGCCGGATCACCACGGCCCGCTCGCTCCAGCGGTCGAAGTCGTCGCCCTCGTAGGTGTTGAAGCCGCGCACCCGGTCCAGGTTGTCCTGGGGGCTGTACACCGTCAGACGCTCACCGGCGACGATGCGGTTCTCGTCGCGCTCGTTGGCGAAGGTCACGCGGCCGCTGTGCACCTTGAGCCGCACCACCTTGTCCCGCTCGGCTTCCACGGTGAAGGCGCCCCTGTCGAGGCAGGTGGCGGTACCCGAAGGGGTGTCCACGCGGAACCGGACATCGGACTGCCCCCCCAGCAGCACGCGGAGCCGGCCGTAATCCAGGCGGAGCAGGACCTGCTTCTCGCCCTTCCGGTCCGTGAAGAGGGCCGCGACGGTGAAGCGGGTGGCGCCGCCGAAGGCGATGCGGGTGCCATCGCCCAGTTGCAGAACGCCACGACCGCGGCTTTCCACGACATCGCCTTCCGCGATGGGGGTGCCGCGGCTCAGGGTCTCATCCAGGTCGCCCTTGCGGATGCGGACATCCCCCTCCAGGGCCCGCACCATGGCATAGCGCTCGGGGGCTTCGCCCTGGTAGGTCTCATCGTCCACCGGGGCCTGGGGGGCGGCACTCACGAAGGCTGCGGGCAACAGCAGCGCCGCGGCAAGACGGGAATGGGTGAAGGACGCGTTCATGGGACCTCCGCTGGATTGGATGCCGACGCCTACAGGATCGGTTCCGGGGGGTAGTGAGCCAGGGTCGTGCCAGTTTGGTAAGTCCTCAGTCTTCAGTCCTCAGTCCTCAGTCCTCAGTCTTTGGGGAAGGGGGCGAGGGCGGTCCCCACCTTGGGGGGGTCGGGGCGGGGCCCCAGGGCCGCCAGGCGGGGCAGCAGCCCCATCCAGGGAATGGACCACTGGCGCGGGGCGCCCTTCTCCACGTCCCCCGCGGCCACTTCCAGCCGGTCCGGGAGGAACCGGATCCGCAGATCGCGGCCCGGCGGCAGGGGCAGGTGGACCAGCCGGGCCGTGGCGGGATGCACCACGGTCAGGAAGCCTTCACCATCCTCCAGCACCCAGAGCAGGCCCCTGAGGAAGGGTCTGAAGTCCTCGGCACCCCAGCGGAGCCCGCCCAGGCCCTGGGCCAGCGGAGAATCGGTGGGAAAGCCCCAGGTGCCCCAGGCGGCCTCCAGCGGCACGCCGCCGTCCCGCCAGGCCCGCAGGGGCCGCCCAGGCAGGCCCGCCAGCAGGCGGATCAGGCCCCGGGCGTCGCTGATGCGCAGGGTGCCATCCCCGGTCAGAAGCACGGTCATGGGCCCCGTCGAGGCTGCGGGAAGACCCGCCACCACGGCGGGGGCCACCCAGGGTTCCGCCTGCCAGGCGAGGGGCGCGGCCCGTTCCCAGGGCAGGCCCGCGTGTCCCTGGGCGGCAGCCTCGGGCTCGGAAGGGGGGGCGGCGGCCAGGGCCGCGCCGATCAGGAAGAGGGCGCCCAGCCGCACAGGGCCTCCAGGTTGCGGGTCGTCAGGTCAGCCAGCTTGAGGGAGGAGATCCCGCGCAGCCCGGCCACGGCCTCGGCGGTGAACCGCACGAAGCCCGGCTCGTTCGGCTTGCCCCGGTAGGGCACGGGCGCCAGGAAGGGCGCGTCGGTCTCCACCAGGATCCGGTCCGCCGGGGCCCAGGCCGCCACGTCCCGCACCGCCTCGGCTTTCTTGAAGGTGGCGATGCCGGAGAAGCTCAGGTAGAAGCCCAGGTCCAGGGCCCTCCTCGCGAAGGGGCGATCCTCGCTGAAGCAGTGGATGATGCCCCGCACCGCGTCGGCGCCCTCCTCCTCCAGGATCCTCAGGGTGGCCTCCGGGGCCGACCGGGTGTGGATCATGAGGGGCTTCCGCAAGGTCCTGGCCAGGCGGATCTGGGCGCGGAACACGGCCTCCTGCTCGTCCCGGGGGCTCAGGTCGTAGTGCCAGTCCAGGCCGGTCTCACCCACGAAGCGCACGGCGGGATCCAGCGCCAGGGCCGCCAGGGCCGCTCCCGTATCCTGAGACCAGGTCTTGGCTTCGTGGGGATGCACCCCGAGGCTGGCCTGGACACCGGGAAGACGCCGCGCCAGGTCGAGCACGGTGCGAGAATCTTCAAGATCGGTACCCACGGCGATAAAGCCGGTCACGCCTTCGGCGCGAGCGCGCGCAAGCGTGTCCTCCACCTGGTCCTCGGCCAGGTAGGTCCCCGTGAGATGGCAATGCGCGTCCACAAGCATGGTTTCATAGTCCCATGCCTCCCAAGGATCACGGAGAGCGCCCGTCGCGCCGATGATCCTCCTCAGACGACGGAATCTCCCCTCGATGCGCCCACTCCGCCCCATCCTCGCCTGGCTCTGGCTGGGTTTCGCCGGCATCCTCCTGCCCCTCGCGGGACAGCAGCCGGCCTTCCGGCGGTTCGGGCTGCGGGATGGCCTGCCCCAGAGCCAGGTGACGGCAATGGTCGAGGACCGGCACGGGTTCCTATGGGTGGGCACCAACACGGGTGGCGTCGCGCGCCTGGGGGCCTCGGGCTTCCGGACCTTCGCCGGTCCCCAGGGTCTCAAGGCCCTCTTCGTCCACACGCTCCTGGAGTCCCCCTCGGGCAGCATCTGGGTGGGCAGCCAGGAGGGCGTCTCCGAGATCCGCGGCGAGACGGTCCTGGACTACCGCTTGGATCAGGAGGTAGAGGCCTTCGAGGGCCGGGCGCTGGGGCTGGATGACCAGGATCGCGTGCTGGTGGGCAATCGCCAGGGCCTGTTCCGGCTGGAGGAGGGCCGGTTCGTCCCGGTCCAGCTGCCCGCGCCCTGGCCCGGAGGGCCGGTCTTCCGCCTGGCCCGGGACCACGCCCGGGGCGTGTGGATCCTCGGGCGGGACAACCTCGTGGCGAGATGGGATCCGCAGGGCCTCCGCATGTATTCCCTCTCCACGAAACATCCCGGCGGCCGCGCCCGCGACCTGCAGGTGGATACGCGCGGGCAGGCCTGGCTGCTGCTGGACGGCGCCCTGCTCCGCATGGACCAGGGCCGGTGGGTGAACGAGGCCCTGGCCGGGCTTCCCCGCATCCCCCGCATGGTCAGCCTCCGCTTCAACCCGCAGGGTGAGGGGTTCCAGATCTCCCTGGGCGGCGACGGCGTGCTGGTGCGGGAACCCGACGGACGCACCCGGGTGCTCACGGCGGAGACCGGGCTTCCCCGCGACCGGATCTTCATCGCCATGCGGGATCGCCGCGGCGTGCTCTGGATCGGGTCCGACGGCGATGGGCTCGCGGCCCAGGCCCTGCCGGAGTTGCAGACCCTGGACAGCGCCGACGTGATCCGGGGAAGGGACCTGGCCGCCGTGTCGGGCATCCTCGAACTGGCTCCCGGCAGGTACCTGCTGGCTGCCAGTACCGGGATCTACCTCGTGGAAGAGGGCCGGAACATCATCGGCCACTGGACCCAGCGCGAGGGCCTGCCGGCCACCGAGACCTGGGGCATGCTCCCGGATGGATCGGGCGGCGCCTGGGTGGGCACGGACCGCGGCCTCGCCCGCTGGAAGAACGGCCGGGTCTCCGCGGCGGGACCGCCCCAGATGTCGAAGGCCGCGGTGCTGACCCTGGTCCGGGACGGAACCGGCATCCTGGCGGGCACGGATCAGGGCCTGTTCCGGCTCGACGTGCAGGGGCGCCTCCTGGCCCATCACCGGCTCCCGCCCGAGTCGGGCAACGAATCCGTGTCCGACATCGTCCGCTACGAAGGCCGCCTGCTGCTCGCCACGGGTTTCGGCCTGTGGGAACTGGCCGAGGGCAAGCTCCAGCGGGCCTTCCCGGACGGGCCCTTCGCGGCCTCCACCGTGACCGCCATGGCCATCGATGCCCGCGGGCGGCTGTGGGTCGGCACCATGAAGGGCCTCCACCTGTGGCGGGACGGCCAGTGGTCCACCTTCGGGCTCAACGAAGGCCTGCCGGACGAGGGGATCAATTTCATCGCGGATGTGGGGCGTGGGCGCATGGCCTTCGGCCACAACAAGGGCGTGACCCTGCTGGAGGGCAGGAACCTCCATCACCTGAGCCGCAGCCAGGGCCTGATCTCCGAGGAGACCAACCACGACGGGTTCCTGCTGGACTCCAAGGGGCGCCTCTGGATCGGGATGATCGGCGGCGTCTGCATCCTCCGCGATGCCCAGGGCTTCCACAACGCGCCCCTGCGCCCGCCCACGCTCCTCGATGTGCGCTGGCCCGGCGGCTCCGCGGCCCTTCCCCAGGAGGCGGAAGTCCCCCCGCGTCCGGATTTCCTCGATCTCAGCTTCGATACGGGCGATCCCCTGGTTCCCTCCCAGCTCCACTACCAGGCGTACCTCCACGGTGTGGATGAAGGCTGGCGGCCCGTGAGCCAGGGGCTCACGCTCCAGTACCGGAACCTCCGGGCCGGCCACTACGATTTCCGGCTGCGCGCCTCCAGCGACGGCGTGGCCTGGGCGGAGGCGGCCCCCGTCTCCATCGTGGTCAGCCCAGCCTGGCACGAGCGCTGGCTGGTGCGGAGCCTGATCGGCCTCGGCCTGCTGGCCCTCCTCGCCTGGGCGCTCTGGTGGCGCGGCCACAGCGTCGCCCTCCGCTCCCGTGAGCTCGAGGAGACCATCGAAAGCCGGACCCTCATGCTCGACCGGCAGAACCGCGCCCTGGAGCACGCCCACCAGCAGATCAAGCGCAGCCTCGAGAGCCGGCTGAAGCTGCTGGACATGGTCACCCACGACCTCCGCTCCCCCCTCACCACCATCCTCCTCACGCTGGATCGCCTGCGCGAGCTGATACCCATCGCCAACATGAACCTCCTCGACGTGATGGAGCGCGAGGCGAACCGCATCGAGACCCTCGTGCGGAACCTGCTGGATCAGAGCCGCTCCGAAGCGCTGCTCCAGAGCCTCAAGCTGGTGCCCACGGTCCCGGCCGAAGTCACGGAGGGCTTCGAGGATGTCCTGCGCCTCAAGGCCGAGGCCAAGGGCCTCGCCTTCCACCTGGAGGTCGCCCCGGATGCGGAGCAGGCGCACATCCAGGCCGATGCGGCCACCCTCCACCAGGTCATGCTGAACCTCTTCGAGAACGCCCTGAAGTTCACGCCGGCCGGCGGCCAGGTCGGCATCAGGTCCTTCGTGGACTGGACCGCCCGGACCTGGTGCCTTGAAATCTGGGATACGGGACGGGGGCTGGACGCTTCCAAGATCCACGAACTGCTCCTGCCCTTCCGGCAGACCCAGGTCGGCGACGCGGCCCGCGGCTGGGGCCTGGGGCTCTCCATCTGCCAGAGCATCATCGACGCCCACCGCGGGGAATTGAAGATCGACAGCGAACCCGGCCGGGGCTCCCGGTTCAAGGTGGAGCTCCCTCTGCAGGAGCCCTGACCGGCCCTGTGACCAAGGGCATAATCCCCGGGCGGGGCCGGGGCATTCCGCGCATCCTGGGTGGACCTGGAGATTCCGTGCCCTCCTCTTTTCCCATGCCCATCAGCAACCAGCCGCCCCGCATGCTGCGGCTGAAGGACGGACTCAAGGACGGGCTGGGGCGGGCCATCACCTACCTGCGGGTTTCCGTGACCGAGCAGTGCAACCTGGCCTGCGTGTACTGCAAGCCGAGGACCGGGGCCCTGGAGCGCGCGGAACCGCCCGCCATGAGCCGCAATGAGGTGGTCCAGGCCGTGCAGGTCTTCACGAGCCTGGGCGTCCGGAAGGTGCGGCTCACGGGGGGGGAACCCCTGATGCGCCGCGACCTGGAGACCATCGTCGCCGGCATCAGCCCGGAGGTGGAGGGCCGGGTGCACCTCACCACCAACGGCTTCCACCTGGCCCGGCGCGCCCGGGGGCTGCGCGACGCCGGCCTGTGCGGCGTGAACATCAGCCTGGACGCCGCCGAGCGCGGGGCCTTCGAGCGCCTCACCCGCAAGGACGGGCTCTCCCGGGTGCTGGCCGGGATCGAGGCCGCCCGCGCCGCCGGCCTCAAGACCAAGCTGAACGCCGTGGTGCTGCGCGGCTGGAACGAGGACCAGATCCTCCCCCTGGCCCGCCTCGCGCAGACCGAGGGCATCCAGGTCCGCTTCATCGAGTTCATGCCCTACCAGGGCAACGGCTGGGGGCAGGACCAGTTCATGCCCGCCACCGAGATCCTGGGCATCGTCCGGGAGGGTCTCGGCGCCCCGCTGGAAGAGGAGCCTGTGGTCGGCCTCGAGGAGGGTCCGGCGCGGATCTTCCGCCTGCCCGGCAGCGAGGGCAAGGTGGGCGTCATCTCCACCCTCAGCGCCGACTTCTGCGACCGCTGCAACCGCGTGCGCCTCACCAGCCGCGGCGAGCTCCAGGCCTGCCTCTTCGGGAACAGGCCTGTGGACCTGCTGGAGCCTCTGCGGAACCATGCCTCGCACGAGGACCTGGCCCGCCTCATCCGGCAGACCCTCACCGAGAAGCTGGACTGCCATCCCATGCGCCGCGGCCAGAAACCGGAGTTCGCCAACGGCATGTGGCAGGTGGGCGGGTGAAACCCGGCACCGCGGGGCTGCTGCTCCTGAGCGGTGGCCAAAGCCGCCGGATGGGAACGGCCAAGCACGCCCTGGCGCACCCGGCGGGAGGCAGCTGGGGCGGGCGGCTCGTCCAGGTGTTCGAGACCGTCTTCCCGGGCGCGCCCATCCGGGTGCTCGGGGACCCGCTGCCGGACCGCCCGGACCTCGCCGTGATCGAGGATGCCCGCGAGGGCCCCGCCAAGGCGCTCCGGGCCTGGGCCGCGCTGGAGGAGCCCGCCGTGCGCCGCTGGTGGGTGGTGGCCTGCGACCAGGTGCGGTGGACCCCTGCGAGCCTCGAGGCCTGGGCCCGCCGCGCCGACGCCGCCGACCCCCAGGCCCTTCACTGGGTCGTGGCGCAGCATGGGGACCGCCTCCAGCCCCTCGGCGGCTGGCTTTCCGCCGTTCTCCGGCCCGCCATCGCCACCGCCACGCCCCGCTCGCTCACGGCCCTGACCCAGTCCCTGCCCCACCTCCTGCTGCCCTGCGACGGGCCCGAGTGGATGGACGTGGATACACCGGAGGAGCGGCGCGCGTTCGAGGAGGAAGGCTAGGGTCTGCGCCTCAGCCCAGCCGCTTCCGCACCAGCCGCTCCACCGGCACGCCGCCCTTGAGGTGGCTCTCGATGATCTCGGGCACGTCGGCGGGCGTGACGTGGGCGTACCAGATGCCGTCCGGATACACCAGCACCGCCGGTCCGATGGCGCAGAAGCCCACGGAGCCGCAGTGGATGCACTGCACCTCGCCCTCGCGGTTGCCCTTGTAGAAGAGCAGCTTCTCGTCGATCAGCTGGGCCTTGAAGGCCTCCAGCACAGCCTCGGATCCGTTGGCCGTGCAGCTCTTCGCAGTGCAGACCAGCACCTGCCGCTGCAGGGCGGTTCCCATCACGGGGGTCACGGCGGCATCCTGCTCGGGCGTGGGAAGGGGACGGGCTGAATCCATGGGGGGCCTCGCGAACCCCCACGATAGCAGCCCCTCCGGGCTTCGCCGGAAGGTTCCAGATCCATGCCAACTGAAGGTTTTGAATCAAATTACTTAGTGGTTATTTAATTATTAGTGACCATGGTCACGAACGACTTGACCTCGTTATTCACCCGTTCATCCTCTATCAAGCGCCGTTCCTGGCGCGCCCGCAGCAAGCTCCCACAGGATCCCCGGGGTCCAGTGCCTTCGGCCTGCCCGGTCGGTGCCATCCCCCTCACCTCTCCCCAGAAAGGACGTGCTCCATGCGGAACACCCTGAAGCTTCTCGCCGTGATCGCCACGCTCTCGGTGTCGCTGGCTGCCCAGGGCGGCAGCGACACCAAGGGCAAATTCTTCTTCAAGAAGAGCTGCAAGTCCTGCCACGCGGCCGGCGGCAGCGCCAAGGAGATCACCCCCCTGTCCAAGACCCAGGCCCAGTGGAAGGCCTACTTCGCCGCCGGCAAGCACAAGAAGGGCGCCGAGCGGATCGACTCGATCGTGAAGCCCGAGCAGGTCAAGGACGTGCAGACCTTCCTGGTGAACCACGCCTCCGACTCCCCGCAGCCCGAAACCTGCGGCGGCTGATCTCCATTTCCCATCCTCCAGTCCCCTGCCCCTGACCCCCCCACCCCGGAGACTCCCACCATGAACTCCCGAATCGCGCTCGCCCTCGTCGCCATGCTGGCGCCCGCGGCCCTCAGCGCCCAGTCCAACCAGGACCTGCAGAAACAGATCGAGCAGCTGAAAGTCCAGCTGAAGGCCGTCGAAGAGAAGGCCGCGGCCGCGCAGGAAGTCGACACGCGCCTGACCAAGGTGGAAACCAAGGTCGCCGGCGACAACATCCAGTGGGGCGGCGACCTCCGCACCCGCTTCGAAAGCAGCCAGTGGCACTTCAAGCCCTACACGCAGTTCATGGGCTTCGCCCAGAACCCCGGCGTCCCCGGCAATCCCTATCCATTCATGGCGCTGACCCAGCAGGTGCCCGCCCAGGACTGGAGCAACTCCGTCCAGTGGTCCACCCGCCTGCGCCTCAAGATGGGCATCACCATCAACGAGCACGCCAAGATCATGGGCCGCCTGACGATGTACAAGGTCCACGGCGGCGCCGATGTGCCCACCTTCAACGGCTCCCCGAACACGGTCCAGAACTCCTTCAACAGCGCCAAGGTGCCGGGCACGGATGTGCTCCGCGTCGAGCGCGCCAGCCTCGTCTACGACTTCCCCGTGGGCATCCTCTCCATCGGCCGCCAGAACACCTCGGACGGCCCCCCGTTCGAAGTGAAGGAGGGCGTCGAGCGCCAGGCCACGCCCCAGGCCCTGGCCGTGAACGCCATGGTCGACGGCATCGGCTTCAAGTTCCAGCTCGACAAGATCGGCCTGCCCGAGGGCACCCTGCTGGGCATCTGCTACGGCGTGGGCTACGAGTCCGGCTTCGGCGGCGGCGGCAGCGTGAAGTCCAGCGCCGCGCCTGTGGGCTTCAACTTCACCAACGTCGATTGGGCCTCCCCCACCCAGCCCAACGCCCAGAAGGCCACCCTGCAGGTCAACAGCATCGGCCCCCTGAAGGACAGCACCGTGCTGGGCGCCATGTTCGACATGCCCCTGCTCTTCCAGATCGGCGACAGCGTCCAGAGCACCAACCTCTACATCGGCTACAACCGGATGGGCAACCTCACGGACATCCCCTTCGGCAGCACCAACAACTTCCCCGTGCCCGCCATGCCCGGCATGGGCGGCATGCCCGCCATCCAGTACGTCACCGCCACGAACAACCTGGGTGACATCGACCAGTGGACCGCCACCTGGAAGCACAAGGTGGGCGACAGCTTCACCTACTTCGCCAGCTACGGCCACATCAAGAGCCTGCCCAACGGCAAGATGAGCCAGTACGGCGCCTACTGGACCATGCCCGCGGCCATGGGCGGCCAGACCCAGCAGCTCGCCGGCTTCGGCGGCCTCCTGGGCGACGCCAACAAGAGCCAGACCGCCAGCGCCTACTACGCCGGCTTCCGCTGGGACCCCACCGAGAAGATCGGCTTCGGCGTCGAGTTCAACCACGGGTCACCCCGGTGGTGGACCTACAGCCCCGCCACCGGCGAGGCCACCGAGAAGCTCGGCACCCGCGGCGACGTGTGGGAGGGCTACATCCACTGGCAGTTCGCCAAGAACGCCGCCTTCCGCCTGGGCTACCTGGACTACAAGTACAGCCACGCCTTCAGCGGCTGGCACATCTCCCCTGGCCCCGCCATGCCCGGCCAGTCCTGGGAAGACGCCTACGACCTGAGCAAGAACCCGATGCTGCAGTACGGCTTCCCCGCGGCGGTGAAGACGACCTACGCCTCGATCGAAGTGAAGTTCTAGCAGCCTGAATGACCTGGGCCGGGGGGGCGACCCTCCGGCCCTTCCTCGATCACCAGGGAGACCACGATGGGAACGATTCGCATGGATCGCCGGCTGTTCCTGAAAAGCGCGGGCGCCACCGCCGGGGCCGTCGCCGCCACACAGGTGGGATGCCTCAGATACTTCAAGAAGGGGCGCAGCTCCGCCGCGGACACCCGCGAGATCCCGACGACCTGCGAGCTGTGCCCGAACAAGTGTTCGGCCATCGCCGTGGTCGAGGGCGGCTTCGTCAGGAAGCTGAACCCCAACCCCGAGAACCCGAAATCCCGTGACATGCTGTGCGCCCGTGGCAACGCGGCCATCAAGCAGGTCTACGATCCCGACCGCCTCAAGCAGCCCATGATCCGCGTGGGGGCCCGGGGCGAAGGCAAGTGGAAGCCCGTGAGCTGGGACGAGGCCTTCGACTTCGCCGCCAAGAAACTCTCCGAAGTGAAGGGCAAGTACGGCCCGGAGGCGTCGCTCTGGTCCTCCACCGAGGGCTTCCAGGAAGTCTTCTTCAAGAACCTGGGCCTGGCCTTCGGGTCGCCCAACCTCGTGCGCCACCCGACCCTGTGCCTGGCCTCGGTCAACCTGGCCTACAGCGCCACCTTCGGCACCGTCCCGAGCTTCGACCTGCTGAACAGCAAGTTCGTCATCATGTCCGGCGCGAACCGCTTCGAGAGCATCATCACGCCCGACACCATGGACCTCATCGGCGGCGTGATGGAGCGCAAGGCCAAGCTGGTCTACCTCGATCCCCGCTTCACCGTCACCGCCGCCAAGGCCGACGAGTGGTACCCCATCAAGCCCGGCACCGACCTGGCGTTCATCCTCGCCATGATCCACGTGATCATCGCGGAGGGCCGCCACAGCAAGGACTTCGTCGCCGCCTACACCACGGGCTTCGAGCAGCTCACCGAACACGTGAAGCAGTACACGCCGGAATGGGCCGAGAAGGAGACGGAGATCCCGGCCAGGGACATCGTCCGCATCGCCCGCGAGTTCGCCGACGCCGGCGCCCGGGCCCTCTACTACGCCGGCCGCCGGTCCTCCTGGTATCAGAACGACTTCCAGATGCGCCGCGCCCAGGCCATCCTCAACGCCATCGTGGGCAACTGGGACCAGATGGGTGGCATGGTGCCGAACGCCAAGCTTCCCAAGGGCGAGTTCCTGTTCATGCCCTGGGACGAACCCAAGGCGCCCCGGGTGGATGAGGTCAAGACGGCCTTCCCCCTGGCGGCCGCCGGCGACGGCGTCTACCTGAAGCTGCGCGAGAACGTGCTCAGCGGGAAGCCCTACCCCGTCAAGGCCTGGATGGTCTACAAGCAGGACCCCATGAACTCCCTGCCCGACCAGGCCAAGACGCTGAAGATGATCGAGCAGATGGACTTCATCGGCGTCATCGACGTGCAGATGAGCGACATGGCCTGGTATGCGGACGTGGTCTTCCCCGAGAGCGCCTACCTGGAGCGCACGGATCCCGTGGAAGTGATGCCCGGCATCTGGCCCGCCGTGGTCTACCGCCAGCAGGTGGTGAAGCCCATCCACGACACGAAGCCGAACCTGGAGATCGTCCAGGGCCTGGCCAAGCGCCTGGGCCTCGGCGACTACTTCGACTACACCATCGAGCAGTGGGTCGAGGCGGAGTTCAAGGACCTGCCCATCCCCATGGCCGCCGAGCACATGAAGAAGCACGGTGTCTGGGCCGCCAGCGGCCAGCCCAGCTATGGCAAGACGCTGACTCCCGACCACCGCTTCGTCACCAAGACCGGCAAGATCGAGATCTTCTCCGAGCGCTTGCAGGAGGCCGGCTACGACCCGCTGCCGGTCTACGCGGCGCCAGTGCAGCCGCCCGGTGACCGGTTCCGCCTGATCCTCGGCCGCGTGGGCTACTTCACCCACGCCAACCAGTCGAACAACGTCTGGCTGCACGAGTTCATGAAAGAGAACGACCTCTGGATCAACCCCAAGCCCGCGGAACGGATGGGCATCCGGGACGGCGCCTACGTGAGCGTCAGCAGCAGCGTGGGCAGCGTGAAGCTCAAAGCCCGCGTCACGGAGGAGATCCGGCCCGATTGCGTGTTCATGCTTCACGGGTTCGGCAAGAAATCGAAGATGCAGAGCCTGGTCTACAACGTGGGCGCCAGTGACGCGGTGATCCTCGAGACGGCCTGGGACAAGGTGTCCGGCAACGCCGCCTTCCACGAAACCTTCGTCAAAGTCGCGAACGCCTGAGGAGGGTGGACCATGGCCATCAAGAAGAAGCGCTACGCCCTCGTCATCGACTCCAGGAAATGCATCAACTGCAAGGCCTGTGTCGTCGCCTGCAAGGCGGAGAACCGGGTTCCCGTGGGGAACTTCCGGAACCGGATCAACGAGGAGCGGAAAGGCGAATACCCCAAGCTCAGCATCAACTTCGAGCCGGAACAGTGCCACCACTGCGCGGAGCCCTCCTGCGTCCGCGTGTGCCCCACGGGCGCCTCGTGGCAGCGCAAGGACGGCATCGTCCTCGTCAACTACGACGAGTGCATCGGCTGCCGCTACTGCATGGTCGCCTGCCCCTACGACGCCCGCTACTTCAACGAAGAACAGGGCGTGGTGGACAAGTGCACCCTGTGCAGCCACCGGGTGGACAAGGGCGATATCCCGGCCTGCGTGGAGACCTGCCCCTCCAAGGTGCGCGTCTTCGGCGACCTGGAGGATCCCTCCAGCCGGATCCACGAGCTGCTCGCCACGCGGCGCTACCGCGTGAAGGAACCTCAGACGGGCAACGGCCCCCAACTCTATTACCTGCTCTAGGAGGAAGACATGCACGAGTTCAACTGGGGCCTCCTCATCGTCGTCTACCTCTTCTTGGGCGGGCTTTCCGCCGGGCTCTTCTTCGCCGCCGGTCTCGCGGACTATATGACCGTCGACGACAAGCCGGTCTACGCCCGCGTGGCCCGCACGGGCGCCTTCCTGGCGCCCTGGCCCGTGGCCATCGGCTCCGGCCTGCTCATCCTCGACCTGGGGAACTGGTACCGCTTCTACAAGCTGTTCATCCACTTCCGGTGGGAGAGTCCCATGTCCATCGGGTCCTACCTCCTCACGATCTTCACGGTCATCGCTTTCCTCTACCTCTTCGCCTGGTTGACGGCGGAGGAGCGCGCATGGCTCTTCGGCAAGATCCCCGCCACCTGGAAGCAGGTCCACCGCCTGAACGTGGACATCTCCTCCTGGCGCGGGAGGATCGCCATGGTGGGCTTCCCCTTCTCCATCGGCGTGGGCATCTACACCGGCGTGCTGCTGGGCGCCGTCTCCGCGCGGCCCTTCTGGAACACCAACCTGGTGGCCCAGATGTTCCTGTTCTCCGCCCTCTCCAGTGGGGCCGCGGCCCTCATGCTGGCCATGGTCCTGAACAAGAAGTCCCCCGCGGAAAAGCACGAGATCAAGTTCCTCGTCACCCTGGACGTGGTGTTCATCTCGCTGGAGCTGTTCATCATCCTGCCCTACCTGATCCACGGCCAGCTGTCCTCCCTGGCGGTGAAGCAGGCCCTGAGCCTGATCCTGGGCGGCCCCTACACCTTCGTCTTCTGGGGCCCCTTCCTCGTCATGGGCCTCCTGGTGCCGCTGGCCATCGAGGTCTACGAGCTCGCCCCCAACATCTTCAAGGGACATGAGTTCCACGGCAGCCGCAACCTGGCCCTCACCGCTGCGGGCCTGGTCCTGATCGGCGGCTTCCTGCTCCGCTACATCTTCGTCTACGCTGGCCAGGTGAGCAGCTTCCACCAGATGGGGATGCTGCATTAAGGAAGCCCACATGCCACTCGCGCTCCTGGCGGACCTCGCCCAGATCCTCGCCGAAACCTTCCTGGAGCCCGACGCCGACCTCAAGGAGGGGCTGGAGCAGCTGCTGGACAGCGGCCCCGGCCCCTCCCTGGCGTCCCCCCTGGCCCGGATGGTGGCACACGCCCTCCCGGCCCAGGACCAGCCCGTGGAGTACGCCCGGCTCTTCCTCCACGCCAAGGACACGGACACGATTCACCTGTTCGAATCCGTCCAGGCCCGGGGCCACCACATGGCCCCCGAGGTGCTGGAGCCCCTCAAGGCCATCTATGACGAGGCCGATATCTCCATCCAGGAGGACCTGGGTATCCCGCCCGACCACCTGGGGCTGGAGCTCGCCTGCCTGAGCTACCTCTTGGGCCAGATCATCGAAGGTGACTTGGCGGAGCGAACCCGGTTCGTGGAACTGGCCCAGCGCCTGCTCCAGGAGCACCTGCGCCCCTTCGTGGCGCTGGTGACCGAGCAGCTCCCCCAAGTGCAGGCCCACCCGTACTATCAGGCCGCCGGGGAACTGGCCGGCACCCTCTTGCCGGAAACGGAGAAGGCGCTGGCGGAATTCTAGCCAACCCCCTGCTGGACAAAGGCTTGTCCCGCCCCCAGCATGGAACCATGAGCGTCCCCACGACCATCCTCCTGGTGGATGACGAGCCGGGCATCCGGCGGTCCCTGGGCGAAGCCCTCAAGGATGAGGGCTACCACGTCGTGAAGGCCGAGCGGGGCGAGCAGGCCATCGACCTGCTCCACAACCCCGATGGCGAGGGCATCGAGCTCATGCTGCTCGATGTCTGGCTGCCGGGCCAGGACGGCCTGGAGACCTTGAAGCAGGCCAAGCAGATCCGCCCCGACCTGCCCGTGGTGATGATCTCCGGGCACGCGAGCATCGACACGGCCCTCCAGGCCACCAAGCTGGGCGCCTTCGACTTCCTCGAGAAGCCCATCGACCTGGACCGCCTGCTGCTGGTGACGGGCAACGCCCTGCGCCAGTCGAAGCTGGAGCGCGAGAACCAGCGCCTCCATGCGGAAGTCGAGGGCGGGCGCTTCTTCCTGGCGGACAGCCCCGCCATGAAGCGCCTCATGGCCGACGTGGCCCTGGTGGCACCCACCGAGGGCCGGGTGCTGCTCACGGGCGAGAACGGCAGCGGCAAGGAGGAGGTGGCGCGGCTCCTCCACGTGCAGAGCCCCCGCAAGGACGCCCCCTTCGTCGAAGTCAACTGCGCCGCCATCCCCGAGGAGCTCATCGAGAGCGAGCTGTTCGGCCACCAGAAGGGTGCCTTCACCGGCGCCGTGCGCGACCAGAAGGGCAAGTTCCGCGAGGCGGACGGCGGCACGCTGTTCCTCGACGAAGTGGGCGACATGTCGCTCAAGACCCAGGCCAAGGTCCTGCGCGCCCTCCAGGAGGGCCGCGTGGAGCCCGTGGGTGGGGGCGGCGCCGTGGGCGTGGACGTGCGCGTCATCGCCGCCACCAACAAGGACCTCTCCGGCGAGATCACCAAAGGCCGCTTCCGCGAGGACCTCTACTTCCGGCTCGCCGTGGTGCCCCTGCGCATCCCGCCCCTGCGCGAGCGGCCCGAGGACATCCTGCCTCTGGCCGAGGCCTTCATCAGCCGCATCGGCCGGCAGTACGGGCGTCCGCCGAAGCACCTGGGCCCGGAGGCCAAGGACACCCTGCTGCGCCACGACTGGCCCGGCAACGTGCGCGAACTGAAGAACCTCATGGAGCGGGCCGTCATCCTGGGCCGCGGCGCCGAGATCGGCCCCCGGGACCTGGGCGCCCTGGCCGCCCGGCACCTGGCCGAGCCCGACCCCTTCTCCTTCCCCGAGTTCCCCAGCCTCAAGGAGGCCCGCGACTGGTTCGAGGCCCAGTACCTCCAGCGGGAGATGAAGCTCCAGAGCGGCAACATGACCCGCGTGGCCGAGCGCGTGGGCGTGGACCGCTCCAACCTCTACAAGCGCCTCAAGGCCCTGGGCATCGAGCCCAGGGAGAGCTAGGCAGGGTCCCGATGGCGGACAGGAAGTGGTTCAAGATTGTCGCGACCATGTGGGTCGCGGAGCAGGCTCCGGGGGAGCATGCGGAGCGGGGCCCCCACAGGGAGCGAATCACGACGGTCGGAGGCAGGCCGTGAGTGATAAGAAGTGGTTCAAGATCGGCGAGGCAGCTCAGCTCATCGGCGTGGGCCCCAAGGACCTGCGCTACTGGGAAGACGTCATCCCCGACATCAAGCCCCGGCGCAGCAAGGGCAACCTCCGCTACTACCACGTGGACGAGCTGCCCCGCCTGAGGCGCATCAAGGCCTGGCTGGCCGAGGGCCTCACCGTGGCCGACTGCGCGGAGCTGCTGGCCCATGGCCACCTCGTGCAGCGCCTCGACCTGGGCCTCGACCTCGACGAACTCCCCGCCGCCCCCGCCGCGAAGCCCAAACCCACCATCCCGAGGCTCCTCCGCACCAGCTCCGACCTCCAGCCCATCCTCAAGTCCGTGCGGGCCCTGCACGAGCGCCTGTCCCGGCCAGTCAAACCTTGACCTGAGCCCCCGTCCGGTCTAGAGTCAATGATTCACGGCGCGTGGCGCAGCCTGGTAGCGCACTACCTTGGGGTGGTAGGGGTCGGAGGTTCGAATCCTCTCGCGCCGACCAAAACACCAGAAAACGGGGCCCAATCGGGCCCCTTTTTCTGGTGTTTCGACCCTTCGGGTCGAGAGGATTCGAACCTCCGAGTGGGATTCCGGAGGCGCGACTTGATGTCGCGCCGGAGGAAGACCGGCGGCTGGCGCAGCCAGACGCGTTCGAAGCCCGCCCTGGTGAGTCGATCCCAAATACGGAGCACGGCGAACCTCAGGCCGGGGGTGCCCGGTCAGGCAGGCGGCGGCTGGCGCAGCCAGACGCGTTCGAATCCTGCCCTGATGGGTCGATCCCAAATACGGAGCACGGCCACCCCCGAGTGGGAATTCCGCCCTACGGCCGCACTGCCAGCCTCAGCGCCAGCCCCATGTCCGCCGTGTTCTCGTTGTTCGTGATGTTGTTGATGTAGCTGAAGGTCAAGGCGGAGCGTGACCCCAGGCGGACATGCACGCCAAGGTCGTGGATCACGGAGGGTTTGTCCAGGGTGGCCCCCGGCCCCTGGGAGGTGAGCGCATCGTGGTAGAGGAGGACGAGGAAGGGCCGCACCCGGGACCACCCGCGCCACTCCCAGCCCAGGTGGCCGGCGATCTGGTCCTTGATCAGGAAGGGATTCGGAGCCGCTCCGCCCTTGAGGCCGCGGCGCAGGTAGGCCGCCCCCCCGTTGACGACCTGGTTCCCCGCGGGACGCCACTGGAAACTCAGACCGGCGCTCGAGTCCCAGTCCGAGCGGAACTGCCCGGCGAACCGGGTGGCGGGTACCTGCAGCGCCCCCAGGAAGCTGACGGTCAACCCGGGGCTCTCGTGGAGGCGGTGGATGACGGCGACCACGGGATCCACGGGGTGGAGGCGGATCGCCGTCTGGGAGAAGGAGACCACCTGGCCCTTCTGGATGATGACGGAGGTGACCTGGTCCCGCGCGATGGCCTCCCGCCCCGCCTGTTCGAACCCGAGCCTGTGGACCCCCTCGATCAGCCCGTCCATGAAGCCGCCGTCCACACTCTGCCAGCCCAGGGTCAGCGCCACATCGGTCTCCGGGCCCAGGCCGTACCGGAAGCTGAGCTCCGTGCGCTGGACCTCCGCGTCGAAGTAGTAGATCAGCGGCTCGTCCGGCAGGGAGGCGGCGAACGTCTCCGCTCCCGCCCGATCCACGGTGAAGCGGCCGGAGGCATCCCGCCTCAGGCGCTCCTTGATCAGATCCGAGAACTCGAAGGTGTTCGAGCGGGTCACCTGGAACGAGAACCGCCATCGTCCCTGGCCCACCGTCTGCGCCCCCACGGGCCGGTAGGTCAGCGGCACCAGGTTCAACGGGAAGAGGTCCCGGCTGGAGGGCGGGCCCGGGTCGGGCCAGGCGTCCTCCGGCTTCGCGGTGAGGGGAAGGGCCAGAGCGAGGATGAGGCCTGCCGTGCTGCTTCGGATCATGGCGCTGCCCTGCTGGGTGCGATGGCCCGCGGGGCCCCGCCAGTCCGCCCCGCGGATCGGAGGGAAGTATGGCTATCCTGGGATCCAGCATGGAACCCAAAGCCCCAGACACACGCACGTCGCTGCTCCAGGCCGCCCTGGTGTGTTTTGCCGACCATGGATTCGACGGCACGAGCATGCGGATGATCGCGGAGAAGGCCGGGCGCCCCCTTTCGCTCCTGTCCCACTACTTCGGGAACAAGGAGGGGCTGTATCTCGAGGTGTTCAAGTACATCTTCGAGACGTCGACGCCCCAGTCGCCGCACCCCACGCCGGGCCTGGACCTGGATCCGCGCGACCGGCAGGGGGCCGTCCGCCTGCTGCGGGAGCAGATCCACTTCATGTACCAGCAGGCCGCTCCGGACGCGGCCCAGGCCCGGCCCTTCCAGGACCACCGGGCCCGGCTCTGGGTGCGGGAGTTCCGCTCCCCCCGCGCCAGCCTCCATCCGATCATCCACGAGTACCTCAGCCCGACGGCGGACCTGATCCGGAAATGCATCGGAGTGCTCCGCCCCGGACTGAACGCCGCGCAGGTGGCCTTCCTCAGCGCCACGATCATGGGCCAGGTGGCGGGCCACGGGACGATGTCGGGCCTCAACAAAGTGCTGTGGGGCGAGTACCCGCCCTTCGGCAGCCATTTCCAGGAGGCGGAGCTGCTCGTGGAGTTCTGCCTGCAGGGCCTGGGAACCGACCTGCCGGCCCCGCCCGAGGGCTAGACCCGCAGGCCGGGGAGGTGCACCCCCCCGGCCCGGGAACCGCCCAGGGGCAGGCATGCGCCGGCCCCTCAGAACCGATAGATGAAGCTCGCGTTGAGGGTGGGCGAGGTGATCTCCGGCTTCGTGCCGAAGAGCTCGGGTTCGTACTTCGTGTGGACGTACCGGAGCTCCGCGCCCAGGTTCGGAGTGAACATGTAGCCTGCGGAGACCGAGCCGTGCACCGCGTTCGGAGTGTCGTCGGCGCGCCTTCCGGGCAGATCCATCTCGAACTTCGCCAGGCCGAAACCGAGGCCGGCCCCGAGGTAGGCACCGCGGTTCACCTGCTGCGAGAAGAAGTAGTTGTAGTCGGCCCCCAGCTGGAGCAGCTGGACCTTGCGGTTGTCCTTCTCGAAATGGGTGTAGTCCAGGCGAGGCACGATGGCGTGGCCACCGGGGAAGCCGATCACCATGTGGGCACCGAGGCCGTAGCCCAGCGAGTGGTCCAGCAGGTCCCGATCGCCCAGATCGCTCGTGGGATAGGCCAGCGTGCCCTGGAGGCCGAACTTGATCTCCTGGGCGGAGAGCGGGCCGCTGGCCAGCAGCGCGGCCGTGAGGCAGAAAGCCAGGCTTAGGCTTGATTTCATGGGGATCTCCTTGTGCCCGGGCGGGCAGAACAAGAGGGGAAAGGCTTCCGGCCGGCTTGGCCGAGAACGATGCATCGGTCGAGTGACCCATGATCGAATTCAACTTAATAGAACGATTGACCAATGTCAATAATCTAAAATTTATAGATTTTATGAATATTATTCATTTTTTTAACATCTAAATTAAATATTACATTATTTTAAAAAATATCTTGCCAAGATTGTTCAACCGATCGATTCTATTGGTCGGTCGAACGACTAATTGACCAATACCCATGAACCCATCCGCCATCCCACCCTGCCCCGACACCCGCGACGCCCTGCTCGAGGCGGCCCTGGCCTGCTTCGCCAAGTACGGCTACGACGCCACCTCCATCCGGCTGGTGGCCTCCATGGCGGGCAAGAACTCCTCCCTGATCTCCTACTACTTCAAGGGGAAGGAGGGGCTGTACCGGGAGGTCTTCCGCTACCTGCTGGCCCACTTCGCCGCCAAGACCCGTGAAAGGGATGCCCTGGAGGCGGGCCGGGCCCCGGACGATTCCAAGGATGGGGACGGGGATGGCCGGGCGCGGCTCCGCACCCACATCCGGCGGCTCCTCCGCGAGCTGGATGCCCACTTCGATACCTCGGATCCCCTGCGGGTGCCGGCCTCTCGGCTCTGGCTGAGCGAGCTCCAGTCCCCCCGGCACGAGGTCAAGGATCTTCTGCAGGCCCGCATGGAACCCTTCGTCCGTGAGGCCCGCGCCTGCCTCCGGGCCATCCGCCCGGACCTGTCCCCCGCGGAGGTCGACTTCTGGGGCATCACCCTCCACGGCAGCTGCATCCACCACGCGCTGATGAGCGAGATCCACGGCCTGGCCTGGACGGCGGCCGATCCTTCCCTGGCCCTCGACGCCATGGCCGAGCGTCTGACTGATTTCACTTATCACGGCCTTCGACAGCATTGATACTTACCGTCCGACGCCATCTTCCCCGCGTGCCGAAACTGGATTTTTCTCAGGCCCCTTCTTGGAGTACTCCCATGCAGACCCCCTATCGAGGTGGAATGGTCTTCTTCGCCGCTGCCCTGATGGCAGGCGTGCTGACCGTCGGGTGCGGCAAGAAGGAACAGGCGAAAGCCACGCCCGAAGTGGCCGTGGTGACCCTGCAGCCCGAGCGGGTGGCCATCACCTCTGAACTGCCCGGCCGCACCTCCGCCTTCCTCATGGCCGAGGTCCATCCCCAGGTGAACGGCATCGTCCAGCAGCGGCTCTTCACGGAGGGGAGCGACGTGAAGCAGGGCGACGTCCTCTACCAGATCGATCCCAGGCCCTACCAGGCCGCCTACGACACGGCCGCCGCCGCCCTCGCCCGGGCCGAGGCCAACCTCCCCGCCATCCGGAAGCGGGCCGAGCGGTTCAAGGAGCTGCTCGCCGTCAACGCCGTGGGTCAGCAGGACTACGAGGACGCGGCCGCCGCCCACAAGCAGGCCGAGGCCGAAGTCCAGGCCCTGAAGGCCGGGGCCGAGTCCGCCCGCATCAACCTCGGCTACACCCGCCTCACGGCGCCCATCTCGGGCCGCATCGGCAAGTCCAGCGTGACGCCCGGGGCCCTGGCCGCGGCCTACCAGGGCCCCGCCTTCACCACCATCCAGCAGCTGGACCAGGTCTACGTGGATTCCCCGCAGTCCAGCGCCATCCTGCTGGGGATCCAGCGGAACCTGGCCACGAACCGGATCAAGGGCAGCGCCGACCAGGCCAAGGTGAAGCTCCTCCTGGAGGACGGCACCCCCTATCCCCTGCAGGGCATCCTGAAGTTCTCCGATGTCACCGTGGACCCCAGCACCGGCTCGCAGATCCTCCGCATGGTGTTCCCGAACCCGCGGCACATCCTGCTGCCGGGCATGTATGTGCGGGCCATCGTCGAGGAGGGCGTGGCCGAGCAGGCCATCCTGGTGCCGCAGCAGGGCGTCACCCGCGATCCCAAGGGCAACGCCATCGCCATGGTCGTGGACGGCTCCGACAAGGTGGAGCAGCGGACGCTCAAGGTGGACCGCGCCATCGGCTCGAAGTGGCTGGTCCTCGAGGGGCTCCACGCCGGGGACCGCGTGATCCTGGAAGGTCTCCAGAAGGTCCGGCCCGGCGTGGCCGTGAAGGTCGTGCCCTTCGGGGCGAAGCCCGCCCCCGCGGCCGCGAAGTAGGTAGAGGAGCCGCCCCATGGTCAATTTCTTCATCGATCGGCCCATCTTCGCCTGGGTGGTCGCCATCGTCATGATGCTGGCCGGCCTCCTGGCCATCAAGACGCTGCCCATCTCCCAGTACCCGCCCGTGGCCCCGCCCTCCATCTCCGTGGACGCCTTCTACCCGGGCGCCTCCGCGAAGACCGTGGAGAACACCGTCACCCAGATCATCGAGCAGAAGATGACGGGCCTCGACCGGCTGCTCTACATGTCCGCCGCCAGCGACTCCGCCGGCCACGGCAGCGTCACCCTCACCTTCCAGCCCGGCACCGATCCCGATGCCGCCTGGGCCAAGGTCCAGAACAAGCTGGAGCTGGCCAAGCCCCTGATGCCCCAGGTCGTGCAGCAGATGGGCATCGCCGTCACGAAGTCCACGAAGAACATCTTCATGATCCTGTCCATCACCTCGACGGACGGCAGCATGAACGCCGAGGACCTGCGCGACTACCTGGCCTCGAGCGTGGAGAACGTCATCAGCCGCGTGGAAGGCGTCGGCGAGGTCCTGTCCTTCGGCACCCAGTACGCCATGCGGATCTGGCTCAACCCCGACAAGATGGTGGGCTACCGCATCACCCCCGACGACATCCGCCAGGCAGTGCGGGCGTACAACGCCCAGATCTCCGCCGGCCAGGCGGGCGGCCTTCCGGCCGTCAAGGGCCAGCGGCTGAACGTGACCGTGAACGTGCAGGAGCTCCTGCAGACGCCGGAGCAGTTCGGGGCCATCCCCCTGCGGATCAACCCCGACGGCTCCACCATCCGCCTGCGGGACGTGGCCCGCACCGAGCTGGGAACGGAGTCCTACGAGAGCGACACCAAGCTCAACGGGCAGCCGGCCGCGGGCATGCTCATCCGCCTGGCCTCGGGCGCGAACGCCCTCGACACCTCCAAGCTCGTGAAGGGCAAGCTGAATGAGCTCGCCCCCTATTTCCCGCCGGGCGTCCGGGTCGACTATCCCTATGAAACGACCCCCTTCGTGTCCGTGGCCATCGACGAGGTGGTGAAGACCCTCATCGAGGCCGTGATCCTCGTCTTCCTGGTCATGCTCCTGTTCCTCGGGAACTTCCGCGCCACCCTGATCCCGACCATCGCCGTCCCCGTGGTGCTCCTGGGCACCTTCGCGATCCTCCAGTACGTGGGCATGTCCATCAACATGCTCACCATGTTCGCCATGGTGCTGGCCATCGGCCTCCTGGTGGACGATGCCATCGTCGTGGTCGAGAAC
>Ga0255338_1002624_pt1 | contig 25064 bp, 30 predicted proteins | sample MeOH1_35cm_T4_19_FD_203715 | JGI IMG/M metagenome (GOLD analysis project Ga0255338, IMG submission 203715) | Sandy soil microbial communities from University of British Columbia, Vancouver, Canada - MeOH1_35cm_T4_195 | ecosystem: Engineered > Artificial ecosystem > Sand microcosm > Unclassified ...
TGCCCTTCACCACCAGCTACCACACCCGCTTCCCGGAATATGTCTCGGCCCGCCTGCCGCTGCCGCTGGCGGCCGGCTATGCGTACATGAAGTGGTTCCACAAGCCGTCGGGCCGGCTGATGGTGGCCACGCCCACCATGCGCGAGGAGCTGTCGCGCCACGGCTTCCGCAATATCTCGGCCTGGTCGCGGGGCGTCGACACCGACCACTTCCGGCCGCGCGCCGAGGACGAGCCCGACCTGTTCGCCGACCTCGCCAAGCCGATCTTCCTCTATGTCGGCCGCGTGGCCGTGGAGAAGAACATCGAGGCCTTCGTGGCGCTGGACCTGCCCGGCACGAAGGTCGTCGTGGGCCCGGGCCCACAGCTCGAGGAGCTGAAGGAGAAGTACCCCAAGGTGGTCTTCAAGGGTCCGAAGTCGGGCGACGAGCTGGCCGCGCACTACGCCTGCGCCGACGTCTTCGTCTTCCCCTCGCTCACCGACACCTTCGGCCTGGTGATCCTGGAGGCCATGGCCGCCGGCGCCCCGGTGGCCGCCTACCCGGCGCCCGGCCCCATCGACCTGATCCCCGGCTCCGGAGCGGGCGTCCTGGCCCTGACCGCCACGGAGGGCCTGCGCGAGGCCTGCCTGCAGTGCCTGGACCTGGACCGCAAGAAGGTGCGCGCGTTCGCCGAGAAGTTCTCCTGGCGGGCCTGCGCCGAGGACTTCGTCAAGAACCTCCAGCCCTATCCCGAGCCCGAGAAGACCCGGTTCTGGCGGCGGCTGCGTCGGCTGGCCCGGGTGCGCCGGCGGCGGCCCGAGGCGGCCTGACGCCCAGGCCGGACCAGTACGTGACACTTTTATGACAAACACTGTTGGCGCGGACCGAAACCGCGCGTAAACCCCCCCGCTCTAACGGCCCCAAGATGGCCGACTCGACGGGGAGCTTCGAAACACGCCCGATGGGGAAGAAGAGCGACAGACTGCGCCCGGAGCCCGATCGGGAGCCTCGCACCCAGTACGCCGCGCTACCCTGGCGCAAGCGTGAGGACGGCGCGGTCGAGATGCTGCTCATCACGTCCCGCGAGAGCAAGCGGTGGGTGATCCCCAAGGGCTGGCCGATGAAGGACCGGTCCCCCGAGGACGCCGCCGCGACCGAAGCCTACGAAGAAGCCGGGGTGATCGGGAAGCCCGGCCACAAGTCGATGGGCGTCTACCACTACGACAAGCGTCTGCGCTCGGGCCGCCTGCAGCATGTCCGCGTGATGGTCTATCCGCTGGAGGTGCGAGAGGCGCGCGACATCTGGCCTGAGATGACCGAGCGCGACCGCCTGTGGTCGTCCCCCGCCGAAGCCGCCAGCCTGGTCGACGAGCCGGAGCTCAGGACCCTGCTGGCGAAGTTCAAAAGCTAGCTTCAGCCGCGGGCGAACGCCCGCCGACGCCGCACCGCCGCCCCCGCGAGGCCGAAACCCAGGATCATCATCGCCCAGGTGGACGGCTCGGGAACGGCGGCGACATCCGACGTCACGTGCAGGGTGTCGAAGCGCAGATAGAGATCGGCCACGCGCTGCGGCAGCAGGACAATGGGCCCCGAGCCGGAGCCGTTGGTGTCCTGCAGGAACATCGACAGGCGCCCCGTCGCGTTCTCGTCGGCCGTGCGGGTCCACGAGGCCGCCTCGGCGAAGCCCTTCTCGTTGAAGACGTTCGCCGGCAGGTACATGTCCATCGCCAGGTAGCCGTAGGCCGTCGTGAACGGACCCGCGACGTCCGGGCGGTTGCGCTCTTCCTCGGCGCGACCCACGAGCCGGTCCGGGTTCTGGTACGACTTCGCGAAATTGCCGACATAGTTGCCGAGCGTCTGGGTCACGCCGTTCATGGTGAAGGCGGCGGTGATCGGGCTGTCCGCCCCCTCGCCGTACCGCTGGAAGGCGGTGGCGTCTTCGGAGAGCGAGCCCAGGGTTTCGTCGAGAGAGATCACCAGGCTGAAGGCCCGGCCCGTCGCCAATCCGAACGTCTGGCCGGTCCCGAGATCCATGGCGTAGGGATCGGTGTGGAAGGGAGCCTCGCCTCCGGGATAGGCGTACCCATTGTCGGTTCCATAGGTGACGACACCTGTCATCGTGAACGTCACGGCCGCCGATGCGGGCATCGCGCCGAAGATGAACACACCCATGGCGACCAGATGAAGAATACGCATGCACGCTCCCGATGACGACTGACGTCGTGAAGCGGCCTCTCCGCGATCACTGCTCGCCTTGTAGCTGCGCACGCCCGCCAGGCGTCAATTGGACCATGGTCATATGACCAGGCGCTCGGGTCGTATGACCTGATTGTACTATAGCGTGTAAAATCAAACACTTCCCTCCCCCATGAAAGGGGAGGGAAGGGTCAGAGCAGCCGGCTGCGGATCGCCTGGCTCAGCATGTCGATCAGGCTGACGGCGGCGATGATGATCACCACGATGGCCGCCGTGCGCGAGTAGGCGAAACCATTCAGGCTGTCGAACAGCAGCTGGCCGATGCCGCCCGCGCCGATCAGGCCCAGCACCGTGGCGCTGCGGCTGTTCGATTCGAACCGGTAGAGGGCGTAGGAGGTCCACAGCGGAGCCACCTGCGGGATCACACCCCAGACGATCTCGTGCAGCTTGTGGCCGCCGGTGGCGCGCACGCCTTCGACGGGGCCGCGGTCGATGGATTCCACCGCTTCCGAGAACAGCTTGGCCAGCACGCCCGAGGTGTTGATCGCCAGGGCCATCACGCCCGCGAACGGGCCGGGGCCCACGGCGACGATGAAGATGGTGCCGATCACCAGGTCCGGCGCGGAACGGACGATATCCAGAAACCGGCGCACCGGGATCTGGATGAAGCTGGGCGACATGTTGCGTGACGCCAGCAGGCCCAGCGGTATGGCCGCCAGTATGGCCAGGCCGGTGCCCCAGAGCGCGATCTGGATCGTCAGCCACATCTGGCCGACGTAGAGCCGCCAGTCGGTGAAGTCGGGGCGCAGGAACTCCGAGCCGAACTGCTGCATGTTCTCGGACTTGGAGAACAGCAGCGGCAGCTTGTTGATCTCGGCCGGGCCGAAGGCGACCATCAGCAGCACGATCACGCCGCCCCACACCATCAGGTCGGGCAGGCGCTGCAGCAGGGTGCGCGAGGGCGGCGGCGGGATCGCGCCCGCCTGTCCCGTCGAGGGTTGGACGCTCATTGCGTGGCGGCCGGCTCGATGGCGCGGGCCTGGGCGGCCGAGGCGCGGATCTTCTCGAACTCCGCCTGGGCGGCGGCGATCTTGGCCTTGTCGCCGCTGCGGCGGGCCGCGGCCAGCTGTTCGGCGGCTTCCATCTCGCGCACCGGGTCCAGGTAGGAGTTGTCGGCCGGCTTGAAGCCGCCGTAGGCCAGGCCCTTCAGGACCTCACGCTGCTTGGCGGCCTTCTCGTCCGTGCCGGTGCCGTAGGTCAGGAAGAACTGGCGGATCTTCTCCTTCAGCGCCGGGTCGAGGTCCTTGCGCACCACGATCGAGCTTTCCGGCAGCGGCGGGGAGGTCCAGATCACCTCGATCTTCTCGGCCATCTCCGGGCTCTGGCGCTTGAAGAACACCAGGCCGACCGTGTTGTTGGTGGCCACTTCCAGCACGCCGTTGGCGACCGAGAAGGTGTTGGCCTGGTGGCTGGCCGAGCGGACCGACTTGAAGCACTTGGAGGGCTCGATGCCCTTCGGCGTGAAGAGATAGGCCATCGGGGCCAGGGTGCCCGACGTCGACTGGGTGTCGCCCAGGCCGAAGTTCAGGGTCTTGTCGCAGCTCAGCACCTTGTCGAGCGTGATGCCGCTGCCCTTCTTGACGATCAGCACGGACTTGTAGGTCGCGTCGCCGCCGGCATCGACCACGCGGCCCAGCACCTCGGCGTCGGCGCGGCGCACGGCCTGGAGCGCCGGCGAGGCCGAGAACCAGCCCATCTGCACCTGCTTGAAGCGCATGGCCTCGACCAGGGACGTGTAGTTGGTGGCGAAGTACGGCTTCACCTTCACGCCGATCTGGTCGGACATGTCGGCCAGCAAGGGCGCCCACAGGGGCTCCATCGAGGTCTGGTTCTCGGCCGACAGGATCGAGAACGTCAGCTCGGTCGGCGCGGCGCCGGCGTCGGCTTTCTCGGCGGGCTTGCCGCAGGCGCTGAGCGCCAGGGCGGCGGCGCTGAGCGCCAGCATGAGGTCGCGGCGGATCATGTCGGCGCTCCTTCCCAGAAGACGTCTTCGAATTCAGGGCCGTAGATGTCGATGAGTTGTTCGCGCTTCAGGCCGGTGGCCGGGCCGTCGTAGACGATCTTGCCGGCCTTCAGCGCCACCACGCGGTCGCAGTATCGCAGGGCGTAGTCCACCTGGTGCAGGGTCACGAGCACGGTCAGGCCGTCCTGCTTGTTCAGCTCGCGCAGGATCTCCATCACCCGCCGGGCCGAGACCGGGTCCAGCGAGGCCACCGGCTCGTCGGCCAGGATGATCTTCGCCTTCTGGACCAGGGCGCGGGCGATGGCGCCGCGCTGCTGCTGGCCTCCGGAAAGCGTGTTGGCGCGCTGGGTGGCGTATTCCGCCACGCCGAAGCGGTGCAGGGCCGCCATGGCCGCCTGCTTGGTCTCGGCGGGCCAGAGGCCGAGCGCCGCCTGCCAGAAGTTGATCCGGCCCAGCGATCCCAGGGCCACGTTGGTGAACAGGCTGAGACGCCCGACCAGGTTGAACTGCTGGAAGATCATCCCGATCCGGGTGCGGGTCTTCCGCACGTTGGAATCGATCCTGCCGTCCTTCTGGACCGGGCCGTCGAAGGCCACGATCTCGCCGGGACCGGCATCGATGGTCTGGAGCGCGCTGATCGAGCGCAGGAGGGTGGATTTCCCCGAACCGGAGGGCCCGATCAGGGCGATCATCTCGCCCTTCGTGGCGTTCAGCGAAACGCCGTCGAGGGCGCGGCGCTGGCCGAAGGTCTTCGAGACGTTCCGTATCGACAGAACGGCGGCGTCAGGCATGAGGGTTGTCGGAGCTTTCCCGTAGTAGCCCGGCTTCATGGCATGCCGAGCCATCTGCGGTCTAGCGCGCGGACCCGTCGCACACACGAAGACTTTACATCCAGGATCATTGCCCCTATTTCGCACGGCTCCGGCGGACCCGATGTCCTCAAAAGCGCTGCTAACGCCGGACTTGGTTCAACAATCCGTTGGGGGTTGCGTGAGGTGCAGACGTACCATACGCCCCTGGACCTGGTCCGTGAGCGGTCACCGGAACGTCCCGTCGCCTTTGCGCGACCGGATGCGGTGGCGGTAGCGGCGCGCTGGTTCCAGGACAGTTTTAAAGGCGACGTTTTCTACGCTGTGAAGGCGAACCCTTCGCCATGGGTTATCGAGGCCCTGGCCAAGAGCGGCGTGAATGCGTTCGATGTGGCCTCGGTCCCCGAGATCGCGCTGGTGGCGGAACACGCCCCCGGGGCGCGCATGGCGTTCATGCACCCGGTCAAGAGCCGCAAGGCGATCGCCGAGGCGTACAACCGCTTCGGCGTGAAGACCTTCGCGCTCGACACCCACGAGGAGCTGCAGAAGATCCTCGAGGCCACGGGCGGCGCGGACGACCTCACCCTGATCGTCCGACTGGCGGTCTCGGCGGAAGGCGCGTCCTACTCGCTCTCCGGAAAGTTCGGCGTCGAGGCCCACGAGGCCCCGGCCCTGCTGCTGGCGGCCCGGCGGGCCACCCAGGGCAAGATGGGCGTCTCGTTCCACGTGGGCAGCCAGTGCATGCGGCCGACCGCCTACCAGGCGGCCATGGCCCAGGCCTCGCGCGCCATCGTACGCGCCGGCGTCATGGTCGACATCGTGGACGTGGGCGGCGGCTTCCCGTCGATCTACCCGGGCATGGTCCCGCCGGACATGAGCGACTACGTCGACTCGATCCAGCGCGGCTTCGCGGACATGATGGTCCACGAGGACACCGAACTGTGGTGCGAGCCGGGGCGGGCGCTGGTGGCGGAAGCCTCCTCCATCCTGACCAAGGTCGAGCTCAAGAAGGGCGACGCGCTGTACCTCAACGACGGCAGCTACGGCTCGCTGTTCGATGCGGCGCACGTGAAGTGGCCCTTTCCGGTAAAGCTGTACCGGGGCGAAGGCGACGCGGCCCACGAAGTGGAAGGCCCCCTGAAGCCCTTTCGCTTCTACGGCCCCACCTGCGACAGCCTCGACCACATGCCGGGCCCGTTCTGGCTGCCGGAGGACATCCGCGAGGGTGACTACGTCGAGATCGGCATGCTGGGCGCCTATGGCGTGGCGATGAACACCCGCTTCAACGGCTTCGGCGACGCCGAGACCGCGATCGTGGGCGACGCGCCGATGGCCTCGATGTTCGGCTTGGCCGGCCGCTCCATCCGCCTGCCGCGCGAGCAGATGGAAGAAGAGCGCAAGGTCGTCCGGTTCTCGCGTCCGAAGGGCCGCGCCGGCAAGAGTCGCCGCAAGCGGTAACAATCGACGTACTTCAGATGTTAAAGGCGCGGCCGGTCGCTCCGTCCCGGTCGCGCTTCTTCTATGGACGGGCGTCACCCTCTGAAGGGAACTTCCGAAGATGAACGCTGACGTTCAGAAGACCAACCGCAAGGCCGAACTGCTGGCCAACACCGTCGAGCACGTGGCGATCGACCAGTACGACGCCCGGCCGATCATCGACGCCATGCGCAAGATGAGCTTCACCAGCCGCGACACCGCGCGCGCCGCCGACATCTGGTCGATGTCGCTGGAAGACGCCGGCTGCTCGACCTGGCTGACCCTGGCCGGCTCCACCTCGGCCGGCGGCTGCATGCACATCTACCGCGACATGGTGAAGTACGGGATGATCGACGTGATCGTCGCCACCGGCGCTTCGATCGTCGACATGGACTTCTTCGAGGCCCTCGGCTTCAAGCACTACCAGGCCCAGTCGAACGTGGACGACCGCGACCTGCGCGACCTCTACATCGACCGGATCTACGACACCTACATCGACGAGGAGGAACTCCAGAACTGCGACGGCACGATCTACCAGATCTGCGAGCAGCTGGAGCCGCGCCCCTACTCGAGCCGCGAGTTCATCCACGAGATGGGCAAGTGGCTGGCGGCCGGCAACGCCAAGAAGCCCGACAGCCTGATCGAAGTGGCCTACCGCGAAGGCGTGCCGATCTTCTGCCCGGCGTTCGTGGACTCGTCGGCCGGCTTCGGGCTGGTGAAGCACCAGGTCGAGCGGATGAAGGCGGGCAAGCCCTACCTCACCATCGACGCCGTGGCCGACTTCCGCGAACTGACCGACATCAAGCTGGCGGCCGGCACCACCGGCCTGTTCATGGTGGGCGGCGGCGTGCCGAAGAACTTCGCCCAGGACACCGTCGTCTGCGCCGAGATCCTCGGCCACGAAGCCGAGATGCATAAGTACGCGGTCCAGATCACCGTGGCCGACGTGCGCGACGGCGCCTGCTCGTCCTCGACGCTCAAGGAGGCCTGTTCCTGGGGCAAGGTGGACGTGACCTGGGAGCAGATGGTGTTCGCGGAAGCCACCACGGTGGTGCCGCTGATCGCCTCCGACGCCTGGCACCGCGGCGCGCACAAGAACCGCACCAAGCGCCGCTGGGCCGATCTGTTCAAGCGGTGATCCTTCTCCCCTTGCGGGAGGAGGTGTCAGCCGCGGGCTGACGGACGAGGGGTCGCATGGCGCTTGCCGGCGGCCCCTTCTTCGTTTCCGGCGGAGAACTCGGCGAGACCCCTCATCCGACCGGCCCCCGCCGGCCACCTTCTCCCGCAAGGGGAGAAGGCAAGGTTGAAACCCCGCGCGCGCTTTGCGACACCAGGGTCAACGACGTGGGGAGAGCGGGCGATGCGGATGAAACGGGTTGTGGTGGCGGTCGCCGCCCTGGGCCTGCTCGGCGCCAAGGACGCGCCGAAGAAGGCCGCCGCGCCGGCCGCGCCGGTCGCCGTCACGCCCTATCTGACCCCGGACGACCTCGACACCTACAAGGTCCTGCCGCCGGCGCCGGTCCCCGGCACGACCCGCTACGAGGCCGACCGCACCATCTACCTGCAGACGCGGAAGCTGGAGAGCACGCCCCGCTGGGAGATGGCCAAGGCCGACGACAACATCTTCGGGATCATCAAGGGGATGGCCTGCCCGCTGGGCGCCGAGCTGACGGCCCAGAACGCACCCAAGACCTATGCGATGTTCGCCCGGGTCGGCCGCGACGCCAGCGTCGTGACCAACCGGCCGAAAGACATCTACCAGCGCAAGCGCCCCTATCTGATCGACGAGGGGAACATCTGCATCGCCAGGTCCGACGCCCTGGCCAAGAGCCCGGACTATCCGTCGGGTCACAACACCTGGGGCTGGACCGTCGGCCTGCTGCTGGCCGAGGTCGCGCCGGACCGCGCGACGCCGATCATGGCGCGGGCCCGCGCCTACGGCGAAAGCCGCCTGGTCTGCGGCGTGCACAACCTCAACTCGGTCTACATGGGCTGGGTGAACAGCTCGATGATGGTGGCGGCCCTGCACGGCAAGGAGGCCTTCCGCAAGGACCTGGACGAGGTTCGCAAGGAGGTCGCCGCCGTCCGCAAGACCGCGCCCGCCCCCGACGCCGCCAAGTGCGCCGCCGAGGCCGAGGTGGTGGCGCAGTCGCCGTACTGAGCGCTCAGATCCCCGCGTACCACTCATAGCCGCGGTCGGGCCAGAAGCCGCCCTGGCCGCGGCCGATGCCGTCCAGCGAGGCCACGGCCTCCACGCGCATCACGTACTTGGCGTGCTTGTAGCCCAGCTGGCGCTCGACCCGCAGGCGGAGCGGCGCGCCGTGACGCACCGGCAGCGGGGCGTCGTTCATCTGGTAGGCCAGGATCGTCTGCGGATGGTAGGCGTCGATCAGGTCGATGCTCTCGTAGTACATGCCCGCCCCGTCCGTGGCCGTGGGGTCCAGGGTGTCGGCGCAGTGGAAGACGATGTAGCGGGCCTCGGGCTTCAGTTTCGCGCGGTCCAACAGGGCCGAAAGCCAGGCCCCCTTCCACTTGCCGATCGACGACCAGCCTTCGACGCAGTCATGGCGGGTGATCTGAGTGCGCGACGGCGCGGCGCGGACCTCGGCGAGGGTCAGCGCCAGCGGCTGTTCCACCAGGCCGTCGATCGTCAGCCGGTAGCCGGCGAAATTCCCGGCCAGCAGCGCCTGATAGGCCGGGTCCTGCGGCCGCATGGTGCCGTTGGGCTTGAAGTCCCTGGAGATGTCGGCGGCGGCGAACTCGCGGGCCAGCGCCCTGCGGTCGGTCACCAGCCGCTGGGCGCCCTGGCTCCATGTCTCGGCGACCTTGAGCACCCCGTTGAAGGTGGAGTTGGCCGCGAGCCTGTCGCAGCCGGCCAGCCAGAGCGACCCCAGGCCGGCGCCCGCGGCGGCCAGCCAGCGGCGGCGGTCGAGGCTCACGGGCGATCTCCTTCCAGGTCGATGGCGTAGCGGCCGGTGATCATCGAGCGGAGGTTGTTCCAGAGCCCGGAGAGCACGACCAGCACGAGATGGACGACGATGAACACCACGATGCCGCCGGCCGCCAGGAAATGGATCGTCCGCGCCGACTGCCGGCCGCCGAACACATCGATCAGGCCCGGCATGGCCGCGTTGAAGCCCGGCGACATCGACAGGCCGGTCGCGACCATCAGGGGCAGCAGCACGACGACGACCAGCAGATAGGTCAGTTTCTGGATGACGTTGTAGGTCCGCGCCGCCTCGCCCCTGGGGAACCGGAGCCGCGCGTGGGTGGCGATCTCGTGCAGGATGTGGCGCGGCTTCAGCTGGGCCCGGGTGGGCAGCAGGTCCTTTCGGACGTGGCCGCCCGCCAGGCCCCAGAGCCAGTAGACCAGCAGGTTGGCCACGAAGAGCCAGGCGAAGAAGAAGTGCCAGCGCCGGCCATCGGCCAGCGACCGGTAGCTGGGCACGGTGGCCCAGCTGGGGAAGCCGCGTTGCTCCCGCGCGCCCTCCGCGCCCGACCAGCCCAGGACGCCGGTGGTGTCGAACCTGACGCCGCCCACCGTGGTGATCCCGCGCGGCTCGCCGCCCACCTCTTCCTTCTTCATCGAGATCCAGGGCTCGGCGAAGGTGGATTTGGCGCCCCAGTAGAGGGCCGGGTGGGCGTTGAAGATCTGCAGGCCGCTCATCAGCAGCAGGCTGACCGCCAGGACGTTGAGCCAGTGGGTGATCCGCGTGACGCCCGAGTGGCGAGCGACCAGCACCTTGGCAGGCTTATCGGCCATGGGTTCCTCCGGCCGGCAGTGTGGCCCAGGTCGGCTTCGGCGGCGAGCCCGCGAAAGGCATCGGAACGATACCCGCGCCGGCCGCGCTTCTGAGGTCGAGGACTTTCAAGGGAGCTTCACCATGGGCGCCGAGAAGCCTGCGAACGATGACAGAATTCAGTCGGAGGGGCGCAAGGGCGCCGGCGAGCCAGACGCCGGAGCGGAACGCTATCCGCCGGCCGGCAAGGACGACGCGGTCGAGGCGCCGAACCCTAAGCCGCGCCAGGGCGCGGGCGACGGCGACGCCGCCTTGGGCCAGCGCTAGCCCCGGACGGCGCACACCCCTAGTCTCCCCGCCTCGAAGCGGGGGATGTGGGCGTGGCGGAAGTCGAAGTGTGGCGCGGTGGCGTGGCCAGCTGGGAATGCGACCAGATGGGCCACCTCAACGTCGGCTTCTATGTGGCCAAGTCGATGGAGGCGCTGGCGGGCCTGGCGGCCGAGCTGGGCATGCCCGGCGCCTTCGCCGCCAACGCGGAGGCCACGCTGGTGGTCCGCGAGCAGCATATCCGCTTCATCAAGGAGGCCCGGCCCGGCGCGCCGCTGACGATCACCGGAGGCGTGATCGGGATGGGCGAGGCCGACGCCCGGCTGATGCTGCTGATGCGTCACCAGACGGGCGAGCTGGCCGCCAGCTTCCAAACCCTGGTCGTCCACGCCACGGCGCGCGACGGCCGCCCCTTCCCCTGGCCCGACCGCATCCGGGCCCGCGCCGGAGCGCTGAGCGCCGAGGTTCCGGAGAACGCCGCGCCCCGCTCCATCGGCCTCCAGCCCGTCGAGACCCAGGCCAGCCTGGCGCGCGCCGGCGAACTGGGCCTGATCCGCACCGGCCTGCGGGTGGTCGACGCCCAGGATTGCGACGCCTTCGGCCGCATGCGCACCGAGACCTTCATGCACCGGCTGTCGGACGGCATCCCGCACTTCTTCGCCGGCCGGCGGCCCGGGACCGTGGACACAGACCGCAAGGTGGGCGGAGCCGCGCTGGAGTACCGCCTGATCCACCACGCCTGGCCCCGCGCCGGCGACCGCCTGGAGCTGCGGTCGGGCTCGGCCGGCGGCGACGCGCGCTTCCGGCGCCTGGTGCACTGGCTGCTGGACCCCGACACCGGCCGCCCCTGGGGCAGCGCCGAGGCCATCGCCGTCTCCTTCGACCTGGAGACGCGGAAGCTGATCACCCTCTCGGACGAGGAGTTCGCCCGGGTGGAGGCGGACGCGGTGAGGGGGCTGGGACTCTAGCCGCCGCCTGAAGCACTGGGACTCGCCCTCTCCCACGCCCTCTGCGGGTCGCTCTCCCGCCTCCGGGGGGAAGGGACGTCAGGCCTCGACCGTCGCCGCCGACGTCAGGGACACGAACACGTCCTCCAGGTCCGGGTCCTCGGTGGAGATGTCCTTGATGTGCAGGCCGGCGGCGCGGATGGCGGCCAGCACCTGTTCCACGCTGGACTGCCCGGTGCGGTAGGTCACCGAGAAGCCGCCCGACTTCAGCAGCCTGGTCTCGAACCCCGGCAGCGCCGGCGCGGCCGGCAGCGGCTCCTCGGGCGTCACCAGCACCATGCGGGTGTCCATCCGGCGCAGCAGCGTCGTGGTGGGTTCGCAGGCGACCACCTGGCCGCGATTGATGATGGCGATCTGGTCGCAGAGCTCCTGGGCCTCTTCCAGGTAGTGGGTGGTGAGCACGATGGTCACACCCCGGCGGTTCAGCTCCAGGACGTAGTTCCAGAGCTGCTTGCGCAGTTCCACGTCCACGCCGGCGGTGGGCTCGTCCAGGATCAGCACCGGCGGATTGTGGACCATGGCCTTGGCCACCATCAGCCGGCGCTTCATGCCGCCGGAGAGCTGACGGACATAGGCTGAGGCCTTGTCGGCCAGGCCCAGGGCGGCCAACAGTTCCTCGGTCCGGCGCTCGGACTTCGGCACGGCGTACATGCCGGCGGCCACGTCCAGCGCCTCGCGCGGCGTGAAGAACGGGTCGGCGGCGATCTCCTGCGGCACCACGCCGATGGCGGCGCGGGCGTCGCGCGGGGTCCGGTCGATGTCGCGGCCCCAGATCGCCACCGTGCCCGACGTCTTCTGGCAGAGGCCGGCCAGGATGTTGATGAAGGTGGACTTCCCCGCCCCGTTCGGCCCCAGCAGGCCGAAGATCGACCCCCGCGGGATCACCAGGTCCAGGCCCTTCAGCGCCCGCATCTCCGGCGTCGTCTTGGTGGCGGCGTAGGTCTTGACGAGGCCCTTTGCCTCGATCGCGTAGTCCGGAAGGTCCATGGGGTCCTAAACTTTAGAAGGGCCGTCGTTGACGACGAAAGCCACGGTCGCATACCTAGGCGCGCGCCGCCTCTCAGCCAAGCCGGGCGGCCGAAAAGGTATCTGAGATCATGGCCCGTAAAGTCGCCGCAAAGACCAAGCCCGAACCGGCGCCCGCCAAGCCGGCGCTGATCGTGGACGCCAACCCGCCGGAGATCATCGTGGTCCGCACCGGCCGCATCGCCTGCGACGGAGTCGGCGGGGCCCTTGGCCATCCGCGCGTCTGGCTGGAGATGGGCGAAGCGACCTTCGTCGAGTGCCCCTACTGCGACCGCCGCTTCGTCCTGGCCGCCGGCAGTGAGGGACCTGAGGACGAGCACCTGGCCCCCGGCGTCTACGAAGGCCCGCACGGGCACTGAGCGCGAACACCCGCCGCCGCCCCTTGGACGCAGCTAGGCCATCTGGCCGAGCCAGATGGCCGATTTGCACCGCCTCGCCGCGCCCTAGTGTCGATCCTCCAAGGCGCGGCCGCCGCGCCAGGCGCGGAGGATCGCCATGTACAGCACGTCTCGTCCGAAGAGGTCTCGCCTGGTCCTGGCCGGAGCGCTGGCTGGGCTGGCGTTCGCCGCCCCGGCGCATGCCGTGGTTGGGTACGCCGACATCGTCCTCGACTATTTCAACTCCGGGGCAGGTTCCTTCGCGGGGCCGTACGGCGGCACGTTCCCCGGCGCCTTCCCGGTCCCAATCTCGACGTCGGCGGTCCTGGGGCCCGACGGAGCGGTCGTGGACTTCCTTTCGCTGCCGACCGGCAGCTACGTCACCGTCGGTTTCCTGGACGAGATCGTCAGCGACGGCGTCGGCAACGACATCTTCATCCAGGAGGTAGGGGGCAACGGCGAGAAGGCCAACATCTTCGTCTCGTCCGACTTCGTGAACTTCGCCTTCCTGGGCCTGGCGATCGACAACGGCGTGACCTCCTTCGACCTCGCCAGCATCGGCTTCACAGGGCAGGTGAAGGCCCTGAAGATCGTCGGCCTCGACGCCGGCGGCGCCTCGCCCGGGTTCGATGTGGTCAACATCCAGGCGTTGCCGGGAAGTTTCACGGCCGTCCCCGAGCCCGCGACCTGGGCGCTCCTGATCGCGGGCTTCGGCCTGGTCGGTAGCGCGGCGCGGAGGGTTAGACCCGCAGCGGCATGAGGATGTACTGCACATCCGCGTCGCCCGGATCGAGCACCAGGGCCGGGTCGTTGGGGCCGCCGAAGCGGAGTTCCATCGAACCGCCCGAGATCTGGTCGGTGATATCCATCAGGTAGCGGGCGTTGAACGACAGCTCGAAGGGCTCGCCGTCGTAATCGATCTCCAGCTCTTCCACCGCCTGGCCGGCTTCCATGTTGCGGACGGTCAGCACCACGCGGCCCGGCTCGATGGCCATGCGCACCGAACGGCTCTTCTCGGCCGAGATGGTGGCGACCCGATCCACCGCCTGGGCGAACACCTTGGCGTCCACCATGACCGTGCGGTTGTTGTCCTTGGGGATCACGCGACCGTAGTCGGGGAAATTGCCGTCGATCACCTTGGAGGTCAGGGCCGCGCCGCCCAGTTCCAGCCGCACCTTCTGGGGGCTGATCTGCAGGTCGACGTTCTCGCCGGCGTCCTCCAGCAGGCGGCGGATCTCGCCGATGGTCTTGCGGGGCACGATCACGCCCGGCGTCCCGGCCGCGCCCTCGGGCGCGGGCATGTCGGCCAAGGCCAGGCGCGAACCGTCCGTCGCCACGGCGCGCAGCCGCGCGGCGCCGTCCACGATCACCGTGTGGACGTAGAGGCCGTTCAGGTAATAGCGCGTCTCCTCGGCCGAGATCGCGAAGCGGGTCTTGTCGATCAGCCGGATCAGGTCGTTGACGTCGACGGTCATCCTGCCGGCGAAGCCCTCGGCCGACATCACCGGGAAGTCGCCGGCCGGCAGCACCGGGAGGTTGAAGCGCGAACGGCCAGCGGCCACGGTCAGGCGTGGATCCTCTCCCGTGAAGCTCAGCGAGACGTCGGCGCCCTCGGGCAGCTTGCGCACGATCTCGTAGAGCGTGTGCGCCGGCGCGGTGATCTGGCCGGGCTGGTCCACCTGGGCCAGGGCCTCGTCGATGATCTCCATGTCGAGATCGGTCGCCGAGAACGTCAACCGGTCCCGTTCCGCCGACAACAGGACGTTCGACAGGATCGGGATGGTGTTGCGGCGTTCCACCGCGCTCTGCACGTGGCCAAGCGCCCTGAGCAACGCGGCGCGTTCAATGGTCAGCTTCATGTCGGTCCCGGCTCGCCAATCATGCCCCCGCCCTGCGAATCACGCAGCCGGAGGCACGCCCCGAAGGGAGGGGACTTCGGACATTAGCGATTTAATAAGCACGATAAAGAGCGCCGCGGCGTCACCCACAGCAAAACGCTCCGAGAAGGCTCGCCGGGCGTCTCACGGAAGCATCGGATGGACGTCGGACGGACGCCTCAGGCGCGCGTATCGACGCTGCCGCCGGAGTCCGGATCCTCGCTGGCGCCATAGGGGTTGGCCCCGCCCTCCGGCTTGGGCGCCCCCGCGGTCTTGGCGGCGACCACCACCATGGCCGGACGCACCAGCCGGCCCAGCAGCTCGTAGCCGGGCTGCATCACCTGGATCACGCTGCCGGGCGGAACGTCCTCGCCGGGCTGCTCCATCATGGCCTGGTGCTTGTGCGGGTCGAACTTCTCGCCCTTGGCCGGCTCGATGCGCTTCAGGCCGTTGCGGTCGAAGGCGCCCTGCAGCTCCTTGGCGGTCATCTCCACGCCGACGATGAAATTCTTCATCGGCCCTTCCGCGTCGGTCGGCGCCGCGGCCATGGCCCGGTCGAAGATGTCGGCGGCGCCCAGCAGGTCGCGGGCGAACTTGGTGATGGCGTAGGCGCGCGCGTCGTTCATCTCGCGCTCGGCGCGGCGCTTGGTGTTCTCGGCGTCGGCGGCGTAGCGGAGCACCTGCTCCTTCAGGCCCTGGATCTCGGCCAGCAGGGCGTCGATGTTGGCGTTGCCTTCGTCGCCATCCGCTTCGAAGTCGGCGGGCGTGTTGTCTTCGGACATCTCTTCTCTGGGACCCTTAAGCGTTCATCACCTGGCCAAGCACGCGGGCGGTGTAGTCCACCAACGGAATGATCCGGGCATAGTTCAGTCGGGCAGGGCCGATCACGCCGATCGCACCCACGACCTTCTGCGAGCCCGTCATATAGGGCGCCGCTATCACGGCGGAACCGGAAAGGGAAAAGAGTCGCGTCTCCGCGCCGATGAAGATGCGCACGCCCTGGCCGTCGCGGACGCCGTCCAGCAGGCCGATCAGCTGTTCCTTCTGCTCCAGATCCTCGAACAGCGAGCGCACGCGCTCCAGATCCTCCGCCGCCCCGCTGTCCTCGAGGAGGTTGGCCCGACCCCGGACGATCAGGGCGCGCTCCTCGACCTCGCCGCCGCCCCAGGCCGCCAGGCCGTCCTCCACGAGGCGCGCCGCGGTCGCGTCCAGCTCGCGCCGGGCCAGGTCCAGCTCGGCGCGCAGGTCGGTCTTGGTTTCGCTGAGGGTGCGGCCACGCATGCGGGCGTTGAGGAAATTCGAGGCCTCCTGCAGGGCCGACGGCGTCACCCCCACCGGCAGGCGGATCAGCCGGTTCTCCACCGAGCCGTCGTCGAACACCATGATCGCCAGGGTGCGATCGCCCGAGAGCGGCACGAACTCCACGTGGGTCACGCCGGCGTCGCGCATGGGCGTCACCACCACGCCGGCGCCGCCCGCCAGGCCGGACAGGATCGAAGAGGCCTCGTTCAGCGCGTCCTCGTAGTTGCGGCCGTGGGCCAGCAGGCGCGCCTCGATGGAGCGCCGCTCCTCGTCGCCCACGTCGCCCACCTCCATCAGCCCGTCCACGAACAGCCGCAGGCCCGCGTGGGTCGGCAGGCGGCCGGCGCTGACATGCGGCGCGCCCAGCAGGCCCAGCTGGGTCAGGTCCTGCATGGTGTTGCGGATCGAGGCCGGCGAGAGCGAGAGGCCGCCCTTGGACAGGGTCCGGGATCCGACCGGCTCCCCGGTCTCCAGATAGCTTTCCACGATACGTCGGAAGATCTCCCGGGCCCGGGCGTCCATGTCGGTGAGCGTCGGCCCACGGGTGAACAGGGGTGGAGTCACGGCGAACGGCGGGGGGCCATGGACGGGATCATCGTGATCTAGGATAAGCCCGGCCTTCGGCGGCGCAAGCCGCACCCTTCCGAGTTCCTGATATGCGCCCCTCCGAACGCTCCGCCGACCTGCTGCGCCCGATCACGCTGGAGACCGGGGTCACTCGCTACGCCGAGGGGTCCTGCCTGATCACCGCCGGCCATACCAAGGTGCTGGTGACCGCCAGCCTGGAGGAAGGCGTCCCCGGATTCCTGCGCGGCAAGGGCCAGGGCTGGGTCACCGCCGAGTACGGCATGCTGCCGCGCGCCACCCACACCCGCGGCCGTCGCGAGGCCGCGGCCGGCAAGCAGTCGGGCCGCACCCAGGAAATCCAGCGCCTGATCGGCCGCTCGCTCCGCGCCGTCACCGACATGAAGGCCCTGGGCGAGCGCCAGATCACCGTCGACTGCGACGTGATCCAGGCCGACGGCGGCACCCGCACCGCCTCGATCACCGGCGCCTGGGTCGCGCTGCGGCTGGCGACGAAGTACCTGATGGACGAGGGCCTGATCACCACCGACCCGATCCTGGACCAGGTGGCGGCGGTGAGCTGCGGGATCTTCAACGGCACGCCGGTGCTGGACCTCGACTACGAGGAGGATTCCAACGCCGAGGCCGATAGCAACTTCGTGCTGACCGGGTCGGGCGACATCGTCGAGGTCCAGGCCACCGGCGAGAAGCGCGGCTTCAGCCAGGCCGAGTTCGACGCCCTGTTCTCGCTGGCCCGCAAGGGCATCGGCGAACTGTGCGCCCTGCAGCGGGCGGCGACTGGGGGGTAACCCCCACGCGTGTCATCCCGGTCTTTGGCTCTCGCCAAAACCGGGATGACACAGCTTCTTGTGGATTCAGAAGAACACGTTGAAGCGCATGGCCGACGCCGGCATGCGCTCGAGCTCGCGCGCCAGCGGGGCGAACATCGCGTCGAGGAACTTTTCGATCAAGGCGATCATCTGCGTCACTCCATTGTGCGTTGCAGCATAGCTTCGCAGATAGGCGCCTGCCTCGGGAAAATCAAGTATTTCCGACCTTGGTGAATAAATCTGCGCTGCAATGCCGCACGATCTGCACCGCGGTGCAACGCGAATGGCGTTCCGGCGCCGGCGCGGCGTGGCCGCCCGACCGCCTTGTCTCGGCGCGGCCGATAGGGGAGCCTCCGCCCACCTCGGGGGAGCGGAAGCGAATGGCGGCGACCACCAATCGGACCAGCGTCGAAGACCTGAACCGGGCCAACCTCGGCAAGCTGCCCGAGCACATCGGCCTGACCGTCACCGAGGTCGCCGACGGCCGGGTCGTGGGCCGGTTCGCGGTGCGCGAAGATCTGGTGGCCCACACCGGCTTCCTGCTGGCCGGGGCCGTACTGTCGGTGGCCGACATCCTCTGCGCCTACGGCGTCTCCACCGTCTGGCCCGAGGGCGCCACCGGGTTCACCACCGTCGAGGTGAAGTGCAATTTCACCGGGACCCTGCGCGCCGGCGACGCCGTCTGCACCGCGACCCTGCTGCACGGGGGCCGCACGACGCAGGTCTGGGACGCGCGGATGGAGGACGCCGCCACCGGCAAGCTGATGGCCGCGTTCCGCTGCACCCAGGTGATCCTCTACCCGAGGAGCTGACTTGGCGCCGCGGGCGCTGTCATCTTGAGCCACGGAAAACACAGAAGACACGGAAGAGGCCGTGGCTGCTGAGCCTTCCGTGTCTTCTGTGTTTTCCGTGGTTTGAATCTTGTCGGCGCTATCGCGCCGGGTCTCTACCCGTCTTCGTCCTCGTCGAGGAAGCCGTCGTCGGGGCCGGCCTCGTAGACCAGCAGGTCGCCGGGCTGGCAGTCCAGCTCGCGGCAGAGGGCCGCCAGCGTCGAGAAGCGCACGGCGCGGGCCTTGCCGGTCTTCAGGATCGACAGGTTCGCGATGGTCACGCCCACGCGGTCGGCCAGCTCGGTGAGCGACATGCGGCGCTCCAGCAGGACACGGTCGAGGCTTACACGGATCGGCATCGGCGGCCCTAGATGGTCAGCTCGGCTTCGCGGCGCAGGCGGGCGCCCTCGCGGAACACCTCCGCGAGCACGAAGACCACGAGAACGGAGAACCAGGCGGTGAGGCTCATGCTGGGCTCGATCCGGCCGACGCCGGGCAACAGCCATGCGCTCACCGCCCAGAAGGCGTAGCGGCCCAGTTCCAGGCCGGCGAGCATCAGCCCGATCAGGCGCAGCCGCGCCACGTTGTCCGGGTGGAAGGGGTCGCCGGCGGTCAGGGTGGCGAAGATCCGGCGCAGCGAACCCACGATGACGAGGATGCCCGCCAGATAGAGGGCGGCGGCCAGGAGGCCGCTGGTGATGGAGGACCCTTTGGACGCCAGCTCGCCCAGCGCGCTGTCCCGCGCGGCGGAAGCCGGGTCGTTGCCAATGGCGAGATTGGCGAGGAGGTCGGGATTGAAGCTCAGCAGCAGCGCCGCGAGCGTGATCAGGGAGAGGGCGACGACGCCGATCCAGAGGGCCGCGAAGACGACGTCCAGGATGATCTTCAGAAAGCTCGAAACCGAGCCCGGACCCAAGGCGCGCATGCCTGTCTGCTCCCCCGTTTGCGCGTCTGGATCCGCCGCGGCGTCGGCTGCTAGCCGAGGGCCGGGGCGGATCGGACGAACCACATACTCGGATGAGTCTTAGAGGAACGCGGCGCGGGCGGCGATGCTCAGGATCGGCATGGCGGCCAGGACGACGACGAAAAGCATCGCGGCGCGGTCGAGTTGGTTCATGGCTTGGGCGAACATTGTGTAGCTCCGGTTTCGTTATGCTGCAGTGCAGCGGTGGATGGGTCAGAACCTCATGTCCTGATGTGATTATCGATACGCCCACATCGATTTTCGATCACGTTAATATCGAGTAACGATATTAAACTTTCGCAATGCAACACGCCCTCCCGGCGTTATGGTCCGCCGCCTGCGGAGCATGGAGTGAACCTCATGGCCTTGAAGCTGGAGCCCGGGACGCGCCTCGTCGTGGCCACCCACAACCCTGGCAAGGCCCGCGAGCTGGCCGAGATCCTGGACGGGCGGTTCGAGCTGGTCGCCGCCGGCGAGATGGGCCTCCCCGAACCAGACGAGACCGAGGCCACCTTCGCGGGCAACGCGCTGCTGAAGGCCCGCGCCGCCGCCGACGCCTCGGGGATGATCGCCCTCGCCGACGATTCCGGCCTGTCGGTGACGGCGCTGGACGGCGCGCCCGGGATCTTCTCCGCGCGCTGGGCCGGGCCGGACAGGGACTTCGCCATGGCCATGCGCAAGGTCGAGGAGCGGCTGGAGGAAGTGGGCGCGGACGATTTCTCCGCCTGGTTCACCTCGGCGCTGGCCGTGGCCTGGCCGCATGGGCCGGCGGTGGTCGTCGAAGGCCGCGTGGACGGGACGCTGACCTTCCCGCCTCGCGGCGACAAGGGCTTCGGCTACGACCCGATCTTCCTGCCGGAGGGCCTGGACCAGACATTCGGCGAGATGGCGCCCCTGACCAAGGACGGCATGAGCCACCGCGCCCGGGCCTTCGTGAAGCTGAAGGCCGCCCTGCTTTGAGCGAAGACCAGCCCGAGCGCTCGCCGAACGGCGAACGGTCGGCCCTGACGAAGGAAAGCGGGACCGGGGCCACGGTCCCGCTGGGCGTCTACGTCCACTGGCCCTACTGCGCGAAGATCTGTCCCTACTGCGACTTCAACGTCTTCAGGGCCAGGGGCCGCGAGGCCGAGGCGGCGGACCTGGCCCGCGCCATCGTCGCCGACCTGGAGGCGCAGAGGGCGCTGACCGGCCCACGCCGGCTGGTCTCGGTGTTCTTCGGCGGCGGCACCCCGTCGCTGATGGACCCGGCCTGGGTCGCCGAGATCGTGACCGCCGCGCGCCGCCTCTGGACGCCCGCCGCCGACCTGGAGGTCAGCCTGGAGGCCAACCCCACCGACGCCGAGGCCGGCCGGTTCGCCGCGCTGGTCGACGCCGGGGTGACCCGCCTGTCGCTGGGCCTGCAGGCGCTGGACGACGCGGCGCTCAGGTTCCTGGGCCGCAACCACGACGCCGCCGAGGGTCGCCGCGCGGCCGAGGCCGCGGCCCGCGCCTTCCCCCGCCTGTCGCTGGACCTGATCTACGCCCTGCCCGACCAGACGCCCGCCGGCTGGGCCGAGGAGCTGCGGCGCGCCATCGCGCTCGGCGCCGAGCACATCTCGCCCTACCAGCTGACCATCGAGACCGGCACGGCCTTCGACCGCGCCGTGCGCCGGGGGTCCTTCAGGCCCGCCGACGAGGACCTGGGCGCCGAGCTCTACGAGACCACCCAGGCGACCCTGGAGGCCGAGGGCTTCGAGGCCTACGAGGTCTCCAACCACGCCCGCGGACCCGCCGCCCGGTCGCGGCACAACCTGGTCTACTGGAAGGGCTGGGACTACGTCGGCGCGGGCCCCGGCGCGCACGGTCGCCTGACGCTCTCCGGCGCCCGCGAGGCCACGAAGGCGGCCGACCGACCCGCCGACTACATCCGCCAGGTGGCCGAGACGGGGACCGGCTTCGACGAGCGCGAGGCGCTCACCCCCGTCGAAGCCGCCGAGGAGCGCCTGCTGAGCGGCCTGCGCATCGTCGAGGGCGTGCCGTTCGCAGACCTCTCGGCCCTGGCGCTCCGGCCCGACCGTCCTATCGTACGCCGGATGGTCGAGCTGGGCCTGGTGGCCGAGGACCCCCGGCGCCTGCGCGCGACACCCGAAGGGCGGCGCATCCTGGACCGGCTGACGATGGAGTTGGCTGCCGCCTCGCCCCCGGCCTAGCGGCACGGGCCGGTCCGCCGGAGCGTCGGGAAGCTTCCGCGCGGCCGGCTGGGGGATTGGGGGGGTGTCCCCGCGGACCTATTTCGCCCGCGGCTTCCGCATCCGCATCAGCCCTTCCTGGGCGCAGCTGGCCACCAGGGCGCCGTCCGAGGCGCGGTAGATGTAGCCCAGGTTGAAGCCGCGGCCGCCCGAGGCCGAGGGGCTTTCCTGCACGTACAGGTGCCATTCGTTGAAGTTGGTCGGGCGGTGGAACCACATGGCGTGGTCCAGGCTGGCCGACTGGAAGCCCGGCGTGCGCCAGCTGACCCCATGCGGCCGGATCGCCGTGCCCAGCAGGCTCATGTCCGAGGCATAGGCCATGATGACTTGGTGCATGTGCTGATCGTCGCCGATCGGATGGCGCGCGCGGAACCACACCTGCTGGCGCGGCTCGCGGCGTTCCGGCGCCGCCACGTCGAAGCGGCCGCCCACGGTGCGCATCTCGATCGGCTGCTCGCGGTCGATCCAGTCCAGGTCTTCCGGCGGCGCCTCGGCGCGCAGGCGGCGGCGGACCTCGGCGTCGCTTTCCACCTCTTCCCAGCCCGGCCCGTCCGGCTGGTCCGACTGGTGCTCGTAGCCGTCTTCGGCGACCTGGAACGAGGCGGCCAGGTTGAAGATCTGCTGCCCGTGCTGGACGGCGATCACCCGGCGGGTCGTGAAGCTGCCGCCGTCGCGGCTGCGGTCCACCTCGAAGACGATCGGGATCGACGGGTCGCCCGGCCGGATGAAATAGCAGTGCAGCGAGTGGCAGACCCGGTCCTCGACCGTCTCGTAGGCCGCCAGCAGCGACTGGGCGATCACCTGGCCGCCATAGATCCGCTGGCGCTGTTCCTCGTCCGGCGTCGTGCCGCGGAACAGGTTCACCTCCAGCCGCTCCAGCTGGAGCGTTTCGGCGAGCGTCTTGGTGTCCATCCGTCGAGCCATGCTGCGGTTGCGAAGGCGCGTGGATTACGCTCACGCTGGCCATCTGAGAAGCCCATCCCTCCTCTTTAGGGGAGGGTGGACGAGGCGAAGCCTCGGCCGGGTGGGGGTGTAAGGACGAGCGCGGCGCTCAGTGCTTGAACACCGCTCCCCACCCTGGCCGCTGGCGCGGCCTGTCCCTCCCCTGAAGAGGAGGGATGACTACTTCTTCATCCTCAGCAGGCCTTCCTGCGCCACCGACGCCACCAGCGTCCCGTCCTCGGCGAAGATCTGGCCGCGGATGAAGCCGCGCCCGTCCGACGCCGAGGGACTGTCGTGGACGTAGAGGTGCCACTGGTTGAAGTCGGTCGGTTTGTGGAACCACATGGCGTGGTCCAGGCTGGCCGACTGCAGGCCCGGCGTCTGCCAGTGGACCCCATAGGGCCGCATCGCCGTCGACAGCAGGTTCATGTCCGAGGCGTAGGCCAGGATCACCTGGTGCATGTGGGCGTCGTCGCCGATGGGCGTGCGGCAGCGGAACCAGTTCTGCGACACCGGCTCCTTCGGCCCGTCCAGGAAATAGGTCCGGGCGTCCTTGGAGCGCATCTCGATGGGCGGGCTGCGGCTCATCCAACGTTTGGCCTGCTCGGGCGCGTCCTTCATCAGCTCGCGCATGACGTCCATCTGGTCGCGCAGCTCGCTCCAGTGCGGGCCCTGCGGCATCGCGGCCTGATGGTCGAAGCCCGCCTCCGGGTCCTTGAACGAGGCGGCCAGGTTGAAGATCTGCTTGCCGTGCTGGACCGCCACCACGCGCCGCGTGGTGAAGCTGCCGCCGTCGCGGGACCGGTCCACCTCGAAGACGATGGGCACGGTCGGGTCGCCGGGGCGGATGAAATAGCAGTGCAGCGAGTGGCAGACCCGGGCCTCGACCGTCTCATAGGCCGCCAGCAGGGACTGGGCGATCACCTGGCCGCCGAAGATGCGGCCCGGCGAATTGTCCGGCGACGTCCCCCGGAACAGGTTCATCTCGATCCGCTCGAGTTGCAGGGTCTCGACGAGGGTCTCGTCCTGGCCTTCGCTGTGGGGGGCATCCGTCTCGCTCATGCGGCGGCGATTACGCTCCGGGGCGCCGGGCCGCAAGGCGTTCGGACCAGGGGCCGGAACAGACGGCGCCTTGCGCACGCTCCACGAGCGCCCTCATCTACGCGCAATGGGAGAGACGCCGTACATCCGGCCCGTGTGGCGCACCCGCCTGGCCGCCGCCCTGGCGGCCTGGATGGCGCTCGTGCTGGCCGCGACCCTGGCCGCCGGCCGGCTGATGGAGATCACGCCGCCCGCAGTGGCGCCGGTCCTGATCGTCGCGCTCTATGTGGTCCCGCCGGTGATCCTGCTGGTCTGGAGCTTCTGGACCATGCTGCGCGAGCCGATGACCGGCTGGCTGGGCCCCACCGTCCTGATGGGTTTCATCGGCGCCTTCGTGCCCTTGGCCCCGGTGCTCTACGACGCCGGCGTGCGGCTGAACTTCGAGGTGCGCCGCCCCGCCTACGAGGCCATCGCCGCCGAAGTGCGCGACGGCCGGATCGGAGGCCGCCCCAACCCCCGCGGCTGGATCCTGGGCGAGCGCGACGGGCTGCGGTTCCGCTTCCGGCCCACCGACCGGGGCATGATCGACTTCGGCTGGGCCAACGCCTACGGCTTCAAGTCCGGAATCCGCTACGACGACACCCCCTGCGTCAGCCGCAAGGGCGCCATCTGCATCGACCGCGGCGAACCCCTGGCCGAGCGGTACACCTACTACGCGCGGTTCTTCTGAGACTTGACGGCGGCCGCCTGAGCAGCGCCTTCACGCGCCATGTCCTTCGACTGCACCGTCCTGACCATGTTTCCGGAGGCGTTTCCGGGCCCGCTGGGGGTTTCGCTGATCGGCACGGCGTGGCGAGAGGCCGCGCTCTGGTCCTTGGAAACAGTGGACATTCGGGGCTTTTCCACAGATAAGCGCGGCTTCCTCGACGACACCCCTGCGGGTGGCGGCCCTGGACAGGTGATGAGAGCGGACGTCATCGCTTCTGCGCTGGACAGCGTGGAAGCGAAGGGACGGCCGTTTTTGTACATGAGCGCCCGGGGCAGGCCCCTGACCCAGGCGCGCGTTCGTGAGTGGGCGGCCGGCCCGGGACTGATCGTCCTGTGCGGGCGGTTCGAGGGGGTGGACCAGCGGGTGCTCGACGCCCGGGGGTTCGAGGAGGTCGCCGTCGGCGACGCGGTCCTGGCCGGTGGCGAGGCGGCGGCGATGGTGGCGATCGAGGCTTGCGTTCGGTTGGTCCCGGGAGTGCTGGGACAGGCCGAGAGCCTCAGTGAAGAAAGCTTCGAGGACGGGCTCCTTGAGCATCCGCAGTACACCAGGCCGCGGACGTTCGAAGGGCTCGACATCCCCGAGGTCCTGCTGAGCGGCCACCACGCCGAGATCCGGAAGTGGCGGGCGCAGCAGCGGGAAGAGACGACGCGCAAGCAGCGGCCCGACCTGTGGGCCAAGGCGAGCGCCAATCAACAGGCAAAGGGCGATAAAGCCCAGTAAGGACAAGACTATGGCTGCGAACATCATTGAGACCCTC
>Ga0255338_1002625_pt1 | contig 25058 bp, 21 predicted proteins | sample MeOH1_35cm_T4_19_FD_203715 | JGI IMG/M metagenome (GOLD analysis project Ga0255338, IMG submission 203715) | Sandy soil microbial communities from University of British Columbia, Vancouver, Canada - MeOH1_35cm_T4_195 | ecosystem: Engineered > Artificial ecosystem > Sand microcosm > Unclassified ...
AGATGTCGGCCGCGCGCCCGACCAGATGCCGGTGCCCGGGCTGGCGCGCCATCCGAACGTGATTGCCACCCCCCACATCGGCGGGTTAACGCTAGCGGCTACAGAACACCAGGCGCTCGAAACGGTCGAGCAACTCCGCGCGCTAGTACAAGGCCACCTGCCCGAGGGCGCAGTCAACGCCGCACGTGCCACCCGGCTTCAGCGCTGGGGTATCCACATGTCTGGCCTCGAAAACGCTGAAGCAAGATAAAGGTTGTTCATGCAAAAACACGCCACGCTCGCTTATCCGGACGCCTGCGACTGTCACATCCATATCTTCGAAGACGCCTACCCACTGGCGCCAACCGCAAAGTCGGCGCCGCCGCCTGCGCCCGCTGCACGCTACCAGGAGGTACAAGCCACACTCGGGTTGTCTCGCGCGGTGGTGGTGCAGCCAACAGGATACGGCTTCGACAATCGCTGCACGCTTGGGGCAATCGAGCAGCTCGGCGCGAATGCCAGGGGGATTGCCGTGATCCGGCAGGACGTTGCCGATGCAGAGCTGCAGAGGTTGCATCGCGCCGGCATCCGCGGCGTGCGCTACATGATGCTGCCGGGCGGCTTGTTGCCGTGGGAAAGCCTGGAGACGCTGGCCGCGCACGTTGCCCCATTGGGCTGGAACATCAACCTGCAGCTAGACGGCCGCGAGTTGCCCTATCGCGAGGCCATGCTCGGCAAGTTGCCAGGCCGGCTCGTCATCGATCACATCGGCAAGTTCCTCGGGCCCGTGACGGTGCAGGATGAAGCCTTCCTGTCGTTGCGCCGGCTACTGGAGCAGGGGCGTTGCTGGATCAAGTTGTCGGCGCCATACGAGAGCGCCCGCAAGGGGCCACCCGGCTATGAGGATGCGGCTGGCCTTGCCCGAACCTTGGCAAGGGATTACCCCGAGCGCTGCCTGTGGGCGAGCAATTGGCCCCACCTGAACATCAATCCTTGCCCGGGCGACAAGGACCTGCTCGACTGGGCGTTACATTGTCTGGAAACCGAAGCCGTGAAACGCAAGGTGCTGGTCGACAACCCCGCCGAAGTCTACGGCTTTCCTGCAGCCTGATTGGTTGCCCCGGTTTTCATTCCCGCATTAGTCTCAGAGATCATGAACCCCTCTCAAGCATATAACGCTCCCATCGGCCTGACGCCTGTGGTCACCGAACTGACCGTCGTGCCCGTGGCTGGCCACGACAGCATGCTGATGAACCTGTCCGGCGCGCACGGTCCCTTCTTCACCCGCAATATCGTCATCCTCAAAGACAGCGCCGGCAACACCGGCGTAGGCGAGGTGCCGGGCGGGGAGGGGATCCGCCAGACCCTGGAGGATGCCCGCGAGCTTCTGGTGGGCCAGTCGATCGGCAACTATCAGGCTTTGCTCAATCGCGTGCGCAGCGCCTTTGCCAGCCGCGATGCGGGCGGGCGCGGTCTGCAGACCTTCGACCTGCGCATCGCCATCCACGCCGTCACTGCGCTGGAGGCGGCGCTGCTCGACCTGCTCGGCAAGCATCTCTGCGTGCCGGTAGCGGCCCTGCTTGGCGAGGGCCAGCAACGCGATGCGGTGGAGATGCTGGGCTACCTGTTCTATATCGGCGACCGCAACCGCACCACGCTCAGCTATCGCAGCGAACCGGAGGCGGACAACGAGTGGTTCCGCCTGCGCAACGAAGCGGCAATGAGCGCCGAAGGCGTGGTACGGCTGGCTGAAGCCGCCTATGCGCGCTACGGCTTCAACGACTTCAAGCTCAAGGGCGGCGTGCTGCGCGGCGATGAAGAGATGGAAGCCATCCTGGCGCTCGCCGAACGCTTCCCCAGGGCGCGTATCACGCTGGACCCCAACGGCGCGTGGTCGCTGGCCGAAGCCGTGCGCCTGTGCCGCGACAAGCATGGCGTACTGGCCTATGCCGAAGATCCGTGCGGCGCCGAGGATGGTTTTTCTGGCCGCGAGGTCATGGCCGAGTTCCGCACCGCCACCGGCCTGCCCACCGCCACAAACATGGTTGCGACCGACTGGCGCCAGATGGGCCACGCAGTGCGCCTGCAGTCGGTCGATATCCCGTTGGCCGATCCGCATTTCTGGACCATGCAAGGCTCGGTGCGGGTCGCGCAGATGTGCGCCGAATGGGGCCTGACCTGGGGCTCGCACTCCAACAACCATTTCGATATTTCGCTGGCCATGTTCACCCACGTGGCCGCTGCTGCGCCGGGCCGCGTCACCGCCATCGACACCCACTGGATCTGGCAGGACGGCCAGCGCCTGAGCCGGGCGCCGCTGAAGATTGAGAACGGCAAGGTGGCCGTGCCGACCGTGCCGGGCCTGGGCGTCGAACTCGATATGGAGCAACTGGCGCTGGCGCACGAGCGCTACAAGAACATGGGGCTAGGCGCGCGCGACGATGCGGCTGCCATGCAATTCCTGATCCCGGGCTGGACCTTCAACAACAAGGCGCCCTGCATGGTCAGGTAGGCGGTCTACGCCGCATTCTCAACTCAACAACGCCTGCTAGTGTTGAGGATCGCTAATTCCGCTAGCGGTGACCGCTATATCCGCTAGCAATCACATGGCTGTAATCCATTGATTTATATGGAGAAACGGCCGTTCAGTGGCGTTTTTTGCCGTTGTGCAAGAGCAACGCCATTTTCCGTCCATGTCCAATGATTCCGCTAATGCGGTGCGGCGGATCATTAATTAGGCTAACGCGGGCCACGCTGAGCCGGTGTCGGCGAAATTCTATTGCTGGCCGAGCAGGGCGGACGGGGAGGGTGACAGTTCGGTAGAGCCATGCGTATGACCTCGAGAAGGACCGGAAAAATGGGGGGTATTCTGGCGATCCGCATTCACGCCACGATCTACGCTCCAGGGAGATCTCGATTGACAGCACTCGTGAGCATCGGCAGGAGGCGAGCGTTTTTCCTTCATCTATCCTGGCTGGCACCCATATTTGCGTAATTAGATCTCGCCATTAGCCGAAATAGCGATGTGCAACACCAAACACCAGCAGCGTGGGTGTCCGGCCGACGCGGCCTTTCATTCTGCTTCGAGTGCCTCGCTCTGAATCCCCTCGATGTCTTTTCGCCTCGCTGGAAACGTGAGTGGCTGAAGCCGGCGGCAACTGTCTGTGAAATTCACGATCACCGCCTCCAGGCCATCTCATCGTTCAGGCTACACCAGCTCAAAAATCTCAATGCAGTGATCCGTTGGGTAGGGAAACAGTACGCGTGGGATCGCGAGTCGTTCCGAAGCCTCCTTGGCACGCCACGTTCGCAGTATTAGTGCGCACCATTCGCAGAATTAACGATCTGCAACAACAGCCTACGATCGCATTGGGAAGGCCCGACGATTTACCCGGTCCCTCAACAGGTAGTTTGCGGGAGTGCGAGTTGGGGTGACAATCGACGTAGCGATTTCGCCTGGTTCTGCGACCGTGGGCACGGCGAGCATCGTTGTCCATGGCGAGCATCCCGCTTGACGAGAAAAATGCAATTAATCGCCAGCTCGCTGCCTCCAGAAAGAAGTCCGCTGCTTGGCAGCCCTGGGCACCTGCAGTGTGCGCGCCGCAGCGTGAGGGGCGACCGGCAGGGCCCAAAGTATCAAGCGGGACGCCCATCCCATACGCCGGTGTTGCCGCGCCTCGTCTTCGCCATGCAACAGCCGGATGGATGGTGCCACCCGCGCCGAAGCCGACCCTTCTCGCGTGGCAAATGCGGAGTCCGGACCGTCCGCTGTAGCGTGCAAAGTGGAGCCGCGAGAGCCGAATGGCAGGGTCACGGATATTTTCACGAACGTGTACATTCGCTGGGCGTGGGCGTGGGCGTGGGCGTGCCGGGACCGGAGTCCAACGGCACCGTCTCCGGCTTCGCGTGGGCTGGCGCCGAAGTCGTCGGCCTCCAGCCGATTCGGTGCCGTTCCTGCGTGGCGTGGTGCCGCGCCTCATCTTCCGAGCGCAAGTAAGCGCTGGTGGTCGAGATGGACGCATGCGCGAAATTGTCTCTGACAGAGCGCAGGTCCACCTGCTGGTCCGTCATGTGCGACCCCGCCGTGTGGCGCAGCCAGCGCGCCGAGGCGCTGGCCAGCACCCCCGCAAGCGCGCCAGTAGCCGCGTCCTTGCGTATGGAGCAGGTCTTTGTTTGGCTTCCCCTAGTTTTGGCGTAGGTGAAGACTGGAAAGACCCCGATAGACAGGGTTGCCGTTCCAATCCGCTTCTACATTCGCAAGCTCGATTCGGGGAAGTCTAGTCATTAGCGCTCGAAAGACGATCTCAGCCTCCATCAACGTAAGTGCCGCCCCAATGCATACGTGCGGGCCATGGCCGAATGAAAGGTGAGGCCCTTCGCGTCGGGTGACATCCAATGCGTCGGGGTCGCGATATCGCGAGGGATCGCGGTTGGCGGCGCCGATCAGCGGCACCACCAAGTCTCCGCGCCGCAGCTGCAATCCGTGCAGTATCGTATCGGTGGTAACCCGTCGGCCTGTGTACTGAACCGGGCTCTCGTAGCGCAGCAGTTCGCGCAGGGAATTGGGAAGCAGTTCCGGCGCTTGTTGCAGGAGTCGCCACTGCGCCGGATGGCTGAGCAAGACATGCAAGCCGTTGCCGAGCAGATTGCGTGCGGTCTCGTGTCCGGCGAACAGTAGCATGGCGCATTGCGCCAGCAATTCAGCCCACCCTCGATCCTGCCTTCAGTCTCGGCCTGCGTTAGTAGGCTGATCAGGTGGCCCGGTTCGCCAGGCCGGGCCGTCAGCCCTTTTGCCTCCTGCGCCCGGGGCGGTGTGTCAGGATGGCTTCAGAGGCAGCGCACATTTTGAGCAAGCTGGCTTGTGCGCGCCTCTTCAGTGCAAGGTCGGGATCGGGCACGCCGATGAAGGTGGCCAGATCCTCGGACCAAGCTAGAAAGTCCGGCTGCTCGGTGGCATCCATGCCGAACAGGCTCGCAATCACCATGGCCGGCAGCGGCCTGGCCATTGCCGCCATGTAGTCGAACTGCTGCGCTCCTTCCAGCCGATCTATCAGCCCAGCGACCATCTGCTCGATGGTGCCGGCGAAGGCGCGCAGGGCCGCCGGGCGAAAGCCTGCGTTGAGGACCTGCCGCAGTCGTGTGTGGTCGGGCGCGTCCAGGAACAGCATGGCCCGGCTGAATAGCCGCTGGAAGGGGCACAGCGCCTGGCGCTCATTCTCGCTGCCGCGCATCACCCAGCCGCCGCCGAAGAATTCGTCGCTCCAATGGATGGGGCCGGCCGCGCGCAGCGCGTGATAGGCGGGGTAGGGATCGCGCAGGAACTCGGCGTCGACCAAGGGAGGGCCAGGCGCGCGCGCCCCTTGTGCAGCTTGCGGCCGCACGTCGACGCGCGCGGAAAGGGCGGCGGCCGTCATCCCGTGTAACCTTCAGTATGGATGTCCGGCGGGTCTTCAGAAGGACGTATTCGTGTGCGTCTCGGTCAACTTCGAAAGAGCTCGCGATTCGAGTCGGGCCGTCAAGTAGCCGCATAAAGGTGAATTATTAGTCACTCGTTGACGCCCCATTTCCTTGAGCGAGCTGGCGCGACAATGCGACTGCATTGACCTGGTAATTCAATTGCATTACCATGCAACACATTCCCCTCTTCAACTGGAGAGCGTCATGCCTGCAACCCTCGAAGTCGAATCCACGTTGACCGATCGCTATCAGACAACGGTGCCAGAAACCGTGCGCCGCGCCCTGCGGCTGGGCAAACGCGACAAGATCCACTACACGATCCGCCCCAGCGGCGAAGTCGTGCTGACGCGTGCCGAGGTAACCGAGGGAGACGATCCGGTGCTTGGGCAGTTCCTGTGCTTCCTTGCTCATGACATTGCTAGCCATCCAGCGCGTCTGCAAGCCATTGATGGAGGTCTTGTACAGCGGTTACAAGCGCTCGTCGGCGGCATCGACGTCGATCTCGATGCCGCCCTGTCGGCAGACGATGAATGAGCACAAGCAAGACTGGTCCCTTGGTCATCAACGGCTGGACGGTTTTTGCCCATCCCCAGTTCCTGGCGCAACTTGAAGCCCTGGGCCAGCAAGTCGAAGCATTCAAGCAGAAGGACCCTGTGGGGTACGCGAAAAAGAATGCCAGCAAGCGATTGGCCGCGATCAGCAAGTTGGCGTTTGACGTTATCCCGCAGGACCCAACTAGGCCAGAATATCGGCAGGGCAACAGCCTCGGCGACGAACACAAGCACTGGTTCCGCGCCAAGTTCTTTCAGCAGTACCGGCTGTTCTTCCGCTACCACGCGCCGAGCAAGGTGATCGTGTTCGCCTGGGTCAACGACGAGGACACCAAGCGCGCATACGAGAGCAGCGACGACGCCTACCGAGTGTTTCGCAAGATGCTGGAAAGCGGCCATCCTCCAGACGATTGGAATCAGTTGTTGGCCGAGGTAAGTGCTGAGGGCCACCGTCTGCAGCGGTTTGCCATTGGGGCAACTCGCGCTTAGCGTTGCCATCCGATCTGGTGGTGCCCTGACATCCGCGGGTCGAACTCCGTCCCCGACGCTCTGGCAGGCGACCGCCATGGGCCCTCCTGACGCTCGTGAACGCAGGCAAGTGATGCTGGGGGTGTGCTTCGTCGACGCTCGCGTCGGCGGCGCGGCATCCCCATCCCAGATCAGTTGGGCTTCGGCGCAGCCGCGGGTCGAGATAACGCGCGCGCCGCACGACGGGCTTGCAGCCCCTGCGCCCGGTTCGCATCGGCCGGTGCAACGTGTCCCGTCGCCTGTCCCGCCAGATCCACGCGCGGGGCACCTTCCACCAGGCAGGACCAGTAGCGGGTGCCGCGGCACCAGGTCTGGATCGCGTCGCGCAATACCGGCTCGGTCAGGCCAAGTTCCTGAACGCGCCCACAAGCCCCCTAGGTACAGCACGGTCAGCAGCCAACGGCAGCGCGCGGCGTGCAGCCGCTCGCGCTCGGTCGCACCTTCGATCCTGCCCGGCATGGCATCGATGGCGTCCTTGACCGCCTGCCACATGTCGTGACTCAGGTAGCGCGTGATACGCGGCTTGGCCGCGCCGCGCCGGCTGCGCGCCAGCGAGAGCGGGTTGCCGGCCAGGTAGCCGGCGTCGACCAGCCAGGCGAACAGGCCATTGAGCTTCTTCGCGTGGATGTCAGGTTAGGTATTTCACGGATGAAATTTTGAATTTCAATTCTGAAATTCAACCGAGAGGACTCACCAGACATCGGTCGCTAAATCAAGGGATACACCTTCGATTCCCCTTGGCCCACTTCTTGCGCAAAGAAGATCGAACGGGCACGCATTTGGTCGTGCCTGCAAATCTGCCGTCGCCTGGCTATCGCGTTGCGTGGAAGGGCAGGCGCCGTGGTCTTGAAGAGGAAGGCACCGCGATGTACTACGGAAAAAATGCAGCCGGCGCGGACAGCCGCGAGCTTGCCGGCGATGACAGCAAGCCGCGTGCTGATCAGAAGCGACGCGAGCGTTGCGATAGTCGTGAGCAGTCGCCACGGCGAACAAACTGGGCGTGGGCGGCTACGACAGGGCACTACGACTGGATGGATTCGCACACCCCGTCTGCTCACTACGACTAGCGGCCCGGCGAAGCCTTAATCCTTCTGCTCTCCGATCATTTGACCACGCCGTGCCGTTGTGCATGGCTGGTTCGTTTCTTTGCGCGCTCCATGAACTACGCTCCCATCAAATCCCTACTGATTGCCAACCGTTCCGAGATCTCGATCCGCGTGATGCGCGCGGCCGCGGAAATGAACGTTCGCACCGTGGCGATCTATTCGAAGGAAGACCGCCTCGCACTCCATCGCTTCAAGGCTGACGAGAGCTACCTGGTCGGCGAGGGCAAGAAGCCGCTCGCCGCATATCTCGATATCGATGACATCCTGCGCATTGCTCGGCAGGCGAAGGTCGATGCCATCCATCCGGGCTATGGCTTCCTATCCGAAAACCCGGACTTCGCGCAGGCGGTGATCGATGCTGGGATTCGCTGGATCGGTCCGTCGCCTGAGGTCATGCGCAAGCTTGGCAACAAGGTGGCGGCGCGCAACGCGGCGATCGAGGCAGGCGTGTCGGTGATGCCGGCAACTGATCCGTTGCCCCACGACCTGGAAGCGTGCAAGCGACTGGCCGCCGGCATCGGCTATCCGCTGATGCTCAAGGCGAGCTGGGGCGGTGGCGGACGCGGCATGCGGGTCCTGGAGAGCGAGCAGGACCTTGAGGGTGCGCTTGCTGCGGCCCGGCGCGAGGCGCTGGCCGCGTTCGGCAACGATGAGGTGTACGTCGAAAAGCTGGTGCGCAATGCGCGCCATGTCGAGGTCCAGGTGCTTGGCGACACGCATGGCAACCTCGTGCATCTCTATGAGCGGGACTGCACCGTGCAGCGGCGCAACCAGAAGGTCGTCGAGCGGGCACCCGCCCCGTACCTCGACGACGCCGGCCGGGCTTCGCTGTGCGAGTCAGCACTGCGGCTGATGCGCGCGGTTGGATACACGCATGCCGGCACGGTCGAATTCCTGATGGATGCGGACTCCGGCCAGTTTTACTTTATCGAGGTCAATCCGCGCATCCAGGTCGAGCACACGGTCACGGAGATGGTCACCGGGATCGACATCGTCAAGGCGCAGATCCGCGTCACGGAGGGCGGCCATATCGGCATGACCGAAAACACGCGCAACGAGAACGGCGACATCATCGTACGCGCCGCGGGGGTTCCGGCCCAGGCGGGGATTGCGTTGAACGGACATGCGCTGCAATGCCGGATCACGACGGAGGACCCGGAGAACGGCTTCCTGCCAGACTATGGACGGCTCACCGCCTACCGCAGCGCGGCGGGCTTCGGTGTGCGCCTTGACGCCGGCACCGCCTACGGCGGCGCGGTGATCACACCCTACTACGATTCGCTGCTGGTCAAGGTCACGACCTGGGCGCCGACCGCCGCAGAGTCGATCCGCCGTATGGACCGCGCGCTGCGCGAGTTCCGCATTCGCGGTGTCGCGTCCAATCTCCAGTTCCTCGAAAACGTCATCAACCATCCCGCCTTCCGGTCGGGCGACGTCACCACGCGCTTTATCGACCTGACGCCGGAACTGCTGGCGTTCACCAAGCGCCTGGACCGCGCCACCAAGCTGCTGCGCTACCTGGGCGAGGTCAGCGTCAACGGCCACCCGGAAATGAGCGGCCGCTCGCTGCCGTCGTTGCCGCTGCCCAGACCGGTGCTGCCTGCATTGGACACCAGTGGCCCGCTTCCCTATGGCACGCGCGACCGGCTGCGCGAGCTCGGCGCGGAAAAATTCTCGCGGTGGATGCTGGACCAGAAACAGGTGCTGCTGACCGACACGACCATGCGCGACGCGCACCAGTCGCTGTTCGCCACGCGCATGCGCACAGCGGATATGCTGCCGATCGCGCCGTTTTACGCGCGTGAGCTGTCGCAGCTGTTCTCGGTGGAATGCTGGGGCGGCGCCACCTTCGACGTGGCGCTGCGCTTCCTCAAGGAAGACCCGTGGCAGCGTCTGGAGCAATTGCGCGAGCGCGTGCCCAACGTGCTGTTCCAGATGCTGTTGCGCGGATCGAATGCCGTTGGCTACACCAACTATGCGGACAACGTGGTGCGATTCTTCGTGCGCCAGGCCGCCAGCGCCGGCGTGGATGTGTTCCGCGTGTTTGACTCACTGAACTGGGTGCGCAATATGCGCGTGGCGATTGATGCCGTCGGTGAGAGCGGCGCGCTGTGCGAAGGCGCGATCTGCTATACCGGCGACCTGTTCGACAAGTCGCGCGCCAAGTACGACCTGAAGTACTACGTCGGTATCGCCCGCGAACTGCAGCGCGCCGGCGTGCACGTGCTCGGCATCAAGGACATGGCAGGCATCTGCCGTCCGCAGGCGGCGGCTGCGCTGGTCAAGGCACTCAAGGAGGAAACTGGACTTCCCGTACATTTCCACACGCACGACACCAGCGGCATCTCGGCCGCTTCCGCACTGGCTGCCATCGAGGCCGGCTGCGATGCCGTGGACGGTGCGCTCGATGCTATGAGCGGGCTCACTTCGCAACCTAACCTGTCAAGCATCGCCGCGGCCCTGGCGGGCAGCGAACGCGATCCCGGACTCAGCCTGGAGCGCCTGCATGAGGCGTCGATGTACTGGGAAGGGGTGCGTCGTTATTACGCGCCGTTCGAATCCGAAATCCGCGCCGGCACGGCCGACGTGTACCGTCACGAGATGCCGGGCGGTCAGTACACCAACCTGCGCGAGCAGGCACGCTCGCTCGGTATCGAGCATCGCTGGACCGAGGTGTCGCGCGCCTACGCGGATGTCAACCAGATGTTCGGCGACATCGTCAAGGTGACGCCCACGTCAAAGGTGGTGGGGGACATGGCATTGATGATGGTGGCCAACGATATGACCGCCGCCGATGTGTGCGATCCGGCCAAGGAGATTGCCTTTCCTGAATCGGTGGTTTCGTTGTTCAAAGGCGAACTGGGCTTCCCGCCAGACGGCTTTCCCGCGGAACTCTCGCGCAAGGTGCTCCGGGGCGAGCCGCCCGCGCCTTACCGGCCCGGGGACCAGATTCCGGCAGTTGATCTCGAGGCGGCGCGCGCCGCTGGCGAAGCGGCCTGCGAGCAGGCGCTTGACGACCGGCAGCTTGCTTCGTACCTGATGTATCCGAAGCAGGCCAGCGACTACCAGGCGCATGTGCGCGCCTATAGCGATACTTCGGTATTGCCCACGCCAGCATTCCTGTACGGCTTGCAGCCGCAGGAAGAAGTGGGCATCGACATCGCGGCGGGTAAGACTCTGCTGGTCTCCCTGCAAGGCACGCACCCTGATGCCGAAGAGGGCGTCATCAAGGTCCAGTTCGAACTGAACGGACAATCGCGCACAACGCTGGTCGAGCAGCGCAGTACCACGCATGCGAGTGTGGTGCGCAGCGGCCGTCCGGTTGCCGATCCCGGCAATCCGCAGCATATCGCCGCGCCCATGCCAGGCTCGATCGTGACTGTGGCGGTCCAGCCGGGGCAGCGCGTGGCAGCGGGCACGACGCTGATGGCGCTGGAGGCGATGAAGATGGAAACCCACATCGCGGCGGATCGCGACTGCGAAATCGCCGCGGTGCATGTGCAACAGGGCGACCGCGTGGCCGCGAAGGATCTGTTGATCGAATTGAAGGGGACGGATTGACATCGGTATGCTATGGCCGGCAATCAGGCTACCTCCGTTCGAGACGGGAGGCCGCGATTTCTAGGGCCGAGACCCTCACCATGACAATGTGTGGGTCCGCGGTCGTGTTTATGCAAGGGGGAGGGCATCTGCCACAGCAAGGTGGGAATTGCGGAACGGAGATGGGTCGCGCGGAAATAGCCATCGCAAACGGCTGGCGCCATTTGGGAAATGCTGCGTGCTATGGGCGCTGAGTGACTTGCGTCGCAAAGTCAGGTTGGCCACCGAGACTGCCTTGCAGCAAGCTGGCCAATTGCAGCAAGCGCGGGAGACTGAGCTGCACCGCATCGTTCAGGACTGGCTGGGGAGTACCGAACCAGAAGCCTGTCTTGTCGCCTACGCCTGCGCCGCCGAGTTGCGACTGGTGTTGAGTCCGCACTGGATGGAACACTGCGGCGCGCTTGCCAGCCAATCTGCTAGTCCGGCATTGCGGGCCTTGTATTGGGCCGCGTCGCGTCGATTCTTACGAGATCGACGGCGCTTTCCTGGCAGCACTGGGCGAGGAAACACTGGTTTCGGTTAATTCCGCGTTGCGAATGGGGATGCCAAGGGGGAGCCGCTACGAACCGGAGACAGGAAGGCCCTTCGCGTTAGCGGAGGGCTTTGTTGTTCAAACTGTTCAATGGTGCGCAGGCAGACTATAGTCTGCGAATCCTTGACGCCTGTGGGCCTTTCTGACCTTGCGCCACTTCAAATTCTACTCTCGCACCTTCCTCTAGCGACTTGAAGCCGGTGCCTTGGATTTCGCTGTGATGAGCAAACAAGTCCTTGCCGCCATCATCCGGCGTGATGAACCCATAGCCCTTTTCACTGTTGAACCACTTCACGATGCCAGTCGCCATCTCGTCCTCGAAATTTGGTGCACACAGGCTGCGTGCTAAGACACCCCCGCCCCAGAATTGCCGCGCCGCCACAATATGGTTGAATGTTGTAGCTCCGAACTGCCAGCATAACTGAAGAGGTGCTGGCTTCATCTCAGGGTTTACCTTTGAGCTAAAAACTTGATGATGAGGCCAGGCGAGTTGCGAGACGGATTAGTTATGCAAATTGCGAGCTGAAGAAACCAAGGAATTGCGTAAGCCGAGGTTACTCAGTCCAAACGGTATCGACGTCCCGCAGTAGGTGCCCGGCCAGGATGTAGTCTCCAAGCTTCATGGCCTTTGTCTCCAGGGCCGTCAATTCGTTGGCTGCCAGCTGGTCCAATGCAAACTCGCAATAAAGGTTCCGTTGCCGGAAGGACACCTTCGGGCGACTAAGGCCTGCAATAAGTGCAGCGTGCGACTTCACCGCGATGTTCTCATGCCCACGAAACGTCACGCGGATGCCGGTCTTCTGGCCCAAGCGCCCGAGTTCAATAGCATCCTGCCAACCCGACTCATAGTCGAGTTCGACTAGTGCCACTCCCTGAGCACCCAATAGTCTAATGGCTTCCCCTTTGGTTCCAGCTCGAGCCGTCGTCATTCCTGCCTCCACTCTCATCATCGTCCGGCGCCAGCGCAACGCCGATTTGCTACCGTCTTTCAACTCAATGTTGCCCCGGTCACCTTGACCAACGTTTTTGACGTGAATCAATTTTACTTAAATCTGACCTGAGAGAATTCTAAGTCAATACAGACTGGCTATGAAGCCCTATTACCAGCCCGGGTAACCACGGCGAGCCGATTCCTTCTTAGCTCGTCTAGCGGCTCGTTCTTTCTTTCGGCCTGAACTGCCATGCGTTCCCTGAGAATCCTCATCTCATTAGCAGACCTCAGCCGTATCACTAATGCAAGCCGTCCGGTCGGTCGGAGAATACCTGCTGGCGTGGAGTACATATCATGTCGCGATATATCGTGGGCCACTCCAGAAAGACCCCTGCGCATGTGGGGGACGAAGGAGAAGAGTGACTAGGGACTATCCCGAATATGTCTGGTAATTGTATTGAGCTGTCGGTGGCGAGTAGCTAAGATGTCTTTTCGGAACGCAAAAACAAGCGCTCCCCAGCCAGACCTCGCATCCGAGGGTAGCGGTCTGTATGAGCCAGACGAGCTGTCACGGACGGTAGTGAAGTCCCATAGCACTATTAGACCAATAGCTTAGGAGACGACTGTGCTGAGTCGTCATGAATTCGCCACCTTGGTACTGGTAAACGACAGCTCTGACCCTGCGGAGTTGGACAGCGCGGATGTGGAGGTACTGTGCGCGCGTCAACTGGTTACGCTTGAGCGTCTTGGGCCAAATCACAGCCGACCTCGAGTCACAACCCAAGGCTATGCTTTTCTCCAAGCCTTCGGGCCTGTTCGTGCAAGCAATTGTCGAGCGCGCCAGGCCTCTCAATGAGCGCAATGCTCTATCCCTTAGAGACTGCCAGCGTTGGCGCTCTTGCGCCCCATCGGCGTGGGCTCGCCAGGGTCACAAGGCTGCAATCGTTATTCCCTCGATTCCGGCCCCATCGGAGCTCTCATCCGACAGCTCAGGTGGCGGGCCGCACTTAGGAGATGCAAAATGACTCAGTGGTCCCCCGAGCAATTCAGTAAGGTGCAAATGGCAAGCATTGAAACCTTGGCCGGGCTAACCGGTAAGGCGTTTGAGGGTTTCGAAAAACTGCTGGAGTTGAATCTGCAAACGATGAAAACGGCGCTGGCAGAGACGCGGGAAGGCTCAAAGATGGTCTTATCGGCTAAGGATGGGAAAGAATTCGCCGAGTTGCAGATTGAATTCTTTCAACCCGCAGTCGACAACGTACTGGCGTATCGCCGTCAACTGCATGACATCCTGGCTGATATGCAGGCGGAGTTCGAGAAGGTCGTTGAGGTCCAATACACAACAGGCAAGCGCGGCCTGCAGGGTCTCATTGAAAGCGCAGTGAGCAACGCGCCGACCGGATCAACGGCGCCGTTGGCCGCCTGGCAGGAGGCCATCAAGGCGACCACGACGTTCTATGAGTCGATGCAAACGACGGCAAAGCAGGCCGTGCAAGTAGCCGAGAGCAGTTTCAATACTGCTGCGGAGGCGGCCTCAAAAAGCGTGCCACATCGTGCAGCAAAGGCCTCCCATGTAGCTGAAGAGTAGTTTGGCTTTGGCTCCTCGGTGGCGCCTTCAAGGTGCCCAGGAGGCAACCAAATTCTGGAAGATGGCGGGACTTGGAGAGTAGCGCTGGGCCCTGCCTCATCCATGCGGTTATACCAAGGCATTGAGGATTGGAGACATGACGAAGAAGCTTGCCGTAGTCACAGGTGGTATGGGCGGTCTGGGCGAGGCAATCAGCATCCGGCTTCAGGACGCTGGTTATTTGGTGGCTGTCACCCATTCTCCCGGCAACAGCGGTGTCGCAGACTGGCTAGGGCGGATGGAAGAGCAAGACCGGAAATTCCATGCCTATCCCGTTGACGTCGCCGACTACGAGTCGTGCCAACTGTGTGTGGCAACAATTCGGGAGGAACTTGGCTCAGTCGACATTCTGATTAACAACGCCGGCATTACGCGCGACGCGAGCTTCAAGAAGTTGGACCAAATTAACTGGGATGCCGTCATCCGCACCAATCTCGACTCGGTGTTCAATATGACGAAGCCGGTGTGCGAGGAGATGATCAAGCGTGGTTGGGGGCGCATCGTAAATATTTCATCCATCATTGGCTCCAAAGGCGGCTTCGGGCAGACGAACTACGCTGCGGCCAAGGCCGGCATGCACGGCTTCACGAAATCGCTGGCGCTCGAGGTTGCCAAGAGCGGCGTTACGGTCAACTCGGTCTCGCCCGGCTACATTGCCACCAAGATGGTGACAGCTGTGCCACAGGAGATTCTCGATACCAAAATCATTCCGCAAATCCCTGCAGGCCGTCTGGGGAAGCCAGAAGAGGTGGCGGCATTAATTGCATACCTGTGCTCTGAGGAGGCCGCTTTCGTGACGGGCGCGAACATCGCCATCAACGGCGGTCAGCACATGCAGTGAGGTCCGATGCTCCGCTTAGGTTGCGTCTGGGCTGGACATCAGAGATGGTATCCGCTGAATCAGATGCGGGCGACTGCGTTGCGGTGATGGAAACTGACCGATGAAGCGATACTGAAGCCGTGGGGGTCGCCTGCAGCCGGTTGGGCAATCCCTGCCAAGCTGATATGACTCCCCGTGTCAATCGAGATTGGTTTGATTCAGTTTCACAGTTGCATGTTGTTCCCCCAATTTCCTGGAGGGCGACGTAGCAGTAAGTCTCGACGGTGGATCACGCTGATATCCGCGGGTTGGTTACCGCATTACAGAGGTCCGCCCAATGAGCCTGCCGCTATCTAAGGCCGCAAGTCGGATGAAATCCGTTGCCTAGCTTGGTCGCGGGTTGCTCGTGTGCCGGGCTACGTCGCCCTTCAGGAAACTGGCTCCACAGTAGGTGGCAGATAGGTTGGTACCTTGGCGTTGGGTTACGTTGTCTGCGCCGCGTTCGGTATGGCAAGCGACATGGCGAGCCGGCTGATGTCCCAGATGAACCCGCTCAGTTCGCGGGCCACCGCAACCACCGCAATGTTCGGGTTCTTGCTGCGCGCGGCAAGTCTCCGATAGCGCCGGCACAGTCGAACCTGGGCGTCCCAGGACCGGTCACATTCGGGATGCCTTCGTGCCGTCGCTGAATCTCGGGGCTCACACGTGCCGGGTGCCGGTAACTCCAGGCGGCTTCGATTAGCAGCTTTCTTGCATAGCTATTGCCGTTCTTGGTGATGCTGCCTTGGCGCCGTTTTTCCCCCGATGAGTGTTCGGCGGGCGTCACCCCGAGCCAGGCCATCAGTTGGCGCGGATGCACAAAGCGCGAGAGATCGCCCAATTCGGCGAGCATGCCTATCGCCGTGGTGAACTGCAGGCCGCGCATGGCCTGCAAGCCCAGTACGGCCGGATAGAAGCGCCAGTTGACCACGGCTTCGCGCAAGGCCGCTTCGAGACGGCTGCATTGCGCGAGCCGATCCTCGATGGCACGTCGATATTCGTCAAAGGCAAGTTGCTGCCACACGGTGTCGAACGCAAAGGTACTGATCCAGCGCCGGTGCGCCGGTCCCCAGTCGGCTCTGCCGCTGTAGCGCACCCCATGTGAAAGCAGAAAGGCCTTCAGCCGTTGCCGGGCGCGCTTCAGATCGTCCTTGGCGTTGACCCAGGCGCGTGACAGATCCCGGAACGCTTCGTCCTCCACACTGGGTACGTACACCGCCGAGAGGTCGCCGGCGCGCAGCGATCGCACGAGCTTGACCGCGTCGCGCCGATCGGTCTTGACGCGCTCGCCGGGTTTCTTCGGGATCAGCGACGGCGCGCACACCATGCACTCGAATCCCTTCCCTGCAAGCTGCCGGTAAAGGCCATAGCCGCAAGGGCCTGCCTCGTAGACGATGCGGATCCGGCTCGCTTTAGACTGCAGGCGCTTGCACAGGCGATCGATATCGGCCTTCGAGGTACCGATCTTGCCAAGCAGTTCGACCTCGCCCGCGCCGAGTGCGTAGGCGACCGTGATCGAGTCCTTATGGACGTCAAGACCCACGTACAAAGTGCTATCGTGTTCCATGCTGGCCTCCGCGCTGGAAATCGCCGGGTGTGGCACTGTCCACACCATGCGGCTCTGGCAGTCATGCTAACCCGCGTTTGATTCCTCGCGGCGGGCCAGCCCTCTTTGCCCCAGGGGAGTCATACTGACTTCTATGATGAGAACTGAGTCAAGGTTTTTCGCTAAAAATAGTCCCATCAATTTTTAATTTTGCTCGGAGCGACAGAGAGTCGTGTTGCTGTCAGTTTCAAGTTCCCGGTCATCGTTGCGTGAGGTCTGATCACCATCACAAACTTCTATCCGCCGGATGTTTCCGGCATAGTCCTGCATGCGCGTAGCGCGTAGAAGACCCGGATGCGACAAGCCCCATCTAAAAGTGTCGGTTGCTGAGCAACCAAATCAGTGTGCGGGCCTGTCTGCTTTTAACTGCGCTGCGTAACGACGAATGAGCAATTTAATCCACCTGTCACCGATTCTGGAACTGTCTGTTGCTACCCTCCGCTTCTTGCGCTCTTCAGTACCGCGCCTTCGGGTAAGACCCCGTGCTCTAGGTAGCGCCACAATGCGATGACGAGCCGCCGCGCCACCGCGACGATGGCAATACGCTTGCCTCGCTTGTTCTGCGCATTGCCCAAGGTACGCTGCGTAAACCACCGCGCGATCGCACTGTCGGGCTGATAGCGCAGCCAGAACAACGCCATCTCGATCAGCAACGAGCGCACTCGCCGGTTGCCCTGCTTACTGATTCCCTGGTCAACCCGGCTCTGGCCGCTGTCGTAGGGCTGAGGCACCAGACCGACACAGGACCCCACTTGGCGCCGGTTGTCAAAGTGTCGCCAGAATAGCTCGAGTACCAGTCGGGTAGCCCCCACCGGACCGACCGCCTTGAGTCGTTCGAGGTCGGCGATGCGTTTCTGTATGGGTTCCGGCAATTGTTCGATCAATTCTTTTTCGAGCTCGGCAAATTGCTGCTCAGCCAGGGCCAGGCGCCGGCACTCCCTGGTTAGTCGCGCGTGCAGCTCTGGCGGCAAGGGCGCGCCGTCGTGGCAGCGAAACTGTCCCATCGCGAGACGCGTTGTGACGTCGCCCTTGACGTCCTGCCAGCAGCCCACCGTGCGCAACAATTTTCGTATCCGGTCGCGGTGCTGCATCGTTTCCTTTTGTAGCTCGCCCCGGTCGCGTGCAAGATGGCGTTGCGCTTCGGCTTCGATGCTTGGCACCCGTATCACATGCATGCGGTCGTATTCGCCGCGCAACCAGGCACGCAGGCACATCAGCAGCCTGATCACGTCGAGCCGGTCGGTCTTGGCCCGCCTTGCGTGCCGCTCCACGGGGATGCTGGCCGGGTCGCAGATCAGGGGCTCATAGCCGAGCTTCGACAGGGCCCGCGCTATCCAGAAACCGTCCTGTCCTGCTTCGTACAGTACGACCGTGCGCACATCAGGCGCAAGGCCCCATCTTGACTTGATCTTCTCGATCTCCTGCACTGCCTGCTCCAAGCGACATGGCGCAGAACTAGCCGATACCGTGTGGATTGCAGGTTTCTCGCGTTTGCCATCATGCAGGCCGATCTTCCAGGATCCGCCCGATAGCTCCAGTGCTACAGCCAAAAATTCGCCAGCCGGCATAAAATGATCGATGCGGGTCGGTTGCATGATGTGATCCTCCAAAGTAAGTTACTTGAACCTTCACTTTAGGACCACTCTGCGAAGTTGCCGACCCGTCCTCATACATAGGATCTAAGGATGAAATTGGCGATGAATAGGTGTGCCGAAAGAGCCGAATTGGATGCCGCCGGATGATTGTTTCACAATACATGCGAGCGCGAAACTTCCTGATGCTGGGTCAAGGCTGCCCGAAGGTCTTGAAGTGCCTGAGAAAATGAGATGAACGTGCAATGGGCGAGTATCGCCGCGTGACAGGGTAGGATGCCAGTCTCGTCAGCATTTCAGCAGCAAGACACTGCGGTCTGTCCATGCCAGCAAGCTCACCCAATATCGCACCGAAGTCCGAACTGGATCGGCTCGCAGGACTGGTCGAACGCGTCACATTCCACAACGCCGACAGCGGCTTTTGCGTCCTGCGCCTGAAGGTCAAAGGCGAGCGTGATCTCATTACCCTGGTCGGGCATACCCCAACTGTAGCGCCAGGAGAGTATGCCTCTGCTTTGGGTACGTGGGTAACGGATCGCGAGCACGGCAGGCAGTTCAAGGCCGTATTCGTCAAAATTTCACCACCAAACACCTTGAGCGGCATCGAACGTTACCTCGGGTCGGGCATGGTTAAAGGCATCGGCCCGGTGTATGCCGGTCGGCTGGTCAAAGCCTTCGGCGCTGCCGTGTTCGACATCATTGAGCAAACACCCGCACGGCTTCGCGAAGTCGAGGGGATTGGGGAGATCCGCGCCAAAAAGATCACCTCGGGCTGGGCCGATCAGAAGATCATTCGCGAGATCATGGTCTTTCTGCATGGGAACGGTGTCTCCACATCGCGTGCCGTGCGTATCTTCAAAACGTATGGCCAGGATGCGATTGCGATCGTCACGGAGAATCCGTACCGATTGGCCAGTGACATTCGTGGTATCGGATTCCTGTCGGCCGATACCATCGCCCAAAAGATCGGTATTGCACGTGACTCGCCGCTGCGGGCGCGGGCGGGCGTCTCCTACGCGTTGTCAGAAGCGGCGGGTGACGGCCACTGTGGCCTGCCGCGGAGCCAGCTCGTGTCGCTTGCCGTGAAACTGCTCGAAATCCCGCAACCCATCATTGAGGATGCGATCGACCAGGAACTGGCAGAGGAAGTCGTGATCGCGGATACCGTTGACGGTGTGCCGAGCGTCTTCCTGGCGCCGCTGTACCACGCCGAGCGCTCCATCGTGTCACAGGTCAAACGCCTGGCGTCCGGAGCGCCACCGTGGAGCGCCTTTGATGCCGACAAGGCCATCCCGTGGGTTGAGAAGAAGCTCGCTATTGACTTGGCCGATAGCCAGAAGCAGGCCATCCGTCTGGCCTTGTCGTCAAAGCTGCTGGTGATCACCGGCGGTCCCGGTGTGGGCAAGACCACACTGGTCAATTCGATCCTGACGATCCTGCGTGCAAAACAGGTGAAGGCGCTGCTGTGCGCGCCGACTGGACGGGCGGCCAAGCGGTTATCGGAATCTACCGGGCTTGAAGCGAAGACCATCCACCGGCTGCTTGAAGTCAATCCAGCCAATGGGCAATTCAAGCGCAATGAGGAGTCGCCGTTGGTTTGTGATCTGCTGGTGGCAGACGAGTGCTCGATGGTCGACGTGCCGTTGGCGAACCAGTTGCTCAAGGCCGTGGCGTCCACCACGGCGATGATCTTCGTCGGCGACGTGGATCAACTGCCGTCGGTTGGCCCCGGACAGGTTCTCGCGGATTTGATCGAAGCGGGCGCAGTGCCTGTCGTGCGCTTGACTGAGGTGTTCCGGCAGGCTGCCACTTCGCGCATCGTCCGAAGCGCCCACCAGATCAATCAAGGGCTGTTCCCAGCCTTGCCGGAAAAAGGCGAAGAGTCGGATTTTTATTTTGTGCCGGCCGATGAACCGGAAGCGATTGCCCAGACCGTCGTCGACCTGGTCAAGACCCGGCTACCAAGGAAATTCCACCTGGACCCGGTACGCGATATTCAGGTGCTGTGTCCGATGAATCGCAGTCTCACCGGCGCTCGCGGCATCAATCAGTTGCTGCAGGAAGCGCTGAACCCGCCGGGTGAGCACAGCATAGAGAGGTTCGGCTATCGCTTCAGTGTTGCCGACAAGGTCATGCAGGTCGAGAACAACTATGACAAGGATGTCTATAACGGCGACATCGGGTTCGTGACCGACATCGACCCCGATGAGCAGGAATTGACCGCGAGCTTTGATGATCACGTCGTCACGTACGCGTTCGGCGAACTAGATGAACTGGTGCTGTGTTACGCGACGACCATCCACAAATCCCAGGGATCGGAATATCCGGTGGTGGTGATTCCGATCTCGACCCAGCACTATATGATGCTCAAGCGAAATCTGATCTACACCGGCATCACGCGTGGCAAACGCCTCGTTGTATTGGTCGGACAAAAGCGTGCCCTGGCGATTGCTATCAAAGGCAAGCAGACCGAACGTCGCTGGTCGAAACTCGCAGAATGGTTGCATCTGTGACGCGCTCGGCGTCAGTCTGTTCGCTTGGTGCGCTGAACGGGCGTTCGCTATTGGCCGACCGTCACCATTGAATGGTGGCCCCCCGTGCGGAAGTGAGATGCCACCGATGCCGGCGAGCTTTCAAAAAAGTAACTCAATCAGCATACCTTCGCGCGCTCTCTGCCGCTCTCGAGAGCGGTCTTGACTCGATGTCAAGCAGTGGTGCGGGCGCCCGTATGGGGTGGGTGTATAGACCGCGGGCAGGGGGAGACTGTCCCGTCTTGTCACGCAAAAGTCGCAATGTTGCATTGCAAAAATTGCAACGCCAGATTGTTGGATGCAGTGATGTTAGGGTTTATACTGATTCTCGTCTCCTCCTTGTCTCCGACATGGATTCAACCCGCCCTTCGTGGCGGGTTTTTTCTTGTGCGCCGAGCATGCGCCCCAGCTTGGGGGTAAGAAGCGGATGAGGATGAAGGACTAGGATGCCCAAAGCGTCGCCCGATGAGGCCAAAATGCGTTGGAGGCGCTGACGTGTTGACGCGGGCGCTCCTTCAGCATGCGTGGGACGCCCGTCCAATCCGCTGACGAGCCTGCGTGGCTTCGTGCCGCGCATCGCGCTCGCTGCGCAAATAGGCTGGTGGACCGCCGAAGCAACCCCATCACTTCGGCAACGCCACCAGCCACGGGGAGCGCATTTCCGCAGCGCTGAACGCGATAGAGGGTCGGCCTCCGCAACTCGCTTCAAGCAACCGCCAGCGTCAGGTGCCCGATCGGTTCAGCAGCAGGCTTCAACTTGATTTCAATGTCGTATCCGAGGCGGTTCAAACAGTCCATCAACTTGCGTTCGGACAGGTTAGCGAAGTCGCCGCGCAGCAGGCCAGAAACCTTTGGTTGCGTGATGCCCATGCGTCGGGCGGCCTCGTCTTGGGTCAGGCCGAGACGGCGCACGGCGCGAGTGATTTCGATCACTAGGCCGGACTTGATCTTGAGCTTGTCGGCATCCGGCAGGCCCAGGTCGGCAAACACGTTGCCGGAACTGGTTTCGACCTCGATGCCGTCAATCATGCGCTTTGCCATGTCTTAACTCCTTTGCCAGCGCCTCGGCTACCTTCAGCCTGGCGCGAATGATATCCATGTCCTCCTTCGGCGTGGCGATGCCACTCTTGCTTTTCTTCTGGAAGCAGTGAAGGACGAACACAGCTTCCGCGAATTTAACGGTGTAGACGGCGCGGTACGTGCCGCCGGCATCGTCTTCGACCACTTCCAGGACGCCGGCGCCGCCGAAGCCTTTGAGCACTTTCGCCGCGTCGTGCTGGTCGCCGTGCTGCGCGAAGTCCAAGGCGTGACCAAAGAACTTCCGCACGTCGAGCGGAAGCGCCATCAAGTCCTTTTTGCTGCTCCCGATCCAGACGAGCGATTTTTCTTTGTTGGTCATGGCAGCATTATACCAAAACTGGTATAGGCAGCAAGTCAAGACCAAAGTGTCGTTAGACCGTCCCCTCTGGTCTTGGCAATCCTGTGGGTGGGTGATCCTGCCGGGGGTCATGTTCTGACACAACAACCGCTTGCTTTGCTGCCGGGGCGGATGGAGGCTCAGGCTCATCCCGCCGTCCCGCAGGAAAAATGCGCCCGATAGCCGATGCCGGTGCTGCCATCTGGATGGCGATGCTGGCGAACCGGGGCGAGCGCCAACGCGGGCTGTTGAGCAGCATGGTGCCAAGGCCCTCATGTCGGATCTGCGGGGTCCGATCCTGCGGCAGGATGGCAGACGTCTTATCTAAGCGCCCATCGCCTGGCGCTGTCAATTGGGCTAAGAACGCAATTAATCGCCAGCACTCGTACCCAACGACTAGAACACAGATCAGCAGGAGAGGCCGCTTGCTAGAGGAGCGCTGCGGCGTGAGGGTCGGCCGGTAGGGTTTGCAAGCCTGAGCGGTCCCATCCGCTTGCGCGCCGGCGAGGCTTCGTGCCGAACATCGTTCCCGCGTGCAACTCGGCGTGGGTGGGCAGCGCAACCTGTAGAACGAAGAAAGTCTGGGTCTCCCGCACTTTGTGTGACGGCCGAGTCGAGGGCTTGATTTCGGGCCGATTTGGCCGTACGTTGATCGTTACCATGAGCCAAGTTCTCGGTGGGATCGATCGTATCCTCGCCCGTGTAGGTAAGCGCTTCGTCTCCAGCGACGCGCGAGGGGATACCATCACTGTCGAAGCCTGTAGTACGGTTCGCGCGGCACCTTGTCGTGCCTGCCATCGTTGGAGTCACCGACTCCACGGCCGCTATGTGCGCAGGCTGGAAGAACGTTCGATGCTCGAGCAGCGGGTCCTACTCGCTATTGAGGTGCGTCGCTTCAAGTGTACGAACGCCAATTGCCCCCGTCGTACGTTTGCCGAGAGCATCCACGCCCTGGCCGGGCGGCATCAACGTCGTACTCAATCGCAGGCTCGGGCGTTGCGCGCGCTGGGCCATGCCCTCGGTGGTGAGGCGGCAGCCCGGCTAGCTAACGCCTTGGGCTTGCGTACCAGTGCCGGCACCGTGCTGCGGGAGTTGCGAAGAGCTCCTGAGCGCAAGCGCAAACCACGACCGCGGGTCGTCGGCATCGATGACTGGGCGATCGCGCGCGGTCACCAGTACGGAACGATCATCGTCGACCTGGAGCGACGTGAGCCGATCGAAGTGTTCGCCGGCAGGGAAGGAACTGCGGTGGCCGCGTGGATGCGTGCGCACCCCTCGATCGAGATCGTCGCCAGGGACCGGGCCGGGGCCTACTCCGAGGCCGTCGACATTGCGCTGCCGGCGGCCACGCAAGTCTCGGATCGCTGGCATCTACTTTGCAACCTGCGCGACAATGTCGAGAGACTGCTGTGCCGACTCGGACCGCAACTGCGCCAAGCCGCGCAGCAAGTCGAGGTCCGTGGCGTGACCCCGGGCCGGCAGCGGGAGCTGAGCCGCAACTCACTGTGGTCATGGCAGCGTCTGAGCGATTAGCGACGCGCCTCGCGGGTGGAGCTGTACGAGCGGGTTATGGCGCTACACGCCCAGGGCGGCACGATGAAAGGAATCGGGCAAGAGCTCTCAATCGACCATCGAACCGTGCGCAACTTCATCACCGCGGGGGCATTCCCCGAGCGCGCACCCAGGGCGCGGGGTCCGACGCCTTTAGATCCTTATCTCAGCTATATCAAGGAACGAATCGCAAAGGGCTGTCGCTTTCCTGAGCTGATCTGGCAGGAACTCAAGCAGAGAGGCTATACCGGCAGTCGCGCCGCCGTTCGGAATTGCGTGATTCGCTTTCTTTTTCCGCAGGGCAAGAAGCCTCTTTTCCAGGCACCCGTGCGCACGATGCCATGCCCGTCGGCCAGGCGCGTGTTCGGATGGCTTGTCGGATGGAGGAAGCTCGCGGTCGCGGAGCCCAGGAACGCGGACCACGAGCGCTTCGTGCAGGCGCTGTGCAAGATCGAACCCGTGGTGGGCGAGGTCCGAAGCCTCGCGAGGGAGTTTCTCGGGCTCATGCACCGGCGAAGTCTGCGGCAGTTCGATCGATGGTTGAAGCGTGTGTCGTGCTGCGACGCTGCGGAAATGCGCAGGTTCGCGCAAAGCCTGCGCGCCGACTTACCGGCTGTGCGGGCGGCCTTCAAGCTGCCATGGAGCAATGGCCAGACCGAGGGTCACGTCAACCGGCTCAAGTTCCTCAAACGCCAGATGTATGGCCGTGCGAACATCGAGCTTCTGCGGCTGCGGGTATTGAAGCCAAGCTGAATCGGCCCGCCTTGTCCTACTGGACCCGCCAGCCCGTTCGCCATCGCAGAGGAATGAGCTTGTGGGGCCAGGGCGAGGCCGACGAGGCTCGCCCAGGTTCGCGAAAAAGCAGAAGAATGGTGGTCGGGGCGATGGAGACGACGTCCGTTCCGCGCGACAAGAGCCTCCACGCCAGTTCGCCGTCGTCACACAAATTGCGGAAGACCCGACTTTCCTTTGTTCTACGGGTTTATAGGGTGGCGTGCGCCGCTGGGCTTCGGGTCATGCCTGGTGAGCGCCCGGTCCAGTTCAGGAACGCGCGCTGGAACGAGGACTGATCCTGGAATCCGACAAGCTCCGCAATTTTCTTGAGTGGCAGATTCGTACGGGCGAGGGCGTGGATGGCGACGTCCCGCCGGAGTTCGTCCTTGACCTTCTGGAACGTGGTGCCTTCGGCCA
>Ga0255338_1002626_pt1 | contig 25050 bp, 19 predicted proteins | sample MeOH1_35cm_T4_19_FD_203715 | JGI IMG/M metagenome (GOLD analysis project Ga0255338, IMG submission 203715) | Sandy soil microbial communities from University of British Columbia, Vancouver, Canada - MeOH1_35cm_T4_195 | ecosystem: Engineered > Artificial ecosystem > Sand microcosm > Unclassified ...
GCGCTGATGACGGCGACCTTCGCCTACGCGGACGCGAACCCGGCGAACGACTCGGGGAGCTTCACGGTGCGGATCACGCCGAACGTGGACCTGGGCGTGGTGGTGGACACGACGGGCGCGAACTGGGTGGGCGCGTCGACGACGCTGGAAGACCTCACGTCGGACCTGGGGACGGACACGCTGCTGCAGGCGCCGATCGGCATCGCGATGGCGGGCAACTTCGCCAACCAGGAGTTGACGCTGACGGGCGTGGCGCTGAACACGTGGCAGCTGGACACGGACGAGGTGGACGTGGCGGACCAGATGCGTCTGTACGCGATGTTCGGCGTGTCGCCGGTCGTGTCGGGCTCGCCGATCGCCGGGGACTTCTCTGGCGCGGGCAACCTGATCACGGGCTCCGTGACGCGCGCGGGCCAGGCGCAGGCGGACGAGGGCGGCAACACGAACCACACGTACGAGCTGCTGACGGGCAACGCGGAGTACGCGGACGTGGACGGGATGCTGTCGACGGCGACGCGCAAGCTGTGGCTGCGCGCGCGCACGCCGAGCACGACGACGACGAGCGGACAGGCGTCCTTCACGGTGACCGTGACGGCCGTGACCGGCGTGGCCCTCTAAAAAAACGACGCAAGGAGATAACACATGAACACGAGACTGAAGACGGTGAAGACGGCGATGTTGACGGCGGCGCTGGCGCTGATGACGGCGACCTTCGCCTACGCGGACGCGAACCCGGCGAACGACTCGGGGAGCTTCACGGTGCGGATCACTCCGAACGTGGACCTGGGCGTGGTGGTGGACACGACGGGAGCGAACTGGGTGGGCGCGTCGACGACCCTGGAAGACCTCACGTCGGACCTGGGGACGGACACGCTGCTGCAGGCGCCGATCGGCATCGCGATGGCGGGCAACTTCGCCAACCAGGAGCTGACGCTGTCGGGCGTGGCGCTGAACACGTGGCAGCTGGACACGGACGAGGTGGATGTGGAGGACCAGATGCGGCTGTACGGGATGTTCGGCGTGTCGCCGGTCGTGTCGGGCTCGCCGATCGCCGGGGACTTCTCGGGCACGGGCAACCTGATCACGGGTTCCGTGACGCGCGCGGGGCAGGCGCAGGCGGACGAGGGCGGCAACACGAACCACGTGTACGAGCTGCTGACGGGCAACGCGGAGTACGCGGACGTGGACGGGATGCTGTCGACGGTGACGCGCAAGCTGTGGCTGCGCGCGCGCACGCCGAGCACGACGTCGACCTCCGGGCAGGCGTCCTTCACGGTGACCGTGACGGCCGTGACCGGCGTGGCCCTCTAAAAACGACGCAAGGAGATAAGACATGAACACGAGACTGAAGACGATGAAGACGATGATGACGGCGGCGGCGCTGGCGCTGATGACGGCGACCTTCGCCTACGCGGACGCGAACCCGGCGAACGACTCGGGGAGCTTCACGGTGCGGATCACGCCGAACGTGGACCTGGGCGTGATCGTGGACACGACCGGAGCGAACTGGGTGGGCGCGTCGACGACCCTGGAAGACCTCACGTCGGACCTGGGGACGGACACGCTGCTGCAGGCGCCGGTCGGCATCGCGATGGCGGGCAACTTCGCCAACCAGGAACTGACGCTGTCGGGCGCGGCGCTGAACACCTGGCAGCTGGACACGGACGAGGTGGACGTGGAGGACCAGATGCGGCTGTACGGGATGTTCGGCGTGTCGCCGGTCGTGTCGGGCTCGCCGATCGTCGGGGACTTCTCGGGCACGGGCAACCTGATCACGGGTTCCGTGACGCGCGCGGGGCAGGCGCAGGCGGACGAGGGCGGCAACACGAACCACGCGTACGAGCTGCTGACGGGCAACGCGGAGTACGCGGACGTGGACGGGATGTCTGCGACGGCGACGCGCAAGCTGTGGCTGCGGGCGCGCACGCCGAGCTCGACGTCGACCGGCGGGCAGGCGTCCTTCACGGTGACCGTGACGGCCGTGACCGGCGTGGCTCTCTAAAAACGACGCAAGGAGATCGTGCATGAAGATCGAAATGAGAAACACGGCGTTGCTGGCGGCGGTCATGCTGTTCGGTTCGGCCGGCGCGACACACGCGAAGGTGGGTCTGTCGTCGCAGTTCGTCGACGTCGTGCTGGAGAACCTGAAGCCGGGCAGGAGCTACAACCTGCGCGAGCTCAAGGGCATCCCGTACACGGTGAAGAACCGCGGGGACGAGCGCGTGGAGGTCGTGGTGGAGGTCATCTCCCCCGCAAAGGCGGAATTGCTCCCGTCGTATGAGGCGATCCCCGACCCGAGCTGGATCCAGGTCAGCCCGAGCCGCGTGACGCTGGGCGCGGGCGAGCCGGCCTTCAGCGACCTGACCATCAAGGTCCCCGACGACGCCAAGTACATCGGGCGCCACTTCCAGGGAGTCGTGTGGGCGCATACGCTCAACACCGGCTTCATGGCGGCCGGGGTCAAGAGCAACGTCCGCTTCTCGATCGGCAAGGGTCCCGACACCCTGGCCGCGGAAGAGAAGCAGAAGCAGATGGTGGAGCTGAACTACGAGCTGTGGCCCTCGGCGCTGTACGTGACCGGAGCCAAGCCCGGGAGCTACGACGTCAAGAAGGCGGAGAAGAAGTCGCTCAAGCTGACCAACCGCGACGACAAGCCGCTCGTCCTCAAGGTCTCGGCCGCTCCCTGGGCCGGAAGCAAGCCCGAGGGCTATGAGACGCCCGACGACGTGAGCTGGGTGAAGTTCGTGCCGGAGACGGTGACGGTCGACGAGGACAGCCTCAAGGACATCAAGCTCGTGCTCGACGTCCCGGAGAAGCTGAAAGGCAAGAAGGTGGCCTTCCTGGTCCAGCTCGCGCTGCCGATCGGGACGGTCGTGAACATGTCCAACCGCGTTTACGTGCAGATCGAATAACGGAGAAAAAATGACTCAGGAGTCGTACAGGACCTAGATGCACCCGGCACCGCAGAGGTCTGCGATGGGTGACGCGCTCGGCAGGATGAGCGCCTGGCTCCGGCTGTCTTCAGCCGGCGCGGGGCTGCTTGCCATCCTCCTCGCCTCCCCTACGCGCGCCCTCGCGGACGCGATCCCCGGCAACGACTCGGGGCAGTTCTCGGTCCGCGCGACCCCGACCGACATCTGGGCCCCCGTGCCCGTCTCCGACCTGGCCGGAACGGCCGGCGCCGAGGGACAGGCCCTTCTGCAGTGGACCGCTCCCGACGAGAACGCGGGCGTGGGACCCACGCCCACTCCCGTCGTCTCGTACACCATCCACGCCTCGACCTTGAGCGTCTCCGACCTCGGCAACGACACGACCGCGTGGTTCGCGCTCTCGACGCCGGTCGCCGGCGCGCCCGCGCCGCTGCCTCCGGGCAGCCCGCAGGCGCTGCTGCTCAGCCTGAACCCGGGCGTCACGTACTACTTCGGCATCAAGAGCACCGACGACGCCGCCCGGCTGTCCGAGTCGGACGCGAAGCTCAAGGGCCTGGTGAACCAGGCGGTGGTCCCCGTCAAGGGCATCGACGGCGTCTCCAACCTGACCGCCGTGACGGCTCCGGGCAGCGTCGTCGGCGAGATCAACCTGACCTGGACGCACCCCCGCCGCAACGGCCATATCGACCCCGCGTACTACGACGTGAGGATCTCCTCGACGGGACAGATCTCGAACAACGCCGAGTTCGACGCGGCCGCCCCCCTCTCCGAGCTGTCGCCGTCGTCGCCGCCGCTGCCCGGGCCGTACGGAGGCCTGGCCGCGATGACGGTGACGGGCCTGACGCCGGGCGTCGGCTACGCGTTCGCCGTGCGCGAGCGCGACGCGGGCTCCTTCGCGGGCGTCTGGGTGCGCAACGTCGCCGCGGCCCTCAACCCCCTCAACTTCGCCGTGGCCAGCGGCGTCGTCCCCGTTCCCGTCACGAACCTGACCGGCCTCGCGGGCCCCGGCGACGGGCAGGTCTCGCTGTCCTGGACCGCGCCGGCTCCGCCGATCCTGGTCTCCTACCGGATCTTCCACACGACCTTCTCCGTCGCCTCGGTCGGCGGCAGCACCGCGGCCTGGCGCGCGGCCGCCCTGTCGAGCTCGACCGTGGTCGCCGCCTCCGGGGGCCCCGGGGTCGACCAGAACGCGGTCCTCACCTTGAACCCGGGCGTGCGCTACTACTTCGGGATCGAGGCGGTGAACAACACGGGGGTGGGCGCGCTCGACGCGCTGAGCGCGGGGGCGCAGGTGGACGTCCGGGCCCGGGGCCTGGCGCCGGTCACCGACCTCGCCGCGGCCTCGGGTCCGCTGGCGACCGGCATCACCTTGAGCTGGACCGAGCCGTTCGTCTCCTCGGTGACCGCGCCCGTGTCCTACCAGATCAAGGTCTCGACCTTGGGCTTCATCAACGGCGCGACGGACTACGCCGCCGCGTGGGACCTGCAGGCTTTCTCGACCGTCACCATGCCCGTCTACGGCGGCGGCGGCGGGCCGGCGAGCGTCCAGGCGACCGGCCTGCTGCCGTTCGTCACCCATTACTTCGCGATCCGCCTCGTGGACGGCTCGACGCCGACCTTGGCCGGCGCCTGGCTGCGTGTCCCGGCGGAGGGCCGCAACCTGAACGCGAAAGCGGTGCCGATGTTCATCCCGAACCCCCCCGACCCCGTCTCGGACCTGACGGCGCTGCCGGGCTCCGGCGAGGGCGACGTGAACCTGGTGTGGACCGCGCCGTCCAACTCGAACCTGGTCGCGCTCGCGTCTTACGAGGTCCGCTTCGCGACGTTCTCCGCCTCGTCGGTCGGCAGCACGACGACCTGGCACGCGGCGGCTTCCTCCGCCGCGTTCACCGCGCCCCTGGCTCCGGGCGCGGTCGAATCTCGCACGGTCGGCGGGCTGTTCCCGGCGGCGACGTGGTACTTCTCGATCAAGGCGATCGACGCCACCGGCCAGGTCGCCCCGATCGACACGAAGTCCACGGGCACGTTCCAGGCCGCGACCATGCCGCGCAGCCTGCCGCCGTCGGCGCCCTCGGGCCTGACGGCCGTCCCCGGCAACCGGAGCGCGACGCTCGCCTGGGCCGCCCTCTCGCCGGCCGGCAAGGGCCTGGATTTCGCCTACTACCGCCTCGAGCGCTCGACCGACCTGGTCACCTTCGTCTCGGTGACGACCACGACCGGCACGGGCTACATCGACGCCCCGCTGCCGGCCAAGGTGACCGACTACTATCGCCTGATCGCCCGCGACCTGCGCGGCAACGAGTCCGCCGCGAGCGCGATCGCGAGCGCCGTCCCCTACACCATCCTGCCCATGGAGCCCCTGGGCGTGACGGTCGCGGCCGCTCCGCTCAACGTCACCCTGTCGTGGTCGCCGGTCACCCGCTTCGGCGACGGCTCGCCGTTCTTCAGCACGGGGACCTTGGACGCCGACGAGCTGATCGGCTACACCGTGTCGCGCGCGACCGAGGCCTGCGGCCCGCTCGACTTCGTGCACATCTCGAGCCTCCCCGTGAGCTCGACCTCTTTGGTCGACGTCACCGGCGGCCTGAACTACTTCTATCACATCCAGTCCTACAACACCCAGGGCGTCTCGACGAACGTGCTGACGATCTCCTCGCTGGGCGAGCGCAGCTTCTTCCTCGACCAGTGCGACACCTTCATGGTGCTGGACTCGGCCAACTCGGCCACGCTCAACGCGGCGACCAACGGCCGCGGCGCCGACATCCGCATCATGTCCACGCGCCGGCCTCAGGACGTCGGCGGCTCGACGTTCCAGTCCGCCGAGTGGCGCGCGTACCTGGGCGGGGCGTCCGAGATCAAGGGCTTCACCTTGCCCAAGCCCGCGCGCATCATCCTGCACTTCGACACGGACGGCGGCGTCGTCGTCCCGACCACGGCGCCCGTCTCCGGCCTCTCGGTCGCCTCCGCGGCCGCGCCCCAGAGCGCGCCGGCCGCCGTTTCCCCGAAGAACGTCGGAATGTACTGGTACAACGGCAGCGAGTTTAAGAAGATGTACGGCAATGTCGATACCAACGCCCAGACCGTGACGGTGGAATCCCCCAACCTGGGCCTCTACCAGATCCGGTCGCTGTTCCGCGCCGACGGGGCCGTGTTCGACCTCTCCAACATCTCCGGCCGCGTCGTCACGCCCAACGGCGACGGCCTCAACGACCTCATCATCTTCACCTACGATCCGGGCCCCCGCGGCGTCGTCGCGCGCGGACGGATCTACGACATGACGGGAGCCTTCGTGGCCGACATGACGCCGGGCCTCGTGCCCAACACCGTGGTCTGGGATGGGAAGATGAACGGCCGCTCGGCGTCGAGCGGCGTGTACGTGTACAAGATCGAGGGCGACGGGAAGACCTACACGGGAACCGTGGTGGTGGCGCGCTGATGTCTATCAATAGGAGAAGCGATATGAACTCGAAGAAGATGATCGTCGCGGCGTTGGCGGGGCTGCTGGCCCTCGTCGGGGCGGCGAGCCTCCGCGCCCAGTCCGGAGGCTTCCGTTTCTTCGGCCCCCTCTCCCGGGTGGTCACGCCGAACGGGGACTCCATCAACGACCGCTTCTTCATCTGCTACGACAATTTCTCCGACTCCGGCGTCTCGGGACGGGTCTACACCTTGCTCGGCGCCGAGGTCGCGTCCATGACCCCCGTGCGCTCGCCTCTGGCGGGCTGCGCGCCCGGGACTTTGGCGCAGCATGCATGGTGGAACGGGCGCACCTCGGAGGGCGCCGTCCGCAGCGGGATCTACGTGTACCGGATCGAAGCCGAGGGCAAGACGTACGCGGGCACCTTCCTGGTGGTGAGGTAAGCCATGAAAAACATGAACAGCCGGCTCATCGTCGCGTTGACCCTCCTCCTCCCGGCTTGCTACCCTAGGGTCGCAATGGCCGCCTACGAAGACGTGGGCGTCGGAGCGCGCGTGTCGGGGCTCGGCCATGCCTACACGGCCGTCGCCGACGACGCCTACTCCGTGTACTACAACCCCGCCGGTCTGGGCACGCTCGACCGCCCGGAGCTCGGCACGACCTACTCCAAGCTCCTCACCGGGCTGTCGGACGGGTCGAACCCGTCGAACTCGTTCATCGCCTACGCCCATCCCATCGAGGGCGGCCGGCGCGGGACCTTCGGCGCGGGCTGGAACTACTTCACGGTCGGCAGCCTGTACCGCGAGAGCCAGCTGATGGCCTCCTACAGCCGCGGCCTTTTCGCGCGGACCTCGCCGAACAAGTACTACCTCGGCGGGACGCTCAAGTACCTGAACCGCTCCGTCGGCGGCACGGGCGAGGCCGCCAACGGCATCTCGAACACCGGCGTGGCCACCGGCACGGCCGACCCCGTGCTGCAGGGCGCGTCGAAGGGCAACCTCGACGCGGACCTGGGCTTCCTGTGGCGCGTCAAGCCCCGCTGGACCGTCGGCCTGATGATCCAGCACCTGATGGAGCCGAACATCGGCTTCAAGGAATCCGACAAGCTCGGCCGGAACGTCAAGCTCGGCGGGGCGTACAAGACGCCTTTCTCGACCCTGACGGGCGACGTCCGCCTGCAGAGCGCCCCGGACGGCACGACCGACAAGATCGTCGCGGTCGCGGCCGAGAAGTGGCTGCCGACCTTGCTGCACGGCTCCTTCGGCGTGCGCGGCTCGCTGTCCACCGGCAGCCGGGACTTCCGTCAGATGGGGTTCGGCCTGTCCTATAAGATCAGCCGCATGCAGTTCGACTACGGCTTCGCCCTGCCGATCGGCGGACTCACCTCGACCTCCGGCTCGCACCGCCTGGGGCTCACCATGCGCTTCGGCCGCGCGAAGCAGGCGGAGGCCGCTTTCTCGGAGGCCATCCTCGAGAACCTTCGAGACCTCGCGGCCGTCGGCACGCCCGACTTCCGCTACCAGCTCGAGGACCTGGCGCTGTACAAGCGCACGGCCATCGACGAGTTCCTCCGCCAGGCGAAGCTCGACGCGACGGCCGGCCGCTACGCCGAGGCCGCCGACAAGCTCGGCCAGGCCCTGTCGCTCAAGCCCAAGGACACGCGCCTGCAGCAGAGCCTGGAGCGCATGACGGCCGTCGCCGAGGTGTTCCCCGTCCTCAAGGACTTCCAGACCGACGCGGCCCAGGCGGCCATCTACGAGGGCTCGCTCGACTTCGTGGCGGGCGACGCCAAGGCGTCGCTGCGCAAGCTCGCCTACGCGGGCAGCCTGAGCCCGACCGACGAGCGCATCGAGCGCCTCGCGAAGGCCGTCGAGGCCAAGACCGGCGTGACCCGCGAGGGCCCGGCGGTCGTGGAAGCGGGCAAGGCCCCGACGATGGGCGCCGAGAAGGTCGTCGGCGGCACGATGGCGCTCATGGAGGTCGCGCTGCGCGAGCGCGACTTCGAGCGCGTCGTGAAGCTGGCGGACCAGGTGCTGGAGCTCGACCCGGCCAACGCGCTCGCCTACAAGCGCCTGGGCGCGGCGCACTACGCGCTCAAGCATAACCCGGAGGCCCTCAAGGCCCTGCGCTCGGCCTACAAGCTGGAGACCGACTCCGACTCGCGCAAGCAGATCAAGAACTACATCGACGCGCTGCAGTCCCTCATCGAGCGCGGCAAGCGCGAGTCGGCGCCGGCGACGAGGGCCCCGGAGCCCAGGTCGACCGGCCTGACCCCGGTCGAGATCGAGCGCCTGTACGAGACCGGCGTGGACCACTACGCGCAGGGCAAGCTGTCGGAGGCCGCCGCGGCCTTCCGGCGCATCATCGAGTCCGAGCCGAACAACACCTCGGCGCGGCGCGCCCTGGACCGCGTGCAGTCCGAGATCATCTCGGGAGGCGACAAGAAGTGACGATCCGCGCGAGGCTCGTCGTCAGCACGTTCCTGCTGCAGGTCGTCTCCACGGCCCTGCTCGGCTGGGGCGTGCTGGCGGTGCGCAACCAGTATCAGGAACGGGACATGCGGAAGCTGGCCGCGACGATCGCGGTGAGCGTGGAGAGGGCCGCGTCGGACTCCTTGATCCAGAAGGACGACGTGGCCCTGCTGAGCTACCTGAAGTTCCTCCAGGCGCAGTATCCCGCGATCGCCTCGGCGCAGATCCGCTGGAGGGCGAAGGGCCGGGAGCGGGCCGCGACGGTCGGGACGGCGGCCTTCGGCGCGCGGACGCGGCCGTCGCGCTTCGTCGTCGCCGATCCCGCCGACCCCGACCGTAGCGTCGAGGTGGACATCCAGCTCGACGAGGAGGTCCTCTGGGCCCCGTTCCTGGAGGCCAACCAGCGCCTGGCGAAGATCATCCTGCTGGTCTGGGCCGTCGCCAGCCTGCTGGGCCTGGCGGTGTCCTTCCTGATCGCGCGCAGCCTCACCAAGCCCATCGTCGAGCTCAGCCGCCTGGCCGGGGAGATCGGCGCCGGCAAGCTCGGCGGCAAGCTCGCCTGGGAGTCCGACGACGAGCTCGGCGGCCTGGTGCGCGTGTTCAACGCCATGTCGGTCCGGCTCGAGGAGTTCGACTCGATCAAGCGCAACTTCGTCTCCTCCGTGACCCACGAGCTCCGCTCCCCCCTCGGCGCCATCGAAAGCTTCCTTCAGCTCATCCGGGAGAAGATCGCCGGCGGCACGCCCGAGGGCTTCGCCCAGTCGAAGGAGTTCCTCGAGCGCATCCAGGTCAACGTCCACCGTCTGTCGGGCTTCATCAACGACCTCCTCGACGTGGCGAAGATCGAGAAGGGCAAGATGGAGTGCGTCCTGCGCCCCATGGAGCTGCCGCTCGTGGCCAACGAGGTCTGCCAGTTCTTCGAGGCGAAGGCGCTGCAGCAGGGGGTCACCATCTCCAACCGCCTGGCCGCGTTGCCCCCCGTCATCGGCGACGCCGACCGCGTGCGCCAGGTGCTGGTGAACCTGATCGCCAACGGCCTGAAGTTCACCTCGGCGGGCGGCCAGGTGTGGGTCTCCGGGGAGCAGTTCCGCGACGGGGGCTCGCGCTGGATCGAGGTGACGGTCGGCGACACCGGGCGCGGCATGGACGCGGCCGACCGGGACCGCCTGTTCCAGCCGTTCACGCAGGGGCGGAACATATCCGAGGGCGTGACGGGTCATAAGGGGACGGGCCTCGGGCTGTACATCGTGAAATCGATCGTCGATCAGCACGGCGGCAAGATCGAGGTGAAGTCGACGCCGGGTCAGGGGACGCGCATAAGCTTTTCGCTGAAGGTCGCGGCGTAGCCGCGGGAGGAGGGATCATCATGGCGACATCGGTTCTGGTCATCGACGACGAGGAGGATTACCGCATCATCATCCAGGAGGTGCTGCGCGGCGGCGGGATGGACGTCCGGCTCGCCAAGGACGGCGAGGAGGGCCTGCGGATGATCAAAGAGAAGCCCGCGGACATCGTCCTCGTGGACTGGATGATGCCGCGGATGGACGGCGAGCAGTTCTGCCGCGCCATGCGCGCCGAGCCGACGCTCAAGGACCTTCCCGTCCTCATGCTGACGGTCAAGCAGACCGCCGACGAGGAGCTCGAGGCCCTGCACTTCGGCGTGGACGACTTCGTCGTCAAGCCGTTCCGGGCGCCCGAGCTCCTGGCCCGCGTGCGGGCGGCGCTGCGGCGCACGGAGAAGAAGGCCGCGTGAGTCGCAACGCCCTGCTCGCCGGCGCCGCCGCGCTCGCCCTCCTCCTGGCGGGCGCGTGGGCCGTGCGTCCTGGGGCGCCGGTCCGGGTGGAGGTCCCCGGGGGGCTCGGCGCCCGCAAGACCGCGGAGCTCCTGGGCTCCAAGGGCGTCGTGCAGTCCGTGTTCGTCTTCCGCGTACTCCTCAAGGTCACGGGCCTCGACCGCCATCTGAAGCCCGGCTCGTACACCCTGCGGGAGCGCGAGTGGCCGACGGTGGTCGCGCGCAAGCTCACGCTCGGCCTCACCGACGACATGAAGGTCACCATCCCCGAGGGCTTCATGGCGAGCCAGATCGCCGAGCGCCTGGAGAAGGCCGGGATCGTCGACGGAGCCGAGTTCCTCGCGGTCGTCGCCAAGCGCAAGCTCGAGGGAAAGCTCTTCCCCTCCACCTATCAGTTCCCGCCCGGCTACGGGGCCGAGAAGGCCGCCTCCGCGATGGAGGCCGAGTTCCAGCGGCAGATCGGCTCCGCCTGGGCCGCCGCGGCTCCCCGGCCCGCGCTCTCCTTCGAGGAGGCGCTGACCTTGGCGTCCATCGTGGAGCGCGAGGCCGTGCTGAAGCAGGAGCGCCCGATCATCGCGGCCGTCTATCTCAACCGCCTCAAGAAGCGCATGCCCCTCCAGGCCGACCCGACGGTGCAGTACGCGCTCAACCTGGGCTATTGGAAGAAGGGCCTCACCCGCTCCGACCTGCAGACGCCGTCCGCGTACAACACCTACATCCGCCGCGGCCTGCCCCCGGGGCCCATCTGCTCGCCCGGCCTCGAGTCGTTCAAGGGCGTCCTCGAGCCCGCCAAGACCTCCGCGCTGTACTTCGTCGCCGACATGACGGGCGGCCACATGTTCTCCGAGACCAACGAGGAGCACTCCAAGGCGCGCATGCTGTACAAGAAGGGGCTGCGCAAGGAGAAGGAGCGGCTCAAGCGCGAGGCGTCGGGGAAATAAAAAAAGGCCCCCGGTCGGGGGCCTTTAAATCTGGTGGACGTGACAGGGATTGAACCTGCGACCTCATCCTTGCGAAGGATGCGCTCTCCCAGCTGAGCTACACGCCCATCGGTCAGATTATGCCAAAAACGGGCGGCTTCGTCCAGCGGCCGTTCCCGGAGACGATACAAATTCGCTAGTATCGCCCGGTGCCGATCCCCACGAACCGATTCCGCGGCCACCTCCCCCTCGCCGCCCTGCTCGCGGCCTCCGGATCCCTTGCCCTGGCCGTCCGCGGCTCCGAGCCGGTCCACGGCGTCGAGCTGAAGACCCTCGACTGGCGCTTCCGCCGCCTGTCTTCGCCGGAGCGCCACGACAAGGACATCGTCCTCGTCATGGTCGACCAGTCGAGCCTCGATCATTTCGAGGCCGAGGGCACCCCATGGCCGTGGCCGCGCAACATTTACGAGGGGGTCCTTCGCTTCCTGAAAACGGGCGGGGCGAAGGCCGTCGTCTTCGACGTCCTGTTCACGGGCCCCTCGCCGAACGTCGCCGACGACGCGACCCTCGGCAAGGCGCTCGGCGAGTCCGTCCCGGTCGCGCTGGCCATGCAGACCGGCCGCGACGCGCATCCGCTCCGCGCGGTCCCGCCGCCCGAGCGATTCGCGCTGCGGACCGAGATGAGGCTCGCCGCCTACGCCCAGCCGAGCCTGTCCGCGCGCGTCCCCGTGCCCGAGCTCCGGGATGGAGCCAAGCTCCTGGGAGACACCCGGGCGGACGCCGACCTCGACGGGGTGTTCCGCCGCGTGCCGCTGCTGACCTCGATGGGCGGCCGCCTCTATCCGACCTTGCCCGCCGCCGCGGCCATGCTGGCCACCGGCAAGACCCTCGACGAGCTCCGCCCGCGCCTGACCGACGGACGCATGCTCGTGCGCTTCCACGGCGAGTCCCTCACCGACGACGCGTCGGCCCGGACCTACGACTCCTACCAGATAGGCGACGTGCTCATGTCCCAGGTCGCTCTCGACGACGGCCGCAAGCCGGACCTCTCCCCCTCGCTGTTCAAGGATAAGATCGTGTTCATCGGCATGAACGCCCCCGGGCTTCTGGATAATCATCCGTCTCCGATATCGGTCAAGTTCCCCGGGACCGAGATCCTCGCCGCTGCGACCGATAATCTGATAAACGGCGATTTTTTGACTCGCGCAAGTATTCTTGCCGTTATGGCGCTCGTTCTTGCCTCTTTGTTGTTGGCCGGCATCGCGTCCCGATCATCCTCGCATGCCTGGACCGCTCTGGGAATCGTGCTTTCTTCGAGCGCCGTTCTCGCGGGTATATCTTGTTATGTCTTTACCCGGGGCGTTTGGCTGGACATCGTCGTTCCCCAATTGTCGTTATGGCTCGGCTTCGCCGCCGCCTCCGCTTACGGCTACGCCGTCGAAGGCCGCCAGAAGCGCTACATCCAGGGCGCCTTCTCACAGTACCTCTCTCCGGAGATCGTCAAGCAGATCGCCGACAACCCCGAGATGCTGGCGCTCGGCGGCGAGCGGCGCGACGTCACCTTCTACTTCTCCGACATACAAGGCTTCACCACGTTCTCGGAGCAGCTGTCCCCCGAGAAGCTCACCAAGCTCATGAACCGCTATCTGGGCGAGATGACCGACACCATCCTCGCCTCCGGCGGCACGCTCGACAAGTACATCGGCGACGCGGTCATGGCGTTCTGGGGCGCGCCCGTGCCCTGCGAGGGCCACGCGCTCGTCGCCTGCAAGGCCGCGCTCGCCAACCAGAAGCGCCTGGTCCGGCTGCGGGAGGAGTTCGCGTCCGAGGGCTATCCCCCGGTGCGCAACCGCATCGGCCTCAACTCCGGCCCGGCCTCGATCGGCAACATGGGCTCGGCGGCGCGCCTGAGCTACACCGCCATCGGCGACAACGTCAACCTCGCCTCGCGCCTCGAGGGCGCCAACAAGGCGTACGGGACCTACATCCTCATCTCCGAGTCCACGCGCGTGGGCGCCGGCGACGCGATCGAGGTCCGCGAGCTCGACTACGTCAAGGTGAAGGGCAAGAACCAGCCGATCCGGGTGTACGAATTGCTGGGGCTCAAAGGCGAAACTGATCGGGCGCTCATCGAAAAAGCTAGACTTTTTGAGACCGGAATAGAGATGTTCCGCTCCAGGCGTTTCGAAGAAGCCATCGCGGTATTTCGCCGCACTGCGGCGAAATATGGCGAAGATCATGCCTGCGAGAACTACATCGAACGCTGCGAACATTATCTTAAGGAAGCGCCTCCCGCCGATTGGGACGGCTCCCACGCCCTGACGGAGAAATGATGATCCATCGACTCTTGATCGCCTTCGCGCTGGCCCTGACGGCCGCCGCCGCGTACGCCTCGACCATCACGGTCCTGGTCCAGCAGACCGCGCTGCGCAAGCGGCCCCAATCCTACTCCCCCTCCGTCGGCACCGCGAAGCTCGGCCAGAGGTTCGAGTCGTCCGGCCTCGAGGCGGGCTTCCATAAGACGCCCGCCGGCTACATCCACTCGAGCGCGGTCACCGAGAGGAAGGTCAAGCTCGGCTCCGCCGACTCCGTCGGGGGCAGCGCCTCGGCCGAGGAGGTCACCTTGGCGGGCAAGGGCTTCAACGCCCAGGTGGAGAAGTCCTACGGCGCGAAGAACGGCGAGGTCAACTTCGCCGCGGTCAACGCGATGGAGCGCCGCTCCGTCCCCGAGGCGGAGCTGTTCGACTTCCTCCGCGCGGGCGGCCTGATGGGCGAGGGAGGCTCCAAATGAAGCGCTTCCTCCTCCTCGGCGTCTTCGCCGCCGCCGGTTGCCAGGGCCTCCAGAACCTCGACGTGAGCTCGATGACCGGCGGGCGCATCAACTCCAACGTCGACCTGACCAAGGTCGCCAAGGGCGTCAACCAGGTCCGCAAGGGCTTCTCCGAGATCTCGGAGAGCGAGGAGTACTACATCGGCCGCGCGGTGGCGGCACAGGTCCTGACCCGCTACAAGCCGCTCAACGACCCGGGGCTCAACGCCTACGCGCAGAAGGTGACGCAGGCCGTCGCTCTCGCCTCGGACCGGCCCTCCACCTACAAGGGCTATCACGTCCAGGTGCTGGCCTCCGACGAGATCAACGCCTTCGCCGCCCCGGGCGGGTTCATCTTCGTGACCAAGGGCATGCTCGAGCTCGTCCGTAGCGAGGACGAGCTCGCCGGCGTGCTGGCCCACGAGGTCGCTCACATCGCCAAGAAGCACGGCCTCAAGACCATCCAGACCTCCCGCCTGACGAGCGCGTTCACCATCCTCGGCTCCGAGGCCGCCAAGAACTACACCCCTCAGCAGGTGAGCCAGCTCACGACCGCCTTCGAGGGCGCCGTGGACGACGTCGTCAACAAGCTCGTCGTCAACGGCTACAGCCGCGACAAGGAGTACGAGGCCGACAAGTTCGGCGCGCAGTACGCGAAGGCGGCCAACTACGACCCCGGCGCGCTCAAGGCGTTCCTGGAGCGCATGGAGAAGGCCGAGGGCTCGGGCGGAGGCGGCATGTTCAAGACCCACCCGTCCCCCGCCAAGCGCGAGACCGAGCTCGGCGACCTGTCCCCCGCTCCCGGCTACAAGCGCTCCTCCGAGCGCGGCCGGCGCTTCTCGGCGGCCGTCCAGCTCTAAAACCTCTTACCGAGGATTTGCCCCGTCTTTGCCGCCTTTTAATGGCGGGAACGGGGTTTCGGGGTCATGCTGTGAGCATGAAAACCCCTCCCCTGGCGGGCTCCGTCATCCGCATCGGCGTCTGCCTCCTGCTGTGCGCCGCCTGCTTCCAGGCCGGACGCTCGTATCAGGAGCTGTCGGCCGCGGCCTCCTCCTTCGCCGAGGCGAAGGGGGCTCCGGAGACGGGGATGATCGACGCGAGCTTCGTCGGACCGACGCTCCCCGCCCCCGGCGAGACCTCCTCGCCGACGGCGCCGGGCGACGTCCCCGGAGCGGGCGGCGACATCATCACCCCGCTGAACGTGCGCGACCCCTCCGCCCTCATCATGGGGCCCTCCCAGCATTCCTGCCCCCCTCAGGAGGTCGCGGAGCCGGAGGGCAAGCCGGCGGAGCCGGCGTACAAGGTCCCCAAGCCCAAGAAGATGAAGGAAGGGCGCCTGCTCGAGCTCCTGAAGAAGGAAGACAAGAAGTCCGTCTATCCCAAGCGGTACTGACCTTCCACCGGAGGCTCCCGACGCGGATTCATCGTTCGTTTGCCTTGGCCGCCTTCACCAGCGAGGCGGCCATAGCAGCGTAGCGATGAGGGGTTTTGAGAGTCATCCCCCCGACGCCGCTCCATGAACGCCTGATTTGGCATAATCTCCCGCATGAAGCGAAGCGAGATCAAGGCGGTCCTCGAGACGGGCAAGGCGGGCGATTCCGTGACGGTCGCGGGCTGGATCAAGTCGGTGCGCGAGTCGAAGAGCGTGGGCTTCATCCACCTCAACGACGGCTCCACCTTCGACTCCATCCAGATCCTGGTCCCGGAGGGCTTCGCCGGCCGCGAGCGCATCCTCAAGCAGATCACCGGCGCGTCCCTGGCCGTCACCGGCAAGCTCATCCCCTCCCAGGGCAAGGGCCAGGCCATCGAGCTCGAGCCCGCGTCCATCGAGGTCCTCGGCGAATGCGACCCCTCCTCCCCCGTGCAGAAGGCCGGGACCTCCTTCGAGTTCCTCCGCGGCGTGGCCCACATGCGCCCGCGCACCAACACCTTCGGCGCCGTGTTCCGGGTCCGCGCGGAGATGTCGTTCGCCGTCCATGAGTTCTTCCGCAACCGCGGCTTCGTGATGTGCCATTCCCCCATCCTCACGACCTCCGACTGCGAGGGCGCCGGCGCCATGTTCCAGGTCTCCACCTTGGACCCCGAGAAGCCCCCGCGCGGGCCGGACGGCAAGATCGACTTCTCCCAGGATTTCTTCGGCGAGAAATGCGGCCTGACCGTCTCCGGCCAGCTCGAGGCGGAGATCCTCGCGATGTCGCTGTCCAAGGTCTACACCTTCGGCCCGACCTTCCGCGCGGAGCTCTCGACGACGCCCCGCCACGCGTCCGAGTTCTGGATGATCGAGCCCGAGGCGGCCTTCGCCGACCTCAAGGACGACATGGCCTTGGCCGAGGACTTCGTCAAGCACCTGATCGCCCACGCGTTCAAGAACTGCGCCCGCGACCTCCAGTTCTTCGATGAGCGCGTGGAGAAGGGCCTGCGCGCCAAGCTCGAGGCCGTCGCCGCGGCCCAGTTCGGCGTCATCGACTACACCGAGGCCATCGCCATCCTCGAGAAGGCCGGCCGCAAGTGGGACCACCCCATCTCCTGGGGCAAGGACCTGCAGACCGAGCACGAGCGCTACCTCACCGAGGAGTACGCCAAGAAGCCGGTGTTCGTCATCAACTACCCGCGCTCCTTCAAGCCGTTCTACATGTACTGCAACGACGACCAGAAGACGGTCGCCTGCATGGACCTGCTCGTGCCGCGCGTCGGCGAGCTGATCGGCGGCTCGCAGCGCGAGCATCGCCTGGACAAGCTCCTGGAGCGCATGAAGGAGACCGGCATCGACCCCGTGGCCAACTCCTGGTACGCCGACCTGCGCCGCTACGGCACGGTGCCGCACGCGGGCTTCGGCCTGGGCTTCGAGCGCCTGCTGATGTACGTCACGGGCATCGAGAACATCCGCGACGTGCAGCTGTGCCCGCGCGTGCCCGGCAACGCCAAGTTCTAGCAAATCGGTGTCAGGCTTGTCGTTCTTTGCATAAGTCCCTTGAGTTGTGCAAAGAACGACAAGCCTGACACCATCTAGGGGTGCTAGGCAGGCAGGTCGAGCTTGATGTGCAGCTCCTTGAGTTGCTTTTCCTTCACCGGGCCGGGCGCCTCTGAGAGCGGATCGGTCCCCTTCTGGGTCTTGGGGAAGGCGATCACGTCGCGGATCGAGTCCTCGCCGCAGAGCAGGGCGGTGAGACGGTCCAGGCCCATGCCGAAGCCGCCGTGGGGCGGGGCGCCGAAGTCGAGCGCGGACAGCAGCAGGCCGAACTGGCGCTCCTGCTCGGTCTCGTCGAAGCCCATCAGGCCGAGGATCTTGCGCTGCATGGAGCCGCTGTGGTTGCGGATCGAGCCGCTGGCCAGCTCCACGCCGTTGAGCACGAGGTCGTACTGGTGGCTGCGCACCGCGCCGGGGTCCGTGTCGAGCTTGGGGACGTCGGCGTCGAGCGGGCGGGTGAAGGGGTTGTGCGCGAAGGTCCAGCGCTTGTCCTCGGCCTCCCACTCGAGCAGAGGGAAGTGGGTGATCCAGGAGAAATGCCACGGAGTGGACGGCTCGGGCTTGAGCCGGGCGATGATCTCCTTGCGGATGGCGCCCAGGACGGTCGAGGCCGGGATCTCCTTGTCGGCGGCGAAGAAGGTGGTCCAGCCCGGCTTCGCGCCGGTCTTCGCCTTGATGGCCTCGAACTCCTCGGGCTTGAGGAACTTGGCGATGGGCGTCTCCGGGCCCGCCGCGGTCCACTTGATCCAGGCCAGGCCCTTGGCGCCGTACACCTTGGCCAGGTCGGTGAGCTTGTCGATCTCGGCGCGGGAGTAGACGCTCTCGCAGGAGATCGCGCGCACCACTCCCCCCTCGGCGACCGGGCCGGCGAACACCTTGAAGCCGCAGCCCTTGAGCTCGGCGGAGAGGTCGACGATCTCGAAGCCGTAGCGCTGGTCGGGCTTGTCCGAGCCGAAGCGGCGCATGGCCTCGAAGTAGTCGAGGCGCGGGAAGGGCGTCTTGAGGTCGAAGCCGATGGCGGCCTTGAAGATGGCCTTCATCATGCGCTCGCAGGCGGCGTGCACGTCCGCCTCCTCGACGAACGACATCTCGACGTCGATCTGGGTGTGCTCCGGCTGGCGGTCGGCGCGCAGGTCCTCGTCGCGGAAGGCGCGGGCGATCTGCATGTACTTCTCGACGCCGGAGACCATGAGGATCTGCTTGAAGATCTGCGGAGACTGGGGAAGGGCGTAGAAGGTCCCCGGCGTCATGCGCGAGGGCACGAGGAAGTCGCGCGCGCCCTCGGGCGTGGCCTTGGTCAGGCAGGGCGTCTCGATCTCGAGGAAGCCCTCGGAGGCCAGCGCGTTGCGGGCGGCCATCGCGATGGTGTGGCGGATGGTCAGGTTGCGCAGCATGCGGGCGCGGCGCAGGTCGAGGAAGCGGTACTTGAGCCGGGACTCCTCGTTGACGGTGATGTGCTCGTCGATCTCGAAGGGCAGGACCTTGCTCGTGTTGAGCACGGTGACGGTGTCGGCGTTCAGCTCGACCGCGCCCGTCGGGAGCTTGGGGTTCTCCGCCCCCTTGGGGCGCTTCTGGATCGTGCCGGATATGCTGACGACGAACTCGGCGCCGAGCTTGGCGGCGGCCAGGAAGGCCTCGGCCTTCTCGGGGTGGACGACGACCTGGAGCAGCCCGGAGCGGTCGCGCACGTTGAAGAAGTACACGCCGCCGTGGTCGCGGCGGGAATGGACCCAGCCGGCGACGCGGACGGCCTTGCCCTCGAAGGAGGCGTCGAGGACTCCGGCGTCGTGGGTGCGCATGGCGTTGGACATCTGTTACCTCGGAGGGGTCAGGCTTCGATGCAGAGCCCCGCGAGCTTGTCGGGCGCGGGGATGGTATAACGGCCATCTTGCTGGGCTACCAGCCCGGCGCGGCGCAGGGAGGCCAGCGCGCGGGTGAGGGGCTCGCGGGTGGTGCCGACGACGTCGGCGAGCTCCTGCTGGGTGAAGCGGTCCTTGAGCACGATGCCGCCGCCGTGGGAGGTCTCGCCGGAGCGGCGGCCGAGGTCGAGCATGGCCTTGGCGACGCGGCCGAGGATGTTGCGGAACAGCAGGCCCTCGATCTCCTCGTTGGCGCGGCGCAGGCGCTCGCAGACGGTGCGCAGGAGGTACAGCGCGAGCTTCGGGTCGCTGGCGAGCAGGCGCTGGAAGTCCTTCTTGCGGATGACGAGCAGGCGCGACGGCTCGACGGCCTGGGCCGCGGCGGTGCGCGTGGTCCCCTCGAGCAAGGACATCTCGCCGAAGAAGTCCCCTTCCTTGAGGTAGGCGAAGGTCTTCCTCTTTTTGGAGGCGGAATTCGTGAAGATCTTGATGCGCCCGGAGAGCACGATGTACATCGCGTCCGAGTCCTGGCGCTTGGCGAACACCGACTGGCGCGAGCCGAGGGTCATCGCCTCGGCGAGGCGGAACACCTCGTTGAGGTGCTTCGCGCTGAGGGCCGAGAGGAAAGGGATCTTCTTGAGGAGGCGGGCGCCGTTCATAAGCCCGATATTAGCTTTCTTGCCTAGGGGCGTTCAAGGCGCCCCAGCGATGGTGCCTGGCATCCCACTATTTCACTTTGAGTCTGCTGGGACCGAGAAAAGTGAAAAAGTGGAATGCCAGGCACCGATTCAAAGGCGCCAGGAGGACAGCGCCTGGAGCATGTCCGCGTCGGTGCTGTCGATCTTGAGCGGCGTCACCGAGACGAGGCCCTTGGAGACCACGCCGACGTCGGTCCCCGGTTCGTCCACGCCGGTGACGTGCCTGCCCGCGAGCCAGTAGTACTCCAGGCCCCGGGGGTCCGAGCGACGCGTCACGTCGGTGCCGTAGATGCGCCGGCCGAGCTTGGCGGGCACGCCGGGCTTGTAGGTCTTGCCGGCCCTGGCGGGAAAGTTGACGTTGAGGCAGACGCCCTTGGGCAGGCCCTTCACGAGCACCTGGCGCGCCAGCCGCTGGGCGAAGGCGGCCGCGGGCCGGTAGTCCTTGCCGTCGGGGTCCATGGACAGCGCGATGGCGGAGACCTTGAGCAAGGTCGCCTCCATCGCGGCCGCCACCGTGCCGGAGTAGATGACGTCCTCGCCCAGGTTATATCCGCGATTGATGCCGGAGACGACGAGGTCCACCTTATTCTTGAGGATCTCGAGTATCCCGAACCGCGCGCAGTCGGCGGGACTTCCATTCAAGGCGTACACGCCCTCGGACTGCTTTCGGATGCGGATCGGCTTATGGAGCGTCAAAGAGTGGCTGTCGGCGGAACGCTCATGGTCTGGAACGGAGACCGTGACGGTCCCGATGCGCCGCATGGCGGCGATAAGCGCGGGCAATCCGGGGCCGTGGATGCCGTCGTCGTTACAAACAAGGATTCTGGGGCGCTTTTTCATAGGACCAACTTTTCGAGCTCGTCGACGAAAATGGACGTGGTTTTATCCGCCGGAGGCAATTCGAGGTTTTGATGCTCCGTTGCCGTCAGTGATTTTAACATTTTGGCCAGCACAGGTCCGAGGCCGTCGGAAAGGTCCGCCTCAGGAATCCTCACCGCCGTTCCGTTTTTCTCGAACACGCGGGCATTGGCGTCCTGATGGTTGGCCGCCGCGTGAGGGTACGGCACCAACACCGCCGTTTTCCGTTGAGCCACCAACTCCGCGAGGGTGCTCGCTCCCGAGCGGCACACGACGACATCGGCGGCCGCGTAAGCGGACGCCATGTCGTCGAGGTAATCCAGCACTTTAGCCGTGATCCCGGCCGTTTTGTAAGCGTTCAGCGTCTCTTCGCTTTTGCCTTTCCCGGCGAGATGTAATACCTGCGCCTCGACCCCCGCCGCCTTCATCGCCGCCGGAACCGCGTTGAGCGCCTTCGCTCCCTGCGAGCCCCCGAAAACGAGGATCGTCTTCCGCGCCGGATCGAGCCCCAGGGCCCGTCGCGCCTCCCCCGCATCCCTGCGCCCGTATAACGCCGGTCTCACGGGCGTCCCCACCACCTTGCCTTCCCCCTCCGCCGGCGGGAGTCCCCAGAAAAGCGTCGCCCCGAACATCGCCCCCGCCTTGTTCGCGAGCCCCAATATCGAGTTCGACTCGTGCAGGGCGATCGGCACCCCCCGCCGCCAGGCCGCGTACGCGACCGGGAAGGTCAGATATCCCCCCATGCCGAGCGCCAGATCCGGTTTGAAATCCTTCGCCACCCGCGACATCAGCCGCAGGCTCGAGAGCAGCTTCCCCGCGAAGACGAGGAGCCCCCAGCCGAGGCTCCGCGGCAGCCCCACGAGATCCACCTCGAGGCACGCGAGCCCGGCCTTCTCGAGCCGTTCCTTGGCGGGGTCGTCCTTCTTGACGATGAGCAGCGGCTCCCAGCCGCGGGCCTTGAGCTCCTGGGCGGCGACGAGGCCGGGATAAAAATGCCCCCCGGTGCCGCCCGCCGCGATCAGCACCCGCTTCATTTGAGCGCCTCCGCGCGCGTCTGGCGCGAGACGTTGAGAAGGATGCCCACTCCGAGCATCGTCGCCAGCAGGGAGGAGCCGCCGTAGGAGATGAAGGGCAGCGGGATGCCCTTCGTCGGCAGGAGGCCGATCGACATCGCGATGTTGAAGAACGCCTGGATGACGATCGACAGGGAGATGCCGGTCGCGAGCAAGGTCCCGAACAGGTTGGGCGCCGCGCGGGCGATGCGCACGCCCCGGATGAGGATGGTCGTGAACAGGGCCAGGACGACGGCCGCTCCGATGAGGCCCAGCTCCTCGCAGATCACCGGGAAGATGAAGTCGGTGTGGGGCTTGGGCAGGTACATGAGCTTGAGCTTCGAGGCGCCGACGCCCTTGCCGGTCCAGCCGCCCGAGCCGACCGCGAGGATGGACTGCGAGAGCTGGTAGCCGGCGCCCTTGATGTTCTCGAACGGGCTCATGAAGGACAGCAGGCGCGCCCGGCGGTAGGGCTTTCGCCACAGCTCCTCGGCCACGATGGGGACGGCCAGGGCCAGGGCGCCGGCGATGGACTGCCAGCGGGCGCCGGCCACGAACAAGGTCAGGATCGCGACGCAGAAGATCAGGAAGGGCGTGCCGAGGTCGGGCTCGAGGCCGATGAGCACGAGCAGGACCCCGACGACGGCGAGCGGGACGGCGATGCCCTGGACGAAGTTCCCGAGCTTGCTGTGCTTCTTGTCGAGGTAGGCGGCGAGGAAGAGGATCGCGGTGAGCTTGGCGAACTCGGCGGGCTGCAGGCCGACGGGGCCGAGGCGGATCCAGCGCTTGGCGCCGGCCACGGCCGGGAAGAACAGCGCCGCGACCAGGGCCGCGCAGGTGACGGCGAAGATCGGCATGACGTGCTCGCGCAGGCGGTTGTAGTCGTACCGGCTCATCGCCCCCATCGCGATCAGCGAGACGACGGCCCAGATCAGCTGGCGCTGGAAGAAATAGAGCGGCCGGCCGAGGTTCTTCTCGGCGTAGATGGCGCTCGACGAGTAGACCATGACCACGCCGATGACGAGCAGGGCCATGACGGCGCCGAACAGCGCGTAGTCGATCGGCGCGCCGCGGCGCGGGGAGACGCGGGGCTTCACCGGGGCTTCGCCGCGGCGGAGACGAGGGCCTTGAAGGTCCGTCCGCGGTCCTCGAAGTCCTTGAACTGGTCGAAGGAGGCGCACGCGGGCGACAGGAGCAAGGTGTCCCCCTTCTCGCCGATCTTGAGGCCGGTCTCGACCGCGGTCTTCAGGTCGCCGCACGGGAAGATGGGCACCAGGCCGGAGAGGTCCTCCTCGATGCGGCGCGAGGCCGAGCCGATGGTGAGGATGCCCTTCACCGACTTCTCGATCCAGGGCTTGAGCGGGGCGTACGGGAAGCCCTTGTGCAGGCCGCCGAGGACGAGCAGAAGGCGCTTGCCGCCCAGCGAATAGGCCTTGAGCGCCACCATGGTCGAGTCCACGTTCGTGGCCTTGGAGTCGTTGACGCAGGCGATGCCGCGCACGACGCCGCACGGCTCGATGCGGTGCTCGACGCCTTTGAAGGCCCTGAACGCCTTCTGGATCGCCGCGGGCTTGAGGCCCCGCGCCAGCGCCAGGAGGCCCGCCGCCATCGCGTTCTCGAGGTTGTGGCGGCCGGGGAGGCGGGGCGGGACGAGGACCAGCTCTTTCTTCGAGCCGGGAAGCTTGAAATGGAGCTTGCCCCCCTCCTCCCACGCGTGGACGTTGATCCCCTTGGCGCCGAAATACAGGCGTTCGGAGGGGCACTCGCGCGAGAGCTTGTACACCGTCGGGTCGTCGGCGTTGAACACGCAGGCGTCGCCGGGGCCCTGCTCGCGGAAGACCTTGGCCTTCGCCGCCAGGTACGCGGCCATGGTGCCGTGGTGGTCGAGGTGGTCGGCGGTGAGGTTGAGGATGGCCGAGGCGCGCGGCTCGAAATGGGCGGAGTCCTCGAGCTGATAGCTCGAGCACTCGAGGACGATGACGTCGGTGGGCTTGGACGCCGGGGCGACGGTCGAGACCGGGATGCCGATGTTGCCGGCGAGCAGGGCCTTGCGGCCGCGCGGGAGGCCGGCTTTGAAGATCTCGTAGGAAAGTTGCGTTGTCGTGGACTTTCCGTTGGTGCCGGTAATCGCGACCACCGCCTTTGCTTTTGAATAAGCCAAAGCGATCTCCAGCTCGCTATAGACCGGGATCCCTTTGTCGGCGAGGGACTTGAAGATGGGAAGGTCGGGTTTTATGCCCGGGCTTTTGACGACGAAGGCGCATTTCAGTAAACGAATTGAGTGCCCATTCCACTCCCATTTTACCGCCTTCGGGAGAGACTTCAATAACGGCGTCAATTCGGCCTTCGGCCGGACGTCTGATCCGAGGACCTTATAACCCTTCTTCACCAACAGGCGCGCCACCGACTGGCCTGAACGGCCTAAACCCAGGACGCCGGCTAATTTGCCTTTCTTAAAGGCCTTAACGTCGAATGCTTTCATCGCAGCTTCAACGAGGCCAGTGCCGCCAACATCAGCACGATGCTCACGATCCAGAATCTTACCGTCACCTTCGGCTCGGCGAGGCCGCCCAGCTCGAAGTGGTGGTGGATCGGCGCCATGCGGAAGATGCGCTTGCCCCCGCGGAGCTTGAAGGAGGCCATCTGGAGGATCACCGACAGCGTTTCCAGCACGAATACTCCCCCGATGATCGGCAGGAGCAATTCCTGCTTCACGCACATCGCCACGACGGCGATGACGCCGCCGAGGAACAGGGAGCCGGTGTCGCCCATGAAGATCTGCGCGGGGTAGGAGTTGAACCATAAAAAGCCGAGGCACGCCCCGATGAGCCCGGCGAGGTAGACGGCGATCTCTCCGGCGCCCTCGACGTGGACGATGCGCAGGTAGTAGGCGAGCTTGACGTTCCCCGAGGTGTAGGCGAGCACGGCGAAGCCCAGCGCGCAGAACATGACCGTGCCCGCGGCCAGGCCGTCGAGGCCGTCGGTGAGGTTGACCGCGTTCGAGGAGCCGACGATCATGAGCACGGCGAAGGCGAAGTACAGCACGCCCAGATCGACGAACAGCTCCTTGCCGTAGGGGATGTTCATCATCGTGGTGAAGGAGCCGTTCGGCGGCTGCACCGCGAGGTAGGCGGTCACGCCGAGGCCGACGAGGACCTGGATCAGGAACTTGGCCTTGGACGGCGCGCCCTTGGCGTCCTTCTTGATGAGCTTGAGGTAGTCGTCCCAGAAGCCGATCGCGGTCAGGCAGATGGTCACGGAGAGCAGCAGCCAGGTGA
>Ga0255338_1002627_pt1 | contig 25046 bp, 20 predicted proteins | sample MeOH1_35cm_T4_19_FD_203715 | JGI IMG/M metagenome (GOLD analysis project Ga0255338, IMG submission 203715) | Sandy soil microbial communities from University of British Columbia, Vancouver, Canada - MeOH1_35cm_T4_195 | ecosystem: Engineered > Artificial ecosystem > Sand microcosm > Unclassified ...
GCCGAGAACGACAAGGTGGACGTTGGGCCGGTTCAGCAGGGCGTGCATAAGGCTGCTATTGCGTTTCCGGCAGTCCTCGCTCCTGATCTCGGCCATGACCGGGGCGACGGCATCCGAGTTGATCCTGACCGGCGCGATGATGTCAGGGAGGGGAAGGCAGCCGCCGGCCCAGACCTGGTCGACCGCCTGCCTGCCATAGAGTGCCTGCAGCGCCGGCACGAAATGGCCGGCATGGGAATCCCCCCAGACGAAGACGGTCGCTGACGCCAGGCAGGGTTTCCTGGCCAGCTTGCCGCCCTGGGACGGATCGCACTGGTCCGGGGGCGAGAAGTCCATGCGCGCTGCGTCGGCTGCCCGCACGACGGGGGCGACCCGGCCCGGAAGGCCGTGCAGGCGGTAGATGGTGTAGCCGGCCCCCGCGATAGCGAGCAGGGCAGCACCACCGATCAGGACCGACCAGCCGGGGGAGAGGCGACGGATGCGGGCGCGGCGCAGCGGCTGCTCGACGAAACGCCAGGACAGGATCGAGAGGCCGGTCGCCGCGGCGATCGCGGTAGCGGTCTCGACCGGCGCGAGCGGACGATTGAGATGATAGGCCCAGAGGATGAGGATCGGCCAGTGCCAGAGATAGAGCGAATAGGAGATCAGGCCGATCCCGACCATCGGGCGCGTCGCCAGCAGGCGTGCGACGATGGTCGGGCTGCCTTGCTGTCCGGCAAGGATGATCGCGACCGCGCCGAGGCAGGGCAGCAGTGCGGCCAGGCCGGGAAAGGGAGTCGAGAAGCTGTAAAGGGCGGCCGCCGCGATGATCGCGGCAAGGCCCGCCGCCGCCAGGCCCTGAGCGACGCGCGGCGATGGCGGCTGGAGCAGGCGGAGCGCCAGCAGAGCGCCGATCTCGAACTCCCAGGCGCGCGGCGGCAGCATGTAGAAGGCCGAGGTCTGGTGCATCCAGACGAGCCGCACCGAGATTGCAAGCGAGACGAGAAGCACAGCGATCAGCGCGATCCGCGCAAGGCGCATGCCGCCCCATCGCCAGGCGGCCCAGAGGAGCAGGGGATGGAGCAGGTAGAGCTGTTCCTCGATCGCCAGCGACCAGAGGTGGAGAAGTGGCAGCTGGCCGGACCTGGGGCCGAAATAGCCTGTCTCGCGGTACAGGAAGATATTGGCGACGAAGCCGGCGGCGGCGGCTGCATGCTTGCCGAGGCGGGCGAGATCGGACGGGAACAGGACGATGAGCCCGGCAGCGAGGGTGGCGAGGATCACCAGCGCCATTGCCGGCACGATGCGGCGCACCCGGCGATCATAGAAGTGCGCGAAGGAGAAGCCGTCACCCTCCAGCGCCTTCACGATCAACGCGGTGATGAGATAGCCCGAGATGACGAAGAAGACGTCGACACCGACGAATCCGCCGGGCGCGATACTGAGTTTTGCATGGAAGGCGATGACCGAAAGAATGGCGACGGCGCGAAGGCCGTCGATATCAGGGCGATAGCTGCCCGTGATGCTGAAAGGCACCTTGCCCAATTGCCTTCCCCCTCGATCCCCTGGGCCGGACCGTAGGGGATCACTGTGCGGCGCGGCAAGGCAAGGCTTTCGGCCAGGCGCTCTACGAGCCTGTGCTGAGCAGATAGGGCGTCACCTCGCGGGCGAAGGCAAGCGCCGCGACGCCGGCGATGCAAGGCATCGAGACCTGCAAGCTCAACGGTGTCGAGCCGCAGGCCTATATCGCCGATGTCATCGCCAGGATCGCCGGTGACTGGCCTGCCGCGCGCTGGGACGACCTCATGCCGTGGAACTGGCGCCCAGACTTCCAGATCGCCGAAGCCGCTTAAGCAGTGCCGCAATTCGCCTATAGTTGGTCATCGGTGGATCTTTTTCCCGCCCAAAAGGGGGATACTAGGCCGGATCGACATTCAGCGTAGCCAAATCATGGCGGCGGCGAGGTGTACGAAGCCGGTGAAGTGGATGGTTCGGCGATCATAGCGGGTTGCGAAGCGCCTGAAATGCTTCAGGCGGCCAAAGCATCGTTCGATCTGATTGCGGTGCTTGTAGACGGCTTCGTCGTGGGGGATGAAGACCTTGCGGTTCTGCTTGGAGGGGATCACTGCCTCGGCCTTCATGCGGGCAATCAGTTCACGCAAGTCATTGCTGTCATAGGCTTTGTCGGCGAGTACCGCCTTGGCCTTCTGTCCTTTCAGGAGATCGGCAGCGGCGGTGATATCGTGCGCCTGGCCAGCCGTGACCTTGAAGCCCAATGGCCTCCCAAACGTGTCGGCCAGCATATGGACCTTGGTCGTCAATCCACCTCGGGAACGCCCCAGCGCCTGGTCCTTGGCCCCCCTTTTCCGCTCGCGGCCTGCTGGTGGGCGCGAACGATGGTACTGTCGAGCATGAGGTAGGTGTTGTCCCGGTCAGCCGTGAGCGTGTCGAACACCCAGACACCCGCACGGCACCAGCGGCTGAACCGTTGGTGCACCGTCTTCCAGCGACCGTAGCGCTCCGGCAGGTCACACCAGTGCGCGCCCGAGCGCAGCACCCACAAACATCCGTTCACGAACAAGCGGTTATCAGAGCCCGTCCGCCCTGGGTCGCTCACCTTGCCAGGCAACAACGGCGCGATCCTTACCCATTGTGCGTCGCTCAGCTCGTACCGCTTGATCCCCATCGTCTGCTCCGCGCTTCAACACGGAGCCCCATGAATCAGACATCAATCACTTTGGGAATCCTGAATGTCGATCCGACCTAGTACGGAGTTCGCGACCGCCAATTAGCCGAACAAAATCGTCGCAATTACGCTTGCTGCAAGTCCTGCCGGGAGAGCCAAAAACAAGGAGAATCCGAGCATTAACATAGAAAGGATAGTCAGGGTCGCGACTATCGTGGGTAGATAGCGTATTTCGATCCGGAGTCTTGGCTTCGTCAATCTTGGCAAAGCAGAGCTTTCCTGAAACAGGAGCATGCCAATCGCATTCCCCGTTCCTCCAGCAATCCCTCGATCGAGACTGCCATAAATGCACGAAAGCGCGAGCCAAACAATCACGCCCCCAAAGAGCGGGTAGAATCTGGAGTTCGTACTCACGCGCTTCCCCCTTGCTGCCTTCCTTGTCCAGCGATATCTGGACAAAATTAATAGCAGCTTTCGTTGCTCTTGGCCTGTAAGCTGTCTGACCGCTCCCCGCCAGTTGTTACCGTTCTGCGGTCTTGAGACTACGCTTACGTCTCTTGTGTGGGCGAAGAACGTTCTCAACCCTATCGCATACAAGGGGTGGCGCGCCCGTCTCATGTCAGAGGAACTACGGTCGCTCACGAGACCGAGCGAGTTGCCGTTCCCGGCCCTGCATACGAACAAGCGTTCGATCTGTTAGAACACCTTGACCACGGCGGTGCGCCGGTTGGGTTTGAGCTGATGAGATGCTGTACCGGCCGCTGAAGCATCTCATCAGCATTCCCGGCGAGGCCCACTGCTTGATTTTGGCGCCTGAGCTCCTTCGGCGTGATGGGCGTCCTGGTCCGGTGAGACGGAAGGCAATCGCGCTGACGGTTGCGAGCATCCGTAATCGGCCCGGTCCAGCCACATCACGCAGGTCGGCGCTGCGATGAGTGCGAGTTCGTGCGTCACTTGCCAGCTCGGATCGAGAAAATGGAGAGCGCCTCTTGCCCGGACGCGGGCACGGCGTACCGAGAATTGCGATGCACCCACCACGATTTCCCGATCGCTCACTGCGAGCCCGCGCGTCATCATCGCGCTGATCCGCTTGGCGCGGCCGTCGAGCGCGATCAGCTCCCCCGCTGGCGAGCCGCATGCGAGCAACGTCCCGTCCGGCAGGCATGCGAGATCGTGGCATCCGCCGTGCGGCAAATCCCAGGCGCCCATCTGCCGCCAGTTCCGGTCGAGCACCAGGATCTGGCTCGAACGGCCGCTCGGTCCGCCGCCGTTGTGAAGCATCAGCAGAATGTGATCGCCAACCGCCAGGATCGCGTTCACATGCCGGTAGCCGCGATCCCAGGCACCCCGCTCGGCGGCAGCGAGCGGCTGGGGGATATCCAGAGCACTGCCGTCTTCGGCGAAGGCGAGAACGCGCTGATTATAGGTGTCGAGGACGCACAACCGGTCCCCGACGAAATCGATCTGATGGCAGCCATTGTCGAGCCCTTCGACGAAGACGTCGCGCTCGACAATCCGGCCGCCTCGCCGCCGCAGCCGGATGATCCTGCCGAGATTCGTCGGTGCGTGGGGGAGGTCGCAGGACTCGAATGCGTAGATGAGGTCGTCGCGACGGGTCAGGCCGAAGAACAGGCCATTGGCGACCAGCAGGGCCTGTTCGCGGTCGACTGCGAACAGGCCCTGCCGCGACGAGACGAGAAGCGGCAGGTCGCCGATATCGGGTTCGACGAGCCGGACTTCCCGCCGCGCATAGGCTTGCCGCGCGAGCGCCAATGAAATCCGTTCCTGCGCCGCTTCATCGAACATTCGGCAACGTCGACACTTGGCTTGGTCCACCCATGGGGCGCGAATATCATGATTGTGCGGGAAACCTAGCCTTGCTTGCACCCGGCTGCGTTCCAAGTCATTGCGACGTGTAATCTTCAACCTGGATCATAGCCATTGCCAGCGACGCAATTGCTCTTCCCGCCCGCGCCGCGCTTCTCCCTCGACGGCCGCCGCCGACTTGCCGAGGCGCGGCTGGCGCACGCTTTGCTCGATCGGCCGGGACAATACGCCCTGGCGGCATTGCGCCGAGAGGCCGCGGATGCGCGGGGGAGCGTGGCGCTGATCGAGCAAAGCGATCCGCAGAGCGGCCGCGAATGGATGCTGCTGGGGCTGGTATGCCTCGACGTCCACGATCCTGAGTACGATGCGCGGGCGCTTGCCGCCTTCCGCCGCGCCGTGGCGGTCGCCAGCGACGACGGCGTCCGCATCGCTTCCCTGGTCGGTTCCGCGCGCGCGCTGTTGCGGCAGGGGAATATGGAGGAAGCGGAACGGCAGCTCGCCGCGGCGGTCGTGCTGGACCCGATGCATGCCGAAGCGGCCGGCCGCTATGGCCGGATCGTGGCGCGAACGGATCCGGAGAGAGCGGTCGACTGGCTGAGCCAGCGAATCGCAGACGGCAACAGGCGTGCCCGGGTGCTGGAGAGCTGGGCGGGGGCGCTTGCGGCGGCCGGCCGGTTGCAGCAGGCCGAGGAGGCGATCGGGCTGGACCGGTTTCTGCAGCACTCACCCGGTGCGACGCCGTCGGGCTGGGCCACGCTCGGCGCCTTCCATGCGGCGTTGGCCGACGAACTGGCCGATCACCCGGCGCGCCGCCCCGAACGTCTCGGCTCGGCCTCTGTGGACAGCGTGCGGATCGATGAGCCGCACCTTGCGAGTTCGCGGCACATGGCCGCGCTCGAGGCGCATCTGGCGACGCTGATCGGCGCGCATGTCGATCGGCTCGAGGGAGATCATCCCTTCATCCTTGCGCGTCCCGCAGCTGCGCTGGTCCGCTATTGGGTGCTGCTTTCCGATGGCGAAGGTCACCAGATGCCCCACGCCCATCCGGCGGGCTGGCTGAGCGGCGTCTATTATGTCGCCGTGCCCGACGCGATCGCTTGCGGAAGCGGGCCTGCCGGATGTCTGCAGTTCGCCCTGCCGGAGAAAGCGTCGGCACCGGGGCGGGCGATCGAAGGGCCGATGATCCGGCCGCACGCCGGTCTATGCGTGACTTTCCCCGCGCATGCCCATCATCGGACCTCTCCCTATACGCCGGCGCCCGGGGACACCGCGCCACGCATCACCGGGCCACGCATCGTCGTCGCTTTCGACCTGGAACCGCAAGCAGATGGTTGAGAGTCACTGGGGACGGGGGTACGACCTGATCCTGCAGTCCGAGATCGCCGTGCCCGGCGCAGCGCCGTGCCCGCCACAGCCGATGGCCGATATCCGCATCACGCACGGATCCGTGCCCTGGACCGGCGGGGACATCGTCTCGACTGGGCCGGATCATTCGCTCCTGCTGGATCTCGCTCCCACCGCGCGCTTCCGATGCACGGCCGATTCAGTAATCGTCGAGCCGCTGCCCGGCGCGGACTCGGCACGGGTCTCCGCGCTGCTGATCGCCTCCGCGCTGCCAGCATGCCTGTGGGCGCGGGGCGAACCGGTTCTGCACGCAAGCGCCATGGTCCCCGCGGGTGCGTCGCTGGCAGTCGCTATCTGCGGCGGTTCGGGAAGCGGAAAGTCGACCGCACTCGAGGCGATGCTGGTGCGCGGGGCAAAGGCGGTGGGCGACGACACTGTTCGTATTGTTTCAACTGGCGACACCGTTGTCGCGAGCGGTCTGGCCGCCGCCTATCGGCGCAGGCGAAGTGCGCAGGACGAGCATCGGGAAGCGCTTCCGGTCGCTCCGGATCGACAATGCGCGCACGCGCCGCTCGCGGCCATCTTCCTGCCGCGGCGCGCCGGCGAAGGCGAGGCGCCGCGGTTCGAAAGTCTCACCGGCATCGCCAAACTCCCGGCGCTGCTGTCACAACGGCACCGCCCTGCCATGCCCGAAGCACTTGGGATCGAGGCGGAACTTCTGCCGCAATTCGTGCGGCTGGCCGCGCTCGACGTCTATCTCTGGTTCCGACCGCCAGGACCGCTGACACTGAGCGATCGAGAATTGGCATTCCTGGAAAAGGTGGCTAGGGCGCAGAGATGAACGAGAGGCGATGGCAGCGACTTCCGGATTTCGTGTCGACCGAGCCAGAGGGGTCGCACGTCATCTTCAGCATTGCGAGCGGGAATTACATCGCCCTCAACTCGAGTGCCAACGCGATCTGGGAAGCCCTGGCCGATCCAGTTTCGGAGGCGACGCTGGTCGACGTGCTGGCCGGACGCTACGAGGTCGATCGCGAAACTGCCGCAGCGGCGGTGACGCGGACGCTCAGGAGCCTGGCCGAACTCGAGTTGGTCAAGGCGGCCGCCTGATCGTAGCCGGGCATGGCTGAACTGGCGAACGCCACGGAGCATTACGGGGTCGCCTTCGGGCTGCGCTGGCGCAGTGCCTTTCCCTTGCCGGTCTTCGCGCCTGCCGCCGCCGGCGCCTTCGATGTTCGCGTCGAACGCGGCCCCTGGCCCGTGGAGCCGATGCCAAGCGACGGACGCAAGGTCGTCATCGGCCAAAATCGCGTGCGGCTGCTGGCGAGCGCGGATTGCATCATCGATATCCTCGCAGCCGACCGAATCGCGGTGTCGCAAGCCGAGGCCGGGCCGCTTTGCGCTCAATTCTTCGGCGGCGCCGCGGCCTTGCTCATGGCGTTGCGGGGAATGGCGCCGCTTCATGCGTCGGCCGTCGCGATCGGCGGGCGTGCGGTGCTGGTGTGCGGCGCTGGCGGCGCGGGCAAGTCGAGCTTCGCCGCGACCCTCATCGGGCAGGGCGGGCAGTTGATCTCGGACGATCTAAGCGTGCTGACGTTCGACGGTGACGGTCGCGCTTGCGTGCTGCCTGGCCGTACGACGATCCGCCTGTTTCCGGAGCTGGCATGGCTGTTGGGAAACGAGCCTGGCCCCTCCGAAATCAGCGAAGGCGGCAAGCTGCGGTTCCAGCCGCGGCATGTCGGAGGGATTGCGCCGATCCCCATCGGGTCCCTGGTCCATCTCGACGCATCGGACAGCGCGATTCCGCGTGCCCTGGCCACGAACCTGCTCGTTCAGCAGGTCTATCGTCGCCCTGCCATGGCGCGACTGCCGGGCACGGAGGCGCGCTTCGCCATGATCGATGCGCTCGCCACGCAAGTGCCGCTCCAGCGGATCGTGGGGCTGATGGAGCGGCAGGTCGACGCATTCGTGAAGCGTGCCAAAGATTTAGTGGGTTCGCTGGCGTAACGGATCTTGGGTGCGGGCGTATAATTATTGCTGCGCAAGCGGTTGATTCGCCTAAGCTCCCTGCCTAGGCTTCAGAAGCAAACATGAAATGGGGAACTGACAATGCAGAACGATCCGGTGGAAGGAACCGAGCGTTTGATCTGGGTCGAGCCGATCGTCGAGTCCCTCGACCTTCGCGGGACCGAATCGAATTGGGGAGCTGCCGGCACCGACGGTTTCGCTGTCTCGGATAGCGGCTCCTAACCGGCGGAATGCGGCGGGCCGTCGATGTTGGAGGGGCAGGACGGCTCTCCGGCGCGCTGGCCAGCTGGTTTCGCGAGAATTGGCTGACACTGAGGGTGGACTGGCGGCGCGACGCTGAAGGCTCGTGTCTCGGTGGGTAAGACATGCGCCGGACCCGGCTGCAACCCGTTCGGAACCTAGCGTAGGTCCGCGCGCGTCCAAGCGCCTTGAGCGACGGTGTCCTGGCAAGGTGAATCAACCTTGCCGGGGCCACCATAATAGGAACTCCGCCGCCATCGCGGTCATATGAAATTTCCCGACGGTTTGCGGCGGCGGCAGATCGCCAACAGCCATCAGCTCGACCTTTTGCGTCATCCAGTCCAAGTCGAGGGTTGCCCCCACGCCCGCTGCGCGCCAGGCGTCGAGCCTTGATCTGAGTGGCGGTGCTTCGCGAAGCAGCCGGTTGTTGTAGTCCGGCGAGAATGCTCTTTTTTCTGTTCGCAGACGCGTTTTGTCGGGAACCCGCCCGGCGAGCATCCCGCGGATCAGCGCTCGATCATAGCCATCGCGGCGCAGGAATGACGCCGGCATCCCCCCCACCAGGCGCAGCAACTCGATATCGCCCAGGCAAGGGTTGGCGCGCCGAAGCGCGAAGCCGGTGTCAGCTGTCGGGAAGGCGCCGAAGCCCGGCTGCCCCTTCGTAAAGCCCATAGGGCGCGAGGGCGACAACCAGTCGATCGGCATCGGGGGAGCAGCTTCCCGCAGCGGCGCGGGCAAGCCGGTGACGAACTGCGGCGTGAAATGCGCCATGAATCTCTCCGGCGGCGCCTCCCCGCCGAGCCTGAGGCGCTGGCGCAAACGCCGAGAGGCGGCCCGTATCCGATTCATCGGCGTGGCAAAATGCGCCCCGCGCGAGATCGCCGATTCCCCATATTCGCCGTCGAGCATCACGTCCACGTCGCGTTCGTGCGCGGCGCCGAACAGCGCCCTGTACAGATAGTGTCGCACCGATCGCGTGGGGCCGTTCTCGTAGTGCTGCGGTGTCGGCCGATAGATTTCGCAGTCATCGGCGGGCCAGATGGGAACCATCTCGATGCCGAGATGATCGGCTGTGTGTCGGGTCCACTTGTGTTCGTCGATCAGGCCCGTGCCAGGGGGCGCGATCGACGTGAAGCCGGTCAGCGTCTGGTCCGATCGAAGCTCCTCGGCGGCGATGGCGGCGATCAGCGTCGAATCGAGTCCGCCGCTCAGCAGAACGCCGATCCGCCGATAGGGCGCCATCGTTCTGCGGATGATCCCTCGCAGCGCGTTAGTGGCGGCCGCGACACCATCCTCGAAACTGCCCTGCCACGGGATCGCCTCAAGACGAGGGCGGGACACAACGTGCTTGTCCGTCGCATCGAGGGTGACGAATTGTCCGGCTTCCACTTGCCGGACCTGACGCAACACCGTGTGCCCCTCCCGACCGAGCCGAAAGCGCTGCGGCGAGAGCTCATAGGCCAGACCTTCGGGGTCGATCGCGTCGTCGATCCAGGGCAGCCGGGAGAGCGTGGCCAAGTTGGGCGCAACCGCGAAGCGCGATCCCGCCCGGGCGATAAGGACCCGATCCCGCAGGCGATACGACGTCGCAATCTGCAGGCGTCTGTCGAGCCTATTCCAATGCAGCAGCGACCATTCGCCCGGCATCCGCGCGCGTGCATCGGCACCCCAGCGCAGGAGCGCCGCAAGCGCCAATTTCGCCGGGCCGGCGTCGATGAGTCCCAGTTCTGCCGCCAGTTTCGCGCCGTCGTGCAGCCTGCCGATGAACAACAGGACGTTCGCGCCATCCTCGTACCGGTCGACCGTCCCGCTCGTTCCAGGAAAATCACACGCCGTGCCCGCGAAGCCGACGTTCGAGGGATCGATCCCGAGGATCCGGCAATCGGCTGGGTCGATAGCTTCTCCGGTCAGGGAGCCGACCGCGTAAATGCCCGGCGACATCATGCCGCTCCGTGAAAGCCGCAGGCGAACACGCGGCGCGGCCCACCGCTCGTGACGGGCAGGACGCGGTGCTCGAGATTCTCGTCGATGCGAAACAGCAGTGCCGAACCCGGCTGATCGTGGTGATGCCGGATCAGCAATTGCTTGCTCTGCCTGTCGCGCAACTCCAAAATTCCCCCTTTGTAGCGCGCGTCCGAAAGATCGATCACCAAGGCCAGCTTGCGCCCGGGCTTGTGCATGTCCTGGTGCCAGGAAAGATAGTCTTCGCCGCCGGGCCGGTGCTCGGCCACCTCACCCTCGACGCGGATCAGCGGACCGCAGCCGGCGACCCGTTCCAGCCAGCGCAGCAGCGGCGCCCGCCGCAGCGCCAGCTCCAGCGCGCGGCTCGCCGGCTGGATGCCCGGTTCCACCTGGCGCATTCCGGGCAAGCCCTCGACTCGCTGTTCGACGAAAGGGCGCCGCAGCGCCGGATCGAGCATGCGCCGAAACTCCGGCGCAAGCAGCCCGGTGAGTACGATCGCCGGCCGCTCGGCCAGCGCAGCGGCGACCGATGCCTCGGCATCTTCGGTGAAGCTGACCGTGTCGGACGCGACCTGTAACGCCGCGAGCCGTGCCGCTGGGGGGATCACGGCGCCACGAAGGCCGTCGGCGGCCGCATCACCGTCAGCCTGTCCGAAAGCGCATCGCCGCCGATCGTGATCCGGGGCACGTGCGGCGTGCGGGCCGCGCTGCTGCCCGGCCTTGCGCCGGCCACGATATGGCGGATCAGTTCGCCGTGATCGGGCAGCATCTCGACCGATGCCTTCTTGATCGCCCCCCATTCGCGAAGGAAGCGGTCCCAGGTCTCCCGCGGAAGCATGTCGGTGCCCGATTCCAATGGGCGGGTGTAGAAGCCCTTGCCGAACAAAAGCGTGCAGATGCTCCAATAGCTGAAGACATTCGACGCGCGATCGTCATACGCGTCCGGCAGGGACCGACGCCAAACGGCGATGCTCTCATTCAATCGGTCGGAGCGTTTCGCGTCGTGCTGGACGGCCAGCCAATAGGGCGTGTCGCTGCGATTGCTCAGGGAGAAGTGAAGCCCCAGGAAATCTCGGATTTCCTCATATTGGCCGGTCATCGCGACGTTGAACTTCTGCGCCAGCTCGGGCTCGAAATCCGAACTGGGGAAGAACTGCAGCAGCCGGCGGCACGCTGTTTCGATGAGCTGGATCGCCGTCGATTCGAGCGGTTCGATGAAGCCGCCGGAGAGCCCGATCGCGACGCAATTGCCGACCCAGGAACGGCGGCAGTGCCCGACGCGCATCGCCAGCGTGCGCGGCTCGGTCAGCAGCGTCTCGCCGTCGAGATAGCCGAGCGCCTCGTCGAGCGCCTGCTCGTCGCTGGCGAACGCAGAGGAGAAGACGTAGCCGGTGCCGATCCGCGACTGGAGCGGGATGCGCCACGACCAGCCGGCAGGGCGCGCTGTGCTGACCGTCGCCGGATAAAGATCGGGTTCGGGGGCATGGGCGATCTGGATAGGTAAGGCGCGATCGTTGAGCAGATAATCGGCATAGGAAATGAAAGGCTCTTCCATCGCCCGGTTGATGAGAAGACCCTGAAATCCCGTGCAATCGATCACCAGCTCGACAGGCCGCCGGGTGCCGTCGGCCATCACCAGTTCGGCGATGTTGCCCCGTTCGTCGTGCGTCGCGCCGAGCACCTTGTCGCGAACGTGCGTGACGCCGCGCGCGACGGCGACCTCGGCGAGGAAAGTCGCGAACTTGCCTGCGTCGAGATGATAGGCATAGGCCTGTGGGCCGGTGAATGGGGCACTCTCGAACAGTTTGGGGCCCTTGTGGCGCGCGGCGCGTTCCTCCGAATGGCCGATAATCCCCGTAAAGCTGGACTCATAGTCCAACACCGCCGCGTCGGCGCCATAAGCGAGCAATGCCGCGCCGGGATTGCGTCCCCGCACCTGGACGCCGCCCTCGAAGCCGTGAAAGAAGCGCGTGAAGGCGCCGGACTCGTCCACGTTCCAGTCCCGGAAGTCGATCCCCAGCTTGAAGGTCGCCTCCGTCCGCGCGATGAATTCCCGCTCGCTGATCTCGAGATGGCGGAGAGTCCGGCTCATCGTCGGGACCGTCGCCTCGCCGACGCCGATCGTCGCCACGTCCGGCGCTTCGATCAGGGTGATGCTCACGCCCTCGGGATGACCATAGGCCCATTGCAAGCGATGATTCAGATAAGCCGCAGTGAGCCAGCCGGCGGTCCCGCCGCCGACGATCACGATGTTTTTTATCGGTTTTCCCAAGCCCAATTACCCTTTCGAGTGATATGTCGTAACAGTGCGGCTAGCCCGACCGCTACACTGCCTCAAGCGAATGAGGATTGCTGAACCATTTCATGATCGCGGCGCCAACCGCGGCGATTCCTGGCTCAGCGATGATCCCTGCATGATCCGCGGCCACCTCGCTCATGAACAGGCCGCTCGAGGTTCGGGCTGCCCAACGCGCGATTTCCGCGGCGGAAAGCGCTTCCGGGCCCTGCGTCGCGCGCAACAGGTGAAAGGGCGCGGAGACGGGGTCGGCCCTCACGATCGCTGCGATCGCTGAAACCACCTCCTGGACGCGCGCCACCGTCGGATAGACTCTGCTGACTGGCGTGATCCCCGCCAGCCGGGCGGTTTCGAAGCGCCGTGCCAGAAGCTCCAGGGGCGAGCGCCGATCCTGCCGCAAGGCTTCCGATGCCGGAAGCAGCGCCGGATCGATCAGCGTCAACGAGGCAACCGGATCTCCGCTCGCCTCAATCCGGCGAGCAACTTCCAGCGCGATGAGGCAACCGGAACTATAGCCGCCCAGATGCAGAGGGGCACCCGGCTGCCCGCCAGTACGTACAGCCTCGACATAGCGGCCCATCAGCCCTTCAGTGTCCTGGGGAGCGGGTGTGGCGCTATCGCTCGCGAAATCGGCGTTTATCCCTACTAGGCCATGGCCCGGCGACAGATGCCGGGCGAGCTGGTGCAGGAATAGCGTGCCGCCGCCGGCGCCGTGGATGACGACCAGTGTGATCTCGCCGGCGGTCTCTCGTACCTCGGCCCGTTCGGGCAGGCACCGTCCTTGTGGTGCCGGACCCGCCATCTCGTCGAGCAGGAGCCCCAGCAATTCGGCTTGGCGGGGCGTGAGCGTCGCGATGCGTGGAGTCGTGCTCATCCACCATCCTCCGCTGCCGATCTGCATGCAGCGAGCAACGCGGTCGCCTCGTCTTCGGTCAATGCCGCGACGCGGTCGATCAAGCGCGCGAGACGACGCTCCTCGTCCAGGAGCGAAGCGCTTTCGCCGTTACCTGGGTCGCCGATGCCGGCCACCACCACATGCAGCACGCGATGCGAGGGCCCCAGGGCGAAGACCTCGCGCAGGATCGCTTCATCCGCGCTTCCGATCTGGCAGACGGCCAAGCCGCAGGCGGGCGCCGCGATTTCCAGCAAGCCCGTCATGAGCCCCGCCTCGATCCAGGCGAACTCCAGGCTGCGGCTGCCGTACAGCGGCTCGATCGCCCGCAATTCGGCGACCAGCGCCAGGGCAAAGGCCGCTTCCTCGAACGCCGGCGCGCCGGTGAACGCATCGAACGCTGCGTTGGTCAGGCGCGCGCCACCGTCCAACAGGCGCAGGGCGCCCCCTTCAGGATCGTGATAATAGGCCCCGCCCGAGAGCCCGGCGATGCGGCCGGGCTTGGCGTACAGATAGGCCTGGACCGAATAGGAATCGCCCGCCGAGCCATAGCGGCGCCGTCCGCCGCGTTGCGAAAGGGCATCGAGCAGCGCGGCCAGGCTGGACAGCGGCAGCGGCCGCAGCGCGAACTCGCGAACCGATCGCCGCGCGTCGAGAAGGTCGCGCAACGCCTCGGGGACTTCGCCGGCGAGCGGCACGACGCTTTGGTGGTCTGCTGTCGGGCGACGGCCGTGGCGCGCTTTCTTGAACGCATCACGTGCCTTCGGATCGTGGATCAATCCGGATTCACCGGCGGACGCCTTGGTCGACATCGCTTGCGCGGCAAGCCAGCGGATCGTCGGCGTTGCATAGAAATCGCGGACGCTGGGCCTGGTGCCGAATTGGTCGCCGATCGCGTTGACGATGCGAATGGCCTCGACCGAGGTGACACCCAGATCGAGCAGGCTGGCATCGGCGGCGGGCATTGGCACGCCGGCGATCGTCGCCACCATCGCGCCGACCGCCTGTGCGATCGTGTCGCGTTCGGCCGGTGCCTCGTGCTGCGGCTCGGGGCATTGGCCGGCGCCGGTCGGAACCATCGCGACGAGGCGTTTGCGATCGACCTTGCCGTTCGGCGTCAACGGCAGCGCGGCGAGGGGCGAGAAGACCGAGGGGACCATATAGGCCGGCAGGAGTCGGTGCAGATGATCCCGGATCGCCGCGGCGCCCGGCCAGGCGCCTTCAGGCACGATATGACAGACGAGCTTGCGGTCGAGCGCACCGGTGCCGCTCGCGACCACGGCGACCGCGCGGACGGCCGGGTGGCGGCTCGCGACACGCTCGATCTCGCCGAGCTCTATGCGGAAGCCGTTGATCTTGACCTGATCATCCGTGCGGCCGAGAAACTCGATGGTGCCGTCCGGCAGATAGCGGCCCCGATCTCCGGTCAGATACCATCGCTCACCCCGGAGGGGATCGACCACGAAGCTGGCGGCACTCGTTTCGGGATCGCCGAGATACCCCCGTGCCAGCGCCACGCCGCCGATGCAGAGTTCGCCGGGCACCCAGATCGGGCGATCCGCCATCTGTGGATCGACCACCCGGAACCGCTGATTGGCGAGCGGCCGCCCGTAGGGAATACTCGAGCCGATGGCGCCGGGATCGATCGGATGAAATATGGACCAGATCGACGCCTCGGTTGCCCCGCCGAGGCTGATGATCCGAGCCGCGGGCGCGATCCGTCGGACTTGCGGTGGCAATGCCGGCGAAATCCGGTCGCCGCTCAACAGAACGTGACGAAGTGAATCGAAGCACAGGTCCGGCACGTCGCACGCATGATCGACGAGCAGCTCCATCAACGCCGGCACGCTGTTCCACAGCGTCACGCCGTGTATCCTGACGAGCTGCGCCAGGGCTGCGGGGTCGGAGGCCTGTTCTGCATCCGGCATCACGATCGTCGCGCCGGCGGCGAGCGTGCCGAAGATGTCGTAGACCGAGAGATCGAAGCTCAGCGCGGACAGCGCCAGCACCCGGTCGTCCGGCCCGATGCCAAGGCGGTGATTAATGTCCAGGATGGTGTTGGCCGCGCCCCGATGATCGATCGCGACGCCCTTTGGTTGCCCCGACGAACCCGAGGTAAAGATCACATAGGCGAGATCGTCGGGTGATCCCTTCGGCACGGCCGTGAGCCGAAAGTCCGTATCCGTATCGTCTCCGATCTCGATCACGCGGACGTCGCCGGCCCATGCCGGCACCGGGCCGGTGCCCGATATCAGCGCCAGCGTTGCTTTCGATCGTTCGAGTATCTGGGCGATCCGTGCCGCCGGCCAGCCGGGATCGATCGGCAGATACGCCGCACCGGCTTCGAGAACCCCGATGACCGCAGCGACCTGCTCCCAACCCTTGGGGATAACGATCGCGACGAGCGGCCCGGGACCCGCCTCGGCGATCCGGCGCGCAACCCCGGCGGCGCGTCGCGCGAGCTGTCGATAGGTCATCGTCCCGCTCGCGTCGATCAACGCGGGGTGGTCGGGCGCCTGCGCGACGCGATCGCGCCAAAGTTCATGCAACAGACGGGCGGAAAGCGGCGCCCGCGTGTCGTTCGCTTCGGCGGCGACGCGCACGGCCTCCGCCGGCAGCAGAAGCTCCGCGACGCGGCGCCAAGGGTCGGACAGGGTCAGGGCACCGTTCGCGAGTGCTTCGATCAGCTGTGCGAAGGCGGCGAACATGTCGTCCATCATGCCTTCGGGAAAGACCGCATCGACCGAATTCCAGTCGTACCGCAACCCATTTGCCGCGTTCCGGACCATCAGGTCGATCCAGACCTGAGGCGTCTGGCTGACGGAGAAAATTTCCTCGCCGAGCCAGTCCAGCTCATCCTCCGCCGTGCCATCGGCCGTCACCGCGCTGGTGAACACGACCGGCATGACCGCGCCTGCCGGATCGAGCTTGGCGCGAAGCAATTCGCGGATCACGGCGACGCCGCCGAACTGGCGATGATCGATATCACGCCAAAGCTGTTCCTGGATTTGCCGTGCCCGCTCGCCGAAGCTCTGCGCGCCGCGCGCCGCAACTTCGAGCAAGGACAAGCCCGTGAAGTTGCCGACGACGCGGGCCGCCTCAGCCGGCCGGTTGAACAGGGTGAGATTGAGCGTGAACGCCCCGCCGTCCTGCCAGAGCGCAAGCACTTCCGCATAGGCTGTCAGCAACAGCGCGTTGGCCGAAAGGCCGCCGTCGCGCGCGATCCGCGCCAGCCTCTCCCAGGCCGCGGCATCGAGCAAGCCGGTACGGCGGGTAAATCGGATGCGCTCCGGTTGAACCTCCCGTTGCGGCAGATCTGGCGCGGGCGGCAGGCTTTCGAGCCGGGCCAGCCAATAGTCGCGCGCCCGCGCCCGGGCCGATCCATCGGGTCGCGCATTCACGATCGCATCGCGAAAGGTGCATGGAAGCTGGGGCAGGGCTGCGTCCGGATGCTGGTACAATTCGCCCCATTCGCGCAGCAATCGCGTGCGGCTGTCGAGATCGACCGTCATCGAGTCGAAGCTGAGATGGAGACGCGTCAGCTCCTGATCGATCAGGCTGGCATGAATTTCGAACAAGGGCCATCGCTCGAGCGGCAGCACCTGATGCGACATGCGTTCTCGGGTAGATGCCAGGATCGCATCCGCCGCCTCAGCTGGGAGCGAACGCAGATCGTCTCGCGCGATCGAATAAGGCGGCACTTCGGGAAGAATGCGCTGGGTGCCATCCCGTGAGATCACGGTCCGGAGCACCGGATGGCGATCGATCAGTTGCCGCCAGGCGCACACCAGCCGGTGGAGATCAATATCGCATCCCTGGACTTCGACATAGTTGTGCGTCGACACGGTGCCGAGGTCGAAGTCTCCGGTGCGTCCGGCCCAATAGGCCTGCTGCACGTCGGTCAACGCGAACGGCAGGAATGCGTCCGCCGACGAAATGGGCCGGTGATCGGCGCGCTCCGGCGAAGCCTGAGCCAATCGCCGCTCGAATGCCGCGCGCATTTCCGTCGACAAAGCGGCGATGCGACGACGGAGCGCGTCGTCCTGCGTTTGTTCGGAAGTCATCGCGCCAAGTCTGGCGAGCCCTCCAGCTCCGCCAGGATCCGATCGAGTGCCTCGGGCGACAGCGATTGCGCCTGAAGCTCGGTCAGGGTCAGCGCCAGGCTGCGGATGGTTGGATCGATGAGGAAGCGCGAGATCGGCAGATCCACCCCCGTTTCGGCGCGGACACCCGCCACGATCTGGACGGCGGCGATCGAGTTTCCGCCCAGATCGAAGAAATTATCATCGATGCCGAGATCCGGCACCGCGAGAAGCTCGGTCCAAAAGGTGAAGAGCAGATGTTCCGACGGGGTTGCCGGCGATGCGTGCGGCGGCCGCGCTGGCGGGCGGTCGAGGCCCAGTTGCGCGGCCATCTCGATACGCCGGAGCTTGCCCGTCGGCCCTTTTGGGATCCGATCGAGCAACAGGATCTTGCGCGGCATGCGATGATCGGAGAGGCGCTCGAGCAGGAAGGAGAGTAAGGACGCCGGCTCGGCGACCGCGCCCGGACGCAGCACCACGGCGGCGGCCGCATCTTCGCCGAGCGTGGCGTGCGGGATCGCGAAAGCGACCGCTTCCGCGACGGCCTCGTGGGTCAGCAGGACGTTCTCGATTTCCACGGGAGCGACCTTTTCGCCGCCGCGGTTGATCATCTCCTTCGCCCGTCCGGTCAGCCGGAGGAAGCCGTCCTCGTCGAGCCGACCGACATCGCCTGTCCTGAACCAATCACCGGCAAAGGCCGCGCGGTTCGCTTCGGGATCGTCCAGATAGCCCTGCATGACATTCTCGCCACGCACGCCAACCTCTCCCTCTTCTCCCGGGCCGAGGAATCTACCCATCGCGTCGAGGATCGCAACCTCCGGGCCGGCGGCGCGTCCGACACTACCGAAGCGACGCGCTTCGGAAAGCGGGTTGCTGGTCATCTGATGCGCAGCTTCCGTCATCGCATAGGCTTCGACGACAGGAACGCCGAACAGCGATTCCAGCCGTTCGCCGACGTGCGGGGGCAGGGCGGCCGAGCAGGAACGGATGAAACGCAGGCCGCTCCGCGCGGCACGGTCCGGCTCGGTCTCCGCCCAGCGCAAGATCGCCTGGAGCATCGTCGGCACTGCGGTCAGCCAGGTCGCGCCGACCGTTTCGAGCCAGGCGGGGAAGGCGGCCGTATCGAACCCGCGGGTGCAATGGATGCTGCCCCCTGCGAACAGCGGCGCGAGCAGACCGGCGACGAGGCCGTGAACGTGAAACAGCGGCATCATCTCCAGCCCGCGATCGTGCGGGCCGAGTTCCAGCGTCGCGGCGATGTTGCGCGTCGAGGCATGGAGCTGGCGATGCGTGATCGGGACCAGTTTCGGCTGCCCGGTCGTTCCCGAGGTATGCAGCAGCAGTGCGAGATCGGATGGCTGCGGTGCCGTCGTCGCGACACTTCCGCCCGCCTTGCCGCGCAATGCAAACCGCCCGACGGGCGCGAGCGGTTCGATCTCGAAGACAGGGATCGACAAGACGCGCGCCACGGCGATCGCGGGCGAGGTCGAGCCCGTCTCGACCAACAGTGCGCGAGCCTTCAGGTCGGACAGGTAGAAGTCGAACTCGGCAGCGGTGTAGCCAGGATTGAGCGGCGCGGCCGCCGCCGCCATCGCAACCGCGAGAAAGGCGGTTGCCGCCTCCGGGCCATTGGGAAGTACTATCGCCACGCGATCGGCGCGGCCGACGCCGGCCTGCGCCAGGGCGGAAGCGATTTCCGTGACATGCGCGCGCAGGTCGCGATAGGAAAGCTGCGCCCGGGCCGGATCGACCAGAGCGGGCATATCGTCCGCGCCGACGCGGATGATTGCGTCAAGCGTCATGGCGCGAGTAGCGGGCGGCGCGACGGCCTGGCGGCTTGGTTGTCCGGCATTAGCTTCCCGACCCCGACCGCCACCCTGACCGAGGCAACTCGTTTCACCACGATGCGCGCCATCCTTTTTCGCAATCCGCCGCGTCTAGGCATTCCAATCATTTGCAGCAATAGAAGAGGATGAACGCCGGCCGGCGATTCACAGCCTTGGGCCCGAGAACTTGGAATTGCCTTTGTTTCGATCAGAGCTCCGACGCGTCGCGCATCGCCGCTTCGAACAGGCCGGCGCTCCGATGCCGAGGCATCGAAAGATCGGCCGATGATCGCCGGATCATCGGAAGCCGATATGGGCTCCTCCGCGCCCACGCCGGCCGGCAAGCCTGCGGAGATTGCGACGACGCTCGCGGAAATCGTCGCCGGTCACGCCCGCGATCGTGGCACGGCGATCGCCGTACAGGATGCGGTCGCCGCGCTGACCTATGCCGAGCTCACGAGGCTCGCCGGGCGCGTCGGCGAGCTCGTCGAGCCGTTTGTGGCACCCGGCCGCCCCATCGGCATTCTGCTCGCGCCATCGACCGACTATGTCGCGGCGATCCTCGGCCTGCTCGCGCGCGGCATCTGCTATGTGCCGCTCGACGCCAGCTTCCCGGCGGCGCGCAATGCGGAGATCGCATCGCGCGCGGGGATGAGCGCGGTGATCGTCGACGAGACTACCGCCGCCGCAATGCGCGACAGCGTGCCCGATATGCCCCGGGTGCTGATGCCGACGCTCGACATGTGCGCGGGCGCAAGCTTCCAAGTCACCGCGTCCCCCGATGACCTGGCGGCCATCTTCTACACTTCCGGCAGCACTGGCCGCCCCAAGGGCGTGTTCCAGAGCCAGCGGGCCGTGCTCTACGAGGTGCTGCGGCATTGCTGGCGCGCGGGGCTGCAGCGCGGCGAGGGCGTTGCGCTGATCTATTCCCCGAGCGTCAGCGGGGCTACTCGCGACCTCTACGGCAGCCTTGCCGCTGGCGCGCGGCTCGTCGTCGTCGACGTCCGTTCGCAAGGCCTGACCAGAGCCGCGAGCATCTTGGCCGATGGCAAAGTCGCCGTGCTTCACATCATTCCCGGCCTGTTTCGGGCGATGTTCAGCGAGCCGGTCGGCACCGCCGCCGATCGGCTGCTGCGCGGATTGCGCCTCGTCCACCTGATCTCGGATCGGGTGCAGCAATCGGACGTGGAGCTGTTCCGGCGATGTTTCCCCGCCGAGTGCCGGCTCTGCATCGATCTCGCCACGACCGAAACCTATAGCTACGCCTCCTGGTATCCGGATCATGACATGGCCATCGAGCGGTTGCTCGTGCCCGTCGGCTATCCGCGCGCCGATGCGCCGGTGCGGCTGATCGACGAGGAAGGTGTCGAGGTCGCGCCGGGCGGACTCGGCGAGATCGTCGTGTCGAGCAGATCGCTGTCGCTCGGCTATTGGCGCGATCCCGCGATGACGGCCGAGCGGTTCAGGCAATCGGCGATCCTGCCGGGCGGGCGGGAGTTCCATACCGGTGACATGGGGCGACTGCTGCCCGATGGACTGCTCGAGTTCGTGGGCCGGAAGGACCGGCAGACCAAGATTCGCGGCAACACGGTCCATCTCGCCGAGATCGAGGCCGCGCTGGCTGCCTGCCGCGGCGTGGCCGAGACCGCCGCGATCGTTCGTCCCGGGCCCAATCCCGCCATCGTCGCATATTATGTGGCGGAAGCCGGCGCGTCCGCCGACCCTGCCGCGATCGCGCGCTGGTGCGCGGAGCGGTTGCCAGCGCACATGCGGCCGAGCGAACTGATCGCCTGCGACGCGCTCCCGCGCCTGCCCAGCGGCAAGCTGGATCTGGTCGAGCTTGGCCGCGAGGATGAGCAGCGCGCTCGCGCCAGGGTTGCCGCGGAGTGCCCGGGCCACGCACGCTTGCCCGCTTCCGGCATCGAGCAGGTGGTGCGCGAAAGCTGGGAGCTGATCCTCGGGCCCGGCAGCTTCGATGCGGACGCCACCTTCGAGGCCGTCGGCGGCGATTCGCTCAAGGGACTGAATCTCGTTGTCGAACTCGAGCGGCGGCTGGATCGGCTCGTTGACTGGGAAGTGCTCGATTTCCGGACGACGCCGGCGATGCTGACGGCACGGCTGATGGACACCGCTCCGGAACCCGCGAACGGCGGTCCGATCCTTGTACTATGCCCCGGAATCTTCGGCGGCGACGTCGTGGTCGCCGATTTCGCTCGCCGTGCCAGCCGGGGTTTCACGCCGATGATCGCCGATTATCGGTGGGGCGGCGACTGGTTCAATGGCGATTTCGATCGCGAGCGCCTGCTGGACCGGATCGTCTCTGCGGTCGTCGAACGGATCGGCCCGAAGCCGGCGCCGGGCGTCTGGCTGCTGGGCAATTCCTTCGGCGGCAAGATCGCCGTCGAGACGGCGCGTCGCCTCATGGCGCGAGAAGTGGCGGTGGATTTCATCGGGGTGCTCGACAGCGTACCTGGGGATCCGCTCGCCGCTCGGGAGCGGGGCAGGGCGCTGGGGCAAAAGCCGCGGCCCCGTCGCCCGCGTGCGGAGGAGAGCGTCCGAAAGCTGGGCGCCTGGCTGGCGAACGGCGATCGACATCGTCTCGCGAGCCACCTGCTGAGCTTGATCCGGCTGCTGGGTCGTACCGGGCTCGAAGTATCGCTGCGGCGGGAGATCACGCGTCACGTCCGTGTGCTACGGTTCCGGGACGTGCCCGACGGCCCGGTGGCTGGGCGCCTCAGCCTCTTCCTCTCCAACGAAAGGCGCTTTGATCCGGCTATCTACCCCTATCTCGGCTGGGATCGGCTGTTCGATGACGTCGATGTGGTCGCGATGGACGTCGGACACAGCGAATTCATGAACCCCGCCAACGCCGATGGCATGATCGAACACCTGCTGACCTGTGCGGCAACACTTGCTCCGCGATCTGCGGAACGCGCGACCGCTTGATGGGATCGGCCCTTGAGGCGTCGGGCTCGCGGCCTGCCTGCCGTGGAGATTGATCTGCCTGCCGGCGCGCGCTGGCGGATGATGCCAGTGGCCGAGGCCGATCCGGCCAAGCTGATGCCTATCGAGCAGGCGTGGATCGCTGCCGCCGCCGAGCCGCGAAAGCGCGAATATGCCGCAGTTCGCGAACTCGCGCGTGCCTTGCTGTCCGAATTCGGGCAGGCGCCGCAACCCATTCCCAGCCTTCCAAGCCGAGCGCCGCTGTTCCCGCCCGGCTTCGTCGGGAGCCTCAGCCACGGCGCCGACCGCGCGCTCGCGGTGATGGCGCGCGAACGCGATCTGCTGTCGATCGGTTGCGACATCGAACCGCGCGAGCCGTTGCCCATCGGTGTCGCTGGCCATGTGCTGCGACCATCGGAACGGGCCGCACTAAGGGATTTTCCCGCCTGGTTCGACCGGCTCGTCTTCTGTGCCAAGGAAGCTGCGTTCAAGGCCCAGCATCAGCTGAGCGGAGCCTTTCCCGAATTCCATGAGATCGCGATCACGTTCGACGGGAAGGGCATCGAACTGCTGGCTGAGCTCTGTGTTGATGCCGGCCCCCTACCGTGCGGGACCCGTTTCGCTGGCACGGCCTTCATCGCCGAGAGCTGGATTGCGACGTTCGTCTGGCGGTGCGCGTAAATGATCGTCGGGAGCGTCGCTGAGCTGAATCTCGCCATTGGAAAGCGCGATGGCCTTGCGGCTGTCACGATGTCCTGTCGCATCTCGCAATGGCGATCACGCTGATCGCAATCAATATCCGTGGGGTCATGATGTGGCTGAAGCGCCGCCTGCGCGGTGCCGGCGTCATGCCGCTCGATCCAGCGCAAATGGTCGCTGCCTCTTTCCTGATCCAGAGTTCGGGATGACGACGGGGGCGCTGCAAATGGTCGACTGGTTTGCATCGGTATGCAGGCACCGCGTCCGATGCCGGTCTCGACGCGGCTTCAAGCTTGCAAATCCGTTCAGTCAAAACCCCGAAATGCACCCGTCGCGACGGTCATCGAGGCAAAAATAAAGCGAATCGACGGTGGCCTATCGGCTCAGGAAATGCCTCTCCGTCTCGGGTGTGAGTCCGAGTCACGACCGATTTTTGGGGTGGGCCACGAGTGGGCCACTAGAGCAGCCCTGAAACTCACGCTTTTCTGCGCCTTTCGCGGCCAAGTGTGAGTCCTGTAAGCGCACCAGTACAAACTGGGAACACCCCTAGAAAACCGCAGAAATCTGCGGTAAACTGCCTTTTGGCGGTCCCATGGAATCTCATTATGTTGCGCCGTGGCCCACTCAAAAGGGGCCACGAATCATGGGGGCACGAACGATGCGGGAGGCGTGGCCCCATGCTTACGGTTGTGCAGATTCGAGCCCTCAAACCGGCTGAGCGTCCGTATAAAGTTGCCGACGCAGATGGCCTCTATTTGCTGGTGCAGCCCTCCGCGGCCCTGCTCTGGCGCTTCCGCTACCGATGCTGCGGGATCGAGCGAAAACTTTCGCTGGGAAGCTTTCCCGACGTCTCCTTGCCGCAGGCCCGCAGAAAGCGCGATGAGGCCAAGGCCGAGCTGGACGACGGCATCGACCCGGTTGAGGAGAAGCGCCAGCGTCGCCTGGAGGCGGAGCTGGCGGCCCAAACGACCTTTGGACTGGTAGCCGAGGAATATATCCAGAAAATGGAACGGGAAGGGAAGTCGCCTGCGACCCTCAAAAAGGCGCGCTGGTTTCTCGAACTTTTGGCCGGCATCGCGAAGCGCCCAATTGCTTCGGTAACGCCCCACGAGCTTCTCGACGTTTTGAAGCGTGTCGAGCGTCGCGGGCATCACGAAACCGCGCTCCGGCTACGATCGTTCGCGGGCCGCGTTTTTCGCTACGGTTTCGCTACGCTGCGCACTGAGCGAAATCCGGCGGACATTTTGCGCGGCGCGCTCACAGTCCCTCGCGTCAAACACCATGCGGCCATATTCGGTGCTAGGGCCTCGTTAGTGCCTTGAGGCAGGTCATTTGCCCATTGGCATTTCAATCATGAAGGAGTCGCGCGTGCCCGAGCTACAGAAGAAGGCGATGTTGAAGCTGTACGGGCATGATGTCTGGGACGGTTTTGTTCCACTTCCCGAATCGTCCCTGTCGGGTTGGAACGGCGATCATCCGTCCCTGGCGCGGCTCGCTTCCTTGCCCGGCGAGAAGCTCGTGGCGGATGTTGGCGTCTGGAAGGGGCAGTCGACCATCAACATGGCGACCGCGCTGCGCGATGCGGGCATCGATGGATGTGTGATCGCGATCGATACGTTCCTAGGTTCGCCCGAGCATTGGGATGCGACGTTGTTCGAGCGCGTCAACGCGATGCCGAACCTGTTTCAGCTCTTCATGTCCAATGTCGTGCATGCCGGTGTCAGCGACTATGTCATCCCGGTCGCGCAGACCTCGGTCACCGCGGCGATGATCCTGAAGGCAAAAGGGCTGTCGCCCAATCTGATCCACGTCGATGCCGCCCACGAATATGAGGAAGCGCTGCGGGACTTCCGTGATTATTACGACCTTTTGTCGCCGGGCGGCTATCTGGTGGGGGACGACTATCACGAGTCCTGGCCGGGCGTTGTCCGCGCCGCCGGTGAGTTTTCTGCAACGGTCCAGCGTCCGATGGAGGTCGACGGCGTCAAGTGGATCATCCGCAAGCCGCTTTGACGACGCGGTCGCCGGGTTGAAGCGCGAACGCCGTTGCTGGCCAACGGCGACGGGCGGGCGATTGCTTCACGCGTCACTGGCGCATCGGCGCCGTGCCAGGATGTGCGGTCTGTCGGCGCCCCGGCGATCCGCCTCTTCATAGGGCCCCGTCGCGATCAGCGCGCGTGCACGATGATCATTTCGATCGCCGAAAAAATGTGCGGGCGGTCAGATCCCGTGGCGACGGTGC
>Ga0255338_1002628_pt1 | contig 25044 bp, 12 predicted proteins | sample MeOH1_35cm_T4_19_FD_203715 | JGI IMG/M metagenome (GOLD analysis project Ga0255338, IMG submission 203715) | Sandy soil microbial communities from University of British Columbia, Vancouver, Canada - MeOH1_35cm_T4_195 | ecosystem: Engineered > Artificial ecosystem > Sand microcosm > Unclassified ...
GCCGCGCCCGATGGGTCACGGCTTTGATCGCCTTGGACTTGCTCTTCTTCATCTGGCGCGGCACCGAGACCATCGCGCCGCGGGTCTACGCCGCCGTGCCGGCCACGGCGGCCGCGCTGAGCGGCCCGCAGGCGCGCGTCATGCTCACACCCCGAACGCGCAATAATCTCGGGATGGAAGGGGCGGACCGTACCGACGCCTGGCTGCGTTTTAAGGACGTCATGTTCCCGAATTTCCCGATGGCCTACGGGATCGACGCGGCCGATGGCCAGGAAGAGTTGCGCTACGCACGCTATGAAAAAGTGCTCGATCACATCGACGCAAATCCCTTGTCCCCCTGGATCGATGTCGTCGGGGTCACCCATATGCTGACGCGGTGGGATCTGCCGTCCAAGTTCAAACTGGTCTCAACGGGAACGCCGAACGTCTATCTCAATGCCGCCGCCCTGCCGAGAGTCTATGTGGTCCATGAGGCGACTTATGTGCCGGATGGCGAAGTGCTGGACTATGTCGAGCGTTCAGGCGCCGCGGCGCTGCTGCGCCGGGTCATCGTTCCCGAACCGGGCAGCGCCGAGGCCGCGACGAAGTGCCCGTCCGGCGACATGGCGCATATCGTCCAGTATTCCCCTCAGCGCGTTCTGGTCGAAGCGGACGCGTCGTGCTCCGGCTGGCTGGTCTTAGCCGACGCCTACGATCCGGCCTGGCGGGTCCGGCTCGACGGAGCGCCGTCGGAGATTCATCGCGTCAATTTCGTCCAGCGGGGCGTGCGCATCCCGGCCGGCCGTTCTTCGATCGTGTTCGACTACCGTCCGCGCTTCCTGCTCGCGGCGGCGTGGGTCTCGGCTCTCGCGTGGATCCTTGCCCTGGGACTTTTCGCGCGCTGGGCCTGGAGCGCCCGGCGATGAGGGGCGTGCGCGCCGGGCTCGTCGGACTGGGCGTAGCCCTGACGGCTTTCCTCGTTTATTCCCCCGTTCTCTCCAACCCTTTCGTCAACGCCGACGATCGGTGGCTGTTCTCTAGCCCGGTCATCCGCGAGGGACGACTCTCGGCGATGGTCCTCCCCCGGCCGGACCGAGCCGGCTATATGCCGGCCGGTTACATGATCCTGGCCGGGGTCTACCGCGCGGGGCGCGCTCAGTTGAAGCCCTTTCACCTCGCTAGCCTTCTTCTGCACGCCGCCAACTCCGGCATGCTGTTCTTCCTCCTTCTAAGCCTCATGCGGAACGCTACCGGGGACTCCGAGAAGATGGACCCCGGTCGCCTGGCCAGCGCCGCCCTCGCGGCCGTCTTCTTCGCCGTTCACCCCATACAGGCCGAAGCGATCGCGGTCGCATCGTCTCTCAGCGATCTCGCGGCCGCTTTCTTCGCGCTCGCTTCCGTGATCATGTACGTCCGCGCCGCCGGCGGCGGCACGGGGCCCGCTCGGCGCCGCCTCCTGGGAGCGTCGATCGCCTTGGCCGCCGTCTCCGGGCTGACGCGTTGGACCGGCGCCGGGCTTGCGGCAGTATTTTTGATTCTGGACGCCTATCCGCTCAGACGCTTTGACCGGCGGACTCTCCTCGAAAAGATCCCGTTCGTGCTCGTCGGGGCCGTCGTGATCGCGCTCAACTCGTACGCCAAGATGAGCCCCTCGACGGTCGGCGGCGTGCATGCCCTGGCTTTCCGACCGGGCGGCGTGGCGGCCGGCGTCGTCTTCTACGTCTGGAAATGGCTCGTTCCGGGCGAGTACTCCCTGTACTACATCCTGGACCGGCCCTCGGAACTCATGGGACTTCCCGTTTGGGGTTGCGCCGTCCTGGCGCTCGCCTCAGCCGCGCTTCTCGTCCGAGTCCGACGACGCGCGCCCGCCGCGCTCGCCTCCTTCGGCATATACTTGGTCGTCCTGGCCCCCGTTCTCCTCGCCACGAACAACGGCTGGGTGCTGGCGCACAACCGCTACGCGTATCAGGCCGGGATGGCGCTCGCCGGCGCGGCGGCGGCGGGCTTGCTCGTCGCTTGGCGGCGTCGTCCGGGAAACCCCGGCTCCCTAGGCCCGTTCGCCGTGCTCGCCGCCTTCTGTGCGCTACTCGGGGCGCAGTCCTGGGCGCTCGCGGGGCAGTGGCACGACAAGTCCCGGCACTGGGCCGAGACGCTCTCGACCGACCCGGACGCCTTCTTCGCGTTCAACAAATTGGGCGAGGAGATGCTGAGGCGCAAGGATTACGGGAGCGCCGTGCAGCAGTTCCGGGATCGTCTCGACGATCACCCGGAGGACGAGCACGCGCGCCGTCGTCTGGCGGAGTACGAGCCTCTTCTGGAGGCCTACGACCTCAACGACAGGGGCGTCGTACTCGTGCGCGGCGGCGAACTGGAGGCCGCCGCGGCGCACTTCCGGCGGGCGATCGTCGTCAAGCCGGACCTGTTCATCCCCTACAAGAACCTCGCCGCCGTCCTTCGCCGTCAGGGCCGGGCCGCCGAGGCCGAGGAGTTCGCCGAACGCGCCCGGCGGCTGGAGCTGCGCGGATCCCGGGCCCGCAAGGCTCCTTAACGGCTCGCGGCCCGCCGAGCGACGAGCGCGATGTTGATCATGTAGGGGTGCAGCGGCCGGAGGCGGTCCAGAAAATCGAAGGCTTGCCTGCAGAACGCGGTGTGGGGCAGCAGATTGAAGCCTTCCTGGCTCTCGACGACGAGCCCCTCGGCCTCCACCCACGAGCGCAGGTCGCGATAAGCGACCCAATTCTCGTAGCCCATGTACGGACGCAGGTGGAGCGCGTTGGCCAGGAGGATCGCCGGCCTCCAGAGCCGGTTGGGGACCGTCAGGATCAGCTTCCCTCCCGGCGCGAGCACGCGCGCGAACTCGCGGACCGCGCGGCGAGGTTCCGTCGTGTGCTCGATGACCTCGGTGCTGAGCACCAGATCGAACTCCCCATCCGGGAACGGGAGGTCGAGCACGCTTCCGGCCACCGTCCGCGTCGCGCACTTGGCGCGCACCAGTTCCAGGAGCTTTTCGCCCACGTCCAGCGAAACGAGCTGCGCTCCCATTTCCGCGAGCGAGCGGCTGAAGAGGCCGGTGCCGGCCCCCGCGTCGAGCACGCGCTTGCCGCGAACGTCCTCCTCCGTGAGCAGGCGGCCGAAGACGAGACGTAGGCGTTTGCCGACCTCGTCCTGGTTCATCCGTTCGTCCCAGACCTCGGCGAAGGACTCGTAGAAGCGGGCCCTCCGGTCGTCTTCGGGGCCGGGCGCGGCGGTCACGCGGCGGAACCCCCGGCCGTCACGTCGCGCCGGGGCAGGAGCTCGCCGATGACGTACAGGGGCCTGTTCTTCACTTCCTCGTAGGTGCGGCCGAGATACTCGCCGATGATGCCGAGCAGGATGAGCTGGATGCTGCCGAGGAACATGACGAGCAGGATGAGCGACGCCCAACCCTTGATCAGCGCGGCGTGCACGAAGTACATGAAGAGGACGTAGGCCGCGTAGGCGGCGTTGACGCCGATCGAGAGCACGCCCAGCCACAGCGCGGCGCGCAAGGGGATGATGGAGAAGGAGACGATGCCGTCGGAGGCCAGTCGCGCCATTTTGCTCCAGGTGTATTTCGTGCGGCCCGCCGCGCGCGGGGGCGCGGCGAAGACGACGGTCTCCTCGCGCAGGCCGAGCCAGCCGATCATGCCCCGCAAAAACCGGTGCCGCTCCTTCATGGATTTGAGCTGATCGACGGCCTTGCGGTCGAGAAGGCGGAAGTCTGCGGCTCGAGGCGGCACCGGCGTCGACGAGAGCGCGTTGATGAGGCGGTAGAACGCTCCCGAGGTCAGGTGTTTCAGCCGGCCTCCCCCGTCATCGGCCGCCCTCACCATCTGCACGACCTTGGCTCCGGCTTTCCAGCGCGCCGTCATCTCGGGGATCAGCGCGGGCGGATGCTGCAGGTCCGCGTCCAGCGTGACGACGGCGTCGCCCGTCGCGAGGTCGAGGCCCGCGGTGAGCGCGATCTGATGCCCGAAGTTCCGCGACAGGCCGACGACCGAGACCGCCGGGTCCATCTCGCGCAGGCGCCCGAGCAGGTCCCAGGTCCCGTCGCTGGAGCCGTCGTCGACGAACAGGATCTCGTGACGCAGGCCGGTTTGACGCAGCGCGGCCGACAGCTCCGCGTAAAACGCGGCGAGGCACTGCTCCTCGTTATAGACGGGCACCACGACGGAAAGAAGCGGAGCGGTCATCCGCTTATGATAGCGAATTACCAGCGCGCGCCGAAACTGAACCGGTGCGAGCGTCCCAATTCGCCGGAAGGGAGGATCGCGTAATCCAAGCTCCAAGCCGCGTTCCGGAACCCGAGACCCATCGTGAGCCCGCGCGCGGCGTCGAAGCCCGACCCGCCGGTGATCGCCGATTGCGTCGTATACCCCGCGCGCAGCAAGAAGTGTTCGACGGCCTTGAACTCGCCGCCGAACGAGACGTCTGTTCCCGCGCCGCGGGGGCCGTTAAGCAGTTCCGCCGCAACGGTGTGGCCCTCCGTGAACTTGTAAGCAGTGCCCAGAGCAATCCGTAGAGGGAGGTTGTTTCGCTGGTCTTGGAACTTGAGGCCGGGGCCGAGATTCCGGAGCGCCGCTCCGACGCTTACGCGGTCGAATGCGCGCTTAGCCCCTATATCCACTGCCGCGCCCTGGGCCTCGGCCGACCCGATGTGGCTGCGCAGGTACTTGAAGGTGGCACCCAGATCGGCGACGTCTAGCTTGCGGGCGTAACCTAGGCTCACCGCAGCGTCCGAGGCATCGTAGCCCGCCGTCTGCCGGCCCAGGCTGTCTCGACCGTCGATCTTGCCCTGGCTGAGATAAGTCAGTCCCGCCGCGAAGGTCCCCCCGCTCGTTGGATGGGCGTATGCCAGGAAGTCGAGGCGCGTGCTCTCGAACATTTCAGCGTGACTTGCCGTGAACTCACGCTTTTCGAGTTTGGCCAGCCCGGCGGGGTTCCAGTAGAGAGCGTTCGCGTCATCGCTCAGCGCCGTGTAGGCCCCGCCCATGCCCAGGCCGCGCGCTCCGACGTCGATGTTGAGGAACGAGGCCGTCTCGGCCGCCCAGGAGGCCTGGGAGACGAGAACGAGCAACGCGGCGAGTTTAAGCGTTCGCATTTACTTTATGACGCCGACCTTCCCCGACTTACGAATGTCCGATTGCCCGGCCTTTTTGGCCGTCATCACGTAGGTGTAGACGCCTGAGCCGACACCCGAAACGTGCCAGGTATGGTCGTAGGTGTTCTGCACTCCCTTGCCGTTGCCGTCATCGATCGCACCCTGGAACCGGAAGTCCGAGGATGAGTGAATCTTGCGGCCCGAGAGATCGTAAACGCGCACCTCGATCGAGTCGACCGAGCCGGGCTGCAGCCGGAAAGTCACGGCGGACCCGCTCCGTGAGGGATTCGGGAAAGCGTAGCCGTCGCGCAGGCCGAAGTCGTCGATGGCCGCGACACCGATGCCGCCCAAAGCCCCCACCTGATAGACCGAGAAATGATTAGTCAGGGCGGACACGGTCTTGTTCTGCTTGTCCACGACCGAGGGCATGGCCTGCCAGTCCTTGAGCGTGGGGTTCCAGTAGTAGACCTTGAGCTCGTCCTCCCTCATGCCCTGGGAGGTGATCAGGTTGGCGTCGTAGGGCAACGTGAGGGTGACGGGCGCGCTGAAGGTCGTACCTTCTGGCCCGTATTGGACTTCCTCGGAGACGGCTGTGATCTTCATCTCCTTGCGCTTGGCGGTCTTCTCTTCCTTGTCCAGATTCTCGTCGCCCTTGTCCACCGTGATCTCGAGGTCGGCGGCCAAAGCACCTTTGGGCACAGAGACGCCCGCGCCGTCGTCGCGTTCCACCTTGGCGCCGTCCCGATGGTCGACGACGCGCTTGGCCGGCTCGACCGCGGAACTCGTGACGGCATCGCCGCCGGCCGAGTAAGCCGCGACCCCGTACCCTCCTGAGACGGGCAAGGCATAGCGCACGATCCGATCGCGTCCCGTATCCGTGATCCAAATCGAACCGTCAGGCGCCACGGCCGCATCGATGGGTTGGGTCAAGTAGCGCTTGGAGTGCTTGTCGGCCTGGGACAGCCCCGCCTTGCTTCCAAAGGCGAGAAGCCCCTTGCCCTGCGGGTCGAACTTCTGGGTCCTGTCGCGATTGGGCTCTACGACGTACAAAGCGCCCAGGCGGTCCGAGGCCAGGCCGCGCATGCGCGATATCTCGCCCACAGCCGAGTCCGCGTCGCCGATGGATTTGATCAAGGCACCGGCGCGGCTGAACAGGAACACCCGTTCCTGCTCCTTGTCCGAGACCCACAGCCCCTCGGCCGTCAGCGCGATGCCGCGCACCTCTGAGGTAGACAAGAGCACGCCGGGTCCGAATTGGCGCAGGAAGGCCCCGGTCGAGTCGAAGACCTGTATGCGATGGTTGCCTGAGTCCGCCACATAGATGTCGCCGTTCGCGTCCACGGCGACGTCCTGCGGCTGGCGCAACTCGCCCGTCCCCGAGCCGGGCTTTGATCGGCCGTGATTGTCGAGTTTCGCGATCTGGAGCAGGACGTGCGAGCCGTCGGCTGAGAGTTTCACGACGCGGTCGTTGCCCTTGTCGGCGACATAGAGATTGTCGGCGGAGTCGAGAGCCAGTCCTTGCGGATTTCTGAAGCTGCGGTCCTCCTCGTCATCGTGACCGTCGCCGTGCTCATGCCCGTGTCGCCCACGGCCGTGGGCCGGGTCCCCATCCAACTCGGCCACGACGCTGCCTGAGGAAGTCAGAAGCAACAGCTCGTCTTCGTCGGCGCCGTTCGCCACCCAGATAAGCCCGTCGGTTCGGACCGCGATGCCGGTCGGATTCTTTATCTTGGCGACGATGACGTTCGAGTCTTTCCGTCCGATGGCAAAGGTGAATACTGGGCTGCCCACGAATACTGTCGTCGCGGCTGATGCCTCATTGCCGAAGGCATCAGTCGCGCGCAAGCGCAGCGTCTGATAGCCCGACAGCGAAGTCGTGTTCCAGGCGGCGATGAGTCCCGAGAGGTTTCCTGCGCCCGAGGCGATCCTCGTAAAGCCACTCGTCGCTGATGCGCCGGGCGCGGCTTCAAGAATCCAATTGACGGCGCTCGTGTCCGAGACCGCGCCTCGCGCGTTGACGATGCCGCCGACCGCCTGCTCTACGCCGAGAGCGGCGGCGCCCGGGAAGTCGAGGCGGACTAACGGCGGCGTCGTGTCGGAAGAGGGGCTCGTGACGGTGACGGAGACGATCCTCGCCGCCTCCGTGTTCCCCTCCCGGTCGAGGCTGCGGAAGGCGAGCGTGAGGTTCCCCGGGCTCAGGAAGAAGGCCGCGCCGAAGACGGATTCGCTCGCGCCGTCCACGGAGTAGCGGGTCTCGAGAACGCCCACGCCCGCGTCCGTGGCGGCGAAGCTTACGGCGTCGGTCGAGGCAAGGACGAGATTCGTGCTTCCCGCGGAGAGTCCGTTGACGAGCAACGCGGTCACGGGCGGCAGGCTGTCGATGAAGAAGGTCGACGAGGCGGAGGCGGCATTGCCCGCCAAATCGGATACGAAGACCGTGACGGTGTGAGTTCCTTGGCTGAGCGCCGCGCCGGGCGTGAAGCTCATGGAAGAAGCGGTCACAAAGGCGGGCGTGGCGACGGAAACCCCATCCAGGGACAACCGCGCGCTCGCGGCATCCACTCCCCGTCCGGAGTCGCTGTAGATCGCGACGATCCGGGGCGTCGGCGTCGTCACCGTGCTGCCGTTCGGAGGCGTCAGAGAGAGGTTCGGAGGCGTGACATCCTCGCCGAGGACGGCCAGGGATGCCGTCTGGAGTATCTCTAGGTTCCCCGCATGGTCCCGGCTTTGGAACGAGAGAGCGTGCGTGCCGGCGGAGAGGCTGAAGGTGGAGTTGAACACGAGCGGGACCGTCGCGCCGTCCAACGCGTACAGAGTCTCGCGGATACCTGTCCCGGCGTCGGTCGCGGACAATCCGACCGTGTCGGTGGTGATGAGGACAAGGTTCGTCGCTCCGGCGGGCAGGCCATTGACGAGGAGCTCGGTGACGGGCGCGATCGAGTCGATCACGAAGGTCGCCGTCGCGGTCGTGACGTTGCCAACGAAATCGGCGGCCTGCGCGGTCGCCGTGTGGCTGCCCTGCGCGAGGTCGGAGGGCGGGACGTAAGCGGCGGAGGACGCGGTCACGACCGCGGCGCTGGTCACGTCGACTCCGTCGAGGGTCAGGCGGACCGAGGCGGCGTCCACGCCGGACGCGTCGGCGTAGCTCGCCGCGACGACGGGGTGCGCGGAGATCGTGGCCGCACCGTCGGCCGGCGTCAACGCGAGCGTTGGGCGGTCCTGATCGGGCGAGAGTACCGTGAGGTTGAACGCGCGAGGAGTCTCGTCGTTGCCGACGCGATCCAGGCTGTGGAACGAGAGCGTATGAGTGCCGGGAGCGAGGCTGAACGTCGAGACATAGACGCTCGGGAAGGTCGCGCCGTCCACGGAGTAGAGGGTTTCTGCCACATCCGCGCCGGCGTCGGCCGCGAGCAACTCCAGGGTGTCGGTCGAGGTGAGAACCTGGTTCGTCGCGCCCGCGGCGAGGCCGCTGATGATCAGGACCGTCTGGGGTGGGAGCGTGTCGATGAAGAAGGTCGTCGACGCCGTAGCCTGGTTTCCACTCAGATCGGCGATTATCGCTGAAACCGTGTGTGTGCCTTGGCTGAGCGCTTCGATCGGGATGTAGGTCGCGGTCGAAGCGGAAACCGAGGTGAAGCTTGTAACATCAATGCCGTCGATCGTGAGCCGGAGGCTCGTCAGATCGATGCCACTATCCGAGTCGTTGAACTGTACGGTGATGGCCGGGATGCTCGCGGCAACGCTGCTACCATGCATCGGAGTCAGGGATAGCGTCGGAGGAGTCGCGTCGGGGAGCGTCGCATCGATCGTAAACGCCGGGCCCTCCAGGCTGGTCACATTCCCCGCCCAATCCGATCCGGTGACGGCTAAGCGCCAGGTCCCCGCGCTGAACGATGAGACGCTGATCGACTCGCCGTTTTGCACCGGTACCGCGCCGACGTCGCCCACAAGGGCGGCATAGATGGCCGGAGCCGGGTCGGCGTTGTCGACGCCCGAGAAGGCGACGCTGATGGATTGAGACTGGTGATAAACTCCCCCGACTGGAGACTGAATGGCAAGCACCGGACCGGCGCCGTCCAGCAAAGTCAGAGTTCCCGTCGTCGACGTGGCGGAATAGAAATCATCGCCATCGTAGCGCGCACGGATGTTCCATGAGAGTTTGAGCGGCTGGGGCGCGGTGATGCTGAAATTGACCGAAGTCCCGGACAACAACCCGCTCGCCAAAGGCGCCGCCGTGCCGGTTTCATCCAACAGCTCAAGGTAAACGGTGCGCGGTTGCTCGCTCTGGCGTTCCAGTGCCTGGCTGCGGTCGTCCGTCAAGGTCAGCGAGAATTGCGATGAGCCGGTCACTCGGACGCTCGAGTTGGGCGACTGCAAGTGCGCGCTCCGTCTGAGCGTAAGGAAGTCCGTGGTGGCCGACGCCGGTGAGTAGTAGAAGCCGTCTCCATCGTAGCGCATCGTTAAGTCGGAATGACCTGCGCCTGTCGTCAGGAGGACGGGCCCGCCCGCAATTCCCGCGGCGTCTGTGAGCGCGGTCAGCAGGTCGGAGTGCAAAGTGATATTCACCGCCTGTCCGCTGACCGGCGCCGTGCCAGCGGAGAGCATTGTCTCGACTCTCGCGACGCTTTGGTAGGTTCCGCTCGACGCGCCGATCGAAGCCAGTTGCGTGGGCAGCGGAACGGCCGAAATAATCGTGTTCGTCGGGGTCGCTTCCAGCGCGTTCGGGAAGAAGACGACGGCCTGATTCCGAATGACGGTGCCGGGCGGGGCGTCGGACTTGAGCCGGAGCTCAAGCACGAAGCGTCCGCCGTGACGCGAGACGGCGTCTCCGGCCAGCAAGGTCACGGTGCGAGTGAGCGGATCGTAGGTCCAGGGGAAGTTCGCCGAGCTTTGCGTACCGCTGGCGAAGTCGACTGTCTGCATGTCGCGCAGATTCAAAGTCGCGGCGTCGAGCGCGGGGTCCAGGACATCCTCGACATAGACGCCGAGAGCTTCGCCCATGCCCTCATTTTCGAATTCGATTGTGTACGTCATCATCTGACCAGGCGTCACCGATCCGTCGGGCCCATAGATGGCGTTCGGGTCATGCGGCGTGTTCCTGATCATCTCGAAATAGCAGCGAAGATCGTACCAGCGGCACTTGAGCGGCGGACCCGGAGGCTGAGGCGCCGGAGGTTTGGGGAGACATTTGCCCACGCCCGTGACCACGCACGGCGGTTGATTCGGGAAGGGCGCCGGCCGAGGGTGCTGCCGCGGCGTGTTCGGGGGCAGGCGCGGACCAGCGGGGGGTTTGGGCAGCGGCGGGGTCTTCATCCCGGGCTTCGATCCCCCGGGGATCTGGGGGTTGTTGGGGTTTTCCGGAGGCTCCGGGACATCTTCGTCCTCGTCGAATACGCCGAAGCGCATGGGCGTGCACATGCCCGCGTTGTCGCAAGCATTGACGAAGAACCAATCATGACCCGGGAACCGGGCGGAGAAGGCCGAGCGATCGGTCCAAAACCAAAACTGGAACTGCCCGTTCACAGCCTGATAGACAGCGATCGACTTGAGCCCCGACGCCGCGCCATCGGGCTTGTCGGTCGCATAGATGGTGATGTTATTGTCGGCCGTCACGACCCCGTCGCCGAGCCAGCCCTCTCCGCTGGACGCCAGCAAGTCAGGCGGGGTCCGATCGATTGTGAACTGAGTGCACGTATCCGGATGAGAAGGAGAGGGCTGACCGTCGTCATCCGTTACCTGCACGCATAGGGTGTGCGTTCCCTCCGTAAGGGTCCCTCCGCTCGCCAAGGCACCTTTCCAATTCAATCGAAAGTCAGCTTCAAACGGGAGAAGCCACAAATTCAGGTCGTCCGTGCGGAAGAGGGTGATATCCTTTGCGTTCCACGCGACGTTCCCCGAGACAGAATTGGGCGATGTAGAAAAATCGCCGCGATGCAGGAGATCGATCGTGACCTCGCCGCCCTCGGTCGTGATTTTATGAGTGTTGTCGACGACCAGGGAGACCTTTACGTTTTGGGTGCGGTTTTCGATGACGCGGAACGAGATCTGATTCCCGGAATTAGGGCTGATCACCGCCGTCGTGCCGCCATTTCCGGATATCGTCAGACCCGAAGCGACCGGTGGAAGTGACTTGGATATTTCCAGAAGAAAGTTGAATGCGTAGTCTGACGCTTGCGTGCCTTGCGTTTTGTAAAGACCGCCCAAACCGCCGGTTTCACTGTGGTCAAAAATATCTGAAGGCCCATTCCCGCCGTAAGCTCCCTCCAACTGAGGATCCCAGCCATCGTCCTTAGGACGATTGGGATCAGGACTCGGGGCGTATTCCCCCCGATAGAGGTTCCCGCCGTGTAGATCCGTGCTGAACAACCAATATCGGCGCTGAGAGGGATTCCCTTGCGAGTCGACATCAATGACGCTGGTCGATTTTAATCCCGGGATTTTAGCTTGCGTCGCCAGAAGCGAGCTCAAATACATAAGGCCGGGGCTTCCTCCGGCCCCTTGTGTCCGGGAAAAATCGACCATCGCGGGATCGAAGGCATACGTCAGCAGGCTGCCTTCGAATTTATCGCCGCTCGAATGGCGAACGTTGGCGGCGTGGGGCGGTGAAGCCTGATCTTCAATGAGATGGACCATCGCACCCATGATTACATACGCACCCTCTAGACCCGGGAATTCCACTACATAGCGCTGCTGCAGGTAGGCCTGGTTAAGTCTCGTGAGTAACGGAATAAACGGGCCTCCGTTATTCGTGACCGAGTTCATGTCCCGCGTCCGATCGCCGACATGAGCGAGTGATTCCGCAGGCTTGCCGATAACGACCGTGTCTATCACCTCTCCGAAACTCCATATCACGGTATTCGCTCCGAACTTAGCCATGTCCGGAGCTTCCAAAGCGAGTTGGGCCATGGCTACTTCCGAAGCCTTGGCGTGCTGCTTATTTTTGAACGCGTGACACGGCGCCGAATAGGCAATAAGCAGGGCCATCGAGAGGCCCGCAGCTCTTACGGCGTCCATATGTCGGTTCATGTCTGGGCCGATTTCAGTCCTTGATAATCCTCAAAGCCTCGGCGGCGGCTTTGCGAACGGAAGGATTCGGATCGGAGGCGGAAGCGGTCTGCAACGAGGGCTTGGCGGATTTGACGTTGTCGATTCCGAGGATCGTCGCGGCGATGGCGCGATGATAATCGTCTCGATCATTGCGCAAGGCTTCAACGACGAGCGGCGCGAGGCTCGGGTTTTTGGGGATCAATCGTTCGAGCGCGGCTAAGGTCGGGCCATGAACAAGCGGATTAGGGTCGCCGAGCAATTCGCGTATCTGATTGACGTCGTCGGGCGCTAAAACGTCCGCGATGCGTCCGGACGCGATTTCGGTGACGCGGCTGTCGCTGTGCTTGAGCAACGGACGGTAACGAGCAATGCCGGTCGCGGAGGGCAGCCGCGGCAGACGGCCGACGATTTTCATTTTCTGATTGTCCGGGACTTTCGGGTCATTCACGTCCTTGATGATGCGATCGACGGCTTGTTCGCCAAATCCGTCCAAATTGATGTTCGAGTTCTGCTCCTGCTTGATTTCAGACAGGAATTCCTCGAGATCTTCAGGCCGTCCTATTTGACCGATCGCGGTTTCCGCCGCTTTGGACTCGCTCCCGCGAGCCTTGCGGATGCGCCGCAAAGTCGGCAAGGCTTCCGCGTTGCGCGCGCGGCCCGTCGAGTAGATCAGAGACCGCAGGCGAATGGCGCGGAGTTCGTCTTTGCGCGTGAGCATGTTGCGCCAGTCGCCGGCGGTTTCCTCCTTCAACAGCTCCGCGACGGCGGACTGCGCCGCGGGATTTCCGGAATGCTCGAGGGCGTCCGCCAACGGCTGCTGCAATTCGAACACTTGCTGGGGATTCCCCTTGGGCCGCGATTCCGACTCGAGTTGCTTCATTTCTTCATGAAGGGCGCGCAACTTATCCCCGGAATCGACGTTCTGGCCGACGAGCTCCTTGTAGAGCTTGAGGCGCTGTGCATGCGGCTTGCCGCGCACGCTGTCGAAATCCTTTTTAAACGGATTGGCCGACGAGGCGTGCGGCGCCAGCAGAGCCACGAGGGCTAGGGACGCTAACACGGTGCGGATGTTCATTCGCATTTTGACTCCTGACCGCATAGATAAATTCTGGCTCAAGGCGCGCCCCTGTCCTCATATCCCGTGAATATCTTGTCCGCCCAATCCGTGGTGATGACCTGAATGTCTCCCCCCAGCTTCGACCCGGAGGCGGGCATGCCTGGCCCGGGAAGCCGAACGAACGCCTGATAGTTCATCGTGACGGAACTCCTCGCCGCGATATGCGGGAAGTCCCAGCGCACGAAGGGCTGCGGGAACTCGAAGCTCTGAGCCGGGTTCACGACGCTGTAAACCCGGTAGTTGCCGGACGCGGAGGTGAAATCAGTGCCCAACGGATAGACCGCGACGACACTGATGCCGTCGGCGACCGAGTAGCCGTTATTGCGCACGGTGACGGAGAAGGTGACCTTGGTGCCGCTGTTGCCGTTGCTGGGGCCCGTGAAGTCCAGGAGCAGTTCCGGCAGGAACGGAAGTCCGACATCGAGGTTCTGCAGAGTCAAGAGCAGGGACTTCGGGTCGCTGAGGATTAGGGCGCCTTCCATGAGCCCGCGCATCGCCGAGTCGAGGAAGCCGCTCAGGCGCGCGGCTTGATTGGTGGCGGAGGCGTAAGCCCAGCCGCTACCCGAGCCGACGGACGAATTGTAGGAGGCCACGAAGAAGCCCTCGCCGTGGTACGGGTTCCCCTGGCTGTTGACCCGAACGAACGTGAACGTGACGTCGAGGGGGCTTGAGTAATATCCGGCGGCGAGGCCCGTCAGCGACGTCTGCAGGAGTCTGATGCCAGTCCCAGGATATTGGGAGTTCTCTCGCTGGACGCCGGAACCGTTGATGAACATGTCCCCCGCGCCGACGGCCGCGTCGACCTGGACGACCCGGCAGGCGGCGCTCAGGCGGTCGAAGACGCCGCTGCCGATGGCCGATTCCACCAAGGTGCCGTCGATCGTGCCCCGGATTTGGCCTTTGAGGATTCCTTTGATGTAGAGACGGCGTGGCTCATCGGGGGCGAGGTAGGCCATGCCTTCCCACTCTCCCGTCAAAGTCGCCAGCGCGGAGAGGTTGAGGGCCCAATTCCCGCGGAAGAAGCCCTTTTCCGAAAACGAGCCGGATTTGACGAGCACGAGCCTGATATCGGCGCGGCTGAAAGTTCCCGCCGCGGTTCCTGTGGAGAGTGCCCCGGCAAAGTCCAGGAGTTGCGCGCCGATGGTCTCGCTGAGGTCTCGCGTCGACTCAAGCCGCGGCGTCATCTGCGAGGCGGCGATCGTCGCGCTTGAGGCCGAGGTGTCGAGGCCGCTGACCTGGCCGTTGTCGAGGACGGTGCCGGGCTGGCCCGTGACTTTGCCGGTGCCGCCCGCCGCCGCGGCAGACCAGGCGCCAGAGCGGGAGCCGTAGAAAAGAGCGATGCGTCCCCCTCCGCCGCCGCCGCCGAGGCGATCGACCGGCGTGTAGCTGTTCCCGCCGCGCGCGCTGACGACGCCCGCACCCTGGATGCTGCCGGCGGTGATGGAGATCGCGCCGCCGGAGCCTCCGCCGCCGGTGGTGAAGGTCCCCGGGGCCGAAGTGCCGCCATCGGCGGAGATTCGCCCGTCGAGCTGGATCGCGCCGGCGCCGATCTTGAGACGGCCGCCGCCGATGCCCCCGACGCCGATGCCGCCGCCGCCGCTTCCGAGTTCGAGAGGCTGCACGAGCGAACCGTAGATAGAGCCGCTGAATGTGTGGAAATTGTCCGAGCGTCCGCCGAGGCCGCCGTAGGCGCCGCCGCCTCCGCCCCCTCCGCTGTCGAAGGGAGAGCCGGCCGTGACCGCATAGCCAGCGCCGGGACCTTGGGCGGAGAGGAAGCCCGCGGCGTCGGCCGAGATGCGCGCTCCCGTCTCGATGGTCAGCGCGTCGGTGATGGCGAGCTCGAAGGCCGCGTTCTGCCCTGCGTGGGTGACGAGGCCGCCCGAGCGGACGATGAGTCGAGCGGCCTGCAGGCGGGTGTCGACCGTCAGGACCGCGCCGGAGTCGACGAACAGGTCGGTGACCGCGAGAGTGCCGGCGTCGAAGCGGAAGGCGGACTGGGAGAAGAGCTCGATTCGAGGAGCGGTTAAAGTGCCGGCCGTCAGCTTGAGGATCGCCGGGCCCGTCACGATGAGGTTCGGGGCGCTCAGTGAGGCGGAGGGCGTCAGTTCGACGATGGCGCCCGTGGCGATCTTGATCGCGTCGAAGCTGTAGACGCCGGAAGGGATAGTGGTGCTGGCGCCCTGGATCGAATTCTCGATGCGCAATTCGGCGCCGTAGACGACGGTTCCCGCGCCTCCCCGCTGGAGGCCCGCTCCGCCGAGAGCCGCGATGGGGCCGGTGAACGACGACGAGCCGTAGTCGACGGCCACGCGTCCGCCGCCTCCTCCTCCGCCGGAGCGGTTCGTCGAAAATGAAGCGCCTCCGTTGGCCGTCACGGAGCCGCCGCCGCTAAGATTCGTGACGGACAGCCGGATGGAGCCGCCTGCGCCGCCGCCGCCGGCGATGTGGAAGGTTGAGAAGGACGGCGAGTCCGCGCCGTCGCCGCCGTTGGCAGAGATTGAGCCGTCGAGCTTTAAGGTCCCCGCCGAGATACGCAGCTTCCCGCCGCCGGCACCGCCGACATTGCCGTTGGCGGTGCCGCCGCCGCTGCCGAGATCGGATGGCTGGGTCAGCGAGCCGTAGGCCGCGCCGCTCAGGGCGTGGAAGCGGTCCGCCGCTCCACCCAGGCCGCCGTAGCCTCCGCCTCCGCCGCCGCGTTGGTCGTCGAACTGGCCGGCGTTGATGAGGTAGCCCGCGCCCGGGCCTTGAAGCGACGGAAAGCCGACGACGTCGGCGGAGATGCGGCCGCCGGCCTCCACGGTCATGTCGCCCGACACGGCAAGATCGAAGCCGGATTGGGCGACATCGTGCGTGACGAGCCCGCCCGCCAGCACGGTCATCTGCGACAAGGAAAGATTCTTGTCGAGTGTGAACACGCCTCCCGTGCTCACGGTCAGGCCGTCCGCGGTGAGGCTTCCGGCAGCGTAGCGCAAAGTGGCGCCGTAGCGCACGGCGACTTGCTGGGCCGAGAAGGAGCCGGAATAGATGTTGAGGAAGCTCGGGCCTTCGACGATCAAAGTCCCTGCGGTCACGGCCGCGGCGGAGGTCAACTCCACCACGGCGTTGGTCGCGACTCGGACCGAGTCGAAGGTGTAGGATCCTGAGTTGATGGTGGTGCTCGCGCCGCGCACCGCGTTCTCGATGCGGAGTTCGCCGCCGTATACGACCGTTCCCGCGCCGCCGTGTATCCACCCGATCCCGCCGCGCGCACTCAGGGTGCCGCTGAACGTGGAGGTTGCGAATGTCGCCGCGACGCGTCCGCCGCCTCCACCCCCGCCTTCGCGATCAGGGGAAACGGAGGTCCCGCCGTCGGCTGTGACGACGCCCGAGCCGTCCATCGTCGAGGCGGCGAGCCAAATCGCGCCGCCCGAGCCTCCGCCGCCCGCGACGCGGAACGAGGAGCCGACGTTCTCGGCGCCGGCCAGGCCGTCGGCGGATACGCGGCCGTCGACCCGGATCGATCCGGCGGTGATCCGCACTCTTCCGCCGCCGCGGCCGCCGAGGACTCCGTTGATCGGGCCGCCGCCGCTGCCGAGATCGAGAGGTTGACCGAGGGAACCATGGGCCCTCCCGCCCAACGGATGGAAACGGTCGCTGGTGCCGCCGAAGCCGCCGTAGCCTCCCCCTCCGCCGCCGCCACTGTCGTCGAACTGACCAGCGCTGGCGCTGTATCCGGCGCCGGGGCCTTGCCCGGAGGCGAAACCCGCGCCGTCGGCGGAAAGAACCCCGCCCGCGTTGACGCGGACCAGCGGAGCGCTGAGCTCAAGGAAGCCGGACGTGACGCCATTGAGGGGGCCGACCAGCAAGGTCCCGTCCACGACGATTGAATTGGCGTAGGAGCGCGTGCCGCCGAGGGTATAGGTCGAGCCGGCGGGCACGATGAGGCTGTCCGCGTTATCGACGATGGACGGGATCACGGAGGCGACGAGAGTCGAGGAATACGCCGAATCGCCGTAGCCGTTGGTCGCGCGCACTCTTAAGTAATAGGTCGTTCGGAAAAGAAGGTCAGAAAAGGTGCCCGGCGAAACGGCTGTCGTCTGGGAGATCAGACCGACCGTAAAGGCGGAATCGACGGCAAGCTGAAGCGTGTAAGAAGTCGCGGCCAGGTCCGTGTTCCAGGCGGCCGTGAGAGACGCGCCGCCGGACGGCATCGAGCCTGTGGAGGCGACGGCCAAGTCGACCGGAGGCAGCGGCGGCTCCGGGCATGACGGCAAGGTCGCCCGCTGGATGGTTCCGGCGCCGCCGGCGATGCCTCCGCCGGGCGGGCTGGCGCCCGATACGGCGAAATTGACTTGGGTGACGCCGCAGCCCGTCAAAGCCATGCGTCCGCCTCCGCCTCCTCCGCCGCCGCTCCCGCCGCTGGTTCCGCCGCTTGCCTGAGCGCTGCCCGTCCCGGCGAACGACCCGGCCTTGACGTTGATCGTCCCGCCAGAACCGCCGCCGGCTCCGACGCCGCCGTCGGCGCCGTTCGCATTGATCGTTCCGTCGAGGGTCAGAAGGTTGCCGACTGCCGCGATCAGCATACCGCCGCCGCCGCCGCCGTCCGGGCTGGCGCCGCAGCCGGGATCGCCCGCGGCCCCGCCGCCGCTGCCTAAATCCGAGGGGTTTGACGAGGAATCATACGTCACGCCGCCGGCGCTGAGATTGAAGGTGCCGCTTCTTCCGCCGGGGCCGCCGTGCCCCGCGCCGCCGCCGGTCGAGCCGCAGAACCCCGTCGCCCCCCGCCCGAACCCGGGGCCGCTCCCGTTCGCACTCGTCCCGCCCGCATACCCGGCTCCCAAAAGATTAACCGTCGCACCGGCCTGAATCTCGAAATTATTACCGATCGTCAGACCCAGCCAAAATTGCCGCGTGCCCGCGTTCGGGAGATGCTTCAACTGCGCCCCCGTGCGCACGACCATGTCGCGGGTCACGCTCATCGAGCTCGCCGTCAACACGGAGCCGTTGTAGAGAACGGCATCGCGCTGCACGACGACGATCGCGGATATGTTCGAGGCGGCTTGGCTGGCCGCGACGAGATCTCGGCCCACCGTGACCTGCTTGGCCGTCAGAATAGCCTTGGGTCCAAGCGTCAGGTCGTTCAATACCGTGAAGGTAGTGGAAAACACGTTGGCCGTGGAGATGGTCAAATTGTTCAGCCCCGCGACGTTGAACGGAATCGTGGTATAAGTGGAAGGCACGACTCCCCGGCCGTCCACCGTCAGATCGAAGCCGGAGGCGGGAGCGACCTTCAAGGCGTAGGCGCCGGCGCCGCCGTTGATGCCGCCCGTGCCCGCGACGGCCGAGACCTGACCGTTGAAGCTGTTGGATGCGCTGGCCGAAAGCGCGATTAGACCCGCGCCGGCCCCGCCTCCCCCGCCGCCGCCGCTGCTGCCGCCGTTGGCTTGCAGAATGCCCGAGCCCGCGAGCGTCCCGGCTTTGATGTTGATCGTTCCACCGGAGCCGCCGCCGGCTCCGACGCCTCCGTTCGCTCCGTCTGCCGTCACCAGGCCGTTCAGCGTCGCCGTATTTCCGACGGTCAATATGATCGCGCCGCCGCCGCTGCCGCCGGCCGGGCCGCCGCCGCAACCAGGATCTCCCGTGGCGCCGCCGCCGCTGCCGAGGTCGCTCGGATCGAGCAAGACGTCGTAGGTGCCGCCGCCGGGGCTGAGGTTACGGGTGGTCGCAGCACCACCCGCGCCTCCGTGGCCCGCTCCGCCTCCGGTCGAGTCGCAGAATCCCGTCGCTCCCCGCCCGGCACCCGGCCCGCTGCCGTTGGAACTCGTCCCTCCGGCGTATCCTTTGCCGGCCGCGGCGATCGTCGCGCCCGCCTGCAAGTCGAAGTCGCCGGTCACGCTGAGGTTGATAAGGTAGGAGCGGGACGATGAATTCCCCAGGTGGGTGATGGACCCGCCGGCGGAGACGGACAATTGCCCCAAGGTGGAAGCCTGCGCCGTCTCCTGCCGCAAACTCGCGTTTCTGTGGATCGTCAGGCTGCCGGGCGATGAGATCGTTCCCGTGACCCTCAGGACAGGGACGGTCGCGCCGGAAGCGGCGCCGAGCCGCAGGGAGTTGAACGTCGCGGGGACGGCACCGGCGATCAGAACGGTCGCGTTGGCGTCGATGACTGCGTCATCCGACGACGTCGGCACCTGCGAGGGAGTCCAGTTGGCCGCATTGAACCAGTCGTTTCCCGCCGACCCGTTCCAATCCAGCGACGCCGCGGATACGGGGAGACTCATCAACGACAGGAGGGTGAAGAACGCTCCTGACCGGACAAGATTATTGCGGGCCACTCGGCGAGAGGGGTTTGTTGGCACGATGCTCGATCCTGCAAAGAATCGTGGGTGTTATAACCCCGCAAAGCTTTCGGCGCAAGGGGCCGTTCCTCGACGGAGCCCCGACGACGATCGCGTCGTCAGGAGTTACCGAATATTTACCATGGCTCCATGAGCGTCTCGAGGTCGGCTCGGCCGAGGGCAAAGCAGGACGTCATGCGTGCGGGTGAATTATGTAGCATATGCGCATCAGTTCCCGTACTTGACAAAACAGCCTTCCCGCCTACACTATCAGTAGCACATGAAAGAACCGCTCCAAGTCGAGAAAATCACGCAGGCAGCGGCTTACTTGGTTCAAAAACGGGGCCAAGGGCACATGAGCTACATGAAGCTCATCAAGCTGCTCTACCTCGCTGACCGAGAGTCCTTGTTCAAGCGTGGTCGCCCGATCACTTTCGACAAGTTCGTCTCCATGCCTTATGGGATGGTCCTCAGCGGGACCCTCAATCTGATCAACGGTGAGGAGCCTGGGGCGTATTGGAACGACGTCTTCGAGCCTTTTGGCGACCGGGAAATCAGACTCAAGAAGACTTCCGAAACCGGGAAACTTTCCAAGGCAGAGCTGGCCGTCCTCGATGCCATCTTCGAAACCTTTGGAAGCAAGTCTCGATGGGAGCTTGTGGATTACGTGCACACGTTGCCCGAGTGGATCGACCCCAATGGAAGCTCGATCCCCGTTGAAGTCTCTGACGTTTTGAAATTCGGGAGCCGCACTCCAGCAGAGATTGAGTCGATCAAGTCGGAACTCGAAAGCCTCACGACTCTCTCCTCCCTCGCTGCCCACAAGTAGGTGCCTTATCGCGCTGGCGAGACCATCCTTATGCCTGTCGGGGCATCTATTTTTACTGAGCACTTGTGGTTCGTGCTTACCGATCAGGATGCAAATGGGAAATTCCTTGCGGCGAACCTCACAAGCTTTGAGCTATACAAGGACTCGACAGTTGTCTTATCTGCCGGGCACCCGTTTATCACAAAGAAGAGTGTCATCAGTTACTCTGACGCGAAGCTCTTTGAAGAGGCGGCAATAGACTATCTCCTCGCACACGGGCTGGCGCTCAGAAAAGAGCCCTGTGATCCCAACCTCCTGAAAGTGATTCGAGATGGACTCCTCGCCTCGAATGAAACCCCTCAGGAGTTGCAAGATTACTTGACCCTGCAATTGCCCTGAGCGGTACGGCCCCCGAGCGGGGCAAGGTTATTTCCGCCGTTTTAGTCTGCCGGCGAGCTTTATCAGCCCCATGAACGGGCTGTCCGTTGGATGCCCGGGCTTCTTCGCAACGCACTCGGGGCATTCTTCCCAGCGACAACCAATGTTGAACAATCGCCGATGGCCCAAGGTGGTCGTCTCCATGTCGCTGATCTTGTAGTTAACGGGGTGGTGCCCCACCGGGAAATGGTCATGAACGCTGCAGAGCACGAAACGGTGCTCCGCCAACTGACGAAAGGAATCCTTGTCCTTCCCGTCCTTCGGCGTTGAGTCCGGCTTACCGAAATAGGGATTGGCGGCGATGATGTTGCCGATCCAGCCGTCCTTCTCGATGAACGCCACGGGTTCGATGGCCACGTACTTCCCGTGCATAAAGGCATTCGAGGTGTCGATAGGCCGCGGCCGCAAGATGACGTTCCCCCTACCCATCAGCGCGCAGAATCTCTTGATCGGCGATGTGTCCAAGGGCATGCCCGGTAGAAGCAAAGAGATTTCCAGGCTGTAGTAGTCCGCATTTCGAGGACGGCCCTTGTCGTCCTCCGCGCGCTGCCGCCCCGTAATCGTCACCATGCTGTCGCGTGATTCGGCAAAGTAGGTGAAATCTTCTGAGTGGTGAAGATGGGCGCCGGAAATCTCCGCATAGCGTCCATCGCGGTCGGCCAAGGACTCCAATAGGCGACTGGCACCAATCCCTGTCCAGAAGTGCTGACTCTGCTCGATGGCGTAGACTCCGTCAGCCGAAAGATCGAACTCCGAGATCAGCGCCTTGATGGCGAACGCCAGCTCCGCACGCGACATCCATGGGAAGCCGAGCTCGAGCTCGTAGCCGGCGTCTCCGTTTCCAAGCGCCCGGTCGGGGTGCAAGTGTTCGTGGCTGGCGAGCGACGCCACGAACCCGCCAGAATCAGCGAAGAACTCCCTCAGCTCGACGGAGTCCTTGTAGATGGTGAACTGAGAGTCGGGAATCGGGACGGCGTCCACTCTAGATCGTGGGCTTATTCCGCGCTTTCTCTTTGGCTCTGGCAGGGAATCCCATTTGCCCGGCTCGAGTGGCTCGATTTCGGCGCGGTCAGCGTGAAGGAATACCTGGACCCTAAGCCGCGCGAACCCGCGCTTTATTCCCTCGGAATTTCTGGCTGGATCAGACGTGTAGTTGTGAAGGTGATCCCAGGCTATTATTACTTTGTGGTCGGTGCGCACGTTGCGGAGGATTGCGCCCTCCTGCTCGACCGACTCGACCACCCACTCGTCATCAATGCGTGGGAGTTCCTTGGGCTTAGCGGGACGACGCGCTATGGGGCGCAGGCGTACGCGATGTCCGATGTTCTTGCGGAATTGGTCCGCGTTCATATGGACGGGCCAGGGCCAGTCAACACAGCCTTAAGGCGTATCGGGCACTCGGGTCGCCGATCATCTTTTGGGATCTCGGCGAAGCCCACGCCTGGGAGTTTCCCGGCATTTTCGATGCCGGCCACAAGCAAGTCCTCGCAGAACGTGAGCATGTTCTCGATGTAGATGAGCATGTCCTGCGTCAGGTCGCACGGCTTCTGGTCGTTGAGCTGCCATGTCGGCAAGGACAACTTGTTCCCGATAAGCTCGATATTTCGCACGCGCAGTCGCAGCGTTCCCGGGTGCTCCACAGCGTTCCGCATTGTGATGAGCTGGTGGAGCCAGAGGTCATGGTCCTCCTTGATGAGCTTGGTGAGGGCATGGTCGTCTCCGAATCGCTCGCCGCACCACTTGAGGACCTTGTCATACTTGGCGCCGGCGAACTCCTTGCCGAAGAAAATCTTGAATACGCCAGCGACATCGCGCAGGACGCACTTGGCGCTGTAGAGATACTGCTCCGCGTCCTGCTGCAGGTTCATGACCTGGGGAACCTCGATCACCCGGCCGCCGGCCTGCATCGACGGCCCCTCCTTCTCGAGGAGCTTGAAAATGTCATCCATGTTCTTCGCTACCCGGTGGGCGATAGCGTCGCAGGTCAGGAGACGGGGCATCACCTCCTCGTGGTACAGAACGAGGACATCCTCCTTGCGTTCCTTGGGAAGGGTGCAGAACCCCAGAAGATCGCTCGTCTGAATCGTCAAGCGCGCCACAATAGGGTTGGAACAGCCGTGGTCGGAAATTTTCTTAAGCTGAAAGCCCATGGTCTCAGGAAGGCGGCGGGTTGCTCTGCTTCATTTGGAAGGTCGTCGGGTTATTGAGCTCGGCGTGCCGCTTGACCGACTCGGCGACGTCGTCAGCGTGCAGCTCCTCGAGGCGCTGGTAGAACCAGTCGTAAAAGGTGACGACGCGCTTGTGGTAGGGCTCGACAACATCCAGGAGGTTGATGTCGTCCGAGCAAGCCGCCAGATACACCTTGGGACCCGAACGCCAGCCGTCCCACTGGCGTAGTCCCTCCAAGTCGAGGACGATGGCCCAGTCGATCTGGGTGTCCTGCTCCCCGTCCTTGAGGTTTAGCTTGAGGGTGAAGCTGCCCTGTGAGGCGCTCAGGGGCAGGCCGCGATGGAGCATGAAGTTCCGCAGATCCTGGACCAGCAGATGGTCCACGGCGCCAGAGAACTCCGCGGCGACGCGGCCATTGTATTCTTTGCAGAACTCGGGGAAGCGAACTTGCAGGTCCTTCGCCCAGCGCCGAGAGGCTTCGACCAGTGCTAATGCTGACGTCACGAAATTCTGGAAGTGGCGTAGAATCTCGCGATGCTGACGGGTGGTCTCCTCGCGCTCATGCAAGCCCGGAAAGGCGACGTAGCTCTTGAAGCTCTTGAGAGCGTCGACCAGCAGGCGGCCGTTCTCCGAGAAGTTGTAGGTGCTCGACTTGTGGAGGTCCCTGTCGCGCACATAGCGGTAGCCGGCGGATTCCTCAAATTCTTGAATGAGGCGCTGCGTGCGGTCGAACTCGGTCTCCATGATCACTTCCAGGTCAGGTAGACGCCCACGCCTGCCAAGAAGGCGCCGAATAGCCCGACGGAATTGGTGCGATAGATGTGGTTCCAACCGCTATCCGTGAGTCGGTAGAGCGGCTTAGACCTCGTTCTCAATGGAAGTCGGGGCAACTCCCCAGACTCGGAAAGAGTGCCCGTTGGAACGCCATCTTCAAGGATTTCGATCCATCCTCGCATTCGGCAGGTTTGAAGATTAGCTTGGACCTCGCCGCTGTCCGCGGGGGCATTCTCAATCACCCGAACATCTCCCGGCTGGAGGATCATCACGACTCTTTGGCGTGCGAGAGCTCGGAGCGTCCGATAGACTGAAAGTTCCCTGCGGAAATCCGTCCACAACTCGGCGGGCGTCAGCATAGTGAAAGTATATCCCATCCTCACCCGGCGGGCGAAGGCCGGCTGCTCAATCGCCGTCAGCGCGGCGCTCACCGTCGGCTAGCCGCTTAGCCCGCGCCATCCTCTCCGCGTTGATTAAGGCGGCCGCCCTGCAATGAAAACGCCCTTCGCTGAACTAGCCGAAGGGCGTATTTCGTCAAACTGGCTCCGGGTCTAGGACTCGAACCTAGAACCTTGCCGTTAACAGCGGCCTGCTCCACCATTGAGCTAACCCGGATCGAGTGAGAGTATAGCAAAGCTCGCCGCGCGATTGCATTCCGCTTTACCGTCAATTAACCGTCATGGGCTTGACGGATGGCCGCTATCCTTATATCCTCCCCCCTAATGGCTGACACGATCGACCTCCCGACCTTGCTGGCGGACGTGGTCTCGCGCGGAGGCTCCGACCTCCACCTGATCCACGGCATCCCCCCGATCGCGCGCATCGCCGGGGAGATCGGGGCGTTGCCGTATCCGGCCATGAGCTCCGAGTCGATCCTGAAGATCCTCGATCCCTACCTGCAGGACTTCCACCGCGACACCTTCAAGCGCGAGCTGCGCGTCAACTTCTCGCACACGATCGCCGACACCGGCCGCTTCCGCTTCAATCTGTACATGGCCACGGGCACCGCGGGGGCCACGATCCGCGTCATCCCGACCAAGACCTATCCGCTGTCCTCTCTCGGCCTTCCCCCCATCGTCGGCAACCTCGCGCACAAGAAGTCCGGCATCATCTTCGTCACCGGCTCGACGGGCTCCGGCAAGAGCACGACGATGGCCGCGATGCTCGAGTGGATCAACCAGACCGGCAAGCCCGGCAAGGTCATCACCATCGAGGACCCGATCGAGAGCCTGTTCAAGCCCTGCCGCTCGATCTTCGTCCAGCGCGAGGTCGGCGT
>Ga0255338_1002629_pt1 | contig 25001 bp, 23 predicted proteins | sample MeOH1_35cm_T4_19_FD_203715 | JGI IMG/M metagenome (GOLD analysis project Ga0255338, IMG submission 203715) | Sandy soil microbial communities from University of British Columbia, Vancouver, Canada - MeOH1_35cm_T4_195 | ecosystem: Engineered > Artificial ecosystem > Sand microcosm > Unclassified ...
CGCCGCGCTCGATGGCGTTGCCCAGGGCCGCGCCGGCCACGGCGCCCAGCACGCCGACCACGGCATTCTCGCGGCGGCCGCCGACGCTGGAGCCGGCAATCGCGCCGACCACGCCGCCGGTGACGGCGCCGGCGCCGCTTTGCGAGCCGTCCACGGTGACCGGGCGCACCGACAGCACGGTGGCGTCCTGCACCTGCGACATGCGCTGCGCGTCGCCGCGCTGGACCATGTCAGGGCTGGTGGTGGAACAGGCGGCCAGCGCGACGACGCTGGCGGCCAGCAGGATTTGTTTCATCATCATCATCAGGGTTCTCCTCGGGCGTACGGCAGCCCAACGGATCGGATTGTGGGGCCGTTGACCACGGCCCGTGTTCCGGCAACAAGTCTTTACAGCGCCATGACTCGGGTCATGGGGTGTTCAGGCATGCAGGCGGCTGGAGCGCGGCACGCTGGCCAGCAGGAACTCCATCTGGTCGGCCAGGATGCGGCGGCCGCGCAGAATCATGTCCTCGTGCAGGCTGGGCACATAGGGCAGGTAGAGCAGGCTCATGCGCGCCTCCTCGGGCAGGCGGCTGCCCTTGCGGCCATTGCAGCCGCGGCAGGCGGTGATGCAGTTCATCCACGAGTCGGCGCCGCCGCGCGAGGTCGGGATGATGTGCTCGCGCGTCAGGTCGTCGGCGTGGAAGCTGTGGCCGCAGTAGGCGCAGACATGGCGGTCGCGCACGAACAGCTTGGGATTGGAGAGGGCCGGCGTCTGGCGCCAGGCGCGGCTGGGCACGACCCCCCGCACCGCGATGATGGGATGCACCTCGATGCGCGATTGCAGGCCGGTACGGCGCTGCAGCCCGCCGCGCATGACATGGCAGGGGCTGCCCAGGGTCCAGGCGACGCCGTCGCTGGCATAGATCACGGCGGCTTCCTTGGTCGTGATCCAGGCTTGCGGCCGGCCGGAGACATCCAATTGAAGAACATCCACAGCATTGACCTCCAGCCCGCAGCGTACTGCATGAGCGGGTACTAACTCAAGCCCGGCGGCAGGGCTGGCGGGCGCCGTCGGCGCGAAAGCGACGCGTCAACAAGACGTCACGCCGGGCGCCCAGACTGGGCGGCTGGGCAGCAATTTCTAGGCGGCCGCCCCTAAAAATTCCCCTGCAAAAGCACTGTGACTTTCCCTTGGCTTCTGCAAAATAGAACGACCGTTCGTTTTATTATCCGGCTTCCCCCGCCTGCAGGTACCGCCACCTTGTCCGCCTTGCCCGATCCGCAGTCCAACAAGCCTTCCGCCGAGCCGGTGCGCCGCAGCGCCCGCTCGCTGCAAAAAGGCCAGCAGACCCGCGCCGCCATCCTGGAGGCGGCCCTGGGCCTGGCCTCGCACATGGGGCTGGAGGGCTTGTCCATCGGCGCCCTGGCCGATGTGATCAAGATGAGCAAGTCGGGCGTGTTCGCCCATTTCGGCTCGCGCGAGGAGCTTCAGATCGCGGTGGTGACCGAGTACCACGCCAAGTTCGAGGAAGAGGTGTTCTTCCCCGCGATCCGCCAGCCGCGCGGCCTGCCGCGCCTGCGCGCGCTCTACGAGCGCTGGGTGCGGCGCGTCTCGGTCGAGATCGACTCGGGCTGCATCTATATCAGCGGCGCGGTCGAGTTCGATGACCGGCCCGGCCCGGTGCGCGATGCGCTGGTGACCATGGTCAAGGCCTGGCATGCGGCCCTGCACAAAGCCATCCTGCTGGCCCAGGAGGCCGGTCATCTGCGCGCCGATGCCGACGTGGAACAGATCTTGTTTGAGCTGCATGGACTGATCCTGTCCCTGCACCACGATGCGCGCTTCCTGCGCCGGCCCGGCGCGGTGACGCGGGCGGGCGTGGGCTTCGAGCGCATCGTGCAGTTCTATGCCACGCCCGAAGGCCTGCGGGCCGGCGGCGCGGCGAGCAAACCCGCGGGCGCGCCCTCCAGGAAGCGCGCCCACCCCTGAATTCAAACCGAGGAGTAAGACATGCCCCAGTACAACCCGCCGCTGCGCGACATGAAGTTCGTGATGCACGAGCTGCTGAACGTGGTCGACGAGCTGAAGCTGCTGCCCAAGCACGCCGACATCGATGAGGACACCATCAATGCGGTGCTGGAAGAAGGGGGCAAGTTCGCTGCGGAAGTGATCGCCCCGATCAACCTCAGCGGCGATGCCGAGGGCTGCCAGTTGGACAAGAGCACGCACGAGGTCAAGACCCCGACCGGCTTCAAGGCCGCCTACCAGCAATATGTGGAAGGCGGCTGGCCCGCCCTGTCCTGCGATCCCGAGTACGGCGGCCAGGGCCTGCCGGTGATGCTGAACCAGGGCCTGTACGAGATGCTGAACTCGGCCAACCAGGCCTGGACCATGTACCCGGGCCTGAGCCATGGCGCCTACGAGGCCCTGCATGCCCACGGCACGCCCGAGCAGAAGAAGACCTACCTGCCCAAGCTGACCAGCGGCGAATGGACCGGCACGATGTGCCTGACCGAGCCGCATTGCGGCACCGACCTGGGCCTGCTGCGCACCAAGGCCGAGCCCCAGGCCGATGGCAGCTACAAGATCACCGGCCAGAAGATCTTCATCTCGGCCGGCGAGCACGACATGGCCGACAACATCATCCACCTGGTGCTGGCCCGCCTGCCCGACGCGCCCGAGGGCTCGAAGGGCATCTCGCTGTTCGTCGTGCCCAAGTTCCTGGTGAACGCCGACGGCTCGCTGGGCGCGCGCAACACCCTGCATTGCGGCGGCCTGGAGCACAAGATGGGCATCCACGGCAATGCCACCGCGCAGATCGTGCTGGACGGCGCTGTCGGCACCCTGGTGGGGCCGCCCAACAAGGGCCTGGCCGCGATGTTCGTGATGATGAACGCCGCCCGCCTGGGCGTGGGCAACCAGTCCCTGGGCCTGACCGAGGTGGCCTACCAGAACGCCGTGGCCTACGCCAAGGACCGCATCCAGATGCGCGCCCTCTCGGGCCCGAAGGCACCGGACAAGCCGGCCGACCCCATCATCGTGCACCCCGACGTGCGCAAGATGCTGCTGACCGCCCGCGCCTACGCCGAAGGCGGCCGCGCGCTGGCCACCTATGTCGCGCTGACCCTGGACAAGGCACTGAGCTCGGACGACGAGGACGAGCGCAAGGAAGCCGATGCCGAGGTCGCGCTGCTGACGCCCATCATCAAGGCCTTCATCACCGACAACGGCTGGATCGCCACCTCGCATTGCATGCAGGTGTTCGGCGGCCACGGCTTCATCCACGAGTGGGGCATGGAGCAGTTCGTGCGCGACGCGCGCATCAACATGATCTACGAAGGCACCAACACGATCCAGTCGCTGGACCTGCTGGGCCGCAAGATCCTGGCCAACAACGGCGCCACCCTGAAGAAGTTCGGCAAGAAGATCGCCGCCTTCGTCGAGGAAGAGGGCGTCAACGAGGCGATGCAGGAGTTCGTCAACCCGCTGGCCGACATTGGCGACAAGGTCACCAAGCTGACCACCGAGATCGGCATGAAGGCCTTCCAGAACCCCGACGAGGTGGGCGCCGCCGCGGTGGACTACCTGCGTGTCGTCGGCCACCTGACCTTCGCCTACTTCTGGGCTCGCATGGCCAAGATCGCGCTGGAGAAGAAGGACTCGGGCGATCCCTTCTACACCGCCAAGCTATCGACGGCGCGCTTCTATTTTGCGAAGCTGCTGCCCGAGACGGCGTCGCTGATTCGTAGCGCGCGCGCCGGCCTGCAGCCGCTGATGGAAATGGACGAAGCGCTGTTCTGACCCCACCGCGGGCCCGCCATCCAGGCCGGGCCCGCTTCACCACAATATCCGGGAGACATCGATCATGAAGAACCTGTTCGCCGCGGCCGTCCTCGGCCTTGTTGCCAGCCTGGCCCAGGCCCAGTCCTCGCCCGTCGGTCTGTGGAAGACCATCGACGACGATGGCAAGACCGAGAAGTCGCTGGTGCGCATCACCGAGAACGGCGGTGTGCTGACCGGCACGATCGAGAAGATCTTCGAGGCCGGCAAGCAGGACGCCAAATGCGAGAAGTGCAGCGATGATCGCAAGGACAAGCCGGTGCTGGGCCTGCAGATCATCCGCGGCGTCAAGCAGGACAACGATGACAAGCTGCACTGGGTGGGCGGCGAGATCCTGGATCCGAACAACGGCAAGACCTACAAGACCCGGCTCAAGCCGGTGGACGGCGGCAAGAAGCTGGAGATGCGGGGCTATATCGGCTTCTTCTACCGCACCCAGGTCTGGCAGCGCGTCGAGTAAGGAATGAATGAAGGTCGGCGCCTGCGGGGGGCCGGCGAGTCAATTTTTAGGAGAACTTCAGTGAGTCGATTCCAAGTTCGCAAAGTCGCCGTGCTCGGCGCTGGCGTGATGGGCGCGCAGATCGCTGCGCATCTGGTCAACGTCAAGGTGCCGGTCGTGCTGTTCGACCTGCCCGCCAAGGAAGGCGCCAAGAACGGCATCGTCAGCAAGGCCGTGGAAGGGCTCAAGAAGCTCAAGCCCGCACCGCTGGCCGTGCCGGAGAACGCCGCGCTGATCCAGCAGGCCAACTACGAGGAACACCTCGAGCTGCTGAAGGACTGCGACCTCATCATCGAGGCCATCGCCGAGCGCATGGACTGGAAGCTCGATCTCTACACCAAGATCGCGCCCTTCGTCGCGCCGCACGCCATCGTCGCGTCCAATACCTCGGGCCTGAGCATCACCAAGCTCTCCGAAGTGCTGCCCGAAGAAATCAAGCCGCGTTTCTGCGGCATCCATTTCTTCAACCCGCCGCGCTATATGTACCTGGTCGAGCTGATCAACACGCCGACCACGCGTCCGGAAGTGATCGACCAGCTGGAAAGCTTCGTCACCACCGCGGTCGGCAAGGGCGTCGTGCGCGCCAACGACACGCCCAACTTCGTCGCCAACCGCGTCGGCATCGCCGGCATGATGGCCACGATGATCGAGGCCGAGAAGTTCGGCCTGACGGTGGACGTCGTCGACGACCTGACCGGCAAGAAGCTGGGCCGCGCCTCCAGCGGCACCTTCCGCACCGCCGACGTCGTGGGCCTGGACACCATGGCCCATGTCGTCAAGACCATGCAGGACAACCTGAAGGACGATCCCTTCTACTCGACCTATGCCACGCCCAAGGTGCTGGCGGGCCTGATCGAGAAGGGCGCCCTGGGCCAGAAGACCGGCGCCGGCTTCTTCAAGAAGGTCGGCAAGGACATCCAGCGCCTGGACTTCGCCACCGGCGAGTACGTGACCGGCGGCAAGAAGGCCGACGAGATCGTCGCCCGCATGCTGAAGAAGCCCGCCGCCGACCGCATCAAGCTGCTGCGCGAGTCGAGCAACCCGCAGGCCCAGTTCCTGTGGAGCATCCTGCGCGACTCCTTCCACTACGCCGCCGTGCATCTCGACACCGTGGCCGACACCGCTCGAGAAATCGACTTCGCGATGCGCTGGGGCTTCGGCTCGCAACAAGGCCCGTTCGAGCTGTGGCAGGCCGCCGGCTGGAAGCAGGTGGCCGAGTGGATCGCCGCCGACATCGCCGAGGGCAAGACCCTGAGCAGCGCGCCCCTGCCGGCCTGGGTCACGGCCGGCCCGGTCGCCGACAACGGCGGCGTGCACAGCGCCAACGGTTCCTGGAGCGCTGCCGAGGCCAAGTTCAAGCCGCGTGCCAAGCTGCCGGTCTACGAGCGCCAGGCCTTCCCCGAGTCCCTGGTGGGCGAGGGCGCGCCCGAGCCGCTGAAGGCCGGCACCGAGGAGTTCAAGAACGAAGAGATCCGCGTCTGGAGTCTGGACGGCGAGGTGCTGATCGCCTCGATCACCGCCAAGCTGCACCTGATCAGCCCGACCGTGACCGAGGGCCTCCTGAAGGCCGTCGAGATCGCCGAGGCCAAGTACAAGGGCCTGGTGATCTGGAGCCCGGACGACGTGTTCTCCGCCGGCGCCAACCTGGAAGCGCTGATGCCGGTCTTCATGACCAAGGGCGCCAAGGGCATCGCCCCGGAAGAGAAGAAGCTGCAGGACATGATGCTGCGCATCCGCTACGCCAATGTGCCGGTGGTCGCCGCGATGCGCGGCCTGGCCCTGGGTGGTGGCGCCGAGCTGGCCGTGCATTGCGCGCGCCGCGTCGCGCACATGGAGAGCTATGTGGGCCTGGTCGAAGTCGGTGTGGGCCTGATCCCCGGCGGCGGCGGCCTGACCTATATCGCGCGCCGCGCCGCCGAGATGGCCGCCGCCGGCAATGCCAATGCCGACATCTTCGCCTTCCTGAAGGACGGCTTCACGACCGCCGCCACCGCCAAGGTCGCGACCTCGGCGCTGGAAGCGAAGAAGAACGGCTTCCTGCTGGACAGCGACATCGTCGTGCCCAACAAGGACGAGCTGCTGTTCGTCGCCTCGGCCCAGGTCAAGGCCATGGCCGACTCCGGCTACCGCGCCCCGCTGAAGGCCCTGTTCCCGGTGGCTGGCCGTTCGGGCATCGCCACCATCAAGGGCCAGCTGGCCAATATGCGCGACGGCGGCTTCATCAGCGCCCACGACTACCACCTGGCGGCGCTGATTGCCGACGTGGTCTGCGGCGGCGAAGTGGAAGCCGGCTCGCTGGTGGACGAGGAATACCTGATGTCGCTGGAGCGCAAGCACTTCTGCAGCCTGCTGGAGCACCCGAAGACTCAAGAGCGAATCATGGGCATGCTGCAGACCGGCAAGCCCGTGCGCAACTAAGGATTACCGATCATGAGCAAGCAAGTTCAAGAAGCCTATATCTGCGCCGCCACCCGCCTGCCGATCGGCAAGTCGGGCCGGGGCTATTACAAGAACACCCGCCCTGACGAGATGCTCGCCCGCGCCATCCAGGCCGCGCTGGCCCAGGTGCCGGGTCTTGACCCCAAGGCGATCGAGGACGCCATCATCGGCTGCTCCTTCCCCGAGGGCGAGCAGGGCATGAACATCGCCCGCGTCTCTGCCGTGCTGTCGGGCCTGCCGAACACGGTCGGCGGCGTGACGGTCAACCGCTACTGCGCCTCGGGCATCACCGCCCTGGCGATGGCGGCCGACCGCATCCGCGTCGGCGAGGCCGAGGTGATGATCGCCGGCGGCGTCGAATCGATGTCCATGGTGCCGATGGGGGGCAACAAGCCCAGCCTGCCGCCTGCCATCTTCGAGCGCGACGAGAACATCGGCCTGGCCTATGGCATGGGCCTGACCGCCGAGAAGGTGGCCGCGCAGTGGAAGGTCAGCCGCGAGGCGCAGGACGAGTTCTCCCTGGAATCGCACCGCCGCGCGCTGGCCGCCATCGAGGCCGGCCACTTCAAGGCCGAGATGACGCCCTTCGAAATCCTGGAGCGCTCGCCCAATCTGGCCGACGGCTCGGTCAATATCAAGAAGCGCATCGTCGACACCGACGAAGGCCCGCGCAAGGACACCTCGCTTGAGGGCCTGGCCAAGCTCAAGCCGGTGTTCGCCGCCAAGGGCAGCGTCACGGCCGGCAACAGCTCGCAGACCTCGGACGGCGCCGGCGCCCTGATCGTCGCCTCCGAGGCTGCGGTCAAGCGCTTCGGCCTGACCCCGCTGGCCCGCTTCGTCTCCTTCGCGGTGCGCGGCGTGCCGCCCGAGATCATGGGCATCGGCCCGATCGAGGCGATCCCCGCCGCCCTGAAGCTGGCCGGCATCTCGGCCCAGGACCTGGGCTGGGTGGAGCTGAACGAGGCCTTCGCCGCCCAGTCGCTGGCCGTGCTGAACGACCTGGACAGCAAGGGCATCGTGCTGGACCGCACGAAGGTGAACCCCAACGGCGGCGCGATCGCCCTGGGCCACCCGCTGGGCGCCACCGGCGCGATCCGCGCGGCCTCGGTGATCCACGGCCTGCGCCGCACCGGTGCCAAGTACGGCATGGTGACCATGTGCGTGGGCGCCGGCCAGGGCGCCGCCGGCATCATCGAGCGCCTGTAAGCGCTCGACGGCGAGCGCGGCCCCGGCCGCGCTCTTTGCTTTTGAGGAGCTCCGCATGATCAGCTTCGCGGCGACCGACGGTTTCGAACTGAAGGGCCATCTCTACGGCGACGCGGCCACGGCCAAGGCCGGCCTGCTGATCGCGCCGGCGATGGGCGTGGAGCAGCGCTATTACGCCGACTTCGCGCGCTGGATGGCGACGCAGGGCTGGCTGGTCATGAGCTTCGACTACCGCGGCATGGGCGCCTCGCGCCCGGCCACGCTGCGGCACTCGCTGAAGGGCCTGGACGCGGACATCCGCACCTGGGCCGAGCGCGACGCCGCGGCCGCGCTGGACGAGCTGGCGCGCCGGCTCGGCAGCGAATGCACGCCCATCCACTGGCTGGGCCACAGTCTGGGCGGCCAGATCCTGGGCCTGCTGCCGAACCGCGAGCGCGTCAGCCGCGCGATCACGGTGGGCACCGGCAGCGGCTACTGGCGCGAGAACGCGGCCGGGCTCAAGCGCTATGTCTGGTGGCTCTGGTACGTCGTGGTGCCGCTCGCCCTGCCGCTGTTCGGCTATTTCCCGGGCCGCCGGCTGCGCAAGGTGGGCGACCTGCCGCGCGGCGTGATGGCGCAGTGGCGGCGCTGGTGCCTCGATCCCGGCTACATGATGGGCGAGGGCGGCGAGGGCCTGCGCGCGCAGTACGCGGCGCTCTCCACGCCGATGCTGTCGCTGGCCTTCACCGACGACGAGTTCATGTCCCGTCGCAACACCGAGTCCTTGCACGGCTTTTATGCCGGCGCCCGGCCCGAACTGCGCCGCATCGCGCCCCAGGATGTCGGCGCGCGCCGCATCGGCCATTTCGGCTTCTTCCGCAAGCACTTCGAGGCCAGCCTGTGGCCGCAGGTGCCGGCCTGGCTGTCATGAAGCGCCGTCAGCTGCTGCTGGCTTCGGCCGCGCCGCTGCTGCTGAGCGGCTGCGAGGGCGAACTCTCGCCCGGTTTTTCCAACTGGCAGCAGGCGCGCGAATCGGTGCTGGAGCTGATGTTCCGCCAGTACCACCTGGCGCATGAGCGCTGGAGCCTGGCGCAGATGCTGCAGCATCTGGCGCAGAGCATCGAGTTCTCGATCCAGGGCTACCCCGAGTCCAGGAGCGCGCTGTTCCAGCACACGCTGGGCAAGGCCGCCTTCACGGTGTTCGACGCGCGCGGCAAGATGAGCCACGACCTCGCCGAGCCCATTCCCGGCGCGCCGGCGCTCGATCCGCAGCGCAGCCTGAAGGCCTCGGTACAGCGCCTGCTCGATGCGATGGAGGCCTTCAGCACCTACAAGGGCGTTTTGCAGCCGCATTTCGCCTACGGCGCGCTGAGCCGCGACGAATACCGGCGTGCCCATCTGATGCATCTGGCCAACCACTGGACCCAGGTACAGGCCTTGACGGCCACGGCCTGAGCCGCAGAACCGCAGGACAATCACAGCCCATCCCAAGGAGACCCCCGACATGACCATCAAGACCGCCATCGTCAACGGCGTGGCCGGCATCGAGATTGCCCGCCCCGAGAAGAAGAACGCGCTGACCTCGGACATGTACCAGCAGATGGCCGACGCCATCAATGCCGCTGCCGCTGCGGCCGAGGTGCGCGCCGTGCTGATCTACGGCCAGCCCGGCATCTTCACCTCGGGCAACGATCTGGAGGACTTCATGGCCCGCCCGCGCAGCGGCGAGGACGCACCGGTGTTCCAGTTCATGCGCGCCCTGCTTGGCTGCGACAAGCCGGTGATCGCCGCCGTCACCGGCGCCGCCATCGGCATCGGCACGACCATGCTGCTGCACTGCGACTTTGTCTACGTCGCCGACGACGCCCGCCTGGCCATGCCCTTCGTCGGCCTGGGCCTGGTGCCGGAGTTCTCGTCCAGCCTGCTGCTGCCCCAGCTGATGGGCCAGCGCCGCGCCGCCGAGAAGCTGCTGCTGGGCGACCCCTTCACGGCCGAGCAGGCGGTGGAATGCGGCATCGCCAATGCCGTGCTGCCGGCCGCCGAGGTGGTGAACCACGCGCGCCGCGTGGCCGAGCGCTTCAACAAGCTGGCGCCCAGCGCGGTGCGCGAGAGCAAGCGCCTGATGCGCGCGCCGCAACGCGAGGCCGTGCTGGCCACGATCAAGACCGAGGGCGAGATCTTCGGCGCGCGCCTGCGCAGCCCCGAGGCCATGGAAGCCTTCCAGGCCTTCTTCCAGAAGCGCCAGCCGGACTTCAGCAAGTTCGAATGAGCGCTGCCCGACGATGGTGATGCTGCAGGCCGCCAAGATCGCGCTGGCCCCGCTGCTGCTGTGGCAGGGCGCGCGGGTGCGGCGGCAGGCGCTGCGCCTGCCCGAGCCCGAGGGGCCGCGGGCGGGCGTGGCCGGCGAGGGCGCGCTGGCGCTGCGGCTGCTGATCGTCGGCGACTCCTCCGGCGTGGGGGTCGGCGCGGCCAGCCAGGACGAGGCGCTGGCGGGGCAGTTGAGCCGCGCGCTGGCGCAGCGCCTGTCGGGCATGGTGCGCTGGCAGGTGCTGGCGCGCACCGGGCACACGACGGCCGACGCGCTGGAGCAGCTGCGCGTCAGCGAGATCCTTCCGGCCGATGTCGTGGTGACGGCCCTGGGCGTCAACGATGTCACCGGCCAGGCCTCGGCGGCGCGCTGGCTGCAGCAGCTGGAACAGATCCACGCCCTGGTGCAGCAGCGCGCCGGGGCGCGCTACACCCTGCACAGCGCCGTGCCGCCGATGCACAGCTTCCCGCTGCTGCCCCAGCCGCTGCGCTGGCTGATGGGGGCCCAGGCCCTGCGCCTGAACCGGGCCCTGGCGCGCGCCGTGCTGGGGCATCCGCAGCGCGGGCTGCAGGCCCTGCCGCCCCATCTGCACGGCCGCCAGGCCCAGCGTCTGATGGCGGCCGACGGCTTCCACCCCAACCCGGCCGGCTATGCACTGTGGGCCGAGACCCTGGCCGAGCGGCTGGCGCGCGAGTGGGGGCGCCTCGATCAAATCACATTGAGTTCCAGATAGGGCCGGTTCGCGGCGAGGCGCTCCGGCGACAGCGGGCTCAGGTCCAGGCTGCGGAAGGCGCCGTGCGCGATCAGCTCGGCCACGCCGCGGCCGATGCCCGGCGCATGCTGCAGGCCATGGCCGGAGAAGCCGCAGGCCATCAGCAGATTGGGGCAGGCCGCCAGGGCGCCGACCAGGCCGTTGTGGTCGAAGCTGTTCATCTCGTAGTAGCCGGCCCAGGAGCGCTGCTGGCGCAGGCTCTCGAAGCCCGGCACGCGCGCGGCCAGCGCCGGCCAGAGCTGCTCCTCGAACAGACCGGCCTCCGGGTCCAGCGGCAGCCCGTCCGCATCCTCGCCCAGCGGCGGGCCGCCGCAGATGAACTGGCCCGCACCCTCGGGGCGGAACCACAGGCCCGAGGGGTCGATCACCAGCGGGCAGCCGGCGGCAGGCTCGGGGCTGTGGAAGGCATAGACGCTGCGGCGCTTGCCGCTGACGGGAATGTTCAGGCCGGCGCTGGCGGCCAGGGCGCCGGACCAGGCGCCGCAGGCCAGCACATAGACGTCGGCCTGCAGCAGCTGGCCCTGGCGGGTCTGCACGCCGCTCAGGGCGCCGCCGGCATCGCGCCGCAGCGCCAGGGCCTCGTCGACCAGGTAGCGGGCGCCATGTGCCTGGGCCTGCCGCTTGAAGTGCTGCAGCAGGCCCCAGCCGTCGAACCAGCCCTCGCCGCTGCGCCCCCAGCTGCCCAGGGCCAGGTCTTGCGTGGCCAGCCAGGGCCAGCGCGCCCGCAGGGCGGCGGGCGTCAGCAGCTCGATGTCGGCGCCATGCGCCGTCTGCAAGGCCTGCAGAGCAGCCAGGCGCTCGGCGCCGGCCGGCGTGGCCAGGTAGAGATAGCCCTGTTCGACCAGGCCGGCCTCGGCCGCCTGGCCGCGCAGCAGCTCCAGCCCGTATTGCGAGAGGGCGATGTTCAGCGGCGTCGAGAACTGCTGGCGTATCGAGGCTGCAGAGCGCGCCGAGGAGGCGAGGGCGTAGCCCGGGTCGCGTTCCAGCACGCTGAGGCTGAAGCCCGGCAGCGCGGCCAGATGTGCGGCGACCGCACTGCCGATCGCGCCGCCGCCGATGACCAGGACCGACTTCAAACCGTTCAGGCCAGTCCGGCGAAGGGCCGCGGCTTGCCCTCGCGGTCGATCGCCACATAGGTCAGATTGGCATCGGTGACCTTGACCACATGCGGGTTGGCCGGGTCGCGCTCGGCCACCACCTCCACGTGGACCGTGATCGAGGTGCGGCCGATCCGCGTCACCTGGGCATAGAAGCTCAGCAGATCGCCGACCGACACCGGCTGCTTGAAGATGAACTCGTTGACGGCCACGGTGGCGACGCGACCGCGCGAGATGCGCGCCGGCAGCACCGAGCCGGCCAGGTCGACCTGGGCCATGATCCAGCCCCCGAAGATGTCGCCGTTGGCATTGGCGTCGGCCGGCATGGGCATGACGCGCAGGACCAGCTCGCGGGGTTGGGCGGGCGTGTGGCTCGCGGACGACTCGGCATTCATAAGGTACTTCCAATCATCGGGGATAGTGTCGAAGCGCCATTGTCGGGCAAGGGCTCGGCATCGGTCCCCGGATGGGTATCAGGGCTGCAGATGTCGTGCGAGGAAGCGCTCAACCCTTGACCAGAAATCGATGCGGTTCTTGGGCCGACTCCAGCCATGCCCCTCGTCGTCGTAGACGATCCACTCGGGCGGATGGCCCGCCTTGATCAGGGCTTCGCGCATGGCCTCCCCATGGACGATAGGGACGCGCATGTCGCGCGCACCGTAGGCCAACAGGACCGGTTTCTTGATCCTGGCTGCCTGTTCCAGCGGTGCGTTGGCCGCCAGCATGGCGGCGTCGCGCTGCGGGTCGCCGATCATCTCCGGCAATGAGTACAGTTTGGAGTCCCGGCCGATATCCGACCAATGGACATCGAACATGTAGCGGGGGTGGGTCACGCCGACCCAGGCGACGCCGCAGCGATACAGCTCTCCGTGCTTGGCCAGGCCCATCAGGGTGGCATAGCCCCCATAGCTTGCGCCGGCGATGCAAGCGCGTTTCGGATCGGCCCAGCCCTGGCCGACGGCAAACTTCAGGGCATCCGCCACGTCGTCCTGCATCGCCTGGCCCCACTGCCGCCAGCCCGCCTTGAACAGGGTCTGGCCGTAGCCTTCGCTGCCACGGAATTCGGGCTCGATCACCAGATAACCGCGCGAGGCGAGGAATTGGGCATCGGCATCCCACTCCAGTTCGCGGCCGCGTGCCCAGGGGCCGCCGTGGACCAGCACGATGGCGGGCAGGGCGTCCTTCTCCGTCGTTCCGGCCGGCCGGGTGATCCAGATCGGCAGTTCCAGACCGTCACGCGCCTGGGTGCGCAGCAGCGTGGTGGAGCCCATTTGCTCGGCCTTGATGGTGGGCCGCGCCTTGCCAAAGCGCTCCCATTGATTGGCCTTGGGGCGGTAGAGGAGGTACTCGCTGGGCTGCCGATCGGAATAGGAGTTGACGAGGATGGCGTCGAGGCTGCCGCAGTCGCCACAAGAGAGCCGGTTGATGCGACCCGGCAGCGCGGCGTCGACACGGGCCTGGATCGCGCGCATCTCGGGCGCCTGCCAGATCGACTGCACGCCGTCGGTGAGGACGTGATAGCCCAGGGTGCGGCCCTCGGGGTCCCGGGTGCGGGTCAGGGTGGCGTCAAAACCCGGGGTGCTGACGATGGCCTGCTCGCCGACCGCCAGGGTGGCGAAATTGAACTCGCGCAGCTCGTCGAAGCCGCTTTGCTCGTTGACCGCGTACACGAGCAGACGGTCCTGCTCGTCGACGAAGGCGGGCGTGAACTTCTGCTTGTGGGCCGGGAAGCGGCCGATCTCGCGCCAGTTGCCGTTCTTCTGGAGATCGGCCCAGTAGTACAGCACATCGCCATCCTGCCGGGCCATGGCGACGCGCGCCCGGCCCTGGGCATCGAACCACCAGTGCTGAACACGGCGATGCGGCGGACCGTCTCGCAGCAGCACCTTGCGCGAGCCGTCGCTCACGTCGACCTCGTAGGGCGTGACGTGGTCGAGATCCCAGTTGCTGTTGTCGTAGTAGTACTCGCCGACGATGATCTTGCTGCTGCCGGGCGCGGCGCGGCCCAGCATGTCGTTGTTGGCCTCCAGCGGGCCGTTGCCGCGGGCCGGGAAATCCGTTTCCCACTCGCGCTTGATCAGCAGGCGCAGGCTCTTGCCATCGCGCTTGACCGAAAGCAGGCCACGTCCCTTGGACTTGCCGCTCTGGTCTTCATGATCGCTGACGCTGAAGACCAGCCAGTCGTCGTTGACCCAGCTGAAGGAGGCCACATCGAAGCGCTCGAAGAAGGCGATCGTCTGCGGCGGCTCGTTGGCCTGCAGGTTCATCACGATCAGCCGCTTGCGGGTGCCGGGCTGAGCGGCGATCGCCGCCATCCATTGTCCCGACGGCGATAGTCCTACACTGCCGATGGCGCTGGTTCCGAAGAAGGCTTCGATCGGCGGCTTTTCCGTCTCGGCCCAGGCCGGCAGGGCGAGCGCCAGTAGCATGGCGCAGCTCGCGATCCTTCGCGCCAGTGACGCAGTTTTCCTATTCGGCATTTTTCCTCCCTATGTTTTGTGAGCGGATTATTGGGAATCCCCGCTTCTTGCAAACTCGGGAGTCGCCCTAGATGAGCACGCGAGACGACAGTCCTCTCGGGTGCGAAGGGCGCACTCATTCATCCCCACATGCGTACCTCATCCCCCATCGCCGCGCCCCCTGATATGCGCGGCGTCGGCCGGTCCGACTGGCAGACCGTGAAGAAGCTCTTGCCCTATCTTTGGCGCTATCGCTGGCGGGTCGGGCTGGCGCTGGCCTTCATGGTCGGGGCCAAGCTCAGCAATGTGGGCGTGCCCCTGCTGCTGAAGTCCCTGGTGGACAGCCTGAGTCCCAAGCTGAACATCGGGCCGGGCGATCCGCGGGCCCTGCTGGTCGTGCCGCTGGGGCTGCTGCTGGCCTATGGCGGCCTGCGCCTGACCACCTCGCTGTTCACCGAGGCGCGCGAGCTGATCTTTGCCAAGGCCACCGAGGGGACGGCGCGCTCGATCTCGCTGCAGGTGTTCCGCCATCTGCACGACCTGAGCCTGCGCTTCCATCTGGAGCGCCAGACCGGCGGCATGACGCGCGACATCGAGCGCGGCACCCGGGCGGTGCATTCGCTGATCTCCTACTCGCTCTACAGCATCGTGCCGACCCTGATCGAGGTGGCCCTGGTGCTGAGCCTGCTGGCGCTCAAGTTCGACGCCTGGTTCGCCTGGATCACGCTCGCGGCGCTGGCCTTCTACATCGGCTTCACCGTGCTGGTGACCGAATGGCGCACCAAGTTCAGGAAGACCCTCAACGAGCTGGACTCGGTGGCCCACAGCAAGGCCATCGACTCGCTGCTGAACTACGAGACGGTCAAGTATTTCAACAACGAGGATTTCGAGGCGCGCCGCTACGACGAGAGCCTGGAGAAGCTGCGCCGCGCGCAGCTGAAGTCCCAGTCCACGCTGTCCCTGCTCAACAGCGGCCAGCAGCTCATCATCGCGGTGGCGCTGGTGGCCATGCTGTGGCGCGCGACCCAGGGCGTGGTGGCGGGGCGGATGAGCCTGGGCGATCTGGTGATGGTCAATGCCTTCATGATCCAGCTCTACATCCCGCTGAACTTCCTGGGCGTGATCTACCGCGAGATCAAGCAGGCGCTGACCGATCTGGACAAGATGTTCACCCTGCTGGAGCGCGAGCGCGAGGTGGCGGACGCGCCGGGCGCGCCGGCCCTGCGGGTGCAGGGGGCGGCCGTGCGCTTCGAGGATGTCAGCTTCGCCTACGAGCCGGCCCGGCCCATCCTGAAGTCGCTCAGCTTCGAGATCCCGGCCGGCAAGAAGGTGGCGGTGGTAGGTCCCAGCGGCTCGGGCAAGAGCACGCTGGCGCGCCTGCTCTACCGTTTCTACGATGTCGACGCCGGCCGCATCACCCTGGACGGCCAGGACGTGCGCAGCGTCACGCAGGCCTCGCTGCGCCGGGCCATCGGCATCGTGCCCCAGGACACGGTGCTGTTCAACGACACGGTGGCCTACAACATCGCCTATGGCCGGCCCGGCGCCACCCCCGCGGAGGTGGAGGCGGCGGCACGCGCGGCCCATATTCACGACTTCATCGCCGCCACGCCCAAGGGCTACGACACCATGGTGGGCGAGCGCGGGCTCAAGCTCAGCGGCGGCGAGAAGCAGCGCGTGGCGATCGCGCGCACCCTCCTGAAGGATCCGCCGCTGCTGATCTTCGACGAGGCCACCTCGGCGCTCGATTCACGCAACGAGCGCGCCATCCAGGCCGAGCTGGAGGCGGTGGGGCGCAACAAGACCGTGCTGGTGATCGCGCACCGGCTCTCCACGGTGGTCGATGCGCACGAGATCCTCGTGATGGAGCAGGGCCGCATCATCGAGCGCGGCCATCATGCGGACCTGCTGGCGCAGGGCGGGCGCTATGCGCAGATGTGGCAGCTGCAGCAATCCGGCGCGGCGCTGGACGCACCGGCCTGAACGCGCTGCGGTATGCAGGGGACGCGGCTCAGGCCGGCTTGCGGCGCCGCACGCCCCAGGCGGCCGCGCCGAAACCGGCCAGCGCCAGGGCCATGCTGCCGGGTTCGGGCAGGCGGCCGGGCGGCGGGGTGGTGCTGCCGAGCTCGAGGTCGTCGAAATACATCAGGCCGTTGCCGCCGGTGATCAGCACGGAATAGGCGCGGCCGCTGAAGCTGCCACCCTGAGTGCCCCATTTGCACAGGGTCTGCGGGTCGCAGCCGGTCTGGTCGATGTTGTCCAGGTTGAAGCTGGCCAGCAGGGCGTTCTGCGCGTCGAACAGCTGGATGCTGCCCGAGGTTTCGTTGGTGATGTAGCTCAGGTTGAAGGAGGACTCGAAACCGCCGGCGACATTGACCAGGAAGCTGGCCGTGCCCTGCGTCTCGCCGCGCGGATCGGTGAACAGGCCCATCGCGGTGTCGGGGCTGGGCGTGTTGACGAAGGGGCCGAGGCCGCCGGCGCTGCGCGACACCAGGCCCCAGGCGTTGTCGCCGAAGGTGATGCCGTAGGCGGCCTTGTAGAAATCGCCGACCCGCACCAGATTGCCCACGCCCTCGAAATCGAGCACCGGACCCGCGAATGCTGCCGTGCCGCCAGCCAGCATGAGGGCCGCCACTGTTTTGATGAGCCTCATTGGGTGCTCCTCCGCAAGATTGAGTATTGGACTTGGACGCCAGACTTCGACGAGTACGCGGCCGACTGTACTCAAGCGCTGTTACATCCAGAGGGCGGCGCCCCCCTCCATCCAGGGGGTGGATACCGTGAACATGGGGTGGTCAGGGCCCTCGGAGGCGGGCAGCTACACTGCCCGGGTGGAAACCAAATGGCTTGAAGATTTCGTCAGCCTGGCCGAGACGCGCAGCTTTTCGCGCTCCGCCCAGCTCCGACATGTGACCCAGCCGGCGTTCTCGCGCCGCATCCAGGCGCTGGAGGCCTGGGCCGGGGTGGACCTGGTGGATCGCTCCTCCTATCCCACCCGCCTGACCGCGGCCGGCGAGACTCTGCTGGGCCAGGCCGTCGAGGTGCTGGGCAGCCTGCAGGCCACCCGCAATATGCTGCGCAGCCACCAGGCGGCGGGGCAGGACATGATCGAGTTCGCGGTGCCGCATTCGCTGGCCTTCAGCTTCTTCCCGCATTGGCTGATGGACCTGCGCCAGCGCTTCGGCGCGGTCAAGAGCCGGCTGATCGCGCTGAACGTGCACGACGCCATGCTGCAGCTCAGCGAGGGCAACTGCGATCTGCTGGTGGTCTACCATCATCCCAGCCAGCCCCTGCAACTGGACCCCGAGCGCTACGAGATGGCCTCGCTTGGCCACGAGACCCTGGCCGCCTATGCCAAGGCCGACGCGCAGGGCCGGCCGCTGTTCAGCCTGCCCGGCCATCCGGGCCAGAAGATCCCCTTCCTCAGCTATGCCTCGGGCGCCTATCTGGGGCGCCTGGTCGAGCTGGTGGTGAAGGACTCGCCGACGGCCCTGAACCTGGACGCCATCTACGAGACCGACATGGCCGAGGGTCTGAAAGCCATGGCGCTGGAAGGCCATGGCCTGGCCTTTCTGCCGGCCAGCTCGGTGAAGAAGGAACTGAAGTCCAAGCGCCTGGTGCAGGCCGCGCCGGCCGGCGCCTACGAGCTGAGCATGGAGCTGCGCATCTACCGCGAGCGCCCCGAAGTAGCGCGTCGCAGCAAGCCGGCAGCGCTCGCGCTGTGGGATTTCCTCACCCAGGCTGGCGGATAATTCAGGAAAACCCTGACATGCCGGTGCTGCATGGCGGCGCCCGGATTCGGCATTGGGCGATAGGCGCCCGGACCGCTAGAGTGCGGCGCTTGTTTGCGGCGGCGTCCTGCCGATGGCTTGGATCTTGCGTGATGTCGCACCGGGTCGGGCTTATATGCGTGAAACTCCGTATTCGGCGCGTTGCCGGACCATGGTCTGCTTCCCGCTTTCACATACTGATACTGAACAAGAGGTTTCTATGAAGAAGACGTTGCTTGTGATGGCTGTCGCTGCCGCCGCCGGTTTCTCGGGCCTGGCCCAGGCCGATGTGCTGAAGAAGATCAAGGACAGCGGTTCGGTCACCATGGGCGTGCGCGAGTCCTCGGGCGCTCTGTCCTACACGCTGGGCGATGGCAAGTACGTGGGCTACCACGTCGAGATCTGCCAGAAGGTGCTGGCCGACATCCAGAAGCATCTGGGCCTGGCCAAGCTGGACATCAAGTATCAGCCGGTGACCTCGCAGAACCGCATCCCGCTGGTGCAGAACGGCACCGTGGACATTGAATGCGGCTCCACCACCAACAACCTGGCGCGCCAGAAGGATGTGGCCTTTGCCGTCACCACCTTCGTCGAGGAAGTGCGCATTGCCGTCAAGGCCAATTCGGGCATCAACTCGATCGCCCAGCTCAACGGCAAGAACGTCGCCACCACCACGGGCACGACCTCGGTCCAGACCCTGCGCAAGCATGAGCGCGCCACCGGCGTGGACTTCAAGGAAGTGTTCGGCAAGGACCACGCCGACAGCTTCCTGCTGCTGGAATCGGGCCGCGCCGATGCCTTCGTGATGGACGGCGCCATCCTGGCCGGCAATATCGCCAAGGCCAAGAACCCGGCCGAGTTCAAGCTGGTCGGCGAAGTGCTGTCCACCGAGCCCATCGCCATCATGATCCCCAAGGACGACCCCGCCTTCAAGAAGGCCGTGGACGACAGCATCAAGGCCATGATGAAGTCCGGGGAGATCGCCAAGCTGTGGAACAAGTGGTTCGAGCAGCCCATCCCGCCGGCCAACACCAAGGTCGGCATGGCGCCTAACGAGAACACCAAGGCGGCCTGGGCCAACCCGAACGACAAGCCGATGGAAGACTACGCGAAGAAGTAAGACTCATGGTCCCGTGCGCCGGGGTCGCCGCATCGTGCAGATGGGCGGCGTCGGCGGCGGCTGACCAGCAGGCTGTTGGCCAACAACGGCCGGAGAGCGGGTGCTGAGGCACCCGCTTTGTACAAGAGGAGAGTGCAGTGGCGAATTGGGATTGGCAGGTGTTCTGCAAGAACACCATCGATGGGGAGGTGGTGCCGCGCTGCTTTGGCAGCGGCGGCGACATCACCTACCTGGACTGGATGTTGTCGGCCTGGGGCTGGACCCTCAGCGTGGCCCTGCTGGCCCTGGTGGTGGCCCTGCTGGTCGGCGCGCTGATGGGCATCCTGCGCACCACGCCCAGCAAGGCGCTGGTGGCGATCGGCAATGTCTGGACCGAGCTGTTCCGCAACATCCCGCTGCTGGTCCAGGTCTTCCTCTGGTACCACGTGCTGCCCTCGATCTTCACCTCGCTGCGCGCCGTGCCCAGCTTCATCCTGGTGGTGTTCGCGCTGGGCTTCTTCACCTCGGCGCGCATCGCCGAGCAGGTCAAGGCCGGCATCCAGAGCCTGCCCAAGGGCCAGCGCTACGCGGGCCTGGCGATGGGCTTCACCCTGCCGCAGACCTACCGCTACGTGCTGCTGCCGATGGCCTTTCGTATCGTCATCCCGCCGCTCACCAGCGAGAGCATGAACATCATCAAGAACTCCTCGGTGGCCTTTGCCGTCTCGATCGCCGAGCTGACCATGTTCGCGATGCAGGCTCAGGAGGAAACCTCGCGCGGCGTCGAGGTCTATCTGGCCGTCACGGGCCTGTACTTCGTCTCCGCCTTCGTCATCAACCGCATCGCCCTGTTCATCGAACAGCGCCTGCAGGTGCCCGGCATGATCGGAGGCGGCAAATGAATTTGGATTTCAGCTTCCTGAACTGGGGCGTCGCCTCCAGCTTCATCGCCAAGGGCCTGATCTTCAGCGTCCAGCTGACCCTGATCGCGATGCTGGGCGGCATCGCGATCGGCACCCTGCTGGCGCTGATGCGCCTGTCGGGCAAGAAGTGGCTGGTCATGCCGGCGGCCTTCTATGTGAACACCTTGCGCTCCATCCCGCTGGTGATGGTGATCCTGTGGTTCTTCCTGCTGATCCCGCTGCTGATCGGCCGCCCGATGGGCGCCGAGCTCTCGGCCATCATCACCTTCACGGTGTTCGAGGCAGCCTACTATTCGGAGATCATGCGCGCGGGCATCCAGAGCGTGCCCAAGGGCCAGGTCTATGCGGGCTACGCCATGGGCATGAGCTACAGCCAGACCATGAAGCTCGTCGTGCTGCCCCAGGCCTTCCGCAACATGCTGCCGGTGCTGCTGACCCAGACCATCATCCTGTTCCAGGACACCTCCCTGGTCTATGCGATCGGCGCCTATGACCTGCTGAAGGGCTTCGAGGTGGCGGGCAAGAACTTCAACCGCCCGGTGGAGACCTATCTGGTCGCCGCCGTCGTCTACTTCGTGATCTGCTTCAGCCTGTCGATGCTGGTGCGCCGGCTGCAGAAGAAGATCGCCATCATTCGCTGAGGGCTAGAGCCATGATCGAAATCAAGAACGTCTCCAAGTGGTATGGCCCTTTCCAGGTGCTGACCGATTGCTCGACCAGCATCGCCAAGGGCGATGTGGTGGTGGTCTGCGGCCCCTCGGGCTCGGGCAAGTCCACCCTGATCAAGACCGTCAATGCGCTGGAGCCCTTCCAGAAGGGCGACATCATCGTGGACGGCATCTCGATCGCCAACCCCAAGACCGATCTGCCCCGGCTGCGTTCGCGCGTGGGCATGGTGTTCCAGCATTTCGAGCTGTTCCCGCACCTCTCGGTGACCGAGAACCTGACCATTGCCCAGGTCAAGGTGCTGGGCCGGACGCTGGACGATGCCAAGGCCCGCGGCCTGAAGATGCTGGACCGCGTCGGCCTGATGGCGCACAAGGACAAGTTCCCCGGCCAGCTCTCCGGCGGCCAGCAGCAGCGCGTGGCGATCGCGCGCGCGCTGTCGATGGACCCCATCGTGATGCTGTTCGACGAGCCCACCTCGGCACTGGACCCCGAGATGGTCGGCGAGGTGCTGGACGTGATGGTGCAGCTGGCCCAGGAGGGCATGACCATGATGTGCGTGACCCACGAGATGGGCTTCGCCAAGAAGGTCAGCGACCGCGTGATCTTCATGGACGCCGGCAAGATCGTCGAGGACTGCACGAAGGAAGACTTCTTCGGCAAGCCCGAGCAGCGCTCGGCCCGTGCCAAGGACTTCCTGGCCAAGATCCTGCAGCACTGAGCCGCGAAGTTCTCCGCGCCGCGCGGCCGCATCGTCGGCCGCCAATCGCCCAAGGCCCAGCCGGCATAGCCGGTCTGGGCCTTTGCTTTGCCACACTGTAGGGATGAACGGCTTTCTGCACATGCCCACCCTGATGCTGGTGCTGCCGCTGGGCTATGCGCTGCTGGCGCTGGAGCTCAGCCTGGCGCAGCGCCGCCTGGTCGCCGCCGAGGCGCTGCGGCGCTGGACCTGGAGCAGCTGGCTGATGGTGGCGGGGCATCTGCTGCTGGCCGCGCGCATCGTCGTGCCGGAGCTGCTCTCGGTGGTGAGCGGCAATGCGCTGCTGCTGCTGGCCGTGCTGTGCATGGCCGATGCGGTGAGCCGCTTCGTCGCCGACCATCCCCTGCCGCGCTGGCTCTGGTGGGCCTATGCCCTGAGCCTGCCGGGCTGGCTGGGCTTTGCCGCGCTGCCGGCGCCGCAGCGCGTCGGCCTGGCCTCGCTGCTGCTGGGACTGCCGCCGCTGTGGATGCTGGCGCTGATCTGGCGCCATCGCCGCGGCCTGGAGCCGGCGATGCGCGTCGTCGCCGCGACCTTGGTGCTGATGGCGCTGGCGCTGGGCGCGCGCGGCGTCGATGCGCTGCAGCATCCCGCCGACTACGCCAACCCGATGCTGGCCAGCGGCCTGCAGGGCGCGGTGATGCTGGCCAGCTTCCTGACCATGCTGGGCACCGGCTTCGGCTTCGTGCTGGCCTGTTCGGAGCGCGCCACGCGACGCATGGAGGCCCTCGCCAGCCACGACGATCTGACCGGCGCGCTCAACCGCAAGGCCGCCGAGCTGCTGCTGGCGCATGCGCTGCAGCGCGCCCGGCGCCAGGCCTCACCCCTGGCCTTCGTGCTGGTCGACCTCGATCATTTCAAGCGCATCAACGATGGCCACGGCCATGCGGTGGGCGATGCCGTGCTGTGCCGCTTCGTGGCGCTGGCGCGCCAGCGCCTGCGCGGCTCCGATCTGGTGGCCCGCTACGGCGGCGAGGAGTTCGTCCTGGTGCTGGCGGGCAGCGATGCCGGCGGCGCGCTGCAGCTGGCGCAGCAGCTGTGCCGGGCCGTCGAGGCCCTGCGCGTCGATGACGGGGAGGGCGGCCAGGTGACGTTCACGATCTCGGCCGGCGTCGCCGTCACCCAGGCGGGGCGCGCCTCCGCCGAGGCCCTGTACCGGGCCGCCGACCAGGCCCTCTACCGGGCCAAGCGCGAGGGCCGCAACCGCGCGCTGCTGGCGCCCTCGCCGGACCTGGCGGTGCCGGCCGGATGCGACAATCCGGCCCATGAGTAGCGCCGCTCCCCAATCGCTGACCCTGACCCGCCCGGACGACTGGCACCTGCACCTGCGCGACGAGGCCGCGCTGCGCAGCGTGCTGCCCTACACGGCGCGCCAGTTCGCCCGCGCCATCGTGATGCCCAATCTGCGCCCGCCGGTCACCACCGCCGCGCAGGCCGCGGCCTACCGCGAGCGCATCCTGGCGGCGCTGCCCGACGCCGGCAGCGAAGGCGCGGATTTCCAGCCGCTGATGACGCTCTATCTGACCGACAACACGCCGGTCGACGAGATCAGGCGCGCCAAGGACGCCGGCGTCGTCGCGCTCAAGCTCTACCCGGCCGGCGCCACCACCAACAGCGATGCCGGCGTCACCGACATCAGGAAGACCTACAAGACCCTGGAGGCGATGCAGCGCGAGGGCCTCTTGCTGCTGGTGCATGGCGAGGTCACCGATCCCGCCGTCGACGTGTTCGATCGCGAGGCCGTCTTCATCGACCGCGTGATGACGCCGCTGCGCCGCGACATGCCCGAGCTGAAGGTGGTGTTCGAGCACATCACCACCAAGGAGGCCGCACAGTACGTGACGGCCGCCGACCGCTACACCGCCGCGACGCTGACGCCGCAGCACCTGCTCTACAACCGCAACGCCATCTTCATGGGCGGGCTGCGGCCGCATTACTACTGTCTGCCCGTACTCAAGCGCGAGGAGCACCGCCTCGCGCTGCTGCAGGCCGCGACCTCGGGCTCGCACAAATTCTTCCTCGGCACCGACAGCGCCCCGCATGCCTCGGTCATGAAGGAGAACTCGGTCTGCGGCGCCGGCTGCTTCACCGCGCTGTCCGCGCTGGAGCTCTACGCCGAGGCCTTCGAGCTGGCCGGCGCGCTGGACAAGCTGGAAGCCTTCGCCAGCTTCAACGGCCCGGACTTCTACGGCCTGCCGCGCAACACCGGCACGGTCACGCTGCAGCGCCAGGACTGGACCCTGCCGGACAGCGTGCCCTTCGGCGAGGCGCGCCTGAAGCCGCTGCGCGGCGGCGAGGCCCTGGGCTGGAAGCTGGCCTGAGCGTCGCGCTGCCCAGCATCGACTGGTCGGCGCCCTGGCTGGCGCCCTATCGCGAGCGGGGTCAGGCCTTGCTCGCGCGCTGGCGCGCCGGCCCGTCGCTGGCCGAGGCCCTGAATGCCGAAGCCCTGAATGTCGCTGCGGTGCCGCGCTTCGTGCCGCAGGCGGCGCTGCCGCCCGGCGAGGGCTATGAGGCCTTCATCCGCCGCAGCGGCCAGGTGCCGACCCGGGACAATCTGCACGACTTCTTCAACGGCCTGGTCTGGCTGCAGCGCCCGGCGCTGAAGGCCCGGCTCAACACCTGGCATGGGCTGGAGGCGCGGCGCGGACCCCTGAGAGATGCCCTGACCCTGCTGGACGAGAACGGCGCGCTGCTGCACGGGGCGCCGCCGCCGCTGGTGGCGGCGCTGGTCGCGCGCGACTGGCGGCGTCTCTTCGTCGAGCTGCGGCCGCTGTGGCGCGAGCAGCGGCTGGAGCTGGTCGGCCATGCCCTGCTGGAGAAGCTCGTGCAGCCGCGCAAGCCGATCTGCGCCCATGTGCTGCTGGCCGAGCCGTTGGAGCCGCTGGGCCTGGCAACCAAGCCCTTCCATCCGCTGCCGGTGCTGGGCGTGCCGGGCTGGTGGGCACCCAATGCGGCGCCCGGCTTTTATGACGATGCCGCGGTGTTCCGGCCGCGGCGCGTGCTGCAAACCGGCTAGCATCGCCCCACCACATCAAGGAGGATGGCTTGCCGCGTGCTTTTCTGTCGATGATTCTTGCTGCCGTCGCCCTGGCCGCCCTGGCCGCGCTGCCGGCCCGGGCGCAGCAGCCCGCGGCCGCACCGCCGCCCGCGGCCGCCGCCAGCGCGGCGCCGGCCGCCGTCTCGGCCATGGCCCGGCGCGTCTAC
>Ga0255338_1002630_pt1 | contig 24994 bp, 25 predicted proteins | sample MeOH1_35cm_T4_19_FD_203715 | JGI IMG/M metagenome (GOLD analysis project Ga0255338, IMG submission 203715) | Sandy soil microbial communities from University of British Columbia, Vancouver, Canada - MeOH1_35cm_T4_195 | ecosystem: Engineered > Artificial ecosystem > Sand microcosm > Unclassified ...
GCATCCGGTGCGCCTGAACGGATTCGAACCGTCGACACCCGCTTTAGGAGAGCGGTGCTCTATCCCCTGAGCTACAGGCGCGTGGAACCTGGCAGGAACGTGGGCAGAAACCCGTCGGGTACCCGGCGAGGTGTCCTTGTCATCCTGCTCCAGGGCCCCGTGGTCCAGTTGAGTGCTGCTGCGAGCGCTGGAACCCGCGCTGATCGTACCTGAGGCGGGGCTGGCACCCGAGCCGCCCCGGGTACTCACCACGAAGAGGTGTGTGCCTGACGCGCTCTCCGCGTCTGTTCACCCCCACGGCCGCGCAGTCGTGGCTCGCGGCCAGCTCGAGGGAGCCGATGAAGTGACTGGCCCCCGGCCCCTGGCCCCCGGCCCCTGGCGTCCGGCCTCGGCGAGCTCCATGGCCAGGACCTCGGACCCTGTCCGATCGGGCGTGGCTGGGTCGAGCGTGCGAGACGACGGAGGTGCCGGTCCCATGAGTCACGTACGCGGTCAGATCCTGATCGATCGCGCGGTCGAGGACGTGTTCGACTTCGTCGCCGACGAACGCAACGAACCGACCTACAACCCGGCGATGGTTGACGTTCAGAAGCTCACCGAAGGCCCGGTCGGGCCGGGCACCCGGTACGCGGCCACGGTCATCTCGCGAGGGCGCCCGGTCGAGATGCTGATCGAGACCACCTCCTACGTCCGTCCGACGGCCCTGTCCAGCACCACGTCGATGGCCTGGGCGCACATCTGCGGAACCCTGACCTTCGAACCCGTTGGTGGGCGCACGCGGATGGCGTGGGACTGGGACGTGGTCCCCGTCGGGGTCGCCCGCCTCCTCGGGCCCGTCGTCGGTCTCGTCGGCCGCCGTCAGGAGGCAGCCATCTGGACCCAGCTCAAGCAGGTCCTGGAACGGTCCGGGCGCGACGGCTGTCCGTGACTTCGCCCCGCCTATCGCCGAGGTCTACGGCGCCCGGTCTCCAAGGACGCCATCGGCCGGATCACCGGGACGCATAGGGGATGCCTCACGCGCCCGGCCCATCCGGCCCGTCCCCCGACCGAGAAGCGACCACCGGCGGCAGCACCACCGCCACCACCCCCACCACCACCGCGGCGACCCCGCCGGGCCGGGCACCGGCCCAGCGGACGTCGTCGGGCAGCGCCGACACCAACGCGGCCAGGCCGATGGCGACCACCGCGAGCGCCCCGACGCACACCGCGCCCACCAGCAGCCGCCGTGCGGGGTGCGCGCAGCGCCGCACCAGCACCACGAGCGCCACCAGCCATCCCGCGGCGAGCGCGAGCCCGCCGGCGAGCATGCCGAGCACCACCGCGCCGAGGTCCCGCCAGCCGTCGTCGGCCGGGCGCAGCAGGTAGAACGCCCCGCCGACCACGGCGCCGAACCCCGCCGCGAGCACCACCGCGACCGCCAGCCCACGCAGCCAGACCAGCCACGGCCCCACGTCCCGCGGTTCGTCGGACATCCTCGCCGTCCCCTCGCCCGGGCGCCGGGCGGCGCCGGCGGCTGCGCCCATCATGCCCGGGCGCCCGACGGGGCGTGCCCGGCACGGCGTGCGAGGATCGCACCATGACCGCTGCCGACGCGACCACCGCCAACCCGCTCGCCAACTCCCACGACACCCGCCTCTGGGTGGAGCGGACCGGCGAGCGGCGCTACGTCGGCCACAACTCACGCGGGGCCGTCGTGGAACTCGGCGACATCAAGTACCCGGGCGCTTTCACCCCGGGCGAGCTGCTGAAGATCGCCCTCGCCGGGTGCAGCGGACTGTCCGTGGACCACGCGATCGCGCGCCGACTGGGCGACGACGTCGCGCTGACCATCGAGGTGGGCGGCATGGCCGACGAGGACGAGGACCGCTACCCCGCCCTCGCGGAGCGGCTGGTGGTGGACATGTCCAGCCTGTCGCAGGAGGACCGCACCCGCCTGCTGGCGGTGATGAACCGCGCCATCGTCGAACACTGCACCGTGGGCCGCACCGTCAAGGCCGGCGCCACGGTCACCGTCACGGTGGACGGCGAGGGCTGACCGCCGTGCCCGGCTTCGTCGACGCCGCGCTGGACAAGGCGGTCACCGTCCCGTCCGCGACGGTCCACGCGCACGTGGAGCGGCTCCGCCGCCGCAACCCCCTGGCCTCCCCGCAGCAGATCATCGCTCTGCTGGAGCGCGAGTACCTGCGCGTGGTCGCGGCCACCGGCGGCGCCGTGGGGGCCGCGGCCGCCGCGCCCAGCATCGGCACCGGCACCGCGATGGCGCTGACGGCAGGCGACGTCGCCGGCTTCTTCGGCGCCTCGGCCGCGTTCTCGCTGGCCGTCGCCTCGGTGCACGGCATCGAGGTGGAGGACTCCGAGCGCCGCAAGGCGCTGCTGCTCGCGACGCTGCTCGGCGAGTCGGGCGCCCGCGCCGTGAGCGACGCGGCCGAGATCGGCACCGCCCAGGCTGCGCGGGCGCTGCTGACGCGCATGCCGCTGCGCACGGTCAAGGCGGTGAACAGCCGGCTGACGCGCCGCATGGTGCGCCGCCAGGTGGCCAAGCAGGGCGGTGTGGCGCTGGGTCGCCTCGCGCCCTTCGGCATCGGCGCGGTGATCGGGATCGTCGGCGGGCGCGCGCTGGGCAGGACCGTGGTCGAGGGCGCCCGCGCCGCGTTCGGCCCGGCGCCGCTCACCTTCCCGCGCGTCCTCGAGCTCCCGGTGGCCCCGGCCGGACAGCCGACGAACCCACGCGAGCTCCCGGGACGCTGACCGCGCCGGCCCCGCCTCGCCGGCCCCGCCGGCGCGCACCTCCGGGTCTACCGGCCCGGCCCCCGCCCGACCACCCGGCCCGGCGGCGGGTCCGGGATCACCAGTGGTGGTGCACGTGGAACCGGATGGACTCGTCGTAGATGCGCTCCAGGCCGCGCAGCGTCCCGGCGTCCAGCGGCGGCAGCTCCGCCGCCTCGGCGTTGGCCACCGCCTGGGCCGGGTTGCGGGCGCCGGGGATCACCACCGAGACACCGGGCTGGTCGACGATCCAGCGCAGTGCCAGCTGCGCCGTCGTCGCGCCCGCGGGCGTGAACGACGCCACCTCGCGCGCCGCCACCACGCCGACCTCGTACGGCACGCCCGAGAACGTCTCGCCGACGTCGAACGCCTCGCCGTGCCGGTTGTAGGCGCGGTGGTCGCTCGCGGCGAACTGCGTGTGCTCGTCGTACTTGCCCGACAGCAGGCCGGAGGCGAGCGGGACGCGGGCGATGATGCCCACCCCGGCCTCGGCGGCCGCGGGCAGCACCTCCTCGAGCGGCTTGCGGCGGAACACGTTGAGGATGATCTGGATGGTGGCGACGTGCGGCCGCGCGATGGCCAGCAGCGCCTCCTCGACCGTCTCCACGGACACCCCGTAGGCGGCGATCCGGCCCTCCGACACCAGGGTGTCCAGGTGGTCGTACGTCCGCTCGTCGCGCAGCACCGGCGTGGGCGGGCAGTGCAGCTGCACCAGGTCCAGCCGGTCCACGCCCAGGTTGGCCCGCGACCGGTCGGTCCAGCCGCGGAACGCGTCCAGCGTGTAGGCCTCGGCGACGTGCGGGTCCGCCCGGCGGCCCATCTTCGTCGCCACCGTGATCCCGGACGCCGCCCCACCGCGCTCCGCCAGCACCTGCCCGACGAACTTCTCGCTGCGGCCGTCGCCGTACACGTCGGCGGTGTCGAGGAACGTCACCCCCGAGTCGAGCGCCGCGGTCAGCACGGCGTGCGCGGTCTCGTCGGCCACCTCGCCCCAGTCCCCACCCAGCTGCCAGCAGCCCAGGCCCACCACGCCCACACGGCGGCCGGTGCGGCCCAGCGTCCTCGTCTCCATGGCGACGAACCTACCGCCCGTCGGGCACGCGACGACGGGGAGAAGACTTAGGCTCGACGGCGGCTCGACGACAGCGAGCACCGACGCCGACGCGCGACCCGCGAAGGAGAACGATGACCGCCACCGCCCCCGGGGCGACCCCCCGGCACTACCTGATGTGCGAGCCGACCTACTTCACGGTGTCGTACGAGATCAACCCGTGGATGCACCAGGACCAGGCCACCGACACGGCGCTCGCCGTCAGCCAGTGGCGGCGGTTGCGCGACACCTTCCTCGATCTGGGTCACACCATCGACCTGATCGACCCGGTCCCCGACCTGCCGGACATGGTCTACGCCGCGAACGGCGCCACGGTGGTGGACGGCATCGTCTACTCCGCGAAGTTCAGGTACCCGGAGCGCGGCCCGGAGGCCCCCGTGTACCAGAAGTGGTTCGCCGATCGCGGCTACGTGACGCACACCGCGCAGCGCGTCAACGAGGGCGAGGGCGACATGCTCATCGCCGGGCGGCTGGTGCTGGCCGGGACCGGGTTCCGCAGCGAGCGCGCCGCCCATGCCGAGGCGCAGGAGCTGTTCGGCCACCCCGTGATCTCGCTCGAGCTGGTGGACCCGCGCTACTACCACCTGGACACCGCCCTGGCGGTGCTGTCCAGCGATCCCGCGAACCCGCAGGTCGCCTACTACCCGCCGGCGTTCTCCGCCGGGTCGCGCAGCGTGCTGGCCCAGCTGTTCCCGGACGCCGTGATCGCCACGGACGACGACGCCTCGGCGCTCGGCCTGAACATCGTGTCCGACGGCCTGCACGTGGTGCACGCCCCGGCCGCGACATCCCTGGCCGCGCGGCTGCGCGAGCGGGGCTACGAGACGATCGCCGTGGACACCAGCGAGCTGCTCAAGGGCGGCGGCGGCGCCAAGTGCTGCACCCTGGAGATCCGCGAGCGGCCCACGGCGGCCTGACGGCCGGGCGGCGGACCGGCTGCCGCGTCGGTCGGGCCGACGCGCCAGCTCGGGCGCTGCCTCAGTTGAACTTCACCGCGCCGTAGAGCCAGCCGCCGAGGCTGGCGCCACCCACCGACATCGAGGAGACGTCGGTGCGCAGCATCTGCGCGTTGTGCGGCGCGGAGCGCGACCAGGCGGTGATGAGCGACTGCACGCTGCCGCTGGTGCACCCGACGATGTTGTCCGAACCGGAGTGCCAGATGCCGCCGGCCGTCGCCATGTCGATCGCGTGCGACACGAGGGTGCCCGAGCGGGACACCCCGAGCGCGGGCAGGCCCTGGCTCTGCCGGTAGGCGTTGATCCCCGCGCCGATCGCGTCGACGCTCGACTCGCCGGCACCGGCGCCCGTCGGGGCGCCGGGGCAGACGAGGCCACCCGAGGGGATCGTCGGAGTGCTGGTGCCGGTGGCCGGCGCCGGGGACTGCGCGGTCTGGGTGCTGGTGCTCGTGGAGCGGGGCTTCGTCGTCCTCGCGGCTGCCGCCTTGGCGGCGGCCTCCTCGGCGGCCTTGCGCGCGGCCTCCTCGGCCGCCTTCCGCTCGGCTTCGACGCGGGCGGCCTCCGCCGCCTGCCAGGCGGCCTCGGAGCTCTGCACGGCGGCCACCGGTGCGGCCAGCGCGTCCGTCGCAGCCGCCAGGTCCGCGAGCGTCGCCAGCGGCGCGACGCCGTCGCCGGTCACCTGCGCGATGGCGGCGCGCAGCGCGGCGACCGCGGTCTCGCCGGCGTGCGGCGAGGCCTCGAGCGCCTGTGTCGCCGCCGTCACGGCGCCGGACAGCTGCGCGCGCGCCGAGGCGAGCTCTCCGACGGACGCGACGAGGTCGTCGCGCAACGCACGGTCGCTCGCCAGCTCGTCGGACCCGATCGTCGCGACCGCCGCGGCCAGGCGGACCTCCTCGGCATGCCTCTCGGCCAGCCGCACGGACGACTGGTGCTGCACCACGCCGGTGGCGACCGCGAGCGCGATCGTCGCGGTCACCGCGCCGACCATCAGCGCCGCCCGACCGGTGCGCCGCTGTGGGACGGCGACGGGCTCCAGGGGTTCCGGCCGGGCCGGTGCCGTCCCGACGAGCGGACCGCGCTGCGTCGGGACGCGGCTGAGCCGCTCCTGCTGGTCTCGTCGGGCGCGCGCCGCCGGCCCTCCACCGGTCTGCACGCCCGTGCCCGGTAGGACGTCTGTCGAGTCGTCCACCGCGACACGCCGATCGAGCGACATTCGGTCTCCTTCGCAAAGGCGAGGTGTATACGCATCTGCGACATCGGCACGAACGGGCCGGCACTCAAGCGGCAAATCACCCGAATTCCCGCGACACGCCGCGCGGCATCCCTCAAGGAACTGCCGCGCAGGTGCATCCTGCGCGCCGCGCCTTCGCAGCGGCCGCTACTCCTCCTTGAGCACCCGCTGCGTGATGACCATCACCGGGCACGGCGCGTGGTGCAGCACGGCCTGGCTGGTGGAGCCGAGCAGCAGGCCGGTGAAGCCGCCCCGGCCGCGCGAGCCGACCACGAGCAGATCGGTCTCGCCCGAGATCTCGGTGAGCAGCTGGGCGCCGGTGCCGTCCAGCACCTTGCGCTTGATGGCCGGCGCATCGGGCTCGGTGGCCGCCACACGGTCGATCAGCACGTCGACGGCGGCGCGGACGTCCTGGATCACCTGGTCGTGGTCGATCGCGGCGGGCAGCCACGACAGCGCGCCGGTCGCCGAGGCCAGCGGCACCCCGGTCACGGCGACCAGCTCGGCCTCCCACGCCCGCGCCTCCCGGATGGCCCAGTGCAGCGCCAGCTCCGCCTGCGGCGACCCGTCGAGCCCCACGACCACGCGCTGCACGGGCCGGATCACCGGCGGCTCGTCCTCCGGCGGCGCACCCTTGGCCAGGCGTCGGGTCGGCACGACGATCGTCGGGCAGTGCGCGTGCGCCGGCAGCGCGGCCGACACGGTCCCGAGCAGGCGCTCGGCGAAACCGCCGCCGCCCCGCGTGCCGACCACCGCGAGCTGCACCCGCGCCGACTCGTCGATGAGCACCGCGGAGGCGTCCCCCACCATGACGTGCGACGTGAGGGGGACGCCCACCGAGGCGACCCGCTCGGCCGCGTCGGCCACGACGGCCTCCGCCCCGGCGCGGATCGCGGAGTCGTCCAGCGCCGCGTACCCGCCGTCCAGCGACGCGGCGGCGAAGGACGGCAGCGCGTACCCGCAGACGAGCCGGAGTCCCAGGCCATGGACGATCGCCTCTTGGGCGGCCCAGTCCAGCGCGTGCAGGCTCGCGGCCGAGCCGTCCACCCCGACGAGAATCTCCGCAGAGCGCGTCATGGGTCCATCGTGGCACGTTCTTGACGAACCGATGGCCTGCGGCGCGTCGGTCAAGCGGCCAGGTAGCGACCCCACGACGGCTCGGAGCGGGCTGCCACGGCGCCCAGCGCCACCGACCACCGCGGCGCGCGCGGCGTGAACGTCAGCTGCCAGCCGATCTCGTGCAGCAGGCGGTCGGCCTTGCGGTGGTTGCACCGAACACAGGCCGCGACGACGTTGCCCCACTCGTGGCGGCCGCCGCGCGAACGCGGTTGCACGTGGTCGACGGTGTCCGCGCCGCCGCCGCAGTACGCGCAGCGGTGGTCGTCGCGCTGCAGCACCGTGCGCCGCGTGGGCGGGACGGCGCGCCGCTGCGGCACGTGGACGTAGCGCGTCAGGCACAGCACCACCGGGACGGGCAGCGCGGCGCGCTCGGACCGCAGCACCCGCCCCTCGGACTCCAGGACGGTCGCCTTCCCGGTCATCACCAGCACCACGGCGCGGCGGAGGCTGACGATGCACAGCGGCTCGAGGCTCGCGTTGAGCAGCAGGGCCCGGGGCGGGGTGCCCCCCTCGGTTCTCGCCGCACCCGCCGGGATGGCGGGGGCGGCGACGATGGACGGCGGTGCGGTGGCCTCGGACGTCAGCACGGCGATCTCCTGACCTCGCTGGTCGGGCTGGCTGGCTGCCGGCCCGTGCTTCAGGCGCATTGCGTGTCGCGGGACCAGGGTAGACCGCCCGGTTGAGTGCACCGTGCGCACGTAGGGCTCCGGCGACCAGTGTCGCCGGAGCCCTACGTGGACGTCAGCGGTCAGGAGACCCGGATGAACACCGGGGAGCTCTGCCAGATGGCGCGGAACTGGATCGTCTTGCCCGGGCGGGGCGAGTCGATCTGCATGTTGTCGCCGGCGTAGATGCCGACGTGGCCCGGGGACCAGATGATGTCGCCCGGCTGCGCGTCCGCCCGGGACACGATGGTCCCGATGGTGCGGTAGGCGCTGGTGGTGCGCGGCAGGCTGATGCCCAGCTGCGCGTAGACGTACTGGACGAACCCGGAGCAGTCGAAGCCGGACGGGTCCGCGCCGCCGGCGCGGTACGGGATCCCGACGTACTGGGCCGCGATCTGGAGCACCGCGCTGCCGGCCACGCTGGCCGGAGCCGGGTTGTTCGCCACGGCGCGGGCGGTCGAACGGCTCGTCGTCGTCGCGGAGCGCCGCGTCGGCGCCGGTGCGGCGGGCTTGACCGCCGTGACCTGCGGGACGTCGAGCGTCCACGCCGCGTCGATGGGAGCGGTGACCACGGGAGCCAGGTCGAGCTGGGCCCGGGCCGTGGCCTCGAGGGCGGCCGCGTCCACAGGTGGGAGCGCGACGACGTCGTTGCCCGCGTACGCGGGGGCAGCGCCGCCGATGGCGGAGACCACCAACCCGGACGAGGCCGCCACGACGGCGGTGCGGCGCCCGACGGTCTGCAGCTGTGCAGTGGCGGTCGAGGTGAACTGCGTCAAAGGGGTCGACGGCCGGGACTGCGCCCGGTGCCGGCCCCGCAGGGTGCGATCGGACAAACTTCGCCTCTCCTGGTGCCTGCGAGGTCAGCTGTCGGGTTCGGGTGGGAGATCACCCGGCCGGTCGACCGGTCCTCACGGACCTGCCGCCCGACTTCACCCCAAGGGCACCGTTCCCGGCGCCCGCGATTGGGTCCCCCGCCCCTGCCGGCGAGTTGTGAGGACCTCGCGCGGCGGCAGGGTTCGGCTTTCCGCACAAGGGCTTTCCGGAGGAGGGTTCCGAGAAGCAGGTTGAACGTACCTGACGGTTCGCCCGTTTGTCACGTTCCGGTCACGATCGCCCGGGTGCGCGTCTAACCGTCTGACCTGCGCTTTCGCGATGACACAGATCACTCGTGCGAGTGAACTAGGACGAAGGTCACATCCGCTCGACGAAGATGTGCCGCGCGACGTCCTCGGGGAGATCGAGCACGGTGGCCGCCCCCGGGGCGCCGACGGTCACGGTCCCGTCGGTCCGCTCCACCGTCACCTCGGCCCCGGGTGTCACGCCCGCCTCGGCCAGCCGCCGCAGCAGCTCGGGGTCCGTCTGCACCGGTTCGCCGATCCGCCGGACCACGGCCGTCTCCGCCGCGGGGGCGTCCGGCTCGACGAGCGAGACCACGCCGTCGAGGAAGCCCGCCACGGCACCCTTCTCCCCGATCTCGGCGAGACCGGGGATCGGGTTGCCGTAGGGGTCGTGGTGCGGGTGCTCCAGGAGCTGCGTCAGGCGCTTCTCCACCTGCTCGCTCATCACGTGCTCCCAGCGGCACGCCTCGTCGTGCAGCAGGGACCAGTCCAGGCCGATGACGTCGGTCAGCAGCCGCTCGGCCAGCCGGTGCTTGCGCATCACGCGGACAGCGCGAGCCAGGCCCTCGTCCGTCAGCTGCAGGTGACGGTCGCCGGCGAGGACGACGAGCCCGTCCCGCTCCATGCGTGCCACCGTCTGCGACACCGTGGGGCCGGAGTGGCCGAGGCGTTCGGCGATCCGCGCACGCAGCGGGGGGATGCCCTCCTCGGCGAGCTCGTAGATCGTCTTGAGGTACATCTCGGTGGTGTCGATCAGGTCGCTCACTCGCAACAGCCTCCCGATGCCTCGCAGGGCCGGGCCGCCCGGCGATCAGTGCCGCCCCCAGGGTAATGGCAGGCGCCTTCGCGACCCGGGCCTATCCTCGGCGTCGTGGCCGCCCTCGACCTGCGCATCCCCGCCGACCTGCTGCCCGCCGACGGACGTTTCGGCTCCGGACCGTCGAAGGTGCGGCCCGAGCAGGTGGCCGCCCTCGTCGCCGCGGGGACCACGCTGCTGGGCACGTCGCACCGCCAGAAGCCGGTGCGCACCCTGGTGGGCCACATCCGCGCCTCGCTGACCGAGCTGTTCGCGCTCCCCGACGGCTACGAGGTGGTGCTCGGCAACGGCGGCACCTCGGCCTTCTGGGACGCGGCGACGTGCTGCCTCGTCGAACGCCGCAGCGCCCACGCCGCGTTCGGCGAGTTCGGCGCCAAGTTCGCCACCGCCACGGCACGCGCGCCGTTCCTCGCCGCCCCGCACGTGCTGGAGGCCGAGCCCGGGTCCGTCGTCGTGCCCGCGCCCGTCGACGGGGCGGACGTCTACGCCTGGACCCACAACGAGACCTCGACCGGCGCGATGGCGCCCGTCCGGCGCGACCCCGGCTACGGCGACGCGCTGGTGCTGGTCGACGCGACGTCGGCGGCGGGAGCGCTGGGCGTCGACGTCGGCCAGACGGACGTGTACTACTTCGCGCCGCAGAAGGTGCTCGCCTCCGACGGCGGGCTGTGGCTGGCGCTCGCCTCGCCCGCGGCGGTGGAGCGCGCGGCCCGCGTCGAGGCGGCCGGCGACCGCTGGGTCCCCGAGTTCCTCTCGTTCTCCGCCGCGGTGGCCAACTCCCGCGCCGACCAGACGCTCAACACCCCTGCTCTGGCGACGCTGGTGCTGCTGGCCGAGCAGCTCGACTGGATCGCCGGCAACGGGGGCCTCGAGTGGGCCGTCGCCCGTTCGGCGCAGTCCGCCGGCAACCTCTACACGTGGGCGCAGGCCCGCGACTGGGCCTCGCCGTTCGTGTCCGACGAGGCCGCGCGCTCCACCGTGGTGGGGACGGTGGACCTCGTCGGCGTCGACGCGGGCACCGTCAGCGCGGTGCTGCGTGCCAACGGCGTGGTGGACACCGACTCCTACCGCCGCCTGGGCCGCAACCAGCTGCGCGTCGGCATGTACCCGGCCGTCGACCCGGCGGACGTGCTGGCGCTCACCGCGTCGATCGACTGGGTGGTCGAGCACCTGGGGTAGCGCTGCGGACGCCCGCCCCGCACGGCGCCGGAGGTGGCCGTACGGGGCGGGCAGCTCGTCAGCGCAGGCGCGACCCCTCTCAGCGCAGGGCAGCCCGACGGCGTGCCGCGGCGCGGAACCCGAGCAGCAGGCTGCCGAGCAGCAGCACGCCCGCCGACACCAGCAGCAGCTCGGTGGTGCCCGCGGCCCCGGTCTCGGCCAGCACCGCGGAGGCGGGAGTCACGTCGTCCTGCGCCAGCACCTGGGTGCTCGGCGGGTTGGGGTTGCAGCCCACGGTGGCGGCCGGGTAGGTCGCGACCAGCTGCACCTCGGGGTTCACCTGGAACAGCACCGCGACCGACGGACGCGCCCAGGAGAAGTCGTCGCCCGCGGTCCACACACCGTCCACCAGCCGCCAGCCCGGCCAGTCGGAGGCCTTGCCGTCGGAGCCCAGCACGGCGCCCGGCCAGAGGACCTCACCGGAGAGCGGCACACCGTTGTACGTGACGTGTTGGCCGGCCGGGTTGCCGAAGGTGATCGAGGCCGTCGTGCTCGGCGTCCCCTCGGCCTTCAGCGCGTACCTGAGCCACGGCGCGTCGTCGCGGCAGAAGGGCGTCATCTCCAGCACGACGAGCTGGCAGACCGCCGACGTCTCGTAACCCGCCTCCTGGTCCAGGCAGGCGTAACCGGTGCCCGGGCCGGGACTGGGCGGAGCAGCCTGAGCCGGCACGGAGCCCACCAGCGTCGCGACGAGCAACGCCATGGCAACACCGGCGGCACGCAGGAACGTGAGCACGGGCATCGCCTCCCCTCGAAATCGGACGAATAGGACAAGTCTCCCCCGGAAATCGCCGATCCGCCCCCCGACGGAGGGGGTGATATATCCCCTTCACCCACTTTTGGCGGTTCGTCACCCGTACGGGTGTCACGAGGAGGGGCAGACCGCCGTCAGCGTCCCCGGCGACGTCAGCGTCGGCGTGGCGAGCACCGTCACGCGGCCGCCCCGCAGCGGCACCTCGACCCGGTAGGTCGCCTTCTGCCCCGGTGCCAGCGAGGACGTCACCACCTGCACCTGGCGGCCCGCCACCTGGTGCGCCTCGCCGCCGACGAAGCCGTCGTCGAGCCCGATCGCGCCGAGCGACGCCCCGACGGGCGCGTACACGCTGAGGTTGGTCCTCAACCCCTGCGGCAGCGCCTCGCCTCCCGAGATCCCGAGCACGTAGTCCGGCAGCGCCGCCAGGTCGTCGGGCACCCGGAACTTCAGGTCCAGCCGCACGGTCGCGCTGGGCGCCTCGCCGTCGCAGCGCAGGTCCTCGACGGACAGCTCGGTGCGCAGGTAGTAGCCCAGCTTGCTCGCCGTGCCGTCGTCCAGGAACAGGCCGACCGCGTCCGGGGCACCGCCGGAGAGGAAGGCGCCGCCGAACGCCTCGCCGGCCAGCGCCGCCTCCTCGTCGTCGTGCGCCGACCACACGTGCAGCCGGCCCTGCGACGCCGCGTGCGCCAGCGCCCTCACCACTGCGGTGCGGTCCCCCTGACCGTCGGCGACGGCACCGAACACCGCCGCCGACACGTGCGCGAAGAACGCGTCGGCCTCGTCCGGGTCGGTCAGCCGCGCGTACGTCGCGCGCAACAGCTGGTCCACCGCGGTGTCGGCCGTGAGCTTCACACCGTCGACCACCACCGGGCCGGTCGCCCGCAGCAGCCCCTTGATCACGGTGGAGTCGGTGGCGACCACCCCGTCCACCTGCTCCCCCGTCTCCCGCAGCCAGCGCGCGGCCACCAGCTGGCCCGTGCGGGGGAACTCCGGCGTCTCGGACGCGTCCTGGAGCCACCGGCCCAGGCGGTCGCCGTGGACCGCGAGCTCCTCGTCCGTCAGCGGCAGCACGGACGAGGACAGCTCGCCGAAGCCCGAGCCCGACTGCTGCTCGGTCAGGGAGAGCCGCCCACCGTCGGCACGCAGCACCGCGACCGAGCCGACGATGCCGCCCTGCGCCCGCAGCTCGGCCGAGTTGAGCAGCGCGACGGCGTAGGTGCGCGGGCCGTCGGCGCCGAGCAGCCCGGGCAGCACGTCGGCGATGCGGGAGGCCGAGACCAGCGCGTCCGACACCCGGGGAAGCTGTTCCTGCAGGGTGCGCACCGGCCCGGCCAGCGGCCCGACGAGTCGCTGCGGGTCGAGTGCGGCGACCCGCGCCGCCGTGCCGTCCAGGCCCCGGCCCGCCGCGGCAACCTGGGGCGCGGCGGCGACCAGGGGGCCCAGGTCCAGCCCGGCGCCGGCTGTCGGCTGCGTCAGGAGCGCGTCGAGCGCCGTCACCAGCGGCTCGCCGGCCGCGGCGACGTCGTCGAGCGCGACGGCCACCGTGCGGACGGCGCCCAGCTGGTCGCCCAGCCAGGGCACGACGAGCGCCGCCGACCACACGGGGTCGAGCGCCGCGGAGCGGGCCCGCGCCAGGTCTGCGCGCAGTGCGGGCAGCTCGCCGGCCGCGCCGGGCAGGTCCCCCTCGTCGACCATCGTCACCACACCGACGACGCGGTCCTGGGCGTCCGCGAGCGCGGTCCCCGCGCGGTACACCTGCACCGCCAGCCAGCCGGCCGCGAGCACCAGGGCCACCACGAGGCCGACGAGGACGGGGAGCACCCGACGCCCGGCGCCCCTGCGCGGCGCGGCGGGCGCCACCGGCTCGTCGGGCCCGGCCGGCTCGTCGGGGACCCCGGAGGCGGTGGCGGGACTCTCCTCGGTCACCGGGGAATCGTGACATGTCGGGCAGGCCCCGACGGCTCCTCCGGGACAGGTTCACCCGCGGCGGCACCCGCCACGGCCTCGCTCGCAGCCAGCGGGTCGTCGCCGGCGAGCGCGTCCACGCCGGGTGCCGCGGCGCGCCCGTGCGGCAGGCGCAGCGTCAGGTGACCGGACCTGGCCGCCCAGGCCACCGGGCCCACGGCCACCGCGAACGACGCGATGCCGCCGACGCCGATCGCCCAGCGCGCCCCGAACTGCTCGCCGATCCAGCCGACCACCGGCGAGCCGATGGGCGTCGCACCCTGGAACACCATCATGTAGAGGGCCATGACGCGTCCGCGCATCGCCGGCTCGGTGCTCACCTGCACCGCCGCGTTGGCCGAGGTCATCATCGTCAGGGACGCCAGGCCCACCGGGATGCACATGAGCATGTATGTCCCGTAGGTCGGCATGATCGCCAGCAGGGACGCCGCCACGCCGAACCCGGCCGCCGCGCCGACGACGAGCCGCAGCCTCGGCTGCTCGCGCCGAGCCGCGAGCAGCGCCCCGGACAGCGAGCCGATGGCCAGCACCGAGCCGAGGATGCCGTACTGCCCCGGCCCCTTGTCGAACACCGTGCGGGCCATCAGCGCGCTGGTCATCTGGAAGTTCAGCCCGAACGCGGAGACCACCCCGATCACGGCCATGATCACCAGGATGTCCGGCCGGCCGCGCACGTAGCGCAGGCCTTGGCGGATCTGGCCCTTGCGGCGTGGCACCGATGGCATGGGCCGCAGCTCGGACCGGCGCATGGTGGTCAGCGCCAGGATGGTGCCGGCGAACGAGACGGCGTTGAGCCAGAACACCCAGCCGGTGCCGATCCAGCCGATGAGCAGGCCGGCGGCGCCGGGGCCGATCAGCCGGGCGGCGTTGAACGAGGCGCTGTTCAGCCCCACCGCGTTGGGCAGGTTCCCCGGGGGCACCAGCTCGGCGACGAACGTCTGGCGCGCCGGCGCGTCGATCGCCGCGACCACGCCGAGCGCGAGGGCGAACAGGTAGACGTGCCACAGCTTCGCCTCGCCGGACAGCACCAGCGCCCCGAGCCCGGCCGCGAGGACACCCATCGCGCCCTGGGTCGCCATGAGCAGCTTGCGGCGGTCCATCCGGTCCGCGAGGAGCCCGGCCCACGGGGAGACGACGAGCGCCGGCGCGAACTGCAGGCCCGTGACGATGCCCACCGCGACGCCTGAGTCGTGCGACAGCTGGGTGAGCACCAGCCAGTCCTGCGCGACGCGCTGCATCCAGGTGCCGATGTTGGCCACCAGCGCACCGGTGAACCAGAGCCGGTAGTTGTGGTGGTGGAGCGAGGAGAAGGTGGCGCTCACGAGGCGGCAACCTCCCGGAGCAGCTGAGCCGCCCGCTCGAGCACGGCGCGGTCGTCGGCGCCCAGTGCGGCGAGCCGCTGCGTCAGCCATGCCTCGCGCCGGCGGCGCGTCTCGCGCACCTCGGTCTCGCCCGCCACGCTCAGCGCCACGACCACGTGCCGGCCGTCGTCGGGGCTGCTGCCCTTGGTCACCAGGCCCAGCTCCGCCAGGCAGTTGACCGTGCGCGTCATCGTCGGCGGCTGGACGCGCTCCAGCTCGGCCAGCCTGCCGGGCGTCGTCGGGCCGTCGCGCAGCAGCACGGCCAGCACGGAGAACTGCGCGTCGGACAGCCCGGCGTCGCCGCGCTCGGCCCGCAGCCGACGGTTCGCCCGGCCCAGCGCCTGCCGCAGCTCACCGGCGAGCGTCGGGGCGTCCGTGAGGTGACGGGGGTCGGACGCGCCGGGCGGCGGGGGCGGAAGGTCGAGCACGATTCGTTAGCATAACTCATTACCTGTGCTAACGATCCGACGGAACCCCGCCCCACGTGGTGCTGGTGTGACTGGAGTGGGCTGGAAAGGGTGCGTGGGTGCGGGGAGGCGGGATCGGGCCGTTACGGACGGCCGAGGGCGCGGTACGTCCAGCCCGCCGCGCGCCACCGCGCCGGGTCCAGCACGTTGCGCCCGTCGAGGATCACGCGGCGCGCCACCACCGCGCCCAGCTCCGCCGGGTCGAGCTCCCGGTACTCCGACCACTCGGTGGCCAGCAGCACCACGTCGGCATCGCGCGCCGCGTCCAGCGGCGCCTCCGCGTACCGCAGGTCGGGAAACTTCGCCCGGGCGTTGTCCAGCGCCTTCGGGTCCGTCACCGTCACGTGCGCGCCCTGGAGCTGCATCTGCGCCGCGACGGACAGCGCCGGCGAGTCGCGGACGTCGTCGGAGTCCGGCTTGAACGCCGCCCCGAGCACCGCCACCCGCTTCCCGACGATCGACCCGTCGCTCACCTCGCGCGCCAGGTCCACCAGGCGCACCCGGCGCCGCATGTTGATCGAGTCGATCTCCTTGAGGAAGCCCAGCGCGTCGGAGACGCCCAGCTCCCCGGCACGCGCCATGAAGGCCCGGATGTCCTTCGGCAGGCAGCCGCCGCCGAAGCCGAGCCCGGCGTTGAGGAAGCGCCGGCCGATCCGCGGGTCGTAGCCGATCGCGTCCGCCAGCTTGGTGACGTCCGCCCCGGTCGCCTCGCACAGCTCGGCCATCGCGTTGATGAACGAGATCTTGGTGGCCAGGAACGAGTTCGCCGCCACCTTGACCAGCTGGGCGGTGGCGCGGTCGGTCACCACCAGCGGCGTGCCGTCCGCCAGCGGGGTCGCGTAGACCTCGTCGAGCACGCCGCGTGCCTTCTCCCCCTCGGCGGTGAACGCGCCCTCGTCGTCGGTGGGAAGGCCGTACACCAGCCGGTCGGGGTGCAGCGTGTCCTGCACCGCGAACCCCTCGCGGAGGAACTCGGGGTTCCAGACGAGGGTGGCGCCCGTGGCGGCCAGGGAGTCGGCGAGCCGCTCGGCCGTGCCCACCGGCACGGTCGACTTGCCTGCCACCACGTCCCCCGCCCGCAGGTACGGGCGCAGCGCCGTGACCGCGGCGTCGACGTAGGTCAGGTCGGCCCGGAACTCCCCGTGCGCCTGCGGCGTGCCGACGCAGACGAAGTGCACGTCCGCCCCCGCGGCGGCCGACATGTCGGTGCTGAACGTCAGCCGTCCGGTGGCGGCCGTCTCGGTCAGCAGCTCGGGCAGCCCCGGCTCGTAGAAGGGCGCCGTCGCCGTCGCCAGCGCGGCGACCTTGCGTTCGTCGACGTCGATGCCGACGACCTCGTGCCCGAGCTTGGCCATGCACGCGGCGTGCACGGCACCGAGGTAGCCGCAGCCGATGACGGAGATCTTCACGCGCCCCATGTCCCCTGGGTCGAGCCGACAGGATCCGCCGAATCTACCTGGCCACCCCTCCGACGCCGCAGCCGGACGAGTCGGTTCACCCTGGCAGGACGCCTACTCTGGCGCGATGCGCGTCTCCGGCGCCCCCCACCCGCACCGCGCGGTGCGGCCGTTGCTGGCCCTCTACCTCGTCGGCCTCGCCGCGATCACGCTGCTGCCCCAGCCCGCGCCGGCAGGGACGATGAGCTGGATCCGCCGCAGCGCGCTCTGGCTCGCGGACCATGGGGTGCCGGTGACGTTCCTCGGCCTCGAGGCGGTGGGGAACGTGCTGCTCTTCGTGCCGTTCGGGGTACTGGTCGGCCTGGTGCTGGGGCTGCGGCGATGGGCCTGGGTGCTGCTCCTCGGGTCGGCCACCAGCGCCGCGATCGAGCTGTCGCAGCTGCTGTTCCTGCCCAGCCGGTTCGCGACGGTCCAGGACTGGGTGCTCAACACCTCGGGCATCGCGGTGGGCCTGGGCGTGCTCGCGCTGGTCCGGGCACGACGAGGGCCGGGTCCCATGCCAGGACCCGGCCCCGTCGAGACCGTCAGCCGAGGAGCGTCTGGATAGGCCCGCGGACGAAGTAGAGGACGAACAGGGCCGCGATCACCCAGATGAGCGGGTGCACCCGGCGCGCCTTGCCCACCGTCGCCTGGAGGATCACGTAAAGGATGACGCCGGCGCCGATGCCCACCGTGATCGAGTAGGTGAACGGCATGAGCACCATCGCGAAGAACGCCGGGATGGCGATCTCCCAGCTCTTCCAGTCGATGTCGAGCACCTGGGTCACCATGAGGAAGCCGACGATCACCAGGGCGGGAGCCGCGGCCTCGGCCGGGATGATCTCGACCAGCGGCGACAGGAAGGTCGCCAGCAGGAACGCGATGCCCGTCACCACCGACGCGAGGCCGGTGCGCGCGCCGTCGCCGACGCCCGAGGCCGACTCGATGTAGCTGGTGTTCGACGAGACGCCCGCCGCGCCACCGGCGGCCGCCGCGATCGAGTCCACCACGAGGATCTGCTGCGTCTTGGGCGGGTTGCCGTTGTCGTCGAGCAGGCCGGCCTCGCCGCCGACGGCGACCATGGTCCCCATCGTGTCGAAGAAGTCCGCGAGCAGCAGGGAGAAGATCAGCACGATCGCGGTCACCACGCCGACGTGGGCGAACGAGCCGGTCAGCGAGAAGTGGCCGAGGAGCGAGAAGTCCGGGGTGTCCGCCACCGAGCTCGGCCATGCGGGGAGGGTCGAGCGCCAGCCGGCGGTGTTGTCGGCGGAGGCGCGCCCGACCTTGGCGATCAGCTCGACGACGATCGCGACCACCGTCATGCCGAGGATGGTGATGAGGATGGCGCCGCGCACCTTCTTCACCATGAGGACCGCCATGACGACGACGCCGATGACGAAGACGAGCACGGGCCACGTGCGCAGCGAGCCGCCCTGCCCCAGGTCGACGATCGTCCCGGCACCCGGCTGGACGAACCCGCCGTCGACGAACCCGATGAAGGCGATGAACAGGCCGATGCCGACGCTGATGGCCGTCTTGAGCCACTTCGGGACGGCGTTGAACACGGCCTTGCGGAACCCGGTCAGCACCAGGACCAGGATGATCAGGCCCTCCCAGACCACGATGCCCATCGCGTCCTGCCACGACGCCCCCGGCAGCGTCGCGATGGAGAACGCGACGACGGCGTTGATGCCGAGCCCGGTGGCCAGCGCCAGCGGGAAGTTGGCGACGACGCCCATGAGGATGGTCATGATCCCCGCGACCAGCGCGGTGGTCGCGGCGATCGTCGAGGGCTCGGCCAGGGCGTTCCCCTGGCTGTCCTGACCGCCGAGGATGATCGGGTTGAGCACGATGATGTACGCCATCGTGAAGAAGGTGACCAGGCCGCCCCTGATCTCCGTCCCGATGGTGGACCCGCGCTCGGTGATGCGGAAGAAGCGGTCGAGGGAGTTGGTGGGCCCACCGCTACGCGTAGGGGCCGTCTCCGTGGAGGAGGCTGAAGACATGGCGGAAGTGTGGCAGAACCGTGAACGCCGCCGGGACCTCTCCACGCAGACGTAACACGCCTGAAACGCGGGCGTCCGCCCGGGCCGGCGCGGCGCCGTCCGCCCGCAGGCCCCTCCGGGCGGATACTGCCCGTCGTGCAGACGCCGGCCGACGGCCTGGGAGGCGCGACGCGATGACCGAGCCCGTCACCCCGCTCCGGGTGGACCTGGGGCGCGTCGCCGCCGTCGGCTCGGCCGCGTGGGCCGTCGCCCTCCTGGTGACCGTGGTGCTCGGGGCGACCCGCACCACCGACTGGCTCCCCGCGGCGGTGTGCGCCACGGGCGCGCTCCTCGGGCTGGCCGGCGTCGCGTGGTCGCGCCGTCACGACGCGATGGGCCGTCGCCTCAGTCGCTGAGCCGCACCTCGTCGGCGCGCGCCTCGTCGGCCAGCACCGCCTCGGCCGCCCAGCGCCGGTCCCAGCGGCCCGCAGCCTGCGCCAGACCCGCCGCCAGCCCGGCCGGCGTCGTCGCGTGCACCCCCGCCGCGTCCACCCACCACTGCACCTCGACGCCGTCGACGCGCAGGTCGGCGTGGTCCCACCAGTCCTCCGGGGCGCCCTCGCCGAGCACCGCGCGGGCGGCGGCCGGGACCGGACGGGGCCCGCCGTCGCCGGTCAGTACCCCGTCGGCGAGCTCGCCCGCCAGCGGGAGGTCCAGCAGGTCGGCCAGCGCGGCGGGGTCGGCACCGCCCGGCACCATCGCGGCGAGGTCGATCCGCTGGCGCCACATCGGCGCGTCGGCGACCGCCGCATCCTCCGCATGCACCACCGCGGCACGGCCGGGCGCCACCAGGGCCACCACGTGCTCGGGCGGCTCCCCGGGGGAGTCGGCCGGCAGCGCGGCGAGCGCGCGCCACACCGCCACGGCGTCCTCCGGCGCTACCGGGCGCCCCGCCGGCAGGGCGTCCAGCAGGCGCGCCCAGCCCGGCAGGTCCAGCGTCTCGGGGTCCACCGCACCCAGCGCCCGCAGCACCTCGTCGTCGAACCGGGCCAGCCACCCCGGGACGGGTGGTACCAGCCCGCCGCCGCCCAGGCCGAACGGTCCCTCGACCGGCCCGCGCGCCCGCAGCCACCACGCCGTGTACGACGGCCCGCCCCGGCCGCGCTCGTCGCGCACCTGTCCGACGAGCGCCGCACGCAGCTCCGGCGTAGCGGCCAGCAGTGCCAGCACCTGCGGCCAGGCGTCCTCCGCCACCGCGTCGAGGTCTGCCACCGCGACGACCTCGCCGACGAACGCCCCCGGCCCGAGCGTCTCCGACAGGTGCGCCAGGTAGTCCGGCCAGCCGTCCAGTGGCTCGTCGGCCTCGTCGGCGTCGTCCGCGTCCGGGTCCGCCACCACGTCCCGGCGCCGCACGACGACGAGCGTCTCCCGCACGCCGACCGCCCGCAGCACGTCCGCGCCCCACCGGTCCAGCGTCGCGACGGCCACCGGCGCGAGCACGCGCTCGTCGAGCAGCCGGGCGGCGGGAGAGCCGGGGAGCACCAGACCGTGCGCGGGCGCGGGCTCCCCGTCGGCGGCGGGCAGCTCGACGAGTCCCAGCCACGGCAGGTCCGGCACGGCGCCGCCGTCCAGGGCACGCGCGACGAGGTCGAGCACCGCGTCGGCCACCTCGGGGTCGTCGCCGGCGTCCAGCACCGCGCGGCGCACTGCGTCCTGCGACAGCACCTGCGCCGGGCCGACGGGCTGCACGCCGAGCCGCTCCAGCGGCCCGACGACCGGGTCGACGATCCGCACGCCCCAGGCACCGAGCGCCTCGAGCGTCGTGGGTGCGAGCCGTGCGACGTCTGCGGCCGGCAGTCCCACCGCGCCCCGCGCGCCGCGCACCACCCGCCCACCCGCCAGCGGCACCGGCAGCGTCGCGAGGGCCTCGCGCACCTGCGGGTCGTCCGCCTCGGCGACGAGCGCCGCGTAGAGCTCGCCGTCCAGGCCGAGCGGCAGCTCGTCGACCACGTCCGCCAGCGGACGTACCTCGACGCCGAGCGAGCGCGCGTGGCTCGCGTACCGCTGCGCGACGCGCACCAGCCCGCTGACGTGGCGCGCCAGCGCCGCGGCGGCCCGCTCGCCCAGCTGCGGCTCGGTCGCCACCGCCTGCTGCGGGGCCACGAGCTCGCCGGCGGCGCCCGGGAGCATCGGGGTGCGCGACAGGCGGTCGGTCACACGCTCGGCCAGCGCGGCGTCGAACCGGCCGGCCGGCAGGCCGAGCGGTGCCAGGGCGAGCGCGTCCCGGCCGTCCGCCGCGAGCCGTTCCGCCAGCGTGGCGTAGGCGTCCGCGGCGTGCCCGACGAGCTCGTCGACCATCGGACCGGTCGCGACGTGGCGCCGCGTCGGGTCGAGCGGGAGGGTGGCGACCAGCAGCGCGGGCAGCGTCACGGGGTCGTCCGTCGGCGTCGGGGCGTGCACCACGCGGTCCCAGGACTGTCCGTCGCGCGGCAGGGCCCACGTGACGCGCCATGCCCGCGCGTCGCGCTCCTCGACCGGGCGGCCGGCGAGCAGCGCGAGGGGCAGCTCACCGTGCACGGAGACCACCGTCCACCGATCCTCGACGTCGGCGAGCCGCCGGACGCCGTCGTCGGTCTCCACCACCACCTCGGCCAGGGCTGGCAACCCGAGCAACACGGCGTCGTCGACCGCCGCCAGCAGGCCCGCCACCTCGTCGGCCGCCACCTCGTCGCGGAGCCGGAGCACCACGGCCGTGTCGTAGCCGGTGGGCGGCACGCCCTGCGCAGGCCACGGCAGCCGCAGCGCGGGGAGCGAGCCGTCGCGGCGCCGTACCTCGTCGGACAGCGCGGGCACTCCCGCGGCGGCCTCCGCGAGCGCGGCCGCGGTGTCCGCCAGCGAGAACCGCACGCCGCCGCCGGCCGAGAGCACGCTCACCTCGTCGGACACCGCCCGCACCGCCGCGAAGCCCACGCCGAAGCGGCCCACGGTGCCGCCGTCGCGCTTCGCGGACGCGCGCATCGAGGCCAGCGACGCCACGCCGGGGGCGGTCAGCGGCTCCCCGGTGTTCGCGGCCACCAGCACCGCGGCACCGTCCGCGTGCGCGAGGCGCAGCAGCAGCCGCCCGGGGGTGCCGGCGCGCGTGGCGGCATCCGCCGCGTTCTGCGCCAGCTCCACCACCACGCGGTCGTGGTAGTAGCCGCGCGCGTGGTCCTCCTCGGTGTTCGCGTCCTCCCGCAGCCGCGCGGGGGACGCCCGCCAGGCCTCCAGCACGGCGGCGCGCAGGGCGGCAGTGCCGAAGACGTCGGGCGTCACGGCTCGGCGGGCTCCTGCCCGTCCGGCGCCGGCACCTCGTCGCGCGCGACCTCCTCGGGCAGCGCCGCGACCACCGGCGTCACGTCCACCACCGGCGTCACGTCCACCACCGGCGCCACGTCCACCACCGGCGCCACGTCCACCACGGGCGTCACGTCGACCATCTCGACCGCGCCGTCGTCGATGATCGGGTCCGGCGCCGGCCACTCCGTCACCGCCGCGACGTCGGTCTGTGAGTGGGCCCCGCAGCCGTGGTCGAAGCTGACCACCTTCCCGTCGTCGGGCGACCACTCGTTGGCGCAGACCCCGAACACCTGGCCCAGCGACCCCTGGAGCGGAACGAGGAACCCGCAGGACGCGCACGCCGCCTCCGACGCCAGCGCGCCGGCGCTCGTCGGGCCCCGCGCGCCGCGGTACCAGCGCTGTGCCGCCTCGTCGCGGCCCACCGGGGAGAGGATGCGCTCGCGCGCCAGGGCCAGCTCCTCGATCGCCACCTGGTCGAGCTCGTCGTCGCCGGACGGCGTCCAACCGGGTACCAGGCGCGGGTCGTCGGGCCGGAACGGCAGCACGTCGCCCGGGCCCACGTCCCCGGGTCGCAACCGTTCCGCCCACGGCACCCAGGCGGCGGCGAGGATCGCCTCCCGGCCCGGCATCAGGGCCGCCTCGCTCACGGTGACGGTGCGGCCCCGCGGCACCCGGGCGACCGTGACGGTCCACTCCCAGCCGTGGTACCCGCGCGCCGTGTTGGCGAAGCGGTGCGAGACGATCCGCTCGCCCTCCTCGACGGCGCCCAGGTAGTCGCCGACGTCAGCAGGGTCCTCCGCGAGCTCGACCGCGACCCCGCGCGCGAGGTCGACGGCCTTGTCCAGGACGGCGTCCGCCACGATCAGGCCTCGAGATCGTCCGCGACGGCGCGCAGCAGCTGCGCGTACTTGGAGGCGCGGTCCTTCTCGGGGTAGCGGCCGCGACGCAGGTCGTTGCCGACCTTGTCGAGCACCTTGATCAGGTCCTCGACCACCACCACCATCTCGTCGGCCCCGCGCCGCTTGGCCTTGGCGACCGACGGCACCGGGTCGAGGAGCGCCACGGAGAGCGCCTGCGGGCCGCGCCGCCCGTCGGCGACCCCGAACTCGACCTTGGCGCCGGGCTTGGGGGTGACGCCCGCCGGCAGCGCGGAGGCGTGCAGGAACACCTCGCCGCCGTCGTCGCTCGCGATGAAGCCGAAGCCGCGCTCGGCGTCGAACCATTTGACCTTGCCGGTGGGCACGGCGCACCTCTGTCCTGGATGGGAAGACCTCGCCCGAGTTTACCGGGCGAGGTCCATCGGATACCCGACTCCGCTATCCGTCCGCGACCATGGGCTCGGAGTGCGGCCGGCCACCCACCGGCTCATGGTCGGTCGGCGCGGCGCTGCGCCATCCGACGCGCTCGTGCGAGCCGTCGCAGAACGGCTTGTTGCCCGAATAGCCGCAGCGGCACAGCGCGGCGCGCGTCTCCCGCAGCTCTTCCTGCTCGCCGAGCACCAGCCGCAGGTCGCCGCGCACCAGGAACGGGCCGTCCGGCACCGCCGTCACCGTGGTGACCGGGTCCGGCACCTCGTCGGGGCCGTCGTCGAGCGCGTAGTGCAGCGCACCGGTGGGGCAGCGCCGCACCACCTCGGCGAGCAGCTGCTTGTCCGGTTCGTTGTCCGCGAGGATCCACGGCCGCCGGCGCGGGTCGAACACCAGCGGCAGCCCGCGTACGCACTCCGCGACGTGGCGGCACCGCACGGCGTCGTAGTAGACGGTGATCCCGGTACCGGTGTAGGGACGGGCGAGCATCACGCCTCCCCGCGCGGCTGCCCCGTGGGGTGCACGCCGGTCGGGTGCACGCCGGTGGGGTGCACGCCGGTGGGGTGCACGCCGGTCGGCTCGGGAGCGTGCCCCACGAGGTCCGCGTACTCGTCGGCGTTCTTCCGCAGGAAGGCCCGCACGTAAGGGCACAGCGCGACGACGCGCAGCCCGCGCTCGCGCGCGGTGGCGAGGGCCGCACGGACGATCTGCGCCGCGATCCCCTGACCCTCGAACTGCGCCGCGACCTCGGTGTGGGTGAACACGATGGCGCCATCGCGCAGGTCGTAGCCCGCCAGACCGGCGAGCGTGCCGTCGGCGAGCCTCCCCTCGAACTGCTTCTTTCCCGGCACGTCGACGACGGTCACGTCCATGAGCCGATCGTGCCGCGGGCCGGTGCACGACGCGAGCCGGCGTGCCGGTCTGTCCGTTACCGTCCCGAGGGTGCGCCCGGCCTTCGACGACCTCGAGCTGCGATCGACCCACCTGCACATGCGCATCGGCCCCGGCGCGCTGGCCCGGCTTCGCGCGGCCGCCCACCTGCGTCAACAGGACGTCACCTCCTTCGTGCTCGGTGCCGCCCTCGACCGCGCCTGGGAGGTCCTCGACCGCGAGGAGCGCCTCGAGACGGCGCAGCGGCTCGGTCGCCCGCGCCCCGCACCCGGCGCAGCCCCGTCCGACACGCCCAGCGGCACCGCGTACGACCAGGCCGGTGGCGCCGCGTACGACGGAGCCGACGACGCGGAGCTCGACCAGTTCCCTGACCCCGACGACCCCGACATCGACCTGTGGAACGACTACCGCGTGACGCGTGAGCCGCCGAGCATGCGCATGGTCCTCTTCCGGGTCCTCAAGACCTGGCGACAGCGCGAACGAGACCGCGG
>Ga0255338_1002631_pt1 | contig 24984 bp, 22 predicted proteins | sample MeOH1_35cm_T4_19_FD_203715 | JGI IMG/M metagenome (GOLD analysis project Ga0255338, IMG submission 203715) | Sandy soil microbial communities from University of British Columbia, Vancouver, Canada - MeOH1_35cm_T4_195 | ecosystem: Engineered > Artificial ecosystem > Sand microcosm > Unclassified ...
AAGCAGGAGCTATTACACAACACATTGGTGCTTACCAAGTTAAAAAGAACAACAAACCAATAACTATATTAGATACACCTGGACACGAAGCTTTCTCAGAAATGCGAGCAAGGGGTGCAAACGTCACAGATATCATCATTTTAGTTGTTGCAGCAGATGATGGAGTTAAACCACAAACTATAGAAGTAATAAACAGAGCGAAATTTACAAACACCCCTTTAATTGTTGCCATAAACAAGATTGATAAAGAAGGGGCGAACATCATGCGAGCTAAACAAGAATTAGCTGAACATGGTGTTTTAACAGAAGACTGGGGTGGGAAAACAATCGCAGTTCCAATTTCAGCAAAATCAGGACAAGGCATCGATGATCTTTTAGAAATGGTCTTGTTAACAGCAGAAGTAGAAAACTTCAGAGCCAACCCAAATGGTAAAACTCTTGGCACAGTTATTGAATCACACCTTTCTCAAGGCAAAGGTCCTGTTGCTACAGTCATAATCCAAAACGGCCAATTAAAAATAGGGGACATTGTCACAATTGGCGGAGCTTTTGGAAGAGTCAGAGCTTTAGAAGATGAACATGGCAAAAAAATAAAAGAAGCTCTCCCTTCAACTCCTGTTCAGATTTCAGGACTTTCCGATGTTCCTCAAACAGGAGATATTCTAACAACTAGAGAAACATTAGAAGAAGCTAAACAAATTGCTTTCCAAATTCAAAGAAAAGAAAGAGTCAGAAGAATAACCCAAAACCAGAGAATAAAAGTGGAAGCAGGAAGCAAAACACTTAACTTAATCATCAAAACAGATGTCTTAGGTTCTTTAGAAGCAATTAAACAATCCATAGATAAACTTAAAAATGATGAAGTCACCATCAATATCATCTCCGAAGGCGCTGGTGAAATAAACGAAAACGATGTAACCCTCGCATCCACATCTAAAGCAACAATCATTGGTTTTAACACCAAAGCAAACAGCAAAGCACTAGGTCTTGCAAAACAACAGAAAGTCACCATTGACCTCTATGATATCATCTATGAATTAATCGAAAACGTCACCACAGCAGTTGTCAAAATGCTTTCTCCAGAACTCATTAAAACAACATTTGGCAAAGCAAAGATTCTCAAAGTTTTCATGACAGAAAGAAACACGATGATTGTTGGTGGTCGTGTAGAACAAGGTATGCTTAAAAAATCCGGGGAAATCGCGGTCATTAGAAACGGCGAAGAAGCAGGACGCGGTGAAATACTAGAACTACAACAAAGCAAAACAGCTGCGAAGGAAATAAACAGCGGAGATGAGTTTGGCATGAAGATTAAACTTTCTGGAACCAAAATAGTCGAGGGTGATGTCATTGAATCATTTGAAGAAAAACTAAAAGCAAAAGAATTCATTTCTAATAAATAAGTCCTGCTTGCAGGACTTTTAAAAATCAATGCAATTCCCACCACAAAAAAAGACTAACCGCATAGAAAAAATAAACTCCTTAATCCAAAGACTGCTTGGAGTAATTCTTTTACCATACTTCAAAAACAGCAAAAGCATTGTCACCATATCTAAAGTAGAAACCTCAAGAGACTTACGCTGGGCCAAAGTCTGGATCACCATAGTCAACGGAAGTGACGAACATATTCTAGAATTGTTAAAGAAAAACCTTTACGACATCCAAGGTGAACTAAACAGACAAGTAGAAACTAAAATTATTCCTAGAATATCATTTCATCTAGACACCAGCGCAAGATACGCAGAACATATTAGTAATATTTTCCATGAGATAGAGAAAGAAAAGGAAGAAAACCATGAATAACTTTGAAGCAGCAAAAGAATTCATAACAAGCAAAAACCGCTTTTTAATGGCCTCACACTCAAGAACAGACGGTGATGATGGAGGCTCTATGCTTGCCATGTCCATGGTATTAGAATCAATGAATAAGAAAACAACCCTAGTTGCAGATGGGGGAGTTCCTGCTGGTTTACAATTCCTACCAAGACAAAACACAATTCTTTCAGAACTTCCAAACAAAGCAACAGCAGAAAACTATGACGGTATAATCCTTTTTGGATGTGGTAGAAAAACAAGAGTTGGCTTTGAAGAAATAATCAACTCGGGCCTACCAGTACTAAATATAGATCACCACCCAGATAATCAAATGTATGGCACTGTTAATTTAGTAGATCCACAAAAATCTTCAGTTGCAGAGCTTGTCTATGATTTCTTTAAATTCATGCAAATAGACTTTAACAGCGACACTGCAAAATGCCTCTTAACCGGAATGTTTACAGATACAGGATCGTTCATGCACTCAAACACTCAACCCTCAACACTAATTGCTGCGGGTGAATTAATGAAATACGGCGCTAGAATAGACAAGATCTACGAATCAACGTATCAAAGCAAAGACCTCGTCTCCTTAAAAGCTTGGGCCAAAGCCATAGAAAACACTAGGCTTTTAAATGACGACAAAGTTGCCATAAGCGTCATGACCCAAGAAGACTTAGATAATCTGGGTGAGGTCTCAAGCAGCGCTTTCGAAGGATTTGTTGAAACACTAAACAAAATACCAGGAATCAAATTCGCACTCTTCTTAAGACAAGACGGTGACCAAGTAAAGGGAAGCTTAAGGAGCGAAGAGAACAAAAACGTAGACGTCTCATTCCTAGCACACCTTTTCGGAGGAGGTGGACACAAGCTAGCATCAGGCTTTGAAATACCAGGAAAGATAACAAAACAAAAAGACGGCAGTTGGAAAATAGAAGAGAAATAAAAAGAACCCCACTAAAAGTGGGGTTCTTTTTTCTTTGGAGCGGCTAACGGGAATCGAACCCGTGTCACTTCCTTGGCAAGGAAGAGTTCTACCATTGAACCATAGCCGCTTAAATTTAAATGGTGCCGAGCCCCAGAGTCGAACTGGGCACGCCTGCCTCTTCAGGGCAGCGCTCTACCGATGAGCTAGCTCGGCATATTTGGTGGGCGATAAAGGATTCGAACCTTTGACCTCTTCGGTGTAAACGAAGCGCTCTAACCAACTGAGCTAATCGCCCCCGTGCTTTAAAAACTTTTGGTGCCCGAGGGGAGATTCGAACTCCCATGGGATTGCTCCCGCTACCACCTCAAGGTAGTGCGTCTGCCAGTTTCGCCACCCGGGCGCGGGTAATTAAAAAGAAAAGATACGAATCTTTAAATCTCGCTAATTATATTACATCTAAGAAAAAATTTCCAGTGACATAAAAAGAGAGTAATCCTCAAGCTTTCATTGGTGACGATATAACACCCTCTATAAGGTTTGCCTTTGACAAACACAGCATATTCTGGTAGTCTACGATGTAAACCTTTTAAAAGAACTCTCATGGAATTTACTCCTCCATTTCCTCCACATCTAGATCCAAACTACAGTGGAAACAACACAGGAACAGAAGCATACAGCGTAGAAATACTAAATCAGATGACAACATCCGAGCGAACTCGCTTGGCTGTTAAGCTTTACAAAAAAAGAGAAATTGAAATACATGATGCCATAAAAATCTCAGGACTTTCTGCTGAGATTTTTGCGTCTGTTCTAAGGGGTATGAACCTAGAAGTAAGACAGATGAATGTTTTGGTGTGTGGTGGAGCAGGCTTCATTGGTAGCAACTTTGTCAGACACATGGTTACTAAATATCCACATTACAAGATTGTAAACATCGACAAGCTAACATATGCGGGAAACATTGATAACCTTATTGATATTGAGAATCGTCCAAACTATGTTTTCTACCAAGGTGATATTGTTGATCAAAAATTCATTGATGAAATAATCAAAAAAGAACAGATTGATTCCATAGTTAACTTTGCTGCTGAAACACACGTTGATAGAAGCATCCACATTGGTTCTAGAGAGTTTGTTATGACCAACACAGTTGGTGTACAGACGCTGCTTGATGCAACCAGAAGACACAATCTCTTCAAATTCGTAAACATTTCAACAGATGAAGTCTATGGTTCCTTAGAACTTGGTGAACAAAGAATGTTTACTGAAGAAACAGCTTTTGAACCAAATGTTCCTTACGCTGCTGCAAAAGCAGGCGGAGACATGCTTTGCAGAGCTTACTACAATACTTTTGGCGTTCCCGTAATTGTCAGCCATTGTTCTAACAACTACGGTCCATACCAATTCCCAGAAAAACTAATTCCTTACTTAATAACTAAAGCATTAAACAGAGAACCATTTCCAATCTACGGAGACGGCAGATATGTGCGTGACTGGCTCTTTGTTCTAGACCACGTTAAAGCAATTGATTTAATGCTACACAAAGGGATTCCTGGAGAAGTTTACAACATTGGTGGTAACAACGAAAAGAGCAACCTAGAAATTGCGAGATTAATCCTGCAATACTTTGGTTTACCTGAATCAATGATTAAATTTGTTCCGGACAGACCAGGACATGACAGAAGATATGCCATTGATGCAACCAAGATCATGAACGAACTTGGCTGGTACCCAGAACATAGATTTGAAGAAGCCATCCCTAAGACAATAGAGTGGTATTTGCATAACCAAGAATGGATCGCTAAGATTAAACAAAGAAACGCTGATATAAACGAACACATTAAGTAGAACGAAACAAAAATGCAGCTTCAATTTAAACAATTTGAAGTAAAGAAAATCCAAACTCCAAACTTTGTGATGAACCCGCTAGAGCTCAAAGAATACATTGACTTTGAAGTAAAGCGGGTATATTTCATAACAAATCCAACCGGAAACACCGGACAACACTGCCATCTAAAGGAAGAAGAGCTGTTTGTTATGATTTCAGGCTCTTGTACCGCTGTTGTAGACCAGGGGAACGGATTAGAAGAAATCCCAATGAATGCTCCGCAAAGTGCCCTGTACATTGGAAACTACATTTGGCATGGTTTTAAGGATTTTAGCAAAGATGCTGTTCTTTTAGCCCTTAGCTCAACAAACTACAACCCCAATAGAGAAGACTATATCGAAGACTACGAGAAGTACAAACAAAAGCTCAAAGACCTAGGAATATAGCTAAAACATTTAAAAAGCCCAATAAAATGGGCTTTTTTAGACCATTTTTACCCCAAAAAGTCACCTTGACATATGCCTTGACAGATGGGCTAATGTATGATACAATGCTTTCTTGTACGGTAAACTCCGTGCAAGTAAAGGTCACAAGCCTTAAAAAGGCTTTAGAACTTTGAAATCTAAATATTTAAGGGAAGAAAGGAATTGATCATATAAAATGAACGCTTCTTTGAAGGCCCTTCAGTCTGCCAAAAGCAAGATCGCAGTTTTAACAGCACTTGTTTCCTTGGTAACTGGGATTCATCCTGGTTCCTTGGTGGCTCACGCCCAGGCTGCAGGTTCAGAAAAAAGCATAGTTTTTGAAATCAAAACTCAAAACCCTGGTTCATTAATTACAATGGACCATGCAAAATACGCAAAGATCGACAAGAAAGTAACCCTAGTCAGAGAATATTTGGAAAGTAAAGGCGCGCCTTTAGCGGATTACACCGAAATATTACTGGCGCAAGATGATTGGAAAATTATTCTTGCAATTTCAAACGCAGAAAGCTCGCTCGGTAAACGCTGTTACTACAACAACTGTAGCGGTATTTACGGACAATTTGGAATAGGGTATGCCGGTCTTAAAAAATATGACTCTACCGCTGATTGGATTATTGACTTACAAAAGTTGATTGACCGAAGATACAAAGGTTGGACACTAAAACAGATGAACGGAATCTACGTTTATCCAAGAAGTTCTAACTGGTATGCAGCAACTACTAAAATCTACAACGACTTAGTTGAAATAGAACAACAGGTAGAAACAGAGTCAGCTTAAAAAATACAAGCGAAAAATAAAATCCCGCCTAAACTGGCGGGGTTTTATTTACCCTAAAAATACGTTTGAAAAATATCTCTTAATGCGCTAAACTTATATAGATTTTCAAAGAGCAAAACAAAACTGGCCACGTAGCCAAGTGGTAAGGCGGAGATCTGCAAAATCTTTATTCACCGGTTCGATTCCGGTCGTGGCCTCCATAGAGCGAATAACTTAATATATCTAACGAGCCGATGTGGTGGAACTGGTATACACGAGAGACTTAAAATCTCTTGCTCGTAAGGGCTTGTGGGTTCGAGTCCCACCATCGGCACCAGAATAAAATGAGCAAACATTTTACAAGAAAAATCGAAGACTTTGTTTGCAAACATTGCGGTCAAAAAAACAAGGGCAATGGTTACACTAACCATTGCTTTAAATGTCTCTACAGCAAACACGTTGATACAAATCCAGGGGATAGGCAAGCAAGTTGCCAAGGATTAATGCGCCCCATTGCCATACACTTAAAAAACGGGCAATATGTCATTACTCATCGCTGTGAAAAATGTGGCGTTGAAAAAGATAACAAAACAAGTACAGCAGACAACTTTGATGCGATTCTAAAGATAATTAGTGGGAAATAAAAAAACCGGCAAACGCCGGTTTTTTAACTTCAGATTAAACAGCAGCTTCTTCTGTTTTTTCTTCTTTCTTCTCTTCTGGTTTTTCAGTTAAAGCTTTAATTGATAAACCAAGGCGATGCTCTTGGGGTTCAATAGAAATGATCTTAAACTCTTTTTCATCTCCAACCTTTAAGACATCTTCAGCACTCTTAACTTCTTCGTGTGATAATTCCATGAGGTGTGCAAGACCCTGAATCTGGTCATCAAGCTCTACAAATACACCAAAAGGCATAATCTTAGAAACTTTTCCTTTAACAACCTGACCAATCTGATACTTCTTCACACTATCCTGCCATGGATCTTTTTCTAATTGCTTCATAGACAATGAAATTCTGCCTTTGTCTAAACCAATGACAACTGCTTTTACTTCTTGTCCTACTTTAACAATATCCTTTGGATGTTCAATGCGCTGCCATGCTAATTCAGAAATGTGTACCAAACCTTCAAGCTCACCGAACTTAACAAAGACTCCGAAATCAACAATACCTGAAACAGTTCCCGTTACAATATCACCGATCTTAAGCTTGCTGATTCGATCTTGCAGGTCTTTTTCAAAGACTGCTTTTTCAGAAACAATTAACTTTTCTTCATTCTGATCTGCGGTAATAATCTGAACATCAAACATTGTACCAACAAACTGGTTTAACACTGACAAAATCTTGTTCTTGTCACCATCTTCAACTCTTGGGTAATGCTCGGTTGATAACTGAGAAACCGGTAAGAATCCCATGACATTATTAATCTCAACCATCAAACCACCTTTATTTGCTTCCAAAATCTTAGTACGAACAATTTCTTTAGTCTGCATCTTTTCTTGTAATGTAGACCAAACTCTTTCCTGTCCTGCTTGGCGGAAAGAAAGTTCAATATTACCATCTTTGTTTTCAATATCAACTACTGAAGCAAAAACTTCATCTCCTGCTTTTAAAGAAGAGAGAGTTGCTTCGTCGTCATAAAGTTCACGACCACGGACTACGCCTAGGCCATAACCTTCAATGTCAACATAGACTTCATTTTTTCCAACAGACAAAATTTTTCCAGCAACTACTTCACCTGGCTTCAAAACCTTAATTTCAAGGCCTGATTGCAACAGGTCATTCATTGTCTGGACATTTGCTGTAGTTGTTTTTTCTGACATGAAACAAAAAATCCCAAGAACTAACTTGAGAATTGATGCGGAAAATCCGCAAATCTATTCTATTAGTTAATTCTTAATTGCACGTTTCGTTCAAGGGCCTAATGACTTGTTAATTATTTAATAAACGTGCGAGTTCATTAAGCTCTGGAAGTATACTAAAATTCTGCAGTTGTTGCAATACCTAATAGACCTAGTGTAATATTGCGACATACGAGGGATAAAAACGCCAATCGGAGGAGCCATGAGTAAATGGGAAGACGACAGCTCCTTCGAGCTGCCAGAAGATGAATCCTGGAGAGGGGATCAACACGCCCCTGCAGATGCTTTCGGAATGGCAATTGAAACCTGGATGCCAGGCATGAGCCACGATGAAGCAGACGACCTTCTGGATGATGAAGAAAACCTTGATTTCTTGGATTCAGAGGATGCAACTGGCGAAGAAACCAAAGAAGCCTGCGCGACCATAGCCAAAGAGCTAGACGAGGAAATGTTCCTAGTAGCATACCTGCTCTACGTAGAGCAGGATAGCATCGGCGAAATCGCTGAAGCTCTCAAAGTCCCTCCAAAGAAAGCCAGGATTCTTCGGGAAAACCTCATCGAAAAGATCTGCATTGCTTTCGAGAGAGTTTGCCCAAGCAAGACCGTGGACATGGAAGAAGCCCTTGCTGAAATATATTCTCAAGGCATGGGCACACCCTGCAAGCAATGTGGCGACATCCAACCGCGCTATGCTAAGTACTGCACCAACTGCGGCAAGCGTAGACCCCAATTCCTGGAAGAGATATTCTACAGAATCTGGGGCCACAGTCTTGCAGTTGAGCAGGAAACTGGCTGCCCCAAAACCCACGCCGAAGCAGCAACAAACCCGCACTCTGACGGGTACTGCCTAGTGTGTGGAACCCACTTCCCACCTAAACCCCAAAAGCCCTGACTAACCCTCAGGGCTGGGTGTTTTTAAAGGCCTTTTTAGGCTTCCAAAATTGCTCATTTTTTGGTAAAATATACACATGCAAATCTCATATTTCGGGCTAAGTTCATTTAAGATAACGGGTAAGGATGTAAGTTCAATAATTGACCCTTTTGGTAAGGATTCAGGGCTGACCCCACCACGCGGAGCAGCTGATTTAATCATCCTTTCAGAAAAAACCAATGAAACATATTCTTGGACCTCTGGTATTTCTGGAGAGCCTTTCATTGTTGATGGTCCTGGAGAATACGATGTTAAAGAACACACCATCACAGGTATTCCTGTAAAAGACAAAAATGGCAGAATCATTACAATATATTTAATTGAAGTTGATGGTATAAAAATCTTAGACATGGCGCATATTGAAAAGCTCACTTTGAGCGAAGACGAACTTGAAGATATTGGTGATGTTGATGTGATGTTAGTTCCCGTTGGTGGCAATGGCGTCCTAACAACAGATGATGCTGCCAAAGCAGTTAATTTCATTGAACCAAAATTCGTCATCCCAATGCACTACAAAATGTCAGGATCAAAAATTCCTGCTGATACAGAAGAAAAATTCCTTAAAGAATTTGGCAACAAGTTTGAAAAAATGGAGAAGCTCACTTTAAAGAAAAAAGACCTCCTTCTAGATCAACCAATGAAAATAATTATCCTGGAGCCGTTAAGATAATGCAGTGGTTAGAAAAACTTCGAGCAAAACCAAAACAAGAAAAAATACGACTGCTTTGGATCACCACGATAATTGCAGCTGTGCTCTTGATTGGTATATGGATTTTAATCGGAAACTACAACAACGGAGCACCTAAAAATCTTGAACTCTTTAAAACCATTGAAAACTCCATAAAAAACTTTAAACTTGATAAATCGCAATTAACACCAGCTGCGGAAACAAAGTAAATAATATGTCAGACGAAATCGGCGTCTTACGCCAACGCACAATTGAATCAGAAATGCAGGAGAGCTTCCTAAGTTACGCGATGAGCGTAATTGTTGATCGTGCTCTACCAGACGTCCGAGACGGGTTAAAACCAGTACACCGACGTATTTTGTACTCCATGCACGAACAAGGATTAAGGCATAATGCTAAATTCAGAAAATCAGCATCAGTTGTTGGAGACGTTCTTGCTAAATACCACCCACATGGTGATGTTGCGGTCTATGATTCAATGGTACACATGGCTCAAGACTTTGCCATGCGCTACCCAATCATTGATGGTCAAGGAAACTTTGGTTCCATGGACGGTGATGGTGCTGCTGCTTACAGATATACAGAGGCTCGCATGAGCCAGATGGCAGAAGAGCTTCTTACTGACATTGAAAAAGAAACTGTTGATTTCAGAGACAACTTTGATGCAACCAAACAAGAACCAGTTGTTCTTCCTGCAAAATTACCTAACCTGCTCCTTAATGGAACGCTTGGTATTGCTGTTGGTATGGCCACAGATATTCCACCACACAACCTCACAGAAATCTGCGATGCCATAAGTATATTAATTGATGATCCAAAAGCAACCACAGAAGACCTTTTGCAATTCATCAAAGGTCCTGATTTCCCAACTGGTGGAATTATCTATGACATCAATGCAATTAAAGCAGCGTATGCTACAGGCAAGGGTAGCGTGGTTATGCGTGCTAAAACAGATATTGTCGAAACAAAAACCGGCGCATATCAGATAATCATCACGGAAATTCCTTACAGAGTTAACAAAGCAACCCTGCTTCAAAAATTTGCCGACTTAGTTAAAGAAAAAAGAGTTGAAGGCATCAAAGACTTAAGAGATGAATCAGACAAAGATGGTGTACGTATTGTTGTTGATCTTAAAAAAGACGCTCTTGCAAACAAAATCTTAAACCAGCTTTTCAAATATAGTCAGCTACAAGAAACATTTCACATGAACATGTTGGCTTTGGTTGATGGTATTGAACCAATGGTTTTAAACTTAAAAACCATTCTAGAAAAATACCTTGAGCACAGACAAATCGTTGTTAGAAGAAAAACAGAGTTTGATTTAAACAAAGCCAAAGAAAGAGCACATATCTTAGAGGGCTTAAAAAAAGCTCTTGATCATATTGATGAAGTAATTGCAGTAATCAAAAAATCTCCAACCAAAGAAGAGGCTTTTGAAAACCTTGTTAAAAAATTCAAACTTTCAGAAATCCAAACTCGAGCAATCTTAGAAATGCGTTTACAAACCTTGGCTGGGCTAGAAAGAAAAAAGATAGAAGAAGAATTGGAAGAGAAAAGAAAACTCATTGCTGAATTAGAAGACATCCTTAAATCACCTAAAAAAATCCTTGCAATCATCAAAAAAGAAGTACAGGAATTAAAAGACAAATTTGGCGATGAAAGAAGAACCCAGGTAATTAAGACACCAATCGGGGAATTTAAGGCAGAAGATCTAATCCCTGAAGAAAACGTCATCATTACAACAACCAAATCAGGATATATCAAACGTCTAGCCCCAGACACCTACAAAACTCAAGGGCGTGGTGGCAAAGGAGTTATTGGTATGACTACAAAAGAAGAAGATGTTGTTGATGTAGTTATCTCTGCAAACACCCATGATGATATGATGTTCTTTACTAACAAAGGACGTATTTTCCAAACAAAAGTCTATGAGATCCCAGAAAGCTCCAGAGTTGCCAAAGGACAAGCTTTGGTTAACTTCTTACAACTTGGTTCAGGAGAATATGCCACAGCAATCCTTTGCCAAGCAAAGAAGTCTCCTGCAAAATACTTAGTCATGACAACCAAAAAAGGGTTAATCAAAAAAGTTGAATCTGATTCTTTTATCAAAGTTAGAAGAAGCGGCATGATCGCGATAAAACTAAAAGATGACGATGAATTAAAATGGGTTAACCTTTCAAACGGTGACGATCAGATCATGCTCTCAACAGAGCTTGGACAAGCAATTCGCTTTTCAGAAAAAGACATCCGACCAATGGGCAGGGGAGCAGCAGGTGTTAGAGGCATGCGTTTAAAAGGAAAAGACCTCTTAATGAGCATGGATATTATTTCTAAAGAAGCAAACGTTAAAGATCTCCAAGTTTTAATAGTTACAGAAAATGGTCTTGGCAAAAAAACCGACCTTGCCTTCTACAAAATACAAAAGCGTGGCGGTTCTGGTATAAAGACGCTGAAAGTAACAGACAAAACAGGTAAAATTATCTCCATGCACATTGTCACAGCAAGCGAAGAACATGACCTTGTTCTCTTTTCAAGAAGCGGACAAGCCCTAAGAACTAAACTAAACACCATCTCAACCTTAGGTAGAGCCACTCAAGGCGTAAGAGTAATGCGTCTTGATGATGGTGACAAAGTTGCCTCAAGTGCTGTAATATAATAGGCAGCTCAAGGGCATGTAGCTCAGTTGGTAGAGCGATTGTCTTATACACAATTGGTCCCAGGTTCGAGTCCTGGCATGCCCACCAGAATTTTTTAAAAATGTGTTAATAAGTAACTAAAAAATATGATGCCATTAAAATTACATATAGCATTTGGTTTACTGCTAATACTTGTAGGAATTATCTTTGATTTTGGTTTTGTTCAAACTAAAATGTCCGCATCATTTAGAACCGACCCTGCTGCTTATTTAAACTCATTCAAACATCAGCTTTACAGCCTTACTGCTTTTTATATGATTGTGTTGGGTTTCCTAAATATCACACTCGCCTTATTGTCTCGATATTTTGCACCAGCAGCAAATCTTGATTGGATTATTTTTGGTTTAATTTTTGTGGGATCAACGCTAGTGATTGTAACCGGGCTTTGGTACGCAAGCGCTGGTCCATCCTTCAAATGGGAACCAAGATGTACCGTTTTAACGATCGGGCTTGTTTCTATGGTATTAGGTCTCGGCATCGAAATCTATAGATTCCTGTCACTCAAGAATTTTTAAAAAGCAGCTTTGACTAAGCTTTAGTCAAACAAAACCACCAGAAAAAAATCCCCGAAACTTATCGGGGATTTTTTAATTACTTTGCTAAAGCTTTACTTTGTTGCTGTATTTCTCCAAGCCGTGCTTTTAATCCCGGAAAGTAATCTGTCTTTTGAACAACAGACATAAATAGAAGCAATCCAAGAACTACCGCAAAACCAAATGCTGCTCTACCAACAACCCAATTCCTTGAAGACATCTTTTCTTCTGCTACTCCTTTGTGTTCCTTCAAACCAACAAACAGGTTATATATATATGCAACAGTAAATGGCGCTATGACATAGCCATACACAGACTGAATCAAATTAAATAACGACTGCTCATTCTGCATCAACAACCCAAGAACAAGCACTGGAAGGGCAAAGATAATGACAATGGTAAGGATTCTTGAAAAAACTAAAAGCCATTTACCTTTAACTAAAGCTGAACTTGATAGCAAAGCGGAAACTCCTCTGTGATCATCAACAATTAAGGAATAGGTTACAAACTGATATGTAATGCTTAAATATATTGCATAAATAACAGCTACTAGTCCAAGCAAAATACCAACCCCAGAGAGTGAGTAAAGCAAAGGTTTGGAAGCTTCAAACATACCGGCTTGTTGCATTGATAGGATAATCAAAGCAAAAATTAACGGTATGGCAAAAGCTGAAACTAAATTACCTGCAACTAAAACACCAGTCCATAACAATGAAAATATTTTCATCACTGCCATCTTGTATGCTTCTAAAACCGTTAAATCAGTAAGTTTTAAAGCATAAATCAAAGCAATCTGACTAGCCCAGGCGAGCAATCCTGCAAGGATAAGTAATACAAAAGAAAATGGTGGTAATATTTCAGCAAGTAAATACGACAAAACCATAACCACCAAGGGTGCTGATAATATTCCAAACAAAAGAGCAAACTTTGTTTTGTAAACATGCCATGCTTTGTTAAACAAAGACTTAACACTCAAACTAATATGTTCGTTCATTTTTTTAATTTAATGCTAAACATAGTATATCGCATCCCTGATATGGCAACAAACCATTGACCAAATGCTTTTTTTCTGATATAATAGATTTAGAAAAGTTCAAATTCGCCGCGAGGTGAATCGAAACAAAAATAAAATACAATAGAATAGAAAAACAAAATGTTAGTTTAACTAACATTATTAATTGCGATAAGTACATTGCAATAGTTAAATAGCTCTTTTGAGTGGAACTTTTCAACAGAACTCTCCTTTACGGGGGAGTTTTGTTTTTTAGTCAAAAGTCTGACTAAAAACACAGTTCCTGCTAAAATATATAGGTACTAACAAACACATCTAAACAATGCTCTACATACTATCAACTCCAATTGGTAACCTTTCTGACCTTTCAGAAAGAGCAAAACAAACACTTGCTGAATGTGATCTAGTTATTGCTGAAAATCCATCGTATTCCAAGCGCCTTTTTGAACACTTAAATATTCCTGCAAAAAAATTCATACAATTTGCAGAACACAATGAACAGGAAAAACTGCCAATAATCCTTAAAGAGCTGAAAGATAAAAACGCAGTACTTCTAAGTGATGCTGGAACACCAGGAATATCTGATCCAGGATTCAGAGTTGTCAGGGCAGCTATAGCCTCAGAAATACAAGTTGTACCAATTCCAGGTCCTAATGCAGCAATCACAGCACTATGCGCTTCAGGCCTTCCAACTGATAAATTCATATTCCTAGGCTTTGTCCCTAAAACAGAAATTAAGTTCACCAATGAATTAAAAAGTACTGCAGACTTAGAAGCAACTATTATTTTCTATGAATCACCGCATCGAATCATAAAAAGCATTGGCTTCATTGCAAACTCCTGGCCTGATGCTAAGGTTGTAGTTGCCAGAGAACTGACTAAAATACATGAAGAATTCATTAGAGGAACAGCCACAGAAGTCCTAACCAAACTTGAAGCCAGAGCAAGCATCAAAGGGGAGATAACCGTATTAATAAGCTTTAAATGATATGTCCGGACATTCTAAATGGGCGCAGATAAAAAGAACCAAAGGAGCGGCTGATGTAAAAAAGGGTGCACTCTTCTCAAAGCTTTCAAAACAAATAACCATTGCTGCAAAAAATGGCTCTAGTCCTGATACAAACTTCAAACTGCGTCTAGCAATTCAAAAAGCTCGTGAAAATGCAATGCCCAATGACAACATTGATCGAGCAATCAAAAAAGCATCAGGTGCTGATGCAGGTAACATTCACACCCTACAATATGAGGGCTATGGTCCAGCAGGTACAGCATTCATTGTTGAAGCTGCTAGTGATAATCCAAACAGAACATTCCAAAACATCCGCACAGTCTTTGCAAAAAACGGTGGCAACATCGGACAACCTGGATCTGTTGCTTGGCAGTTCCAAACCAAAGGACAAATTTTAGTTGAAAGAGCAGCTGATCTAACAAACACGGAACTAGTGGCAATAGATGCCGGAGCAGATGATGTTAGAGAATCAACAGAAGGTCTCGAAATATATACTAAACCTGAAGACTTAGAAAAAATTAAAAACATCCTTAAAGAAAAAGGTGCTAAAATAGCGCAAGCTGAAATCATTATGGAGTCCTCACAAGGAGTTGATCTAACAGCAGAACAGACTCCAGCAGTGCACAAACTCTTTGATGCACTCTCTGATGACGAAGACGTCGTTGCAGTACACACCTCAGCAAACCTTTAACAACACTATGATCATACTAGGAATAGATCCAGGAACAGCCACAACAGGTTATGCCCTGATCAAAAAACAAAAGAATAACAGTTTTGAAATAGTTGATTTTGGAGTGATTTCAACAAAAAAAACCAAAAGCGACTCTGAAAGACTCTTAGAAGTACAGAAAGATCTTGCTAAAATAATTTCAAAATACAAACCTGAAATTGCCGGAGTTGAAAAACTCTACTTTGAAAACAACGCTAAAACTGCAATGACAGTTTCCCAAGCAAGGGGAGTAGTACTTTTAACATTGCAACAAAAAAAAGTTAAACTCCAAGAATTTACACCGCTTCAAGTTAAATCAATGATTTGCGGATATGGCAAAGCAGAAAAAAAACAAGTTCAATTAATGGTCCAAAAAACATTCAATTTAAAATCTTTACCTAAACCAGATGATGCAGCTGATGCTTTAGCCATAGCACTGTGTGCTGGGTTCAAAAAAATATGAGAAAAAACCTAACTAAAGAAACAATACAAATCTTCTGGGAACATTCCAAGAAATACCCTTGGACCTTTATATTCATGACCTTGACTATGCTTTTTGCTGTATCAGCAGATCTCTTTAGACCATTCCTTTACAAAATGCTCTTTAATGAAATTGCATTGAACCAGCCTGGAATGACAACACGACTCTTCTCCATACTGATATACATGCTCCTTGCTGCTTTAACCTCATGGTTTTTCTGGAGAAGTGCAACCTTCATAAACCAATACTTTGAACTTAGAGTCATCAAAGACTTAACCAATACTTGTTTCAAATATCTACAAGAGCACTCTTACAATTTCTTCAACAACAATTTTGCAGGAAGCTTAGTTAGAAAAGTAAACAAGTTCTCGAGATCATACGAAATAATTGTTGATATTGCTTACTGGAACATTTCCCAAACTGTTCTTAGAATCATAATAATTGTTGTGGTGCTTTCCTTAAGACAATGGGTTGTAGGATTAGTTGTCTTAGCTTGGGCTTTTGCATACATCAGCTTTCAATTTTTCTTCTCTGAATACAAACTTAAATATGACGTTGAAAGGTCTAAAATAGATAGCCAACTAACAGGTCAGCTATCAGACACTATTTCTAACAATATAAACATCAAACTGTTTGGAACGCTAAACTTTGAAATTAAATCATTCAACGCGTTGCAACAAAAATGGTACAAGATTCAACATTTCAGCTGGACCTTGGCAGGTGTTGCTGAAATGATTCAATCGCTATTAATGTTGCTTCTAGAATTCTTTGTTTTCTACTTTGCAATAAAATACAGAGAATCAGCTCACCTGACAGTTGGCGACTTTGTCTTAATCCAAATATATGTTATTGGTCTCTTTGATCATCTCTGGAACTTTGGTAAAAACATCCGTAAATACTACGAGGCAATGTCAGATGCTCAAGAAATGACCGAGATCTTACTAGCTCCTCATGAAGTATCAGATACAAAAGGAGCAAAAGAATTAGTCATAACAAAAGGCCTAATTAGCTTCAAAAACGTTGAATTCGGATATCAACAAACAGGCGCTATACTAAAAAAGTTTAATCTGGACATTAAAGCAGGAGAAAAAGTTGCTTTAATCGGTCCTTCTGGTGGAGGCAAATCAACAATCACCAGAATAGTTTTTAGATTCTTTGATCTGCAAAAAGGAAAAGTATATATAGATGGTCAAGACATATCTAAAGTTACCCAAACAAGTTTAAGAGAGAACATTTCTTTAGTTCCTCAAGAACCAATCCTTTTCCACAGATCTTTAATGGAAAACATTAGGTATGGCAAACTCATTGCAACTGATGAAGAAGTAAAAACAGCTGCAAAACTTGCGCACTGCGATGAATTCATAAACAAATTCCCAGACCAATACAACACCTATGTTGGTGAAAGAGGTATTAAGCTCTCTGGTGGTGAAAGACAAAGAATAGCAATAGCTAGAGCGATCTTAAAAAACGCTCCGATCTTGGTTCTTGATGAAGCAACTTCCTCTCTTGATTCAGAATCTGAAAAACTCATTCAAGATGCAATGATAAACCTGATGCAGGGCAAAACAACAATTGTCATTGCTCACAGACTTTCAACAATCATGAACATGGATAGAATTATTGTTATCGAAAACGGAGAGATAACTGAAGAAGGAAAACACCAAGAACTTCTCAAGGCAAACAAAGGAACATATCAAAGACTCTGGCAGATCCAAGCCGGAGGATTTAACAAAGCATAAAAAAACAGGGCTTGAAGCCCTGTTTTTAAATGATCTTTACAAAGTTTCGTTTACCTACAGAAACAATTGAATCTTTTGGAACAATGGAGATATAGCTCTCACAAGTCTTGCCGTTTATCTTAACGCCTCCCTGATCAATTAAACGCCTAGCTACACTATTACTTTGCGCCAACCCCGTGCCTATAAGCACTTCAACAATACTTCGTTCAGCAAGCTTAAAGCCCTTTAAATTAGCGGGTATTTCCTTGTCCTTGTGCACTTTATCAAACTCTTCACGAGCATGTTCTGCTGCCTTGGTGCCATGATACAAACGCACTAATTCTGTAGCTAAGTGTGCCTTTGCATCTCTTGGATTTAACTTACCGGACTTTAATTCTTTTTCCATCTCTTCAATTTCAACAAGAGCAATGTGTGGAGTACACATCACAAAATATGGAACAATCAAACGGTCGAGAATAGACATGGTCTTACCAAACATTTGTGTTGGTGAATCTGTGATATTTATGACGTTGCCCCAAGATGAACTCATCTTCCTACCATCAGTTCCTTCTAACAAATCAAAAGTCATAATTTCTTGAGGTCTTTGTTTGTAAAAACGCTGCAAGACCCTCCCAGCAAGTAAATTAAAACGCTGATCTGTACCACCAACTTCCAAATCAGACTTAATTGCAACCGAATCATAACCTTGCATTAGGGGATAGAGCAGCTCTCTTAAGCTAACACGTTTTTGATCTTTCATTCTTCGGGAAATGTTCTCTCGCGCTTCAAACTCGTGCAAAGAAAACTGATCTGCTTGTTCTGCAATCTCTAAATATCCCAATTTCTTCAACCACTTTGAATTGTAATGTATCTCTGCTTTCTTTAAATCAATAATTTTACCAAACTGTGAGATATAACTTTTCATGTTTGCTTTTACTTCTTTTGCAGAAAGCATTGGTCGTTCACTGTCCTTGTCTGAAGTATCACCTATTAATCCAGTAAAGTCACCAATTATCAAAACTATTTTATGCCCAGCGTTCTGCAAAGCTCTAAGCTTCCACAAAACAACAGCCCGACCAATATGAATTGATTTTGCTGTAGGATCAATGCCTAATTTAACACGTAGCTTCTTTTTTCCAGAAAGTCGTTTCTTTAAACTTACCGGGTCAATAATCTCATTAACACCACGGGTCAATATTTCAGTTATATCTGTTTTCATGTTGATATTATAGCAACTTTTAAGCATCTAAGATATAATCCATGTATGAACAAAGTAAATTACTACCGACCCCAAGCATACATTAAAAAGGGCGTTGGTTTCTGGAAAAAACTAAAAACAGCAATAAAAACAAAGCGTTTTTGGACTTGGGTAGTGCGTCTTGCAGCCTTAGGCTTTGCAACTTTAGCTTTCATGTTCATCTGGTATTCTAAAGATCTGCCTGATCCAAACCGCCTGCTTTCAAGACAAGTAGCCCAATCAACAAAAATCCTCTCAAGAGATGGGGATTTACTCTATGAAGTGCATGGTGAATACAAACGCACGCTAATACCGTACTCTGAAATGAACGATTATGTTAAAAATGCAACCATTGCCATAGAAGACAAAAACTTCTACAACGAAAGTGGTATCAACCTCAAAGGAATCATGCGTTCTGTTTTTGTAAACCTGGTTTCAGGAAGCAAAGCTCAAGGTGGTAGCACCATCACCCAGCAGTTTGTTAGAAACGCAATCCTGACTAGAGAAAAAACTTGGTCTAGGAAAATAAAGGAGATCATTCTTTCAATTGAAATAAACGAAAAGTTTACAAAAGACGACATCCTAAAACTCTACCTCAATGAAATACCATACGGTAGCAATGCCTATGGTATTGAAGCAGCTGCACAAACATACTTCAACAAACATGCTAAAGATTTAACACTAGCTGAAGCAGCATACATGGCAGCGCTACCACAATCACCAACCTACTACCAACCAAATGGCAGTCACAGAGATGCGCTTAATGCCAGAAAAAACACCGTGCTTTCTGAAATGAAAAAACAAGGCTACGTCACAGAAGAACAATACAACCAAGCAAAAACAGAAGAAGTAGTTTTCCAAAAAATAAGGAACAGGATGTTGGCTCCACACTTTGTGCAATACATCCAAAGCTATGTTACTGCAAAATATGGTGATGCAAACCTTGAAAGCGGGGGATTAAAAATAACAACAACTCTAGATTTAAAACTCCAAGAAAAAGCAGAAAAAGCAGTTGAAGATGGGGTCACAAAAAATGCTAAATCCTACAATGGAAACAACGCCGCCTTAGTTGCAATTGACCCTAAAACAGGGCAAATATTAGCCATGGTTGGCTCTAAAGACTTCTTTGCTGAATCAACCCCAGTAGGCTGTAAATCAGGTTTAAACTGCACTTTTGAAGCTGAGGTTAATGTTGCCACTGCATTAAGACAAGCTGGTTCTTCAATGAAACCATATATCTATGTCACAGCTTTTAAACCAGAATTTGCACAAGCCCCTGCAACACTCCGATTAGATGTTGAAACAAACTTTGGAAAATATGGCAACAAAGATTACATTCCAAAAAATTACAATGGTCAGGTGCATGGACCAGTTTCAATCAGACAAGCACTAGCGGGTTCTTTAAACATTCCTGCAGTTAAAACTCTTGATTTAATCGGAGTTGATAACGCAGTACAGACAATGCGCGATGTTGGTATCACCAGTCCTTTAAAAGACTGTGGCTTGTCTTTAGTGCTTGGAGGATGTGAAGTAACCTTAGTTGATCATGTTAGTGGTTACGCAACCTTTGCAAACGAAGGTGTGCATCATCAAACTGCTGGTATTCTAAAAATAGAGGATGCTAATGGAAATATTTTAGAAGAATACAAAGATCAAAGCAAAGAAGTTCTTGATCCTCAAAGCGTCTATGAATTAATAAGTATCATGACTGATAATGAATCAAGACAGTTTACCTTTGGTTCAAGCTCAGTATACTTAACACTTCCTGGAAGACCAGTAGCTGCAAAAACAGGAACAACCCAAAACTTCCATGATGGTTGGGCAGTTGGATTTACGCCGTCACTTGCAGCAGGAGTTTGGACTGGAAACAATGACGGTGCTTTGATGAAAATGGATGCAGTCATGACAGCAGCACCAATTTGGAAACAATTCATGACTGAGGCATTAAAAGACACACCAGTTGAAGAATTTCCAGTGCCCGATGGTATTCAAACTATCACGGTTGATGCACTCTCTGGAAAACTTCCAGGAACATTCACTACAGCAACAAAAACAGATGTCTTTGCAAGCTTTTCTGTACCAAAAGAATATGATGACTTACACCTTGCAGGTGGGGTGACAGTTCTACATTCTGAACGTCCAGATAACATTCTATGGGAACAACCGGTTGCGATTTGGGCACAAAGTCATGGTTACTCCTATATCCCAAAAGGGGACATGCCCATAGTCCAACCACCACAAATACCCGGACAAATAGATGTTGGTAACCCCCCAACAATCACGGTAATTTCACCACCAGACGGTTCTACTGTCTCACAAGTGCCTTTCATCATCCAAACTCACGTCTCTCCTGACACCAACAACAAAATTGAAAGAGTTGATCTATTAATTGACGGTTCATTTGTTCAAAGCTTAAACTTTGAACCATATAGCTTTCAAATATCACAGCAATTATCCGCGGGTTTACACTCTTTTGCGCTACATGCTGTTGATGACAAGGGGAACACTGCAGACACAAGCATCAAATTAAGATTTAAATAGATGTTCTACTTACTCTCCCTGTTATTTATCCTCGTCCCAAGCTATGTCATTCGCTTTTCAATTTTAGGGCTACCAAGCAATCTATTAGAATTGCTCGTAGCTCTATTTTTAATTTGCTTCACTCTCTGGATTATTAAAAACAAGCTAACCAAAGAGTTTAAAGAATACATTCAAGCACAACCAAAATTCTTTAAAACCTTTTTTGTCCTCTTCTTTGTCTCTGGTTTAATTTCAACCTTTGTTGCATCTGATCTACAAAAAGCAGCTGGACAATTCTTAGTCTTGTTCTTAATGCCAATGTTGGTATATTTCCCCGCAAGTTTTATTCTTGCTAACCCAATAAACAAAATACGATTTATAAAAATTCTTCTGCTAACCGTTGGAGTAGTTTCAATCTACGGCATAATCCAATACTTTACTTTAATTGGACTACCAAGCCAGTGGTGGGGTAATACCAATGAACCCAAAAGAATACTAAGCTTCTTTGAATACCCAAATGCTTTTGCTTTGTACTTAGCGCCGCTACTAGCATTTCTACTACCTTTTGTAAGACAGGATGGCTTAAAAAACCTGGTCTACAAAGCATCGTATGGCCTTGGTTTGATCGCTTTACTACTAACCCTCTCAAGAGGTGGTTGGCTCGGTTTCCTCGTTGCCTTGGGAGTTTATATCCTTTTCTTTGCTGGCAAAAAAGAACGCTTTGCAGCCCTAACAGGCTTTGTTATAGCATCTATTATTGTTCTAGCAACACCAAACTTAAGATACAGAGTTATCCTTCCTTTTATGGGCGAAAAATCCACAGTTAGTAGATTTTCTCTTTGGCAGACTGCTGACAAAATGATTAATGACTCACCAATATTGGGTAAAGGTTTAACTGGTTTTAAAAGTAACTATGACAAATACAACAGTGATCCAAACCTTGCTTCTTTAAACTATCCTCACAACATTTTCTTAAACTTCTGGGTTGAAACAGGACTGTTAGGTTTAATTTCATTCTTAGGATTAAGCTACTTCTTCATAACCAAAGCCATCAAACAAAAAGGATTGCTTAGTATCGCAACAATCCTGTTTTTAACTGCGCTGTATTTCCACGGTCTTGCAGATGCACCCTATTTAAAAAATGATTTGGCTTTAATATTTTGGATATTGTTGAGTTTATAAATTAAAGCTCCACAACGAGTGGAGCTTTAAGAATGCGAGTAACCAGGCTTACCAAGCTCAGGATATAAATTTTTACTCAACATGTCAATTGGTGGAGGTAGTGGGACTTGAACCCACGAGCACCAGATGGTAAGCCTGGTCGCTCGCTAACCTGCTACCCCCACGCATTAGTTAATACTTAAAAAACATTAAATATTCATTAAGAACAAATTAAAACACCCCAGAAGTTTCTGGGGTGTTTTAATTACTCTTTTAAAATCCTTTTTCTTTCGGCTTTATGACTATCCTTCGATTTGGTTCTTCTCCAATACTTTCTGTTTCAAAATCAAAGTCAGCTGACAAAAATGCATGGATCACTCTTCGATCGTGTGCTGGCATTGGTTCTAGTGCAACAGGGCGTCCTGTTCTCTTCAACTGTTCCAAAGCTTTCTTTGCAGTTTCTCGTAAATACCACTCTCTTTTTTTCTTGTAATCATCAACATCTAAAGTAAAACGGTCTATTGGACCATATCTCTTGTAAGCAATGCTATGCATCAAACTTTGCAAGGAATGTAAGTTAGCTCCGCGCTGACCAATCAAAAGATTTGAGTCAGGGGAAGAGATGTTAAAAGTAAAACCTTGAACATTCTGTTCAATGCTAACTCTTGCTTCTATGCCCATTTTTTCAAGAGCTTCTTTAATTAAGGCCGCGATTTCCGCGGTCTTAATTTCATTTCTCTGACCCTGATTTTCTTGGTTATCTTCTAAGTTCATACAACCTCTGTCTTTGGTTTATTGCCCTTCATTATATAATATTGCTGGCCAATAGCAAACAAGGTTGTAACTATCCAGTACAGTGGTAAACCAGCAGGAAGTTTAATTGATAGAAGCACTGTTAAAATCGGAAAAACATAAACAGTTTGAATCTGCAATGCTTTTTGAGTTGTATCCATAACAGCACCACTTTGTGAGGCAACCATCATCTTTGATTGCACAAACTGAGCAATCCCTGCAACTACACCAAAGATAATGCTTGGTTTGGATAAATCAACGAGATCAAAAAATCTTGGGTTTAAAACTCCTGGGTTATGTACCCAAGGATAGAGATATGTTTGTAATTCAGAACCACCAAGTCCTAAAATGAAAACCTGATACAAAGCAATCAACAAAGGCAGTTGAACTAATAAAGGCAAACAAGAACCTAAAGGACTGACCTTGTGCTCTTGATACAAAGCCATTATTGCTTGGCTTTGTGCAACCTTGTCATTCTTATGTTTTTCACGTAAATCATTAAGCTTTGGTTGCAACTCTGTCATTGCTTTCTGTGCTTTCAAAGATTTATGGAAAGAAGGCAACAACAACAAACGCACAATTACAGTTATTAAAATAATTACAACACCAATATCAGGAATATACCAATAGGCGAGAACCATCAGGTTAATTAACGGATCCACCAAAACTATATGGAATATATTACCCATAATTTAGACTAAATCTATGCCACCTTGTGACCAAGGATTGCATCTTAATATTCTGTATAACCCCTTAAAAAGCCCCAAAATACCGTGTTTTTCAACAGATTGCTTAGTATATTCAGAACAAGAAGGATAGTACTTACAAAAACCATTTGGGTGGTTATGCTTAAAAAGCCCATGATCTGGAGAAATTGTTTTCTGATATATAGTTATTAACCAAACAATGATTCTTTTCATACTATGTTTTCAAAACCTTACCTCTTGCTAACGTATATTTCAATTGTTCAACCAACTCCTTGTTTTTAAATCCCGCTGCTTTTGGTTTTGCAACCAACATATAATCACCGGTAACTAAGCGGGGGAGTGCTAAACGCATTTGTTCGCGCAATACTCTTTTAACCCTGTTTCTTTCAACTGCTAATTTAGATATTTTCTTTGAAACAACAAAAGCAGTCCTAGTTTTAGGTCTAGCAACAAATTTAATAACCAGGGCAGGCGTATGCATAGTTAATCCTGTGCGGTACACCTTTTGCAATTCCCTGGTTTTGTTGATCCTGTTTGCTTTTTTAAGCATGCAGATTATTCAGAGTGTTAAACTGTGAGTTTTTTTCTCTTTTTTGCACGGCGTCTTGCCAAAACGTTTCTTCCCTTAGTGGTACGCATACGCTTTCTAAAACCGTGTCTGCGCTTTCTCTTGATTTTCTTTGGCTGATAAGTTCGTTTCATCGTTAAAAGATTAATATTGACCTCTGCATTATACTTTTAATTCAGCTTTTTTTCAAGTCCAAAAAACTAACAAAAAGTTCCTCTGAAATATCATCAGGATATGCACACGATATTAACAGTCGCTTTAATTTTGTTCATATTTTAAAGGGATTTTAAATATTTTACATGTTGATAACTACTTGTTAGAATGCCGGTATTGAAATAAAACGTGTGTATTTGGAGACCTTTCGTTATGACCAACCAACAACTTTGGCAGGCTATTTTAGGTAATCTAGAAGTATCATTAAGCAAAGCTAATTTTACTACTTGGTTTAAAAACACAGCTATTCTAGAAAAAAACGATGACCATATCATAGTCAGCGTACCTAATGGTTTCACCAAAGAATGGTTACAGAACAAATACAACCACGAGGTT
>Ga0255338_1002632_pt1 | contig 24976 bp, 19 predicted proteins | sample MeOH1_35cm_T4_19_FD_203715 | JGI IMG/M metagenome (GOLD analysis project Ga0255338, IMG submission 203715) | Sandy soil microbial communities from University of British Columbia, Vancouver, Canada - MeOH1_35cm_T4_195 | ecosystem: Engineered > Artificial ecosystem > Sand microcosm > Unclassified ...
CATGGAAGAAGTAAAACAATCAAGAGGAAAATACTGGGCACTTTGCTTTTTATGGCTTGCCGCTATGATCACTTTATTAGTTGTTTACCGCGAGTTTTTCTGGCTGGCTTTACCCGGCACAGTTACCTATTTCGCTAAAGCCATGGACCTGTTATAACCATCTCAACGCTCTTTGATACGAGGCAACTCCAACGGGTTGTCTTTTTTGTGCCCGCTAAAAAGGGCCGGGCATATACCGTTTTACCACACGCAAACGGTGTGTCCGTTCACCGGTATCGGTGTTAATGATCCCCATATTATCGATCCTGTCGATCCGCACCTTCCCTGCAGCATGAATGATCGTATCCGAAGAAAAAAGTAAACCAACATGGGTGATCTTTCCTTCCTCATTATCGAAGAAAGCCAGGTCGCCACAAACCGCCTCCTGTAAAAAACCTACCACTTCACCCTCTTCCACCTGCTGGTACGCATCCCGCGGTAAGCGGATGTTAAAAAAGCGGAACAGCTGTTGCACAAACCCGCTGCAATCTATTCCAAAAGTGGATCTTCCGCCCCAGAGATAAGGTGTATTGATAAACTGGATAGCCAATCCTCGGATCTCATCTTCCGCAAAAACAGCTGAACGACTATCCCAGGTTTTGCCCAGATAAGCGATTTGCCAATCGCCCACCTGTACTTTGTTATGGGTAAATACGCCCAGTGAAGTACCCAGCGACAAATGCATGGGTTGTCCGTTAATAACGGCAAGGTTTCCCCACTCTGCAGCGATCAGTGTACTGTTTGTATGCACGATAGCCGGATCGATCTCAGCCAACTGGCTGGTCTGACACCATCCTTCATATCCATCGTACTGGCAGCGGATGCGGGTAAACTGTTTTCCTTCTTCCAGTACTTCGGCCAACTCTCCAAACAGAATCTGACTGATCATTTCAGAACGATGAGCCTCCTCTTTACGTAAGGGTGCGGCGGGTACCATACAGATCACAAAAGACATAGTGTGAATTTGCGGTCAAGATATGGAATTTTAGCACTACGGCATCTATACAGAAAATGCTTATTTTCAAACAGTGAGCAATAACCGGTACGACCATATCAGCGACCAGGAACTACTGCAGAAATTCTACAGCGACAGGAATAACCAATGGCTGGGAATTGCGCTGCAGCGGTATACGCTGTTATTGCTGGGTGTGTGCATGAAATACCTGAAGAATGAAGAAGAAGCCAAAGATGCCGTACAGCAGATCTTTCTGAAAGCTATTACAGAACTGGGTAAATACAAAGTAGATTACCTCAAAAGCTGGTTATACACCGTAGCACGTAACCACTGCCTGATGAAGCTGCGGGATAAGAATAGGTTTATCCCGGTAGAAGATGATACCCCGATAGCTTCGCCTGAGACCGACCGGACAGAACTGGCCAATAAAGAAATCACCCTTTCCCTGCTGGAAACTTCGCTGGAAGAACTGAACCCGGAGCAGAAAACCTGTGTAACTTTGTTTTACCTGCAGAAAAAAAGCTACCAGGAGATCGTTACCCATACCGGTTATAGCTTACTACAGGTCAAAAGTCATATACAGAACGGCAAACGAAACCTGAAAATACTGGTAGAAAAGAAAATGAACACCAACGGATGAGTCAACTTTCCAACATATTGAACCATGATGAGGAACCGGGCAGTGAAGAACTGCTGCGTTACCTGCAGGGGAAAGCCACCGAAGAAGAAAGGTTTGCCATTGAAAACCAAATGGCTGATTCTTCTTTTGTGAATGAAGCCATGGAAGGCCTGCAGGGTTTCAGGGATCCGGAGGAGGTGAAAAAATACGTTGCACAACTGAACCGCCAATTGCAGAAACATACCGATAAAAAAGTTACGCGCAGAAATAAACGCGAACTGAAGGAACAGAACTGGCTAACCATTGCCATTCTCGCTATCCTGCTTTTATGTGTAACGGGTTATTTACTGATCCATTTCCTCCGGGTGAAACACTAGGCTTCTCACAAAACATAAACACATCACCCCCCGACCCCCCCGGATCGCCAGGCGTACCTGGGATGGAGGTGACATGTTTACTTACTGTACAATCACTAAGAAACCGAGTTTACAAACTGTTGATAGTTATACTGATACACTGTTCGTGCAGCTTATTTTTCTTCCAGATCATTCAGGAAAACCAGTGGGAGAAGGATATCCTGTTCCTGTATTTCAAATGTGACACATTCTTATTTCTCAAAAAACCGTTTTTTCACTCTTTTTTATTTGCTGATTTTCCCCTACACATACGGCATAAAAAAGAGTCACCCGATCAGTGACTCTTTACCATTCAGGGAACTGCGCCTCCCCTTTGAATAACCAAACCGTAAAATTGTAACCAGACCTGTGTAGTACTGTAGAGAAGAACAGGAGGATGCTGCCACCCTCCTGTTGTTACTGAAGAAACCTTGGATATTGGATCTCAAACGGTGTACTTGCTTCACCAACATTTTCCGGCGTGTTTCCGGAGATGTTTGATAAGTCAAAATTCATCAAAATGATGTTTCTGGAACATGGGGAGATTGCGTAATCTCATGTCATGGTTTGAACTACAAGGCCTGACCCAGACCGGCAGCGGGTTTATCTGCCCTACACAAGAATGCCTACTCTTTTTAGAGCAGGCATCATGGATATTGGATTTTAAATAGAGGTCCTCGCACTTCCTCAAACATAGTTACCTATATCCCGGGAATGTCCGACATGCCAAAACTCGTAGAAAAATAAATAGCGCTACTGGATAAAATGACCCTTTTTTAACTGGTTGTTTTAACGGAACCCATCAGGGCATTTCACCCATTTTGCCCTATATGGCCTCATTTTAACACCTCACAAACCCGTTTCTGCCCAACAACCCCTATTTTATAGGCTCACATAAAAAAAGACCCGCTCAAGTTGAGCGGGTCCTTTTTGAACAATTGTTAATGGCTAATGATTAATTGCTAATTCCTACTTACACCTATCCTCTCGCCTTGATCAACTGCACCACTTTACGCCTGTTACCCTGTATCAGTTCCGCATAATAGGTACCGCTACTGTAACCATGACCAATCTGGAAGGTACTGTTCGAGCCCAGTTACGGATAATCAGTTCAATCATGTTGCTATCACCGATCACTACTGCATCGGATTGCAACCGGTTATCCAACTCCAGTTTCTTTTTTTGCAAGGCAGGTTCAAGACCCGCTATCACATCTGCAACAATTTTATTTAAAAACACATGTTCCGTTACCGGTGTAAAACCCTGCATCTGGCTGGCCGACCAGTTCAGCATATTTTCCATCATAGAGGAAGTATGGTCCAGCGTGCCTTTTACCTGGTCGATATATTTCGCGAGTTTCTCCTGCCCTATCTCTCCTTCTTCCAGCAATGATCCAAATGCAACCAGGTTACTGATGGGCGCCCGCATATCATGACTAACAATACTGAAGATCTTGTCTTTTACTTTCACCAGCTCTTCCAGTTCCGATTTCTGTTTCGATACCAACCGGTTCAGCTTCACTGTCTTCATCCGGCTTTTGAATATAAAAACAGCCACGGCCAGCACTATCACAGCCAATGCCCCCAGGAAAAAAGATACCCGCCGGTTGGCCGTAATGGCTACATTCTGCACATCGATCTGTTGATCACGGATTTTTTTATCGTATTCTGCTTTCAGGTGTTCCTGCACCAGCTGACTCGCCTGTGCTTTTTTCTGGGCTTCCAGTTCGGCCTGTTTCTGCAAAAAGAGCAGGCGTTGCAGACTTTTTTCTTTGTTACTGATCTCCAGTTGCTGTTTCCGCAACAGCAGTTCCTGCTCCCTTTCTCTCGCCAGCAATACCTGCTGCTTCAGTTTGGCATCCGTGAGTAACTGTGTTTCTTTATATTCACGTTTCTTCATCTCAAAATCCATCTTCAGCTGTTTACGGGTAATCTCGTTTTCTCTTTCTTCGCTGGAGATATGATCCCGTACTACAATAGCATTTCTGAAATAGTACAAAGCACTGTCAAAATTCCTGTTGCTTTCATGCAGATCGCTTAAAGCGGTCAACGCATCCTGTTGCGATGGCAAACGCGCTATTTTCTTCGATAAATCCAGTGCCTCATACAAATATTGTTTTGCCTTTTCTACATTCTTTAATTTCTTGAGATAAAATACACCGGTGAGCACCAGGTTATCGAGATACGCTTCCTGATCATTCTCCCGGTCGCTACTCAACTCCTGCGCCTGCAGAAAATACTGTAAAGCCGGTTCATTTTTACCCATCATTTCATTCAGCCGGCCAAAATCGGTATTGAAAGAAGCGATCAATCCAATATCCTCCGCAATCCTGGCAGCTTTCATCCCTTTTTCAAACATCTCCCCAGCTAAGCGAAACCTGTTCTCCGGCAGGATCCCGACCAACGTCAGCTCTTCGGTGGTTGCACTCAGGTAAATAGACCCCAACACATCATACGCCACAGCCATGCCCCTGTAACTCTTACCCGCTTCAAAAGCATCGAGGGCCTTACGGCCATAACTGATGGCTTTTACCCTTTGCTGCATGCCATTATAGATATTGGCGATGTTCATGTAACAGCTTACCATCTCATCCTTATCACCAATAGAGGCATACAAGGCCAATGCCCGTTCATGGGCATCCAGGGAAGCCGGAAAATCGCCGATACCCTGGTAAAGGGCTCCCAGGTTGAGGTAAGAACCTGCTTCTGTTTTTATGGCCACTGCCCCTGCTTCATGGGCCGCTTCGATGGATTGGCGGTAATTGGTGATGGCCTGTAACCTGTCTGTTACATGATATATCAAAGCGATCCGCTGGTAGATATAGGCCAGCAGCTTTTGATTAGACAATGCCCTGGCGATCTTTACCGCAGAATCAGCATAAAGCGACACTTTTGTATAATTCCTCAGACTGGCATACGCCCTGAATACGTCTTTCAGGTAAATCACTTTCAGGGAATCGTCTTTGGGGTATTGAGGTCTCAATGCCAGCAGGCTATCCAGCCTTCGCTGCTGCGCATTTCCGGAGTTGAGGCAAAAGAGAAAGATTACTAACAATAACAGTCCGGCTGGTTTCATAAATCAGTTCCTGGCTTTCACATTTGAATGACACCAATTGCTATTAACAAAATACGAAAAGCAACGGAATTAATCAACTGATTTTCAATAAGATTAGGGCATGGTCCGCATAACCACAAACAAGTCTTTCACGGTCCCAACACCTTGTGCATGTAGAACCGATCGAAAAGGATAAACGTCTCTGGTAAATGGTTACAAACGATTACCCGCTTTGGGGAATACTACCACCGGCTGCCAGTTTTTGGCCTCTTCCTTTTCTACCAATCCATAAGAAATGATGATCACAATATCCCCTTCCGCACCTTTCCTGGCGGCAGGTCCGTTCAGGCAACAAACACCCGATCCACGTGCCCCTTTGATCAGGTAGGTTTCGATACGCTCGCCATTATTCACATTTACCACCTGTATCTTTTCGTATTCGATCATCTGCGCTGCATCCATCAGGTCTTCATCAAGGGTAAGACTTCCCACATAATTCAGGTTGGCTTCGGTAATGGTGGCCCGGTGTACTTTGGATTTGAGGATCTGTATCTGCATATAATGACTATCGGATGAACAAGGACGCGAAATTAGTTTTCCCGCTGGTACCAACACAAAAAAAGGTACCAGTGGAGGGAAATTGACATATCTGTGACAGCAGAATTTGTTTGCCGAACGAAGCAGAGCCAGTATATTTAAAGAGCCCACCCGCCAAACCAAAGGGTGGGTACAACAACTAACTGCCTATGGCTTCCTCCCGGTTACCCAAAACAATTGGTATGTGGTCTGCCACTTTCCTTGTTATCGGCAGTATCATCGGCAGTAATATCTTCATGAAACCGGCCACCATGGCCTCCCAACTGGGTTCTCCTTACCTGCTCATCCTTGTTTGGATAGTGGCCGGCATCGTAAGTATGTTCGGCGCTATGGCTTTTGCGGAACTGGGAACCATGTTTCCGGAAACCGGTGGACAGTATGTGTACCTGCGTTATGCTTTTGGCGACCTGGTGGCCTACTTATATGGCTGGGCCAGTGTGGCTGTGATCAATACTGCGGCCATCGCAGCCATGGGTTTTGTACTGGCTTCTTATGCGGGTTATTTTATTCCGCTGCCGCATTTCAGTGCAGCCACTGAACAATCCGTGGTATGGCACCTGCCCCTGATCGGAAATATTCTTCCGCTGCAGCATTTTGGTGTAAAAGCCCTGGCCATCACAGTGATCATGGGATTAAGCCTGGTGAATTATGTCAGTGTCCGATCAGGCAACCGGATCCAGCTCATTTCTACCACGGTAAAAGTCATCGTGATTCTCTTACTGATCATGGGGATCTTTTTTTCCGGCAAAGGTGATGCTGTTCATTTCCTTACCAATGCCCCGGGTTTTCAACTCAGCAACTGGACATTACTCGCTGGTTTTATGGCAGCCACCACCGGTGCTTTCGCCGCTTATGACGGATGGAATAACCTGAACATGGTAGCTGGCGAAATCAAAAACCCAACCAAGACCATCAACAAAAGTTTGATCATGGGTGTATCTGCCTGCATTTTCATTTATGTATTGATCTCCCTCGCCTATCTCTATGTATTACCGGTTGAAGTGATGGCCCGATCACCACTGGTGGCCAGTGATGCTGCCGCAGTAGTAATGGGAAATAGGGCAGGCAGCGTGATCGCTGTATTGATTGTGATCTCCTGTTTCGGATCTGCCAACGCCAACCTGCTGGCCAATGCCAGGGTTATTTTTGCCATGGCAGCATCAAACCTTTTTTTCAGTTGGTCGGGTAAAATGCATCCGAAATTCCAGACACCGGGCAATGCCGTACTGATACTCGGCATCTGGAGTTCTATACTGGTGCTCAGTGGCTCTTTTGATATACTGGCCGATATGTTCATTTTTATCGGCTGGGTATTTTATGGGTTAACCGTTCTTGGATTTTTTATTCTTCGCAGAAAAATGCCCGGGCAGGAACGTGCTTATAAAGCCTGGGGGTATCCGTGGATCCCATTGATCTTTCTGGCTTTTACGGCTCTTTATATTGGCACTACGCTTTACAACGATATCACCAGTTACCTGAGTGGGAAATCGGCCATCATCAATTCTTTATTCGGATTAGTGTTAACCGCTATCGGCATACCACTTTACTTTTATTTCAAGTGGAAAAACAAGGGAAAGATGGAGGCTATCGGCGGATGGTAACTGACATGCGTTTATTGTCTGCACAACCGGCCGATCAGTTCGCTCATCGCGGGATACAAGCCTGTTAATACATCGGCCTTGGCCAATTCAAAATCAGCGAAATCAAAACCGGGCGCTACCGTACAGCCCACGAATGAGTAGAGCCCCCCAGGGGCTGTTTCAGATGCAAACCAGCTACCCGCTGGCACAACAGCCTGGAAACACTCACCGGCTGCCAGGTTATTACCCAGCTTCAGCAGTTCATACACACCATTGGGATGGATCACATGCACCTGCAGACTATCACCAGCATAAAAATGCCAGCACTCATCGCTTTGTATGCGGTGAAAAGCAGAGAAATTACCCTGCTCCAGCAGAAAATAAATAGCGGTAGAAAAGCACCTGCTACCACTGAATCTTTGCGGCAATGCAGTTTGTGCTACCTGCTCAAATGAGCGATACATTTCTTTATAATACCCCCCTTCCGGATGCGGCAACAATTGAAACCGCTCTACCAATGCTGTTACTGTGTACATACTGCAATTTACAAGTCTCCATTTTGAATAAGATTCTCCTATAACAATCATTTTTCAACACTGGGTCACAGAGGAACAGAGACACACCGGGAGTGTTGTATATTTACCCCCTCAATCACCCCCATTATGAAACAAAAGATCACTGTATTGTTTGCCAGCACGTTCGCACTGCTGTTCCTGTTCTTCACACCTGCGCAAAAAAAACCGGGCACTCCTACAAAACAGATCCAGACCGGTGCCGATCAGACCGGAAAATACCTGTCTTTGCTAACAGGCAAAAGAGTAGCCATTCTTGCCAACCAAACCACCGTTATTGGCAACCAGCACCTCGTAGATAGTCTGAAAAAACGAGGTATTAACATCGTAAAAGTATTTGGTCCCGAACATGGGTTCAGGGGCAACGCCAGCGCCGGCGCCAAAGTGGCGGATGAGATAGACCAGGCCACCGGTATTCCCGTCATCTCATTATATGGCGGCAAGAACAAACCCAGCAAAGAAGACCTTGCCGATGTAGATATCATGGTCTACGATCTGCAGGATGTGGGCTGCCGTTTTTACACCAATATCAACGCCCTTGCCCGTTTGATGGAAGCCTGTTATGAGAACAACAAGGAACTGGTGATTCTCGACAGGCCCAACCCGAACGGTTATTTCATCGATGGTCCTATCCTTGACATGAAACTGAAATCGGGTATCGGCATGTTCCCCATTCCGATTGCACATGGTTTAACCGTGGGCGAGTTTGCGAAAATGGTAAACGGTGAAGGCTGGCTCACCAACAAAGTGCAGTGTAAGATCACCATCATACCCGTGGCCAATTATACCCATGACATGGCGTATACCTTACCCGTAAAACCTTCACCCAACCTGAATACACAACAATCCATTCTGCTCTACCCTTCGCTCTGCCTGTTTGAAGGAACCATTTTCAGCCAGGGACGCGGCACTTATTTCCCCTTCACCGTGCTGGGCAACCCCGATGTGAAAGACAAATACAGTTTCTCCTTTACCCCTACCGGCATCAAGGGCATGGCAGAAACCCCGCTGCATATGGACAAAGCCTGTTATGGTCTTGATCTTCGTAACTACAATACCGATCTGTTGCGCAAAAAGAAACAAGTGAACATCAGCTGGATGATAGAACTGTACAACGCCTACCCTTACAAAGAAAAATTCTTTGATTATAAACAAAGCAAAGAGATGGGCAATATTGATAAGCTTTCTGGTACCACCCAGTTCAAAGAACAGATCATAGCCGGTGTACCTGAAGCCGAGATCCGCAAAAGCTGGGAGCCCGGCCTACGCCAATACAAAACCATGCGCAAAAAATACCTGCTCTATCCTTAGCATGTAAAGCAATCGATAAAAAAAAAGATAGCCATACCAAGCTGTCTTTTTTTATCCCATTTTTAATTGCTAATTTTTCATTACTCCGTCGCGTCCCGCAATAAATACAACACAGACTGATAATTATGCCCCGTTGCTTCACTCATAGCCATTTCGCAGGTTTTACCGGATGAATAAAATCCATCGCAACGATGGCTATATGCATATACTTCGCGGGCTTCGTCTTTGGTAGCACTGGCAGTAAGTTCCGGAAAATAAAAACCTCTGTCGCCGGCCATACCACAACAGCCACTGAGGAAGGGAATATTGGCTTTCTCTGCACAGCGATCGCCGATTGCCTGCAGTTTATGCAACTGGTTCATTTTATGCGAGGTACATACCGGGTGAAAAGCTACCAGTTTTTTCTGCTGCGTGATCTTTAATCGTGGCAACAAATGATCAGCCGCAAAATCTATACTATCGATAATAGTGAGCTGTTTAAATCTTTGCTGATTATCTTCTGTTAGATAAGGATAGGAACTTTGCAGCGAATGGGTACAGGAAGTAACATCCATCAATATCGGTACTTTTCCACCCTTGGTCCATTTCCACAAAATCTCCATGGTGCGGTTCACCGTTTCTTTATAAGCCGGCTGAAAACCTTTGGAGGAGAATAACTGTCCGCAACAAACGCCAGTGGTATGATTGGCCACAAACAGTTTCAGGCCTGCCCTCTTACACAAGAGTGCCACTACCTGGTTAATCGACATGGCGTCTTCTTTATCATCTCCCATCATCCGGGTAATACAGGAGGGGAAATACACAACATCCGGTGCAGAGGGTTTGCGTCCGCGGATATACAATGGCGAGGAGATCGCATTACTCCACAGCGGAAAGCCCGGGATCTTTTTGCGCAGCCATTTTGTAAACTTCACCATCGTATCATCGCCACCTATCCAGTTGATCACATGGGCACCGTGTAAGGCTATTTTCACCACTGTCTCTACCAGACCAAAATGGCGGGCCACGCGTAACGCAAGTTTATTTTCTTTGGGCGAATGGTTCTCTCTCCGTAATCTTTTGATCAGCTCTCCCGTATTAATCGAAACCGGACAATCAATGGCACACATCCCATCTACCGCACAGGTATCCATGCCGGAGAACTGAAATTGTTCTTTCAGTTTTTCATAATCAACTGTATTGCCCTGTGTCTCCAGTCTTTGTAATGAACGGCGCACCTGGATCCGCTGCCTGGGAGTTAAGGTGTAGTTGCGGCTGGGACACCGGTTCTCACAATACCCGCACTCAACACATTTATCCACTTCCTCTTCTACCACGGGCATGGTTTTCATATTCTTCAGGTGACACCTGTCGTCTTTGTTGATGATGACACCGGGATTCAGGATATTCAGCGGATCAACCAACTGCTTCACCCTTCTCATGATCTTATATGCCTCATCGCCCCACTCCTGTCTTACATAGGGTGCGATCTGGCGGCCGGTACCATGTTCCGCTTTCAGCGATCCATCGTATTTACGGATCACCAGGTCGGCCAGCTCATCGTTGAACGCTTCAAATACCGCGATCTCTTCGGCTGTATTCACCGGCTGTGTTACCAGGAAATGCAGGTTGCCTTCCTTGGCATGTCCGAAAATGATCGCATCCGTGTACCCATATTTGATAAACAATATTTGCAGATCTGTTACTGCTTTTCCCAGGTTCTCTAAGGGAACCGCCACATCTTCCAGCATGGCCGTAGTGCCTTTGGCACGCACTGCCGCCACAGAAGGATACATGCCTTTCCGCAGTTTCCAGAGTTTGGCCTGTTCATAGCCTACTTTCGTAAAATCCAGCTGATCCAGAACCGGCAGTGTGCCAATGATGGGCCGGGCACGCTGTAAAAGTGTTTCCAGTTCTTCTTCCGAAGCTGCCTGGTATTCACACAATATTGCGGTTGCCTGTGAGGGCATGGCTTTCACCATCGCCGGACAATATTCCAGGTATTCTATCGAACGCAAAGCCGGTCTGTCCATCAGTTCCAGCGCTTCCGCTTCGGTTGCTTTCAGGGCTGGTATGGCTTCTGCTGCAATCACCGGGTTCTCAAAAAACAGCAACCCGGTTGCCTTGTATCTTTTATCAGGGATGGTTTGTAAAACAGCTTCCGCAATAAAACCCAGCGTACCTTCGGCACCGATGAGCAAATGTGCCATGATATCCAGCGGGTGCTCATAATCGATAAACGCATTAATGCCATAGCCCACTGTATTCTTGATGCGGTACTTGCTGCGGATCTTATCGGCGAGTGCAGGGTTAGACAGGATCTGTTTACGGATCTCCCGCAAACCTTCAGACAATACTTCTTCACCCGCCTGGAACTTGAAATAATCATCTCTTGCGGCCGTATTATATTCCCTGCCACTGGGCAGCACAAAACGGATGGTCTCCAGTGTATGATAGGAATTATGCGTAACCCCGCAACACATACCACTACTGTTGTTAGAGAGGATACCACCCATCATCGCTGCACTGATGGATGCCGGATCAGGGCCTATTTTAGCAGAAAAGGATTGTAATTTCTGGTTCACATGTGCGCCAATCGCCCCGGGCTCTACCCTTACACGGGCACCGCTGCTGAGCGGATCTGCTTTTTTCCAGCCACGGGCCAGGTCTACCAATACTCCATCTGTGATGGATTGTCCGCTCAGACTGGTGCCCGCGGTACGAAAAGTAAGCGGCACGCTATACTGATGGGCAAATATGAATAACCACTTGATCTCATCAATAGTGGTAGGTTGCACAATAGCCCGGGGAAGTAAATAATAAAAACCTGCATCTCCCGCAAATGCATACCGGTCTATCAGCGATAATTTCAGTTTTTCGGGGGGGAAATAACGACTCAGTTCATACCCGACATCTACGGCAGTATCCTTGTTACTTAAGATTGGCATAGTGGGTACAAATTTAACCCAATTCGGATACCAATAAAGAACGTTTAGCTATTTGCGTATAAATACCTGTAAAAAGTAGCAGAGTAAAGTCCGCACTATACAAACCTGCGCCCTGGCGGAAAAATTTCCCGCTAAGACACAAAAGCACGGCTACCCTTGTTACAACAGTGCCTGGTACAACACTTCTATCGTATGCAAAGCTTCTCTTCCTGTTCCGTCTTTTACCTGGTGGCGGCAACTGGTGCCCGGCGCGGCAATGATGGTATCGGCAGCCTGTTGTCTGACAGTGGGCAGCAATACCAGCTCACCGATCTGCATTGACAAATCATAATGCTCTTTCTCAAACCCGAAAGAACCCGCCATACCACAACAACCCGATGCAATGGTTTCCACCCTATACTGTGCAGGCAGCGATAACATTTTTACAGACGCCGCAAGATTGGAAACCGATTTCTGCTGGCAATGCCCGTGCAGTTTTACCAACCGCTTTTCCCGGGTGAAGGAGTTGGAACTGATATTTCCTTTTTCAATTTCAGCCGCAATGAATTCATCAATCAGGAAAACATGTTTGGCCATTTCTTTTGCTGCGGAAAGGTTTTCATCAAAAGCCAGGTCAGGATATTCATCGCGGAAAGTGAGAATGGCCGATGGCTCGATCCCGATCAGTGGCGTATCGGCAGAAACCAGCGGACTGAGTGCCACAATATTCCGGTTGATGATCTGCTGCGCCTTGCGGATCAATCCCTTCGATAACCAGGTGCGGCCGCTTTCTTCGTGATGGGGTATGGCTACGGTATAACCTAACTTCTCCAATAACAAGATGGCGGTAATACCAATATGTGCGTCGTTATAATTCGTAAACTCGTCGCAGAACAGGTATACTTTTCTGCCGGATGCAGGCCTGGCTTTTTTCCGGTGTTGGGCATACCAGTTTTTCAAGGTAGTAGTGGATAACGTCGGCATGGAACGTTGCTGTGCAAACCCGGCAAACCATTTGATCAGGCTGCCGGTAACCACATTGCGTACAAAGAAATTATACACAGCAGGCATCAGCGATCCCAACCGGGCCGATGCAGTGAAATTGGCTATCAGTTTTGACCGGAAAGGAACCCCATGCACATCATAATACTGCTGCAGAAATTCCGCTTTCAGTTTGGCCATATCCACGTTGGAGGGACATTCCGATTTACAGGCTTTGCAACTCAAACAGAGGTCCATCACTTCGTAGATCTCTTTGTGATCGAAGCGGTTGATTTTATCGGAATGCGTTAAAAACTCACGCAGGATATTGGCGCGGGCACGGGTAGTATCTTTTTCATCGTGTGTGGCCATGAACGAGGGACACATGGTTCCGCCGGACAAATGTGTTTTCCGGCAATCGCCCGAGCCGTTGCATTGCTCGGCGTGCTGCAGAATATCCTGCTGGTGAAACCGGAAAATGGTTTTGAACTCCGGCGTGAATTGCCCCGGTTCATACCGTAACATGGTATTCATCGGTGGCGTATCTACGATCTTGTTAGGATTGAAAATATGCCGCGGATCCCAACAGGCTTTGATTGCTTTCAGCAACTGGTAATTCTTCTCCCCTACCATCTGCCGGATAAATTCACCCCGCAAACGGCCATCGCCATGTTCGCCACTCAGCGAGCCCTGGTATTTTTTTACCAGCGTGGCCACTTCTTCCGCAATTACACGGAACAGGCGGTTCCCTTCCATTGTTTTCAGGTTCAGGATGGGACGCAGGTGCAACTCGCCCGAACCCGCATGCGCATAATGCACCGAATGCAATCCGTGTTTGGTCAGGATCTCATTGAACTCCCGGATATAGGCAGGCAGATCATTCACATCTACCGCCGTATCTTCTATCACCGGCACCGCTTTTTCATCGCCGGGCAGGTTGCCCAGCAAACCCAGTCCGGCTTTACGCAGTGTCCAGATCTTTTTGGTGTCTTCTCCGAACAAGACAGGGAAATGATAGCCCAGTCCGGCAGCGCGCATATCTGCTTCTACCTGTGCGGTAATGGCCAGAATTTCTTCGCGGGTAGCGCGGGCAAACTCGATCACGAGGATGGCACCGGGATCGCCCTGCACAAAAAAGCGGTTCTTGCGTTGTTCAATATTTTCTTTGGTACACTCGAGAATATAATGGTCGATCAGTTCACTCGCACTGGGGTGGTATTTCAACCCGATCAGGTTCGCGTGCAGCGATTCATCTATCGAATTAAAATGCACACAGAGCAAACCGGTTTCTCTCGGCGGCAGGGGCACCACATTCAGTTTGATCTCGGTCAGCAAAGCCAGGGTACCTTCCGAGCCTGCTATCAATGAGCAGAAATTAAAAGGCGCCCCGCCGGCGGTAAAAGGTTCCGTATCTACCAGCAGGTCTACGGCATAACCGGTATTCCTTCTCTCCACTGTTTTTTTCGGAAATTCCTTACGGATCTCTACCTGGTTTTCGTAATTACTCAGTAAGCGGCGGATTTGCTGGTAGATCTGTCCTTCCAGACCGGGCTGCTCACATTTTTCATGAAAAGCCTCTATCGATAATTCTTTGAACACGGTTTCGGACCCATCGCTCAGAAAAGCGGTCACTTCGAGCAGGTGCTCGCGGGTACTACGGTATACCACCGAATTGGAGCCGCAGGAATTATTACCCACCATGCCACCGATCATGGCCCGGTTGGCGGTAGAGGTTTCAGGGCCAAAAAACAGGCCGTACGGCTTCAGAAACAGGTTCAGTTCGTCCCTGATCACACCCGGTTGTACCCTTACCCATTTCTCTTCCACATGTACCTCGAGGATCCGGTTAAAATGACGCGATACATCTACCACGATCCCACTGCCCACTACCTGTCCGGCCAGCGAAGTGCCGGCAGTACGGGGTATTAAAGAAGTTTGATTAGCGGCCGCAAAATCGATCAGTTGCTGCAGATCGGCCTTGGTTTTGGGAATAGCCACCGCCAATGGCATTTCGCGGTAGGCCGATGCATCGGTGGCATACAGCGTACGCATGGTGGTATCGAAAAAAAGATCGCCTTCCAGTTGTTCGGAGAGTAACTGCAGCTTGGCCTTCATTGCACAGGGTGATTTTAGATCAGCAGAAGTGGCAAAAATAACCAATTCTGATACTTACCGTTGTTAGCCTGCCGTTTAAGCCGCAGATCAGGTGATCAGGATCAGTTTCTGGGGAAGGGAGAAGTATTCGGCTTTGATCTTTTCGAGGTTCTCCTTTTTATTGAACAATTCGTAATATTCTTCCACGTCAATGTTTCCGTTATCCTTGTTTACATATACCGGCCCGGTAACAGAACTGGCAGGGCCATTCTCGAACAGGGCGGTACGAACGATCCCATTTACCACGGCATCTTCATTCAGCATACATTTATTCTTGCAGATCACATTTCCGTCTATCAATCCGCCGATCACGATATCGTGGCAAAGAATATCGCCGTTTACAGAAGCTTTTTTATCAATAATGACCTTATTGGTGCAGAAAATGATGCCCTTAAAATCACCTTCGATGCGGATGGGGGAACTGGTTTTGATGATTCCGAAATAAACACCCCCCGATACGACCTGTACGGCGGGGAGGATCTCGTCGGGTTTCTCCGTTTTTTTAAACAGCATAGAATGGGTTTCTCTGGTTATTGGATGGGTAAGATAGCTAAAAAGAAAGATTCCTGCCGAAAGAAAGGTAATGGAATCGTTATTTTTTAGCCGGCATGCAGAATAGCGTGGTTTTCGTCAAAAAATATTGACTTTTCGTCATAAAATGTAATAATTTAGCCGCATACCAAACATCATACCCATGAACAAATTCAGGGAGCAACTGCTGCACGATCCCAATTCCAGCTTCGGTACCCAAAGCGCTTCAGAAGATAAACAGCTGTTCATTACCAGTTCAACCAATATCTCCGGTATCCTGGATTCTGAGAACGAAATCACCCTGGACGGAAATTTCACGGGTGTACTGTACAGCAAAAAAACCATCAATATCACCCCTACCGGTATAATGAACGGGGTGATCATCTGTAACGATATCAAAGTGGAAGGTGAATTTGAAGGATCGATCTATGCACTCAAAGTAAATCTCTGCAAAGACTCCATCGTGAAAGGTAATATCCATTGTACCATCATCAATACCGAAATGAATCAGTATGTAGATGCCAATATCAAACTGCTGAGCCTGGAAACACCGGTATTTGAAGCCAGCTCTTCCGAACTGTTCTCTCAACTGAAAGAAACTTTCAACAAGAACAACAAAGACAATAATTACCTCGCCATTTTCCAGGAAAAACTGAACGCGATCAAATCGTCTACCAAGTTTTACCACCAAACCATTTACGTGGAGAGCAAACCCGAAACACCACCCCCTGCCCAGGAGAACGATTACCTCGATTCCAATAACTAAGCCATCCGCTTTACGATACAAAGAGAAAACCCCGGTTTTCTCTTTTTTTTGCTCCTGGTATAAACTGTGAAGCCCATCCCTCTGTACCTCCGTATCTCTGTGTTGAAAAAGCCAACTGACGGGGGGAGCCCAGATTCAATCGTGTATTTCGACACAGGGGAGCAGAGACCGGGCGTTTCACGGAGAAAGCCTGGTTATTATGCTGACATCCAGACAAACAGCAACTTATTTTCCGGTTATGATTCAAATCACAAACTGACAGTTTTATGACAGTTAGATTTGATCTCAGTTAACTACTTAAAACTGCACATATGAAAAAGAAATTATTAGTTGTAGCCGGCTTTGCGCTGATAGTAGCCGCTGGTTGCGAAAGCAAAACAGAAACCACCACAGAAAGCGCCAGTGCCCCAGCCGAACAGGCCACCGGCCAGTCGGGCGTTCAGGATGATGCTTCCCAGAAAAATGTGGTACAGGTTGCCGTTGGCAGCAAAGACCATACTACCCTGGTAACCGCCGTAAAAGCGGCCGAACTGGTAGATGCGTTAAGCAATGCCGGTCCCTTTACGGTATTTGCCCCTACCAACGCCGCCTTCGATAAATTACCCGCTGGCACTGTAGAGGGATTACTCAAACCTGAGAAAAAAGAGGCACTGACCGATATTCTGCAATACCACGTATCCGTAGGCGTTTACAAGGCTGAGTCGCTGCAGGATGGGCAGGTGCTGGGCCAGGTAAATGGCGGTAATATTACGGTTAGTAAAAAAGACGGAAAGATCATGCTGAACGGAACGGCTACCATTGTAGCGTCTGTACCGGCATCGAATGGTATTATACATGTGATTGATGGTGTGCTCTTACCGCCACCAGCCAAGAACTAAGCTTTTTTTACTTGTTTTTTTGAGCGATAAGCATGGGTATTCTTGCCCGTGCTTTTTTGTTAACAACCGCTATGATCTATCTGCTTGTGTCTGTACCCCAAGGTCAGGACTGAAGCCCGGAAGTAAGTTACGGTCGATTGCCCCAGCCTGAAGGATGGGATTAGCAACTAGCAGCAGAATGAAACCTACCGATTATGTTTTTGGCCAGCGACCAACCATGGCATAGAATGCCCATTCATTCTTTTCAGGATATTGCAATCACGACTTCTATCATAACCCCATGCTTCAGCATGGGGATTAACAACTTACTAATTGATTTCCGGGCTTCAGCCCCAAGATCAGGGCTGAAGCCCCGCAGCAAGTTACTTTTTATATAACCCCAGCCTGAAGGCTGGGGTTATATAAAAAGCAGGAAGATATTTACGGAATAACAGCTGGCGGATAGTTCCCTGACTCGGATTTCATAAACAATATTTCACCCTGCGGTAAGCTACCATTAGAATAAACAGTGCAGCTTTTATTATAACCCCATGCTTCAGCATGGGGTTAACAACTCATGATTGTTTACGGGGCTTCAGCCCTGACCTTAGGGGCTACGCTTCGCAGCAGGTTAGGGTTGGTTGGTGGGCAACCAACTGCAGCCGGAGACCATCACTAAGTTGTAGCAATTCGGGAATAGCCTGTGGTTTGATCAAAAGGGATTCTGCCGGACAGTACTCTAAACTTCGCCTTTTAGTTATACATTTAGTTTCAATGCCTCACAGGCAGCTGGCAATCATTAAAATATGCTCAGATGAAATATGCGCTATTCTGTTTCTTACTGTTAACCCGCGTAATGTTGGGATGGGGGCAGGCTAAAACTCCCGTTGAAAAGATTTTGATAAGCGCTGAAAAAAAGAATACCGACGTAACCACGAGCGAAAAAGGGGAATTACAGATAAATGTCTCTCCCGGGGATTTACAAAAATTCAAAAACAGGGGCTGGGTTCGTTATAGCGACTTCGGCGCGAGGGGTGATGGAAAAACAGATGACATTGACGGTATCGCAGCAACACATGCAGTCGCCAATCAGTACGGACTGTCAGTAAAAGCGGATGAGGGCGCTACATATTATATTGGCGGAAAAGATCGCACTACAGTAATCCGTACCAACACCGATTTCGGAACGGCAGCCTTCATCATTGATGATACCGAAGTGCAAAACCGGAATGCATCCGTTTTTATCGTCAGCTCTGCATTACAACCCATTAAACTTGAAACGATTTCTTTGTTAGAGAAGAACCAACAGCAAATCGGGCAATCCCTGCCCCAGTCCTGCCTCATCACCGTTACCAATGCAAACGTAAAACGCTATATACGTTTTGGACTCAATCAAAACAACGGAGCTTCGCAAACAGACATTTTTGTTGCTGATAAAAACGGCAACCTGGATATGAACGTCCCTATTATCTGGGACTTCGACCAGGTTACTGATATCACCGCCCTTCCCATCGATGAGAACACGCTAACCATTACCGGTGGGCGCTTTACAACCATTGCCAATAAAGCTGAATCAAAGTACACGTATTATAACCGGAATATCGCCATCAGGCGTTCCCATGTGATTCTGCAGGGGCTTGAACATCACGTTACCGGTGAAGGAGAACATGGAGCACCATATAGCGGATTTATCAATATTGGCGATTGCGCGTATGTAACGGTTAGGAACTCCGTGCTCACCGGGCACAAAACATATGTTACCATTGGCGCAGCGGGTAAGCCTGTTTCTATGGGCAGTTATGATCTTTCGGTGAACCATGCTCTCCATGTATCGATCGTGAATTGCAGCCAGACAAATGATATCAATGACAAAACATACTGGGGAATCATGGGATCTAACTACAGTAAAAATCTGTTGTATGATTCATGTACTTTTTCCCGTTTCGATGCCCACATGGGTGTTGTCAACGCTACCATCCGCAACTCTACCCTCGGTCACATGGGTTTGAATGCCATTGGCAGCGGGGTGATGACCGTGGAGAATTCAACCATCAACGGCTACTCCTTCATTAATCTGCGCCCCGATTATGGCAGTACCTGGCAGGGAGAAATTTTTATCCGCAATTGTATTTTCGTGCCTGCCGGCGGCAAGCCTATCAGTGGCAGCCTGATTGGTGGCGCTAATTCCGGTCAGCATGATTTCGGCTACACTTGTTATATGCCTGAACGGATCACGATCGAGAACCTTCGTATCAACGATTCCAATCATCCGGAATCTTACCAGGGCCCCGTCATTTTTTCAAATTTCAATCCGGAAATGAAAGATGCTTCTTACCGGGAAACCTTTCCCGTTGTAAGACCCAAAGAAGTCATTCTCCGAAATGTAACCACGGCCAGTGGAATGAAACTGAGGCTGAGCGACAACCCCGTTTTGTTTAAGTTTGTAAAAGTAGTGACCGATTAATAGAGGATATGATAACAACCAACCATGGCAAGGGTGCTTCTACTGATTAGAACATATGCTGCTCCTTTTGGTATTGCAGAATCTTCTCCTCCATCACAGCGGCAATACTGATGGCTCTTTGCCGGGCGAGGGAAGCTTTTTCGCCCTCAAAATAGTCATCCACCGTTTCCAGGAAAAGATCTACCCAGCGGGAGAAATGTTTACTGTCGAGCGGGCGTATATGGTGCAGGTGTTTGTGCAGGTTCATGGGATTACCGGAATAGGTGCCGGTGAAGAAGAGGGCATTGTCCCAGAAATCATACATGATGGGCAGGTGTTTCTCCCAGTTCATTTTCACAATATCCGAGAAGATGAAACCGATCACATCATCTTCCGTTACTTTCCGGTAAAACTGGTTCACCAGCAGTTCTATATCGGCACGGTTCTCAATATCTCTTTTCATAGAAAACAGGATTAAACAGATTAGGTCAAAGGTCTTTACGGTTAAAATTGCGTACTGATAACCAAACAGGCAGACTTACCCAGGTTAACAGCACCAGCAGCGAGATCACCATACCGGTAGTAGTACCAAAAAAATCTTTGAAGATGGCGCCGGTATACCCCATCATCGCAGATACATCCAGTTGCAACAGGATCAGGATCCGGGAAAGATCAATGGGGTTGAACGCACTCACCCCTACCATCGCTTTCTCCAGCGGATAATCGGCGAACTGGAACAGGAGAAACAATACCAGTCCATCGAACAGGATCGAAAAATATACCCATAATAAAATAGCGACACCGATTCCCTTGGCTTTGTCGCGGGTTTTTACCGCGGCCAGCATGGCTATCGCCACAAAAATGATACTTAGCAGAATGCCCACACCCACCATCAGAAAACCAACCGTATTGGCCTCATATAGCAGTACAGGAATACCCACACCAATAAAAAAAGCAATGGACAAAGAACCTGCCAGGCCAATAAATAAACTGATCCAGATGCTTTTCCGTTTCAGTGGCTGGCTTACCAGCAGTTCAATGAACTCGGCGCTGTTATACACGTAAATAGTTGAGAAAATGATACTGATCAGCGGTACAATGAGCAGGATAATATTCAACAGGCTCAGCAATCCCTTACTGCTGTTATCTTCCAGGCTGAATACGCTGAAAGACGCCACCAGTAAAAAGAGCAGGTATACCAGCACGATCCGGTTCCGGAGTATATCTGCCATCACATATTTGATGATCTTTTTCATATCGTTGATGCGTTTAACATGACATGCGCAATGGCTTTCGATAATTTTTCCTGGCCGGTATCTGCACGCAGGGCTTCGATGGTTTTGTGGAAGCGGAGTTCTCCGTCCTGCATATAAATAACCTGTGTTACCAGATCATCCAGCTCGCTCAGTACATGCGAGGTAACCAGTACCAGTTTACCTTTCTGTTTTTCGCGGATAATTTTCTCTTTCAGGATCTCAGACGAAACAGGATCCAGTCCGGCCGTAGGCTCGTCCAGGATCAACACCTGCGGATCAAACAGAAATGCCAGGCAGGCGCTTACTTTCTGCCGGGTACCACCTGAAAGGGTACGCATCCGTTTCTGCTTCAGTGCATCCAGTTCAAAAGAAACGATCAGTTCTTCATCAATGGCTCCTTTGTGTCCGCGGATATCTTTCATCATATTCAGCACATCCACGATCCGCATATTATCGGGGTAGCGACCGATCTGCGGCATATAACCGATCTCACTCCTGTATTGCCAGTGATGCAGGATATTCTTGCCATTGAACGTAATGAACCCGCTATCAGGCACCACCATGCCCAGGATACTTTTGATCAGGGTGGTTTTTCCACTGCCGTTGGGACCAATCAATGCAATGCATTCACCTTTGTTACAGGTAACCGATACATTCTGCAGGGCCTGCAGCTTGCCGAATTTTTTGGAAACATTATTGGCTATGATCATATCAGGTTCTTTAATCGGTTCGTTGATCAGAATAGTCTTTTCATCCGCGGGCGGTTATCTTTCAACCCTTCCGGTGTTAAACTGGGTAACACTTTTTCCGTCTTGTCCAGGAGGGTGGTAATAAAACTCCGGAACAGCAACATGGCCGGCGGATTTTTTTCCACGATCATCGAATACATACTTACGGGCCGATAAGGCACATCGCCCACTTTGTCTTTGTCCAGGTCATACCCATCGTATTTATCCCAGTAGTTGCTGTTAAAAGTATTCAACACCAATGAACCGTTGGTACCCACATCAAATGTGTTACCGATGAAGTTATTTTTGGTCACTTCTATATCCATACAGCTGGCCTGGATCTTCATGCCCCAGCCATTGTTCCGGAATTCGTTTTTCTGCATGTGAATCCGGCTGGCGCCTTCCATATAGATTCCGCTGGTATTTTTAATGAATGTGTTCCCGTCAATATAACTGTCTGAGATCTCTTTCAGCAGCAACCCATAAGCGGCATCGCCCCAGTTTTCTTCAAACACATTACTGTACATTTTAACGCCGTGCGAATACATGACCGCTACGCCGGCGCCGTTGTGTGTGAAATGGTTGGAGATATAAGCATCATTATGCGAGAACATAAAGTGTAACCCATAACGGATATTCCGGAAGGAAGTATTCCGCCAGATCACCGAGTTGGTCACAAATTCGAAATAGATCCCATCCCTGTGTCCGCTAACCGTATTGCCGATGATCTGCAAACTGTCGCTTTTCCAGCAATGGATGCCGTTACCACTCTGCTGCTCTTCCAGCGCATAAGCGGTGATGCGGTTATGCTCGATAATACAGTGTTTTCCATATTGCACATAAATTCCAAAAAAAGTATCTTCCAGGATATTATTCCGGATCACTACATCGCGGCTATCATAGATCTTGATGCCTCCCATATCCTCGATACTGGACACACCGGAATGGATGATCCGGAACCCCTCTACCACTACCCCATCGGTTTTGATGGAGATCACTTCGTATTTTTTTTCACCGTCCAGCACCGGGGATCCGGTTCCTTTGAGTACAATTTTTTTGGCTATAACGATATTTTTTTCGCGGTACAGGCCGGGGTACACCAGCACCGTATCGCCCACGTTGGCCGCTTTGATAGCAGCTACAACCGTGGCAAACGTCCTGTTTTTACCCACCTGGTAGGTAGTTGCCTGCAGGTTGGTTACAAGGGTAAACCAGGAGAATATCAAGAGAAGGTATTTCATTTGTTAAGTTGATCCCAATTGATCCGGGCAGCCGTGTATTGGATCTCCATTTTTTTCATGCTGTCTTCTACGCGGAAAGCAGCCAGGTTCCCGTTCATCGGGCTCTGAAACAATTCGCTTTGCAGAAATAACGCTTCCGTAGCGTTTACAAGCTGATGATCGCCGGTAAAGTCAGTAAAATAGATGCCGGCAATCTCTTTTTTATCCACTGCATCTGCATGCAGGAAGGATAAGATACAATGTGCATCATCAAACTTATAGGTCTTGCCTTTCCGGGTTACCAGTTCAGCACCAAAACGATTATCGGTGATGGTCATTTTGCAGGAATAACAATTGTCTTTTCCGTAACGGATCGCTTCAGGTGCGGTACTGCAACCGGTGAGACTATTCATAGAAACAGCCAGCAACAACATACCCGCAACACCAGTAAAGTTCCGGAACTGTCTGGCGCGGCGTGTTTCCAGGATCACCAGCAGCAGGAGAATAGCCCCAACGCCTACAAAGATCCATCCGCCGATATCAGGTATCGAATAAGCACCAAAATTCAGCAGTTGTTTAAACCCGATCAGCGGTGGCTGGTAGGCCATACCGGGAATACGGATGGCTGCATCCGGGTTCAGGTCGTGTCCGTATTGGTATTCCCATCTCCAGAAATCGGCCATGGCAATCACCCCAAACAAAATAAACAATGACAGTAACAGGTTCAGCCATTTTCTTTTACCAACTACGGCTACGATAATAGAAAGCAAACTGAAAAATACAATGATGCCTGGCAGTATCCTGAACTCGGGAAAATCATCTGCATGCAGTGTTTTCATCCCGATATAATGGTTCAGTCCGTTGATGATATCCACGTTACCCGCCAGTTTGTTGGCATAGATCTGTAACATCAACCCTTCCGGGTATTGCGGTGCATCAAGGTCTATCCGCCACATGGGCACAAACAATACAACCAGCAAAGCCAGCCCGCACAGGATCAACAAAGAGCGGGATGATGTTTTTAACTTATTCATGGCAATGATTTGTGAGATTCAACTATCACATACAAACAGCCCGGAAACAGCATCTGCCGTTTTCTGCATGGGGTTTCCGGGCTGGCAAAATATCTGTAACAGGCGTGTAACCTGTTACAGATAGGGAATACTTATTTCTTAGGGGCCGGAGCAGGTTCCACTTTGGGCTGGTTGGTTCCCAGGCTAAACGTAAGCGGCACATTACTTCCTGCAGGTGATACCCTTACATAGCCTTGCATTTCCTGGTGTAAAGCACTACAGAAATCAGTGCAATAGATCGGGAACATACCTGGTTTTTCAGGAGTCCAGCGCAGTGTCTGTGTTTCTCCCGGCATGATCAGCAGTTCTGCATTGGAAGCACCTTTCACCGCAAAGCCGTGTGGCACATCCCAGTCCTGTTCCAGGTTGGTTACATGGAAGAGTACTTCATCTCCTACCCGGATACCTTCTATATTATCCGGAGAGAAGTGTGAACGGATAGCTGTCATGTACACATGTACTTTATTGCCCTCACGCACCACTTTCGACTCTCCTTCTCCTTTGGCCACATACGGGTGTTTGTTCTCATCGATCTTGAAGAACTTAACCGAATTTTTCCGGATAATATCTGCCGGTGCCGACTGTGCATAGTGTGGTTCACCAATAGTTGGGAAATCCAGGATCAACTGCATCTTATCGCCACTGATATCATAGAGCTGTGCACTTTGTGCCAGTTCAGGTCCGGTAGGCAGGTAACGGTCTTTGGTAATTTTGTTATAAGCAACCAGGTATTTAGGAGATGGTTTTTTGGTATCGCCGCCAGGGATAGACAAGTGACCTACAGAATAATAAGTAGGCACACGGTCCAGCACTTTCAGGTCTTTGATATTCCATTTCACCACTTCGCTGGATACAAAGAAAGAAGTGTAGGCATTACCCTTACCATCAAACTCGGTATGCAAAGGTCCGAGGCCTGGTTTTTTCACTTCCCCGTATAAA
>Ga0255338_1002633_pt1 | contig 24975 bp, 17 predicted proteins | sample MeOH1_35cm_T4_19_FD_203715 | JGI IMG/M metagenome (GOLD analysis project Ga0255338, IMG submission 203715) | Sandy soil microbial communities from University of British Columbia, Vancouver, Canada - MeOH1_35cm_T4_195 | ecosystem: Engineered > Artificial ecosystem > Sand microcosm > Unclassified ...
CAGCCGGTAGGCGAACTTCCATTCGCCATTCACGCGCGTGAGCTGGTCGTCGTAAGTGCCGGTAACTGACACCCCGCCGGTCTTGCCGAAGCCTGCCTGGCGCATGACGACGACGGTGCTGTGCACGATCGCGTGGTCGCGGTCGACGTAAGTGATTGGACCGAGCGAGTGAAAATGGAAGTGATCGAGGTCTTTGCCGACCTCGGCGTCGCGGCCTACGACCTCGATCAGCTTTTCGCGACCGATCGCGCACCAACTGGGATCCTGGAAGACCCCGTCAGGCGTGAAATTGTCCGCCCAGCCCGGACCGTCACCGTTGTCGATGGTGTAGTTGTACCTCGAATAGAGCTGGCTGATCTTCATGAAGTCTTCGGGGGTGCCGACGTAGGTGGTCGCCGGCTGCGCTCGGGACGCTGTGGTGCATCCAGCCAGCGCCATAATTGCGACCACGACGCTCGCTCGCGCGAAGAACCCCATGCAATTCTCCTCTCGTCAGTCGAGCGTCGATCACCGTCAGACGCTTCGTTGTGAGGGAGATCCGTAATTAGTTCGCATACCGAAGTCAACTTCGCATAGCGAATATTGTGCAGCCGATCGATTGTCCGCTTGGAGTGGAAAGCAGACGTTGAGACACATCTGCGACTGGCTAACGGACACACCTAAGGCGTCACCTGCGCAGCCGCCGCCAGCCGATCCACGTCCCCAGCAGGCAGACCAGCGCCACGCCGGCGAGCAGCGGCAGGGTGACGAGGTCCCACAGCGGCCGCGCGCGCAGGCCGGGGAGGTCGAGGCGGTGCAGCGCGAGGTGCCACCAGCGGAACCCGCGGCTGGCGGAATCGACGTAGTCGATCACTTCGCCGGTGCGCGGGTCGAGGTACAGGCGGGTGCCTTCGGCATTGCCGTAGATCGCACGGTAGGCCGGCAGCAGCGCCGGGGTGCTGTGGTGGCCGAAGTGATAGGCGTCGCCTTCGGCGATCGGTCCTTGCATGGCGATCGGCGTGCCCGGGCGGGCGGCGCGGGCCATTGCGGCGAGCTCGGCGCCGTCCGGCGCGGCGGGGGCGAGACCGGGCAGCGCGGCGCGGGCGCGCGAGCCGTCGGCGCGGACGAGGATGGCGTAGGCCTTGCCGCCCTGCACCGCGACTTCGGCGGAAACGACCGGCGTTTCCGGGCGGGCCTGCGGCCGCGCGGCGAGCGCGGTGTAGAGCGCGGTGACGTCGCGCGCTTCGAGCGGGCGGCCGGCGAGCGCCTGCTGCTCGGCGCCGGGGCCGGCGCTTTCGAGCCAGCCCCACGGCTGCATCGAGGCGAGCCCGCTGAACACCCAGGTGAGCGTGACGAGCCCGAAGATCAGCCCGGTCCAGTGGTGCCACAGCGCCACGCCGCGGAACGGCGACTTGCGCTTGCCGCGGCCGTACATCCTGAGGCCGACGTAGAGGCCCGTCAGCGTCAGGAAGACGCCGAGCAGCGAGGCGTAGATCACCACGTTGCTCCACAGCGCGCCGTCCTTGCGCAAGGGCGTGAAGTAGAGCCAGTGCGGCACCGCGCCGAGCCAGTTCCAGAAACGCTCGGTGCGGTGGGTGTCCTGCACCACTTCGCCGGTCAGGCCCGAGACGTAGAGCACGGTGCCGCGTTCGTCGGCGAAGCCGGCCCTGTAGAGCGGGGCGTAGCGCTGCTGCTGGAGCGTCCACTGGTCGACCTCGACCGGCGTAACCCGCACCGGGGGCGCGGCGCCGAACGCGCGGCGCATGTGCGCCCGGGCGATCTCGCCCGCCTCGCGCGCGCCGATCCGCGGCGTCGCCGCGCGGGAGAGGCTGACGAGCCCGGCGCCCTCGGGACCGCTCCAGCGCAGCACCGGCTCGCCGCGGAGCATCTCGACGCTCGCCGCCTCGATCTTCGCGCCGCCGGGCAGGAACGCCTCGGCGCAGCAGGCCGAGAGGTCGAGCGGGGCGAGCCCGGCAACGCGCTCGGCGGCGGTGGTCTCGGGGTACGAGACGTACATCATCACGAACCCCGACAGCGTCCACAGCGCCATCAGCAGGGCAATGGCGATGCCGAGCCAGCGGTGGACGAGGAAGGTCATCCGCCGCGCCCAGCGCGTCGCCCGCGTGAAGCGGGAGAAGCGCCGGGCTGCACGTGGGGCCGGAGCGAGCCGCGCGCTAGAGGCTAAGGTTGTAGGTGACATGCGCGGTGAGCGGGGTACCACGGTTGGCCGCGGCATACGACGTGCCGTCCGCGTCGCGCCGCACGCGGGTCAGGCGGGTGGCGTAGTCGGTGTCGAAGGCGTTCTCGAGCCGCACCCCGAGGCGGTGGTGCTGCGCCGCGTCGAGGAACGCCCAGCCGGCAATGTCGACGACCGCGTAGTTGCCGTGCTGCACCCGGCCGATGCCGCCGCCGACCGAATCGTAGACCTTGCCGACCCAGTTCATCGCCGCGCTGCCGCCGAAGCGGCCGCCGGGCGCGCGAAGCGTCAGGATCGCCTTGGCGAGGTCGCGCGGGATGTCCTGGATCTGCTGATTGGTGCCCGAGGCCTCTACTTCGCTGTGGGTGTAGTCGAGCGTCAGGCCGACGACTTCCGACAACTGCGCGTTGAGCACCGCCTCGCCGCCCCATGCCGTGACCGAATCGGTGGTGTTGATGATGAACCCGTCGGGATAGGCCGGCAGGTCGTAGGTGATGTCGATCAGGTTGTCGGTCTTGCGGTAGAAGCCGAGGATCTCGCCCGAGAACATGCCCTTCTCGAGGCCGACGCCGAGCTCGCTATTGAAGCTGTCCTCGGCGACGAGGTTGGGGTTGCCGGTCTCGCAGCACGGGTCGATCACGTAGAGCTCGTAGGCGTCGGGCAGGCGGAAGGAGGTGCCGACCTGGCCGCGCAGGTAGAGCCCGCCGGCGAGCCCGAGCCGGCCGGAGACGTTCCACACCGTCTTGTCCTGCCCGTCGGACGGCATGTTGTGGCGCACGCCGGCGGCGAGGCTGAGCGCGCCGGTGTCGAGCTTGACCTGCGCGAACGGCGCGTGGACTTCCTCGCTCTGCGCGCCGATCAGGAACACCGCGTCCATGCCGTCGTACTTCTGGTAGTCGTAGCCGGCGACGAGCGTGACCGCGTCGGTCAGCTTGTACTCGCCGAGCACGTTGACCCCGCGATCCTCGAACACCCACGGATCACGGTCGTTGACGGTAGTCAGCGCGCCGGTCGGCTGGCCGTTCGGCCCGAGCACGTTGTGCAGCTCGGTCCAGTCCGAGTCCCAGTCGTGCCAGTAGCCCTTGACGTAGAGCCCGAAGCGCTCGTTCGGGGTCCAGTCGAGCTTGAGCGAGGCGATCTCCTCGTTGCGGTTGTTGAAGGCAGCGGCGACGTCCTCGGCATAGGCGAAGTCGACCCGCCCGTCGTTGTGCTGGTACGAGGCGCTGAGGCGGAACGCGTCGGACGGCTCCCAGGCGTATTTCAGCCCGCCGGTGGCTACGCGGTAGCCGCGCTTGCGATCGGTCGCGCTCGGCTGGTAGTCCCGGTCGCGGAACGGCTGGAAGCCTTCGGCGCGGTCGTAGGACAGGTAGCCGACGAAGTAGTGGTTGCCCACGCCGCCGCGCAGGTAGCCGTTGGCGTGGTAGCCTTCGTTGGTGTCGGCCCCGGCCTCGATCGCGCCATCGAGCTCGCGGGTGAAGCCGCGGGTGATGACGTTGACGATGCCGCCGACCGCCTGAGTGCCGTAATAGAGTCCCTGCCCGCCCTTCAGCACCTCGATCCGCTCGATCATGCTCGACGGCAGCGAATCGAGCGGAGTGGTGTTAGTGTAGAGCCGGTTGCCCATGCGCACGCCGTCGACCGTGAACAGCACTTCGCTTGTGCGCGAGCCGAGCAGCGAGACGTTGACGTAGTCGAACGCGCCACTCTTGGGCGCGACGTAGAGTCCGGGGACGAGCATCTGCAGCGCCTGGCTGGTGTCGTCGAAGCCGGCCTGGTCGATCGCCTTGCCGTCGACCTCCTCGAGCCGCGAGCCGTACTTCTCGAGCTCCTCGGGAGTCGATTCCTCGAGCTTCTGGGCCAGCACGACGATCGTGCCGTCCTCCTCCGCCGGCGCCGCCTGGGCCCAGCCCGGGCTCGCCGCCATTGCCCCGCCCGCGGCCCCCGCCATGAGCGCGCCCCTCACCAAACGCTTCATTTTCCCAAACCTTCCCTGCTTCGCATTAGCAATCGGGAAGCGGGCTAGGCGCACCGCCGCGGGCGCGGCAGTTAATTACGGTAATCGGTAGGTAACAGTGGCGTTACAGCGAGCCTCGCAACGCATCTTCACAACAGGAAAGTGATGGTCGGATTTTGCCAGGCTGTGTTTCAAGAGGGGACTGGCGGCTTATCGGCCACAATCTCTACCAAGGACCGGAGATCGCCGGTAGGGGCCCGACTGCTCAGCCCCGCCTTAGGCGGAGAAGCGGAATGTCGGCGCTGTCAGACAATCTGCACCTTAACGTCTTCCGGCTACAAGGCAGGGGCTGTTAGTCTCGATCTCGTCGCCGGCCAAGCTCCAGAATCGGCGGAGCTCGGCCAAATTTCAGGATGATGAGCCCACGAAGGCGCCGATAAACTCGCCTTCATTGGCTTGGTGCAGTTGCTCTGACAACGCCGCTGAGAGGAAATGCAGGCGGTCGGCCGCTGGGCGCGCAACCGGGTGGAGAACTCACACCTTCCATTCCGACGACAAGAGCGGGCGATGCTGCGGCTCCGGCAGATGAAGAGCCTGCAGAAGTCCGCCTCGCTCCATGCCAACCCGCACAACCACTTCAACCTCGAACGCCACCTCGTCGACGGAGAGACCTGGCCATCGCTGCCGTAGTCTACGTGGAATCGCTGACCTTCCCTATCAGCAAATTTCCATTCCTTTTCCCTAGCGTAACCAAAGAGTTGCCCCTTGGAACCGTTCATGGCCATAGCCCCTTGCCGTCTTCCGCCTACTTCAATCAGTGACATGTTGAGCGGTGTTGCATTCGTTCAACCTACGCCTTGGCGGCGTGCGTCGGCAGACTGTGCGCGGTAATGAAAGGCTTGGTCTTCACAACGTTCTATGACTATTGCGAAGCTAATTATGGTAGCGACGTGCTAGATGAAGTTATTGATTCTGCAAAGCTACCCAATGGCGGGGCCTATACAAGTGTAGGAACTTATCCATTCTCAGAAATGGTCTCGCTCGTAACCTCGCTGGCTATGATTAGTGGCAAGAGTCTTCCGGTTGTACTGGAGGCGTTTGGCGCTCACTGCTTCAGCAAGTGGGTAGAGTACTCTCCTTCCCAATTTTCCGGAAAGGCATTGTTCGATGTCCTGGCAACGATCGATGATTTTCACGAGACGGAGGTCAGGAAGCTCTATCCCGATGCCGAGCTCCCATCGTTCAAAGTTGAGGCGAGAACGCGGGACCACCTCGTTCTCGGCTACCATAGCTGCAAGCCACTGGCGGATCTCGCTGTTGGGGTCATCAGGGGGGCCTCAAATTATCTTCGCGAACCCGTACGCCTGACCTCCGAGACCGTCCAACGAGACGACGGAAATTATGTCCGCATTGACATCAAACGCGTCCACTAGTCGGACCGTCGCTGATACCTGCGAAGGGGATGGTCTTGGAGCGCGGCTTCGTCGGCTGGAACTGCGCTGCGCTCGGGAGCGTGCCGCACGGGAAGAAGCGGAGCGGCTTCTCGAAAGCAAGAGCCTTGAGCTCTACCAGATCAACCAGCACCTGCTGCGATTGAATAACGATCTTGAGGCTCGCGTCGCATCTCGGACCGCCGCGCTCTCGAAAGCCAAGAGGGCTGCCTTGGACCTGGTCGAGAGAGATCATTTGACCAAGCTGTCGAGCCGATACCATTTTCACCAGCAACTGAGACAATCCTTTGAGTCCGCAAGCTCAAGCGATGGGCGCCTCGCCCTGCTGCTGATCGATATTGATGGCTTCAAGGCCATTAACGACACCTTCGGCCATGGTTACGGCGATCAACTTCTCGTGCAGATCGCGGCGCGGCTCAGGGTCACTGCGAGACGGCACGACATTGTGTCTCGCCTGGGTGGCGATGAGCTTGCCATCATCCTGAGCGACAAGGGCGGGGATGACGCGGCGGTGCTTGCCGCGCGTATTCTCGAGTGCTTCAAGGCTGCATTCAACGTCGACGGCGTTACGGTCAGGTGCAGCGCTTCAATTGGCGTGGCATGCTTTCCCGAGCATGCGCACGCCCCAGAGGAGCTGCAACGCGCGGCAGATCTGGCGTTGTACAAGGCGAAGGCCGATGGACGGAGCCGATGCGCCGTCTTCACACCTGCGCTTCTCGAGGATCACCAGCTTCGTCATCGCCGCGAAGCCGAACTCAAACACTCCATCGCGAGTTGCGAGATAGAGGTGTGGTATCAACCTATTGTTGATCTTCGCACCGGTCGAAACAGAGCTGTCGAAGCGCTGGCAAGAATCAAGGGGGATGACGGCCAATACCTGCCTCCGAACATCTTCATTCCCTTGGCTGAAGAGATCGGTATCATTCATGATCTTGGGCGCCAGGTGCTGCGTAAATCGGTCGGACAGGCGAAGCACTGGGTTGACCAGGGGCTGGTCGATAAGGTGACCGTGAACGTATCGGCCGACGAGTTTCTCGCAGCCTGCTTCGCAGACGAGGTTCTGGATGTGCTTGACGGTACAGATCTGGCCGGCGAGCACCTCGTGCTGGAAATCACCGAAAGTGTCATGCTGGCTCGGTTGGACCGGGTTCGAGGGATAATGGACCGTCTATCCCAACGGGGTGTGTCGTTCGCGCTTGATGATTTTGGATGCGGGTACACGAACCTGGCTTATCTGCGGCAATTGCCGGTTGGAAAGGTGAAGCTGGACCTCAGCCTTCTAACCGACGTGGCGCACGACCCGAAGGCTCAGGCCATCGTTCGGCATGTCGTGGCACTCTGCAGGGAACTCGGGTCGACAACGGTTTGCGAAGGGGTCGAGACGACCGAGCAACTGGAGTTCATCAGATCGGTTGGATGCGACTTGGGGCAAGGATATCTGTTTGGCCGCCCTCTTTCATATTCAATGGCCACCACGAATTTGAAGAAGGGCAAGAGTCCATTGATTTGATCGACGCTGTATCGGAGCTTCTTGCAGGCTTCGGCCGATGGGACCGGTTGGCCATGTGGCTGACACTTCATTCCGCACTGCGAAGAGTCGAGAATGTCTGACCTCCTGGATAAGCGCACTGACGACCGTGGAAGCATTTTGGCCCTCGGTACCCAATGCGCAGGATACCGTCGGTCGCGAGCGCAAGAGCGTTGGTTTCCAATTAGGAACTGCGGGCCTGCGCTCGGCAGTGTGTCACTGGGCGGCGCTACACTGATCACCGCGCCGATGCACTGCGAGGCCTGGACCGCTTGACATCCCCAGTCCGGGAGCAACTTAGTCCGGGCATGCCTGGCCTCTCAGACATACCGACTCTCGCGCAGGACTGGATGCAGGCGTGGGTTGAACAGGATCGGGCGGCGCTTGGCTCGTTTCTGGCTCCGGACTTCGCGCTCGTCGGAGCGGCTTTTCCCCGCAGGGCGATCGGCAGACGCACTTGGCTCGATGTTGCCGTCAGCAGCTACCGAGCCGAAAGCTGCACTTACACAGAGCCGGTGCTGCGGGAGATTTCAGTAGGGCCACCACGTCTTGCCGCCATGAGCGCTTTGTGGACGCAGGTGGCCCGCGATGATGAGCTTGACCTCTCCGGGCGCTACTGGATTACCGATGTTTGGCGAGAGGGTGGCGCGCTCGGATGGCAAGTCGTCCTCCGCAGTTCGGCAGCACTGGATACTCTCTCGGCGTCAAAGAAGGCATTTGCTTTGCGGCGCTAGGCGGCGGCCTTAGAGCTTGCGACGTCCCGGCGCACCCTCGATATCTGCTCCCCTTTGGATGCAAACCTCGCACAAGCTGAATTGCAGGATCGGTGAGCATAGAGACGCCAGGCGCTAGCAAGAATGCAGCTTTTGTCCAGTCGTCGTGGACCGCAACCCGAGCTTTGCTGAAGACGGATCCGACCCGTTTGGTATGATAGCGAATGGACTCGCCTCGCCTCGATGCCCGAACGGCTGCAGAATATCTCGCCGATGCCGAGCAGTTTGAGCTTTGGGCTGCGCGCTGTGTCGGGAACGATCGAATCTGCGAAAGCTTTCGTCGGCTGGCGGCCCAAGCGAGAGCTAAGGCGGGGCATCTCGCGCCATAACGCAAGTGTTACGATCTTGCCGCGCTCGGCCTGTAGTTCCCCTGCAGCTTCGCCCCACTCCCACATCGGTGCTGACAGGGGGCAGTTTCGACGGGCCATTCTCCTTGATAGCCTTGATGGACTGACAGGCACCTGGTTTTAAGGTATCGTTCGCCAATTAGTCCTAGCTCGATGTTAACGCTGCCTTTTTATCTCAGGTCTGCCGCTACGGAGCCCGGTGATGCGTTGCCCTTCAGCATTGGCGAACGAGTCTGATCGCCTCAAAGCTCTTGCCGAGTACGGCTTAGATAGCGAGCGCCCCCTTCCGAACCTGGCACCGATCGTCCAGTTGGCGGTGCGTGCGTTCGACGTGCCCGGAGCGGCGGTCAATATGATCGGACGCGACGAAGTCTTTTTCGCTGCCAGCGAAGGCATCGGCGATTGCGACAAATCGCGCGATGTCTCGTTCTGCGCACACGCAATAACCCAGGACGACGTGTTGGTTATCGAGGACGCGAAACTCGATGTCCGTTTCCACGACAACCCGCTTGTCACAGGTCCAAACCCTATCCGGTTCTACGCGGGGGTTCCCGTGCGCTCACCAGACGGGCATGCCTTGGGCGCTCTCTGCTTGGTGGACTCAAGACCGCACGCTTCATTTTCTGATGACGACAAGGCCCGCCTGAAGGACCTGGCCAGACTTGTGGCCGACCGCCTCGAACTTCGGCGCCTGTCGGTGGCGAGTGAGCTTGGCACCAGTAAGTTCGAGCGGATTGCCGCTACGTCGCCAAACGGCATTGTGGCCTTCGACTCTCACGGGCAGATCACGGCAATCAACCCTGCGGCCGAGGCGATCTTCGGCCACGCGCCGGGCAGCGTGCTGGGCCAACCCCTATCCTTGTTGTTGCCGGCGTGGCGAAGGAGCGAGCTGGCGAAGTTGACGCGCGCGCCGGGGGCCGTAGGCGAGCAAATGACAGCGATCCAACAAGATTTCATCGGTCAGCGTGCCGATGGCTCCGCGTTCCCGCTGGAAATCGCCTGGTCGTGCTGGACCGAAGGAGAGCAAGCTAACTTTGGCGTCGTGATCCACGACGTAACCCAGCAGCGTCGACAGGAAGACCAGTTGTATCGCCTGGCGAACTTTGACGATGTGACCGGGCTGCCCAACCTCAATCTGCTCCACCTGCGACTCGAGGAGGAAATGGCCGGCGACCGAGGCACCGCGGTGATCATGCTCGGCATCGAAGGTTTGCAGGAGATCTCCGACGCTCTTGGACACAATGTACTTCTTCGAGTGCTGCAGCGGGTGGCAAGTCGCCTAAAGCAATGTGTGAGAACAACCGACATCGTGGCCCGGGTCGGAGACAGCCAATTCGCGATAATGCTTGGCGGGGTCGGTGATCCTCTAAGGGCTCGCGAAGCTGCCGGGATTTCACTGGCGGCGATTTCCAGGCTGATTCTTGTGGACGGCCAGGAAATCAGGCTGGCAGCCCATTGCGGCCTGGCTCTCGCCCCAAGTCATGCCGACAGCCCGCAGGAACTCGTGAGCAATGCCAGCCTTGCCCTCCAGGCAGCTATGCAGGAGGGAAAGGGCCCATCGTTCATGTTCGTGCCCGCCTTGCGCATGCGCGCTATTGCTCGGCGCCTGTTTGACACTGAGCTTCATCAGGCAGTCGAGCGAGAGGAGCTTCAGCTCTACTATCAGCCACAAGTCCGGCTGGCCGATGGAGGGCTCGCTGGAGCTGAGGCTCTCTTGCGATGGAATCATCCTGAACGCGGTCTATTGGAACCCGCAGCGTTTCTCTCGGCACTGGAGAACAACGCGCTCGCACCGATCGTCGGCAACTGGGTCATAGACACCGCATGCAGGCAGGCAGAACGTTGGCGCGCAGTCCTCTCACCCGATTTCCGCATGAGCGTCAATGTGTTCGCCGCACAGTTTGGGCGCGGTAATCTGCGGTCATTCATTCGCAGTGCGATCGACCGCTACAATCTGCCTCCGGGCTCCCTCGAGCTGGAGATTACTGAAACCACCGTACTGGACGACGAAGCGCGCTTCCTGCCTCTATTGGAGGGGCTCAGAGATGACGGAATCAAACTCGCATTTGATGATTTTGGCACCGGCTTTGCCTCGCTGAGCCTGGTCGCGCGGTATCCGCTTGCCCACCTCAAGATCGACAAGTCGTTTGTCCAGAGAGCTTTCGTTTCCGACAAGGACCGGGCGATCGTACAGGCGATTACCGACCTGGCTCACCGGCTTGGGCTTGAAGTCATTGCCGAGGGCGTCGAGAGTCGCCGTTATCTCGATTTCTGTAAGGACATTGGCTGTGACGAGGGCCAGGGCTACCTCTTCGGAAAGCCAGTTCCTGCCGCCGAGTTTGAAGCTGCCTGCCGACGGCGATACAATCCAAATATCAGAACGGCGTGATCGCGAGTGCCATGGGTGGATCAGCGCGAGAATAGACGCATGACTTCCTGGCCAAAATCACACCAGTGACGCCGCGCTCGCCGATGCAAGGGCCGGAAATCGTCCGCCGCTCTCAATCAGACGGCTGTGATTGAGAGAGGGAAAGGTTGGGCGCGCCAGCTTTGGGGGAGGATTAGCCCGAAGGGCCCGCGCGCCCAGCAACAGTTTAGACACATTTCATTAGCTTGCTAGCATTTTATCACGGCGGCAATGTCGTATCGGAGGCATGTGGCCGCGCGAATGACCGGCAACATCATCCGAAGGAAGTTCCGATCTTGCCTGCGTCTGTCCTGTTCGCGTCATCGAAGCTTCACGTTCCCGATGAACAGGCCAGTTTTGAAGCAGTTGCGGCAGGATAGGCAGAGTGAGCCAAGTTGCTCCAGTTCAGGTCCTTCGGCTTCGTCGCTGGGCTGAAAGTTCACCGCGTGCGGGATGGCTCCCTTTCAAACCTGTCGAACGCCGCCAGGAGGGACGCGAAACTGCCGGAGTCCTCAACTGGGAACGCCACCTTGAGGCTAGTTGTAAGCATGCGCAGGTGGGACCGATTGCTAGCACTCTTATACTCATGCTTTGTCACTAACAGGGTTCCTGCGACCAATCCATTTCACTTTATCAATCGTTCCATTCGGCATTGTTTCCCAATAAAGAGCGCAACTTACATTTAGTTCCCATTTCGTTCTTGGGAAGAGATCTGCCTTCCGCTTTGGCGGGCATACGCAGCCAGGCACAGCACGATGGTCGGGCCTGGTATCGGAGTTCGGGGCAATCCGAGACCGGCGCGAGCTTTACGGGCGCGCGATTTTGGCCGGCCTCAAGCAGACAAGGATCGCGATGTCTTAGGCGGGAAGTCCAGCATCCGAAACCAGGACCAGAGCTGCTCGAAGGCCTGGGGGGATTAGCTTGCCAGGGTAAGAACCGCTCGACGTCACTTAAGGGAGCCAGTTCGGTTGTAGCCAGTTCGCTAGTGAAGCTGGGGGGCGGGCATGACCCATCGAGCGCCATCCGAGAGAAGGTTTCATCGGATCACTGGCGAAGAGGTCGAAGCCCATCGGCTGGTGCGATCTCTTGCCGCGGATGAATGCCAGGTGCTCGCCGGAATTGTTGCCGGCAATACGCTGCGGACAATCGCTTCGGGGATGGGGATCTCCGAACCTCAGGCCGAGGCGACGCTAGCTGACATCCTTCGGAAGTTCGCCGTTCGCACAACGGCTGATCTCGTTCGTATCGGTATCTACGCAGGATACGACCCTGGCACCAGGTAAATACCAGATGCTAAACGCGCTAATACCAACCAGGCCTGGGGTTGGCTAAAGCGGACGCTTGCGTATTTCGGGCGCGGGTGGTTCATACGGTCTCGGCGATCCACCGATCGGTCGATATGCAGCCGCAGGGTCAATCTCGGTCCCGAACTTCAATCCAAAGCGCTTTTGCCGTTGCCAAATTACCGTTCCGGGAATCGAAGTCAGCTGCCCAACTTCAACGCTGACCGCGTCGCCACAATCAGGGGGATCCCTCCCTGTGAGCGCCGGCGCGGACCCGAGGGGCATGAAAGTACATGAGGGTCAGCCGGCCAACACGATGTGCTTCATCGTGATCAGGCTGACCGATCTGCCAACGCGGCTCCAGGAAACGGTTCGCGCACCAGACAGCAGTATGGTGCGGAGTGGAACAGTGACGGTCGAAAGAACGGCCGGTTCCGGAAGCCAGGTACAGGTGACCTCGCTGACACGCAATCAGCCACGATCGTCACGCGTCCTGCCTGGCCAGCCGGTTTGGAAGAGCTCGGTGCTAGCCGCAATCAACCGCCGCGCTGCTCCCATTCCGCGCGATACTGCTGACTCTTGGTGGCGCGAAGGGCAGGAACGCCTGCCCTTTCCACCCACCTTTGCCACGCAGCAAACTCCTCCAACGACAGGCTGTAGCGGCTAAGAGCTTCGTCCAGGGTCAGCAGGCCGCCCTCAACTGCGGCGACGACTTCTGCCTTTTTCCGAGCCACCCACCTTTTGGTTGAGGGCGGCGGCAACCTGTCAAGACTCAGCGATTCCCCGTCCGGACCAATGATATAGGTCGGCCTGATCTTCTGATGTTCCATATAAATGAACTACAATGCGACTGTTTCGACACGGTAAAGCGAGACTCCGTGTTTTGAGCAGGTGCTGATCGCCGCGGACAGTCCAGATTGCAGGAGCTGCTACAGCCAAAGCTTCCACCTTATCGGTGAAGGTCCACGATGCGTCGAGAGCGGTCGTTCCGCATCCCTCTGTAGCGCGTCTCAAAGCTGACCAACCGCTACGGGCCATGATTACTATACTGTTCAGCGTCCAACTGCGTCATTCAAGCTGCGCTGATCGTTTCGCCAAAGCGGCCGCTGATTAATCCAGCCGAATGTCGGCAATGGATGGAAGGCGGACCTCAGGCCGAGCGAAGCTGGGGTGCGGCCTTGGCGATCACTCGCAGTGACGAACGCAGAAACAACGCCGCCATCGCGCTGCCGATGATGATGTCGGGCCAGGGAGAGGCCGTAGCCGCCACGGCGGCGGCGGCGAAGAGAACGCCGACGTTCGAGATCACATCGTTGCGCGAGCACTCGAAGGTGCTCGCCATGTTCACATCGTGCGACCGGAAGCGCCACAGCAGCCGCAGGCATACCAAGTTTGCGGCCAAGGCCAGCCCCCCGAACACCAGCATCAAGTCTGAGGACGGAGGAACGCCGCTCCTTATCTTCACGACGACGTTGAAAGCGATGCCGACGGCGAAAAGCAGGATGAACACGCCCTTGAACAAGGCGGCCCCGGCCTTCCAGCGGTCGCTACGGGCGAGCGCGTAGAGGCTGATGCCGTAGACGAGGGCGTCGCCCAGCATGTCGGTCGCATCGGCCATCAGTGCGGTAGAGCCCGCGAGCACGCCAGCACCGAACTCGGCCACGAACATCACGGCATTGATAAGCAGAACGGCCACGAGCGTCCGCCTCTGTTCGGCCTGGCGCGCAAGCCGCTCGAGTTCTTGTCCTTTTGCGGAGCAGCAATGGTCAGCCATCAACGGCTAGATGGAACGCGAGGCATAAGTCCGCAATGGGCGTCACCGGCGGGACCGTCTTGTGCCCACGTTAGCGCACGAACTCGATGTCGCGCCGCCGGCGGGCGAAGTCATGCATCGTGGGAAGGGTTTGGCTCCCATGCGTCCAAATCGGTCGGGTAGGGGAATTGGGTCCAGCGCGACTGGGCGGCCTAGCTCATACCACCTTATGTTCAGGGGGTGTCGGGCTCGAGTCCAGCATAGATGGCGATGCGAATGAGGTCGGCCGTTGTCGCGGCGTTCAGCTTACGAAGAAGTCTCGATTTGGCGGCTTCCACGTCGAACTGGAAGATTCCGATATCCGCAGCGATCGCCCGCAACGACTTGCCGTCAACCAGATCAGTGAGCACACGGCGTTCTTCCGGGTCGAGCGCTGCCACAAGCCGGCGGGCCTTGATCTCTTCGCCGCTGATCCGGTGAAATGTCACCGCAGCTCGGGTCAGATAGGTCATACCTACCCCCTTGGTCTCCACGCGTTAACAGATCAGGCACGAACCGGTTCCCGCGAAGTCCGCCGACTGGCTTCACGTGGGAGGCTCCAGCCGATATCGGGAAACAAGGCACCCTTGAGTGGTTTAATCATTGGGGACGGCTGTCACAGGAGGCCGCGCAGTGACGCTGCGGAACCCGGATGGCCATCAAGCTTGCGTCCAGCTGCGCATGCTCAAGCGCAGGCTGACGGCGATGTTTCCGGTCGAGGATAGCGGTAGCTTTGCGTCGCTCCTCGCGGCGCTGGACAACCTTCGAAGTCAACCCGCGAGCAAGGGACCACTTGAACGCTAGCTGCGCGCCAAAGGAGCGCTGCCTGAGACGTCTCCGGGAGGAACTGGCGCCCCAGGGCAGCACCGCAATTATGCCGCTGAAAAGGTTGCCGGATTGCTAATCACACAGCGCCGGGCAGGTTGGGCGCGCAAGCGTTATGAATGACCCGAAGGGCTCGCGCGCCCGCCGCCTTGTAGAGCAGTTTCGATAGCGTCCTATCATTTTCGACGGTCGGCAGTGCTAAGGCTCTTGCCAGCGCATGTCGTTGTACGTGGTGCGCTTCGACTTGCTTCCGTCCCGGGACAGCGAGAGCCCCCGGTGGCTGCATCCGCTGCTCATTGTTGCTGCAGTCGTACTGTCCCTTGCCGCACTGCTAAGCATTATTGCGCAAACCGCGCTGCTGACTGGGACGTGGGACGCAGCACTTACAAGCGAGCCGGTGGAAGCCATACTAAACATCGGCATCGGCAAGGCAGCGTTGTGGCGGGCTGGTGAAACGACCAGCGCGGCACTCCTTCTCGTGATGAACCGACCTGGCCCCAAGCTGTGGGGCTTTGCCACCGCGACAGGGACTGCCGCGGTGGTGACTTCGGGTGGATGGGCCACGGCGCGGCACGCGACAGCTGGGTGCAATTTCTTGCCAACATCCTTCGCATCCTGGCTGCAGCATCCTGGATCGGCGCGCTGGTCGCTTTCGTGCTCTTGCTGAGGTCGACGACCGAGGCTGCGCAGATTGTCGATTTGAAATGCGCGCTGCGGCGGTTCTCTGCCGTCGGAGTGCCCCTTGTGGCGCTGCTCGTGCTCAGCGGACTGGTAAACTGCTGGTTCCTCGTTGGCCTTGATCATGTAGCCAACCTGTTCACGACCGACTACGGCCGCCTTTTGCTGATTAAGCTGGTTCTGTTCGCTGGCATGCTGGCTCTCGCCGCGCTTAATCGCAACCGACACACGCCAGCAATTGCGCGAACGCACGGCAATCCCACGACAATCCGAGCAGTTCGTCGGAGCATCGCCCTTGAGTTTGTACTGGGCGGTGGCGTCCTTGCGGCAGTGGCCTGGCTCGGGACACTGGCTCCGCCCGCGGCATGCCGACCGCGCACCTGCTGAAAATGTAACACAGACGGGTTTAGTTGGCGGACCGGCAGCTGACGTTATGTGAAATCGGGTTCGAGCCCGGTGGTAAGGCCGCTCGACAATGTACGTCCGAGGATGGCCGGTTGCGGTCAGGCAGGTTTGAACTGCGACGCTAGCCAAAGCGGACATGTGAACCGCCCCTCTCGGTGTAAAAAGAGATGCTCTAGGCGCTGCCCATAGCCCAAGCCGCATTGCCTTACGTGTTAGCAATGTGACGAAGACTCTGAGGTTCAAGACGATAACGCGGGTTCGATCGAATTTCACATCTCTCTCTCAAGAGATGAGATCGATTCTGCCCACGCGCTTCATTTGTTGCCTAACCCAGTTCCGGTATACAGCGGACGCACCTTCGAGCTCCTTGCTCATATCAATCTCGGTGACCGCGAAATCACCGGGCACAGTGAATTTGAGTTCAGATCGAAGTAGAGCGCCGACAACGTAATCATAGCTCACGCTATGGTCTTCATGGTATTCTATTGCGCAAAGGTCGAAAGCGTCAGCGATCAACGGATCGATAATCGTGTAGATAAATTCCAACGAAAGCCTTCGGAAATCCTGCTGCTCAGGTGCACAGAAATGCTGGATTGAATTTCGGGCTTGCCGAAGCTGCTCGAAGCATTTCTGGTTTGGTACTCGAGTGCCGGTGGTAGCCCATAGGATTTGCGGCAGCCTTTCAAAATCGTGAGTTCGTCCTCGCCGAACGAGCGTTTCGATGTCCAGCAAGCTACCCGTGTTGTCATCGAGCCCGAAGACGTCTTTGAAAATTAGCAATGGATGCTCCCGGGCAATGATCGCCTTTAGGAATAACTCGCCCGCATGTGCGGTGTTGAGGATGCAAATGTGCTCCCAATGCTCGTTCCCCGGATCGAAATACACCGCATGCGTGTTGGCTTGAGCCAGTGCGCCAATGGCCAAATTTAAGATCCGCTGCGGTATCTCCTTCAGTGCTTCATTCATGTGGTGTCGCCGTTGTCGCCGTTCATTCTGGTCACGTCGCCTTGGACCGCGTCGTAGATGCCCATATTCATCGCGAGAAAACCGCCTTCGCTCAGCCGATCCAGCTCAACGAAACCAGCTCTCTCGAAGATTAGCCAAATGTTTCGTTCGCCGCGTTCCAGCCAGAGCTGAATTGCGACAAGCCGCCGGCGCATCAACTGGCATCCATACTCGTCCAGCTCGCCTGGCCAGGCGCCCTCGTGGAAGAGACGATGAACGAAGTAATCACGCTTATCCTTGATCCATTTCAGATAAGCGATGTCGGCATCGTTGATCTCGTGGCGTTCGAGAATCTTGATCAGCGATCCCAACGTGGAACCCTCAAGCAGAGCCTTTTTTGCTACAGATCGTTCCCAGGCGCCCTGATCCGGTCCGAGCGCCTTCTGCAACTTGACCCGGTCGCACATGTGCATCGCTGAGATGAGCATACTCTCGAACTTGCCGACCGCGAGATAGGCTCCGGCCATCTCCTGGCAGTAGAGGAAGCGGGCAACATCGAGGTCGGACATCGATCCAATAATCGCCGATAGCTCATTCCTCCCGACTGCGGTCTTGAACACCCTGGCCTCGATTTCTTCCGTGATCTGTAGGCTACCATGCCGACGGGCGTCGAACGACCCGGATCAGACCTGGCGGCGAACTGCGCGGCAGCCCGCTGGGCGTCAAACTGGATGCCCTCCAGACGATGGCAAATGCGACGAACATCTGTCCGATGAGCAGCCTGGTCGGTGTCACGCGGTGCTTCCGGCCCGAACGACTCGGGTCGACCACAGGGTCGTTAGAATCGCGGCCTACCGTCAGATGTCCTCCGGGGACGTCAGCGACCGAGGTGCGGACACAGGGGGAATCTGCCGGAGATTCCAGAGAGTTAGCGAACTTTCTGGCAATAAATCAGCGAATATCGTTACGAAATATGTAGCGGCTGTTGCAATGAAAGTGCTTCACAGTTACATCGAAATTCATGATGGAGACGAATCGTGGCTGACAGCGAAAAGAGAACAAATTTCGTGCGCTTGGCGGAAGGCCGGACGCAGATCGCGTTGGACGCGATCCGCAAGCTGGGAAATCTTTCCAATCGCCGGGCGTACGAATTTAGCGACGCCGACATTCGGAAGATTAGTAAAGCGCTGAAAGAGGCTATGTCTGACCTCGAAAAGCGCTTCGGTTCCTCAACTGAACCTTCAGACAGCTTCAAGCTCTAAAGGGACGAGACCATGCGGCCGGAACACCTCGGAATTGGTGACAAGACCTTCCTGATCAACAGGCTGATTCAGCAGGCGCCGATCAACACGCTCATCCGCGAATTTTTCAAGAACGCCGACGAGAATGCGGCCCTCGCCCCGGAGGGGAAGCGCAGTGTCGAGATCTACCCGACGGTAATTGATGGCGTGCGGAAACTGACTTTTTGGAACACCGGTGTCGGGATGAACGCCGCTGAGCTGCGGCGGGCAACCGACCTCAGTTCGTCGGTCAACAAGATGATGGCGCTGGATGGAAACTTCGGTATCGGCGCGAAGGTATCAGGACTCGCTGCGTCACCGGACGGCATTCGCTACCGCTCTTGCAAGGACGGCGAGGTCAACGAAGTCACGATCGGCTGGGACGAGGAGGAACAGACCTATGTTCGCTTCTCCGTGCAGCTGGGTGATGGCCAGGTCGACACGATCTACGACGTCACATCGGTTATTGTAGCGGCCGGAACGCCCGTCGATTTCGATTGGACGGAAGTCGTGCTGTTTGGCGAAAGCCTCAGCCACGATACGGTCGCCGAGCCGATCGGCACAGGTGTCCCGGTCGATCGCAGCTTCGTCGCCACCTCCATTTTCAGGCGTTTCGTTTCGTTCGCACCGGGCGTGCAGGTGCGGATCGACGTCGCAATGACCAAGGGGGGCGGCAAGGACGAAACAGGCAAGTTTCGTCAGCTCCGTACACTCGACGAAATACTCGATCGTCTCCCGCGCCACGAAGACGTCATCGATGGAGAAACCGGCATAACCGTTCGGTACATCCATGACCCACGGCACGAAGGATCGAGCCACACCTACAGTGCCCGCGCCAATGCCGCGACGGGCTCAACGACATTCGTATCCCTGGTCTACCGTGACGAGCGGTATGATTTTCGAACGCAAAAGGTGTGGTCCTCTGTCGCACCCACGTTCGGGATTCCATTCGGTTCGAAGGTGCTGACCGTTGAAATCCGGCTGCCCGACGATGCGGCTTTTCCAAACCAATATCGTGATGCCCTGACGTGGCGTCACGATCGGTCGCCGCTCACCGCCGATCAATATGCCTATCTCGTTCGGCAGCTCATGCCCGACTGGGTAAAGGACGTGATCAGGTCAGAATCCCCGGATGGCGCCGACGATCTAAACGACCTTCAATCCGACCTCCAGACATTGTTGGATGAGCTTCGTGTGCCGACCAACGTCGTCAAGAAGAGTCCGGAGCAGATCACGCGGTCTGAAGCCAACGATGCAGGGCTTGCTGAACCAGAGGCGACAACTCTTCAGTCCGAGGAAGACGAAGAAAAAATTCCTGGCATCAAGCCGCCGGTAAAGCGGACCGAACCCCGGGCGTCGACATCGCGAGTTCGCATGGCTCCCGAGGGTGCGACCGCGTCCAAGCTTTCGCGGGCCCTCGAGCGTGCGCCTGAGATCAAGATACTCACCGACGCCGAGGAGATCGCCGACCGCGAGATGAAAGGCCGGGCCGCCCGCTTTTATCCGGAAGTTCAAACCCTTTTCGTCAACGGCCTCTATCCCGTCGTCGCCAAAATGGCGGACGAACTATCGAATGAGTTCTCCGACGCCGAGGATCCGGATGAAGCACGGGCGACCGCCTTGCAGGCGGCACAGCGCACCTTGGCTTTCAGGGTCGGCAAAGCCACCTGTTTCGCTTTGGCAAAGCGCATGCTCGACGATTGGTCGACCGAGGATCTGGAGCGCGCGACCTCCCCGGAATCCCTTTCGATGGCGGCTGACGATTATCGCCAGAGCCTGGCGTCGGCGCGCAAATGGATCAAAGACCGCGTGCGCATGGCAAGCGTTAGCGCGCTGGGATAGCTCGGCATGAGCTTTCACCCTTCAGTTTGCCAGCGAAGCGGCGCCGGGCGATGACGGCTGACCAGTATCTCTATCGGATTCTGGCACGAGAAGCCGTTGATACCAGCGCCAGTTCGCCGCTCCGACAGGTGGCTGTCACACTAATGCCGCGCTTGCGAATCTGGGCCGGTGATTTGCTTACCGGCGTCCATCCCAGTGGCTCGTTCGCCAAAGGAACGGCCAACGCTAGCGGGACCGACATCGACCTCTTCCTATCGCTGCGGTCCGATACCACCGCTACCTTGAAGGAAGTCTACGACACGCTCTTCGTCCAACTTCAGCAGTCGGGCTACACGCCGAGGAAGCAGAACGTGTCCATCGGGCTCAAGGTCGGAAATTTCAAAGTCGATTTGGTCCCTGGAAAGCGGCAGCAGGGCAATTCTATGGATCACAGCCTTTGGCGCAATCGAGCCCAGACGTGGACCAAGACCAATATCGGCACGCACATTGTGGCGGTCCAAAATTCCGGGAGGCAACACGAAATCAGGGTGGTCAAACTTTGGCGCAATCAACGCGGCTTGGACTTTCCCTCTTTCTACCTGGAGCTATCGGTGATCGCCGCCCTGAATGGAAACACCCAGCTCACCTTCGCCGATCGAATCTGGACGGTCATGACCTATCTGGCGAACCGCTTCGAGAATGCTCGCGCGGTCGACCCCGCAAACACGAACAACATTATATCGGATGACCTTTCTGATGCTGCGAAAAAGGCTATCACGCGAGCCGCGGGCGAAACACTGAAGGCGACTATCTGGAGCCAAGTGGTTCAATGACAAGCTGGTCGCTCGAGACGCTGTTGGCGGACCTGCATTCCTCGGTGACGGAACAGCTAGCTCGCGCTCGGCGCACCATGGGTCATCCCGTTGCCAAGGGCGACGTCGCCGAGAGCGTCTGGGCGCAGCTACTATCTGGCTACCTTCCGCAGCGATACAAGGTTGCGAAGGCCTTCGTATGCGACAGCGAAGGCCGCTTTAGCGATCAGCTCGATGTCGTGGTTTACGATCGGCAATATTCGCCGCTGATCTTCGAGATGGACAACCAGATCATCATCCCGGCCGAAAGTGTCTACGCGGTATTCGAAGCGAAGCAGGAAATCGATGCGGCTCAAGTCAGTTACGCCGCGAAGAAGGTCGCCTCGGTGCGCGCCTTGACGCGAACGAGCCTGCCAGTACCCCATATCGGTGGGAGTTCACCGCCAAAACCATTGCAGCCGATCATCGGCGGATTGCTGACCTTCGAGAGCGGTTGGTCTCCGCCATTGGGGCCAAGCCTCGCAAAAGCTCTCGGGGGCGCCGACGACGAACATCGTCTCGACATCGGCTGCGTCGCCGCCCACGGATGGTTTGCTTGCGACGATTCTGGCTGCCACCTGATAAATGATCAGGGCAAGCCCGCGACAGCGTTTCTGCTTGAACTCATCGCTCGTCTCCAGGGGCTCGCAACGGTGCCGATGATCGACATTCGCGCCTATGCGAAGTGGCTGACCGACTAAGGATGCGTAACCCAAGGGTCAGAACCGACTACGAAATTTCCGCTCCTAAGATCGCGGAATGCTGAGCTGTACGGCTTAGATTTCGGATCGAGTTGCCGCGCTGACCGACTGAACAAACGACCGCTTTTGGAAATTTAAGTGCGCTGCGCGAATGGCTGCCTTGGGCGCTTAGCTGAACGGCAAAGATTGGCCGATAGCCGAGCATCCGCTCTGCAAGCTGGCTTCGGCAGCAGCAGACCTTCAGCGAATGCCGCTCATCCCTCAGAAATTTCGGCGTACCGATACCTGCCACTGGCGCGGCTGGCCCACGCGGTATGAGCCCGCGAAGTACGGCACGTTGGGACGGGCATACATCCCTTCGGCATAGAACTCGTCGAGTAGGTTGGTGACCGCGAGGCTGACCGACCAATCGGAGTCCGCGTTCTCCCACGTAAGCCTCGCATTCGTGAGGGTCAGCTCCGGGAGCCGGGTCAACGGATTGTTCACGGCTTCGGTTTGCACGGACGACCGGTGCGTTACGTCGAGGCGTGGCGTGATCGTGCCAATGTCCCCGGCGTCGAACTCGTACTGGATTCCGGCAGCGGCGCTGAATTCGGGCGCGAACACCGCCTGCATCGCGAGCGTCACGCGGGAGGTCGGCACGACACTCTTGTACTGGAAATCGAGATAGCCGGCGGTAGCGTCAAGCCTGAAGCCGCCGAGATGCACGGCCGCTTCGAGCTCGGCGCCCTTGATGTCGGCATCGCCGATGTTGGTTGTCTGGGTACACGGGAATCCCGGCGCCGGCGAAATCGAGTCGCACCGCAGAAGCGTTCCCTGAAGGTTCTTGAACTGGCTGTAGAACGCGGCGCCGTTGAGCGTCAGCGCCCGCGCGAGCCAGCTCGACTTGAACCCGGCTTCGTACGTCGTCAGCGTCTCGGGTTCGAACGGCATCGCTTGGCTGGCGATGAAAGGCCGCGGGTTAATGCCGCCGCCCTTGAACCCCGTCGAGACTTGCGCGTAGGCCATCAGGTCGTCGGTGAAGCGGTAGTCCGCTCCCACCCGGTAATCGAAGCGATCGCCCTTAAAGGTCCGCGTCAAGTTCAGCAGCGAGCCCAGAGTCGGGTGCGGTCGACCGAACGCGTCATAGCGATTGAACGTGAAGTCCTTCTTGTCGTCGGTGTAGCGTCCGCCAAGTGTGATGCTGAGCCGCTCGGTGGGGTGGATGACGCCATGCGCGAAGGCCGACTTGGAAGTGGTCTCGACCGGATCCCGGAAAACGGTATCGAGGTTCACCCCGCCGCCGCCCAGCGCCAACCCGCCCGGGATGGTCACCCGTCCTTCGGACACGCCGGTGGCGTGGTAGTAGTAGGCGCCGAGGGTCCATTCGAGCAGCTCGGCGACTTGGCCGCTGAGCCGCAGCTCCTGGGTGAATTGCTCGTGCTCCAAGTGCCAATTCTGCTCGTTGACGCTCGCCGGCGTCTGGTCGATCTGGGCCGAAAGGTTGGTGGACGACATGCGGAAGCCGGTGATCGACGTCAGCGTGAGATTGGGGCTGATTTCGATCCTGAGGTTGTTCGATATGCCCTTGGCATCCAGAGGGCTGTTCGCCGACATGCGGTAGGGCGACGCCGGCACCCCTCCCGCCGCGGCGGTCGGCCGACTCACGTAGTCCTCGTAGTTGGTGTAGCTCTCAAGCCCAGTCAGGTAATTCGCCGCACCGGCCCACGTCGGCCCTTGGCGGAACGTCTTCTGGGCGGGGTTCTCGGAGGTGTCCTGGACGGTATCCGCTACGAGGAGGTTCTCGATCGTGTCCGTAGGTGCCCAAAGCAGGGCCGCGCGGGCTGACCACACCTCTTCGCCGCCCTGTGTACCGAGCACGCAGCTCGGCCCGGTCCGCTGGGTTATCGTCGTGCTGCGGGTGACGCAGCCGTAATCGAGGCGCTTCACATAGCCATCGCGCCGGCGCCCTGCGGCCGAAAAGCGGGCGTAGAGGCGATCGCGCACGATGGTGAAGTTGGAGGCCGCGCGCCCAGCGATGAGATCGCGCCCGCCACCGGTGACCTCGATGTAAGCGTCGGGGTCATCCGACGGCCGCTTCGAGTACAGCTTAATGGCGCCGCCGATGGAGTTCTTCCCCGCCAGCGTGCCCTGCGGCCCGCGCAGGACCTCGACCCGGTCGGTGTCCATGAGCTGAAACACGGCCCCGGACATGACGCCGTAATAGACGTCGTCGAGGTACATCCCAACGCCGGGTTCCACGGCGAAGTGGATGTCCGACTGGCCGACGCCGCGGATGAAGACGCTCGCGAACTGACCAAAGCCGCCCTGGCCCCGGGTCAGGTTCACGTTCGGGACCGTCGCCGCCGCGCTGACGATGTCATTAGCGCTGCGCCGCTCAAGCGTTTCGCCCGAATAAGCAGTGATGGCTAGAGGGGTGTCCTGGAGGCGCTGTTCGCGGAACTGCGCGGTAACGACGATTTCGTTGCCGGTTTCTGCCGAAGCATCTTCTTGCGCGGCAGCTGGCGCATCGTCGTCGGTCTCGGCCGGCTGGGCCTCCTGCGCGAGAGCGGGTGTGGCAAACAGGAACGCCGCGGGGATGAACGTACCCACCAAGAGCGCTGACTTCAGCTTGACCATCACCAATCCCTCCACTGCCCTTCGACGGGTTCCGCCCGAGTTATCGCGAACGCAGCGCTTTCAGCTTGCTTGAGAGCGACACCGTTTTGACACCGCGCGACCAAGCCTGCGGGTCAGGCTGTCGAACGACCGGTTGTCCGCCCCGGGACATGACGATCGATCAGGGCTGCGCCCACGACCGCGGCCAGCGCCAAGATCCCGAGGATGACGAAGAAAGGCCGCGTATTGGCGCCGTCGAGGGTGAGCAGGGCGCCGCCCGTCAAGGCGATGCAAATGCCCCCGCTGCGCCCGAACATCATGCCGATTCCCATGCCGGTCGAGCGATAGGCGACCGGATAGGCATAGGACAGGAGGCCGTAAATCATCGCGATCCCGAGTCCCGTCGAGCCCCCGGCCAACCCGCTTGCGAGTGCGGCGATCGCCAGTTCAGCGGTCGATCGCGTCACCGTCTCGGTCCCCAATAGCGAGCTCATCAGCAGAACCGACGCGGTTGCGCCAATCGCCGCAAGGAGAAGGAGAAGCCGCGATCCCCAGCGCGCCAGAAGGAGAGACGTGAGGATGGCCGCGCCTACCGCGCAGGAATTGAACGCAAGCGTGGTCGAAACGGCCTGCCCGGTCGTGAACCCCGCCACCGTCAGGAACACGGGTGACCACGCGGCGAAGGCGTAAGCGATGAATTGAAGGCTGAAGAACAGCAGCCAACTGCCCAGGTTGAGCCGCCGGTTGCCCGGTTCAAACAGCTTTCCAGCGGTGGTTTCCTGAGCAGGAGCGGAGCGGTCCTCGTCGGCCCCCGGGGCGAGCGCCGGCTCGCCCATGCGCCGCACAAAGCGCTCCAGCGCGGCGAGGTTGCCCGTGGCCACTAGTCGCGATGGCGCTTCGGGCACGATGACCAGGCTGATCGCGACGATGGCAAGAGTGATCAGGCCGCATGCGACGAAGCATCCGCGCCAGCCGATGTCACCGAGAAGCGCGAGAACCACGCTCGCGCCGAGGATGCCGCCGAGTGGCGTTCCGACAGACAGAAGGGCCGCGACGCCGGCCCTGGCGCGGCGCGGTAGCCATTCCGCCGCCAACGCAACGCCGATCGGTGCGGCGGCCCCGAAGCCAATCCCGCTGGCCAGGCGGACGAGGGCCATCTG